>ERZ779624.24-NODE-24-length-80483-cov-8.707925_pt1 | contig 80483 bp, 76 predicted proteins | sample MGYA00514190_ERZ779624 | MGnify/ENA primary metagenome ERZ779624 (study PRJEB29562, sample SAMEA4376706) | mouse gut metagenome | isolation source: Cecum | study: EMG produced TPA metagenomics assembly of the A DSS colitis mouse model was used to assess the microbial... | reverse complement strand
TGGGCAGATGCAGGAATGGCACATTACAGTTTTGGAGAAATAACAACCGAACCTTCAGAACAGGAAGGGTACATTGATGTTACCATTCCATACGATGTATCATTTTCAGCGGAAGTACATTTAGATACTGCAAGGTTTGGCGGTGGATTTAGAATTGAAACATCTTGGGCAGCCTTAAGCGTTGGGGATAGCTACACCGGGTTATTTGTACAGTCGCAGGGCACTTATGGAAGTGATACAAACGAGTATATCCAGAATTTTGAATGGAATGGAAACACTTATACAATAAGCTATACGAAAGAAACAAATACGGAAAACGGTTTTTCGGATTGGACTGGCGGGGAGGAGTCCATTTATGATTGTACCTTTGATATGGCGGCCCATATCGTGTATACAATCACAGTTCCGGAAGGATACGACGGCGCAGTATTGGCAATAGAGAGGAATGGCAAGGATGAGGTGATACTGAGAACCGGCGAAGAAACAGACGAAGAGGATATGCATTTGCTTGACGAGCATGATGCAGATTATTTTATTTTCTACCGGTTGTCAGATTTAATACAATAGGTATTGCGGTCTGTAAATAAGCAGCTTAAGGAAAAATCACTTGGAAGTGCAGGTGTGTTTGTGGTAAAATAATGAATTGAACGAATCAACAAATATATCATTTGTGGAGGAAATAGAGTGATTGAATTGGTAAAGGCCGGTACATCGGATGCCCTGGTGATAAATAGTATCTCGAAACATTCATTTGACAGTGATGTAGAGGTAGGAGCGCCTTGCAAGGGAGGACCTCCAGGGTATATGTCGGTACAGTTTCATACAAAGATGGCGAGAACCAATCATCTGTACAAGCTGTTGGTTGACGGGCTTATTGCAGGTGCGGCCATTCTTTTTATGGATGGGGCCAGACTTGACATAGGAAGAATATTTATCAGTCCGAAGTACCACAGAAAAGGATATGGCGTTTACATGATGCAGGAAATTGAAAAAATGTTTTCTGCTGCAGAGGAAATTTATCTTGACACTCCTGTTTGGAATATTCGCACAAATTCTTTTTATGGAAAACTGGGATATAACGAATATAAGCGAGACAGTAATTTTGTATATTATACAAAAAAACGCAAATCGAACGGTACAAGGATGGATTGTGAAAGCTAAAAATATCTATCAATGAGAGCAGGGCGTGGTATCATGGAAGTAGCTAAAGCTGGCTATTGCCAGAATGCTGCACAGGGATACTGCCGTTATGATACTGGACGTAACCTGCCGCAGCGCTTGATCCGCGTTCGGAGCTGGAAAGCTATTGGAAGAGGAACCGATTCCTTTTATACGGGCGTCTCAAAATGCCATACTGTACCGCAGGATTCCTGCGGCCATGCAGGGCAGGGCAGGGTGTTTGCGGCAAACATGGCATCCTGTTTCAATTGGGAAATAAAGAAACTGAACTGATCCGGTAAATGAATGGCTTTTAGCCCGTAAATCTGCGGGTTAAAAGCCATTATGCCGTATCGAATATTCGCAAACAAAATATCGAAAAAGTTTCATGTTGATTTTTGAGAAAAGGGAAGGTATACTCATTACAATTCGACATATTACATACCGGAGGTTCTTTGTGATGAAAATCAAGATGAAAATGATTATCTGTTTTTCTGCAATCTGCATTGGGTGTATGCTGATTGCTATGTTGAGTGCTCTGACATTGACACGACAGCGTTTCAGTTCAATGAACGATATGCAGGCAGAGACGGCGGCGAATTTTTATGCATCGGAAATTGAGACGTGGCTTGAGCAGAAAACTTCAATTGTTGATTCGGCGGTCGTATATATGGAGTCCCTGAATGTGCTGGAGGAAGAGGCTGTAATAGATTATCTGGAGGCACTGATGCAATCCAGCGAAGGCGTGGCGGATGTGTTTGCGGCATTTACGGACGGTACTTTTCTGGATGGAAACAGGCTGGAAATGGGAGAAGACTGGGATTATACAGGATATCCCTGGTATACGGAAGGGCTGGCGGCTGACGGGAAGGTATTATGTACGCCCTATATGGACGGTCAGATGGTGGTTCCGGTTTCCAGGAAGTTTACCTGTAAAAATGGAGCCCAGGGTGTAATCGGCATGAGCCTGCAGTTGGGGATATTGTTTGAGGCGGTCAATGATATTTCGGCCAGCTCTGACGGCAGTTATGTATTTATGCTGGATGATGACGGACTGATTTTGCTGCATGAGAACCATGACTTTTTGCCCACCAGCGAAAAAATGAGTGCCGTCGGAGATGTTTTGGGCGGCGCATACACTGCGGCGCTGGAGGACAAGACGGTTCCGGCTGAGGATTATGACGGCGTGAAACGTTATCTGATGGCGGTTCCGAACAGCCTGGGAAGAGTTGTTGTGGCCACGCCGGTCTCTGTCTATAATGAAGCTACTGCCCAGCTGGTGATTAATTTTATCATTACAATTCTGATTGCCGCAGTGATCTCGGCCATTTCGGTAGCAATATACAGCGGAAGTATTACCAGGCCAATTGTTGCGATGCAGCACGAAATTGCGGAGCTTCGCGAACTGAAGCTGCAGATGAACCATAATGCGGCGTCCTTATCTGGTCGGCGGGACGAGATGGGAGTCATGGATCAGGCGATTCAGGAACTGCGCCGTCGTTTGAATCAGATTGTACAGCAGTTGATTCAAGCGGCGGATACCTTGAAAGAACAATTTTACAATGTGCGCGGCTCGGTAAAGAGCTCGGTGGATGACAACTATTCCATTAAGAACACGCTTGAGCAGATTGTCACCGCCATTGATGACGTGGCTCAGCATACGCAGCAGGCCAATGAAAACCTTACGGAGTTTGCGGATGAGCTTTCCAATGTTGCCGTCCGCATGGGACGCATGAACGAAGTGGCGGTTTCAGCGGTGGGGCAATGCAATGACGGCATGGATACGGTGGAGCTGCTGTCCCGGAAGATTGACCAGAGCCGTGAATTGCAGACCGCTACTTCCGAAACCGCGGGAATGCTGTCCCAGAAGTCGGTTTCGATTGACGGAATCAGCAAGACGATTGGAGAGATCGCCAGCCAGACATCTCTGCTTGCGCTGAATGCGTCAATTGAAGCGGCAAGAGCGGGAGCGGCGGGAAGAGGCTTTGCCGTGGTGGCAGAAGAAATAGGCGCGCTGGCTGCGCAGACCGCGTCCGCTACGGGGGAGATCAATCAGATTATTACAGAGATTCAGCAGGGGATTAAAAATGTCAGCGCCCAGGTCAGCCAGATTCAGCATAATACAACGGACTGTATCAGCGCAATGGGAGATACCCGGGGCGTATTCCAGAAAATCAGCGACAACATTTCAGGTATGGGAAATGATATAAATGAGCTGGAGGAGGCTGTGGGCAAGCTGAACCGCAATAAGGACGGGATAGTTGACAGATTTTGCGGTATCTCAAGTGAGACGCAGGAGCTGACGGCCGCCAGTCAGGAAGTGAACGGACGAGTGGAAGACCAGGGTACGGAGATGGATCGCATCAATAGCGCCATGACAGAGCTGCATCAGGTGGTGGATCATCTTTATGGAGTTATTGAGGAGTTTCAGGTGTAGGAGGATTTGCGGTGAAGAAAAGGATATTTCTGCTGCTGTCGGTCATCTTTCTGGCCGGGTGCACGGCTCCGGCAGAGGAGCTGAGTTATCGGCAGGTGGGCATGGACGAGGCCGTGGTCATGATGGAGGAAGAGAGCGATTATATTATTCTGGACGTGCGCACGGCAGAGGAATACGGTGAGCAGCATATTCCAGGTGCGGTCAATATTCCCAATGAGTCTATCGGCACCCGGGAAATACCGGAGCTGCCCGACAAGGAACAGTTGATTTTTGTGTACTGCCGCAGCGGCAATCGCAGCAAACAGGCCTCCGGAAAGCTTGCAGCCCTGGGCTATACCAATATCGTGGAGTTCGGCGGCATCAATGACTGGCCGGGAGAGACGACAGGCGCCGTGATGCCTTGACAGCTCCATACCCGGCAGGAAAGGCGGCTGTCCGGGGAGGAATTGGTTCCTGAGAGAAGGATGAGCCTATGGAGATAAAACAAATACGCCTGGGAGGTCTGCTCCTGTCCTCCAATGTGCTGATGGCCCCGCTTGCGGGATACACCTGTTATCCCTTTCGGATGCTGGCCTATGAGATGGGGGCGGGGCTGTGTTTTACGGAAATGTCCAGCGCCAACGCCCTGAAGTATCAGGACAGGGCCACCAGACGCCTGCTCTTTACCACGCCGGAGGAGCCGGTGAAGGCCGTCCAGCTGTTGGGCGGTATCCCGTCGGTGATGGAGCAGATGGCCTGCGGCGAGCTGCTGGCGGGCTTTGACATAATTGACATTAATATGGGGTGTCCGGTGCCCAATGTATTTAAAAGCGGCGAGGGCAGCGCGCTGATGCTGGACCGGAAAAGAGCCGCGTCAATTATCCGGGGCTGCAAAAAGAGCGGAAAACCCGTGACGGTAAAATGCCGGACGGGGATTCACGATAATGATATGTTTACGGCGGAGTTTGCCCGCATGTGCGAGGCGGCCGGGGCAGACATGATTACAATACATGGCCGTTCCCGTAATATGATGTATGACGGAACGCCCTGCTATCGGGAAATCGCCCAGGCGAAGGCCGCCGTTTCCATTCCGGTCATCGCAAACGGAGGAATCTGGTCCGCGCAGGATGCGGAAGAAATGATGGAGCGGACAGGAGCGGACGGAATCATGCTGGCGCGCTATGCGCTGGAAAATCCCTTTCTGTTCAGCGAATTGACGGGAACAGGCTGCCGAAAGACCAGGCTTCAGATTCTGCTGGAGCAGGCGGAGTTGGCGGGCAGGTATTATGATGAAACCTTTGCCATGGCCTATATCCGCAAGCTGGCGGCTTACGGAATGAAAAAGAGAAAGGGCACGAAAAAATACAAGGAACAGCTCTACAAGAGCGGAAGCATGGATGAATTAAAGGAAGTAGTCAGGAAGATCTTTTCCTGAGTCAGAAGGATTTCAGAAGGAAAATTTCCGAAGCGGAAAGGAAATTCCACGCAGGGGCGGGCGATGAGGACGGAAGGTATTCAGATTCAGAACGGCATACTGATTTCATATACGGGCAGGGAGGAGGCGCTGACTATTCCGGAGGGCGTCCACACCATCGGGGAAGGCGCTCTGAAGGGATGCGCCTCTCTGAAAAAAGTCATATTGCCCCAAAGTCTGCGCCGTATTCTCGGGGGCGCATTCAAAGGCTGCAGAAAGCTGGAGGCGGTGGAGATTCCCCCGGCAGTATGTGAAATCGGAGCGTATGCCTTCCATCGCTGTCATGCCCTGGAGGCAATCTTCTTGCCCCCCGGGGTGGAGGCGTTGGGAGACTGTGCGTTTCTGTACTGCGACAGTCTGGAGGAGGTCAGCATACCCGGGGTGCGGCGGCTGGGGAACCAGTGCTTTGTAAACGATGTAAAGCTGAAAAAGCTGACGCTGTCTCAGGAGCTGGATGAGAACAGTATCTGTGATGTCTTTACCGGCTGCGGGCTTTTGGCGGATTTTACCTTTGCGGACGGAAGGCATTTTGAGATTCCAAACCCGGTGGAGGCAGTGGCCGGAAAACTGCCCCTGCCGGGCCTGATTCGCAAGATTGTCGCCGATGTTCTCCGGATGATGGAACTGGACGGCAAAACCATGGTACAATTTCTGACCAATTTAAAACAGGTGGAGATTCCGGAAGGGGTGGAAAAAATCGGCAAGAGCGCCTTTTTTGACAAGAGGGGAGTTCTGTCCGTAAAGCTGCCCGGGTCTTTGCGGGAGATCGAAAGCCGGGCCTTCCGCAACTGCATCAGCCTGGAGACGGTGATCTTTGAGGGAGCAGGGCCGGTGCTTCACGAGGACGCCTTCAAAAACTGCACTTCATTAAAATACATACTGACTTCAGACGGCATCCGACATGAGCTGCGGGGAATTGCCCGGCCATCCGGGCCCCAGGTTCCGGAGCTGGTGAAAAATATACACAGACAGGTGCTGGGAAATTTTCAGATCAGCGGAACCCTTCTTTTAAAATACCTGGGTGCGGAATCCAGGGTGGCAGTACCGGAGGGAATTACCGTCATTGGGGAAGAGGCCTTTGCGGGAAATGAGACCATAGACCGGGTCATTCTGCCGGACAGTCTGCTGGAAATCGGATCGGGTGCGTTTCGGGACTGTGCGCTTTTGCAGAGTATTGCATTTCCACCGGGGTTAAGGCGGATTGGCGAAGAGGCGTTTGAAAACTGTGTAAAGCTGCTGCGCATCGCGCTGCCGCCCAAAGTGACCAGGCTGGAGCAGAGCGCATTCAAGCGCTGTCGGGCTCTGAAGGAGATCGACCTTGGAGAAAATCTGGTACAGATTCAGGAACAGGCATTTTATCAGTGTCGGGCTCTGGAGCGGATTTCTTTTCCGGAAAGTCTTGCGTCTGTTGGTGAGCTGGCGTTTTTCCGCTGCAGTTCTCTCAGGAAGGTAACGCTTTCGGCAAATGTGGCATTTGTGGGAAGTCTGGCTTTTGCGGAAAGCGGCGTGGAAAGGGTACAGCTGGGCGCGGATGGTCAGGGCTGTGGTTCCGGCATTTTTTCCGACTGCACCGGTCTGAAGAGACTGGTGCTGAAGGAAGGGGTAAGGCATATTCCGGATAAACTGGCGGCGGGCTGTACTGCCCTGGAGCAGATCACTTGTCCGGCTTCGCTGGCATCTGCAGGAGTGAGTCCCTGGGAGAAGACGCCTTTTCTGGAAAACTGGATACAGGCAGGCCGGAAGGGGGAAATCTTCTGGGACGGGCGGAATCTGGAAGGGGAGGTATGGCTGTCTGAGGAGGTGCGGATTTTGGCTGGCGGAGCCTTTTACGGCAACCGGCTGCTGACCGCCGTTCATCTGCCGGAGAGCGTAAGGTGGGCAGGCCCCCGGGCCTTTGCCGCCTGTGACGGGCTGCGCCGGGTATCCTGGTATTCTGTCACGGGCAGGCTGGAGGCAGGCGTTTTTGCCGGCTGCAGCGAGCTTGTGTCGGTGGAGGATGAGAAGGGCAGGCCGGTTGTCTGGAAAGCCGTGGGAGAACGGGCTTTTTATCGGTGCGGCAGCCTTCGGGAGGTCTGCCTGGAACAGGTGGAAAGCATCGGCAGGGAGGCATTCCGGGGCTGTGTCAGCCTGCGCCGGAACCCCGGTTTTGCCGTGTCCTCCGGCATCCTGCGCCGGGTGGGAGAGTGTGCATTTGAGGATACCGGATTGATCACCCGGTCCGGGAGCGATCCCGCAGTATATGACAATATTGTGCTTTCCGGGGCGGGCTGCCATGGGGAGCTGATACTTCCCCAGGGAGTCAGGGGGATTGCGCCCTATGCCTTTTCCGGAAACGGGGAACTCACCAAAGTGGTTCTGCCGGAGAGTCTTGACTGGATCGGAGAGGGGGCATTCTGGGGCTGCGGCGGGCTGAGAGAGATCTGCTTTCCGGAAAGCGTCTGCGAAATCGGAGACCGGGCCTTTGAAAAGTGCAGATCCCTGTCCCGCGTCAGGATAAGTGCAGAAAGCCTGGGAACCGCCGCCTTTGCCTTCTGCACGTCTCTGACCCAAGCTGTCCTTTCCGGTGCATCCCTGCTTCCAGGGCGACTGTTTGAGGGCTGCTTTTCCCTGAGAGAGTGCGTCTGTGAAAATGCGGTGCAGATACAGGAGTATTGCTTCAGCGGCTGTGCCGGTTTATCGGGCTTTGATTTTTCCCGGATAGCCCGGATAGCTGAGTATGCCTTTGCAGGCTGCGACAATCTGAAAAGGGCTGTATTCGGAGACGGGGTGCACATTCTGCCCCACGCCTTTGAGGACTGCGGCCGACTGGAGGAAATCTGCCTGGAGGAGTCCGCCGGGATTTGTCTGGGAGAGGAGCCCACAGGGATTTGTCTGGGGGAGTATGCCTTTTCCGGCTGTACCTTCCTGGGGCGGGTGCTTTTCCGGGGGGAGGAGTGGGAGCCCGACACCTATGGGGACATTCTGTCGGACAAAATTCCGGAAAAGGTCCGGCTGATCTTTCACAGCGCTTTCAGCTGCTTTACGGTGGAGGGGGAAAGCATACTGCGGGGATACCGGGGGGCCGGCAGAATCGTGAAAATACCGGAGGGTATCCGTCGGATAGAGGCAGAGGTCTTTCGGGATATTTTAATGCTGGAAGAGATCATCATTCCCGGGAGTGTGGAATACATTGGCGCCAGAGCATTCCATGGCACTGCCTGGATGGAACGGCAGAGGAAGCGTTCCCCCTTTGTGACGGTCAATCACATGCTTCTGGACGCTTCCTGCTGCAGGGGAGAGGTGGTGGTGCCGGAGGAAATCAAAATGGTCTGCGGGTGGGCCTTTGCCAACGGAATGGAGATTGAGAAGGTTCGCTTTCTGTCCGGGAAAACCAGGGTGGAGGAATATGCTTTCCGCAACTGTATCTATTTGAGGGAAATGATCCTGCCGGATGGTACTGCAGTGGAGTTAACGGGGATTGCGGACCGGGAGAGGGAGCTTCCGGCGCTGGCCATGCAGGCGGTTACGGACAGTATGAACTGTTTCAAGACTGACCGGGATCATGTGCTGGCGGAATGCACGGGAAATATTTCCAGGCTCCGCATACCGGAAGGAATTACCGCCATTGCCCCGGGGGTATTTCAGGACGGGAATCTGCTGACGGAGGTCACGCTTCCCGGATCCTTGAGATCCATAGGGAACCGTGCCTTTTCGGGGTGCAAATGGCTGCGGGAGGTTCATCAGGCACAGAATGTGGAAGAAATCGGCAGCATGGCTTTCTTTAACTGCGGGGCGCTGGTGCGGATGGAATGCCCGGAAAAGCTGAATCGGCTTGGGGCGAGAGCCTTTGAAAACTGTGTTTCTCTGGAGGAGATTCTGATTCCCGAGGGTGTGGAGGAGATACCGGAGAGAGCCTTTTACCGATGCCACAGTTTGAAGCGGGTTGATCTTCCTGCAGGCATAAAACGGATCGGCAGGGAAGCCTTTGCCTTCTGCCGGGAGCTTTCCCGGATCCGGGTGGGGGCGGAAGTTCAGATAGAGGAGGGAGCCTTTCTGGGATGCGGCGTGGCGCTGCAGGGAGGGAGGGCAGAATGAATTATCGGAAACTGGGACGCACCGGACTGACCGTATCGGAGGTGGGATTCGGAACGATTCCCGTTTTGCAGGGAAACGTTCCCGTACTGCCGGACTATTATAATCTCAGCGAGGAAGAGGCGCTGTCTGTGATGGCGTATGCATTCCGGCTGGGCTGCAACTTGTATGACACGGCCATTGTGCCGGAATACGGCGATGCGGAGGTCAAGCTGGGGAAATTTGCATCTTACATCGGCAGGGAAAAAATCATCATCTCCGACAAGGCCCGGTTTTTTGACGGAAACGAAATCTATCTGGCGGCTAAGAGATCCTGTGAAAATCTGGGAACCTGGGCGGACTTATACTTTGTGCATCAGGCGGACGCCGCCCATGAGGAGGCTGTCTTCCGAAAAGGAGGGGCGTTGGATGCTCTGTGGGAGCTGAAGCAGGAGGGTGTGATTCGTTTTGCCGGATTGGCGTCCCATTATTACGATATATTGCTTCGGGGCGCCGCAGATCCCCGGGTGGACGTGCTGCAGGGAAGCGGCAATCTGCTGGAGCGGGGAATGCTGGAACGAATGAAGGAGGAGCCTCTTTTCAGGGAGAAGGGTATTCTGATCAACAAGGTGTATGCGGCGGGGCTTCTGCCGGCGTTTTTTCCCGCGGAAATGCTGTTGGATGCCGTGCTGTCCTATCCCGTCTCCTGCGCGCTGATCGGAATCGGAACCGTAAAGCAGGCGCAGACAGCCTTCGGCCCCCGTGAGAGGACGGAGGAAATTCCTGATTTTCACCAGGCGCTTTCCGTTCTGGAGAAGGAATTTCTCCCCATTCCCTGTGACCGGTGCCAGCGATGTGTCTGTCCTTACGGGACAGAGATACATACGGTATTCAGACAGTATCTGTACTTTTTCCTGGGAAAGGAATACTGGGCCCTGCGCAAGCTGGATATGGGAATTGAACAGAGTGCACGGTGGTGTCACAAATGCACGGAAATGCCCTGTCTTGCCATGTGCCCTGCCAGGATCCGCATTCCGGACGAGATCCGGAAGATTTGCCGGCTGGTGCGGAATTTTTATCATCCGGGGAGCAGCCGGGATTTGACTTAAGCCCTGCGCATAGAATACAAAAAAGGAGTGTATCATTATGAGTAAAAAATTAAGAGTAATCGTAGAAAACTGTCCTCAGAATCATGCCTGCCCGTCCGTGAAAATCTGCCCGGTGGGGGCGTTATCACAGGAGGGATTTCAGGCGCCCACAGTAGATGTGGAAAAATGCATCAAATGCGGAAAATGTGTGGCGTTCTGTCCCAAAAAGGCACTGGTTTTAGAGGAGGATTCCTGATCCTGACCCGGGAGCGCAATCAATGACATCAGTTTTTCGGTCAGCGAGGGTGAATTTGTGGGTGCAATTGTGTTATAATAGCTGTGTATCAATTCAAGGCAGGAAACGGCTGTATGGTCCTGCCGTGACGAGGAACAAACGGAGGGGTTTATGAGTTATAAGAAGGGCAGACTGTTTCTTTTACTTGCGTGTGTATTGGGTCTTTTTTCCGGCTGCGGACAGACGCCGCCGGCGGGCACACAGTCGGCAGAGGACGGGGAAGGCGGAAGTGCGGAATTTATCACGGTTTCGGATGCAAAGTCAGCCGTCCTGAAAAATGCAGGTTTTTCGGAGGAAGAGGTAAGATTTGTCAGGGTTCAGCTGGAGAAGGAAAACGGGGTTTCCGGATATGATATCGAGTTTATCTGCGAGGAGGCGGAATATGATTATACGGTGGACGCGCTGACAGGGGAGATTCTTTCCATGCGCTGTGAGGCGGGAGAGTATGATCTGACGACGGTTCCGTCTCAGGATCCACAGACTCCGCCGGCGCCTGTCGGGGAACAGACCGGGACAGAGCAGCCTGACGGAGCGCAGAATCAGCAGGAAGGGCAGTATATCGGAGTGGAGGCGGCAAAGCAGGCGGCCTTAAATCATGCCGGGCTGGATGCTGATGCAGTGCGGTTCGCACATGCGCGGCTGGAATTTGACGACGGGTACTGGAAATACGATGTGGAATTCCATCAGGATAATATGGAGTACGATTATGACATTGACGCGCTGACGGGAGAAATCCTGTCCTGCGAGCAGGATGCGGATTACCGGCAGGGATTGGCTTCTGCAGCAGGTGAGCAGATCTCTCTGGAAGAGGCGGTTCGGATTGCGCTGGAATATGCAGGTGTGGATCAGAAGGATGCCCAGCGCCTTGAGACGGAGTTTGACTATGACGACGGGCGGGCCGAGTATGGGATCGAATGGCATGTGGGCAGGACAGAGTACTCCTGTGATATAGATGCCGTTACAGGCGAGGTTCTCAGCTTCGAGAGAGAGGTTGACTGAATGAAACTTTATGAATATGACTCCGTGGTGTACAGCGCGGGAGACACCGGCGGCGCTTATGTGGCGTTCCCATTCGATATCAGAAAGGAGTTCGGACGGGGGCGTGTCAAGGTGCATGTTACCTTTGACGGGGAACCCTATGACGGAAGTATCGTAAATATGGGAGTCAAAAACGAAGACGGCAGCGTCTGCTATATCATTGGTCTGAAAAAGGAGATTCGCGCCAGGATCGGGAAGCAGCCGGGAGACCGGGTTGCGGTGACGGTGAGGGAGCGGGAGTAGCAGGCTCTTAAGGGAGGAGTTTTGGGACGATGACGAGTCAATCTGAAAAAGTATATGCCATGGACTTTGGGAAGGTGTACGGTCTTCTGGTCAATAAGGCGGTGAAGAAAGGGCGCACCAGAGAGGAGACGGATCAGGTGATCCGATGGCTTACCGGCTATGACCAGGCGGAGCTGGAGGAAATGGCGGAGGGCCATGTAACCTACGGGGATTTTTTCCGGAATGCCCCAAAGCCCAATGAAAACAGAAAGCTGATCAAAGGCGTGGTCTGCGGTGTGAGGGTGGAGGACATCGAGGAGCCGCTGATGCGGGAGATCCGTTACCTGGATAAGCTGGTGGATGAGCTGGCAAAGGGAAAGGCCATGGAAAAGATTCTGCGTGGATGACGCTGCCGGATGCAGGGACTGACGGGGCGTGATTGACACACATGGAAAGAGCCGGTGCAGGGGCATGTGAGATGTTTTTGCACCGGCTCTTTTCGCATTTTTGTGGGATGGGGTATCTGCCTATGCAAACTGGCTGTTATAGAGAGCGGCATATTTTCCGTCTCTGCTCATCAGTTCATCGTGGCTGCCCACCTCCTTGATATCGCCGTCTTCCATATACAGAATCATATCCGCATCCCGAATCGTGGAAAGGCGGTGGGCGATGACAAAGCTGGTGCGTCCCTGCATGAGCCGCGCCATGGCCCGCTGAATCAGCACTTCCGTGTGGGTGTCCACATTGCTGGTAGCCTCGTCCAGGATCATGATCTCAGGGTTGGAGGCGATGGCCCTGGCAATGGTCAGGAGCTGACGTTCTCCCTGGGAAATATTTTCCGCTCCTTTTGTCAGCAGCATATCGTATCCGCCGGGCAGCGTTTTGATAAAGCTGTGGGCGCAGGCGGATTTTGCGGCGGCGACAATTTTGTCCCGTTCCATGTGGTCCTTTGCATATCCGATATTTTCCGCAATGGTTCCCTCGAAGAGCCAGGTGTCCTGCAAAACCATACCGAATCTGCCGCGGAGTTCTTCCCGGGTCATGTCCCGAATATCCTCTCCGTCCACGGTGATGGAACCGCCGTTGATCTCATAGAAGCGCATCAGTAGATTGATGAGGGTGGTCTTGCCCGCTCCGGTAGGCCCCACAATGGCCACCTTCTGGCCGGGTTTTACTGTCAGATCCACCCCCTTCATCAGCATGCGGTCAGGGGTGTAGCCGAAGGAGACGTTCCGAAACGTGACGCTGCCGGAACGGTCTTCGGGAAGGATGGGGTTCTCTGTCCGGGGCGGTTCCTCCTCCGCGTCCAGCAGGGCAAAGATCCGGTCTCCGGCGGCTTTGGCAGCCCCGAAGCTGCCCGCCATGCCTGCCAGCGAGGAAAAGGGCTCTGCAAAGCGGCGGGTGTACTCCAGCATGGCCTGTACGTTTCCGACGGTGATGAGTCCGCTCACGGCCTTGAGGCAGCCGACGGCGGCACAGATCACATAACCCAGATCGCTGACCAGAGTGGTGACGGGGCTGACAGTGCCGGAGGTGGTTTCCGCCCGGTAGGAGCTGTCTTTCAGGCTCTCGTTCAGGGTGTGGAACCGCTGCTTTGCCCGCTCCTGACAGCAGAAGGCCTGAACCACCTGCTGCCCGTTGTACAGTTCCTCAATGTAGCCGTTTAACTGTCCCAGAAGCTCCTGCTGTCTGCCGTAATGTCTGCCGCCGGATTTCATCACCCCTGCCGCACAGAACAGGGAAAGAGGAACCATGATTACCGGAATCAGAGTCAGCGCCGGGCTGATGGATAGCATCATCAACAGGATTCCCACCGCCGTGATCACCTGTGTGACAATGGAGGTGAGATTCTGGCTCACCGTATTGTTGATGGTATCCACGTCGTTGGTGATAATGCTTAAGATATCGCCGTGGGTGCTGGCGTCGTAGTAGCTCAGCTTCAGCCGGTGCATTTTGCGGTCGATGTCGCTGCGCAGCTGTCCCATGACGCCGGCGGTAATTTTTGTCATGTGGAAGCCCTGCAGAAACGAGAAGAACTGGGATACCAGCCACAGACAGATCAGGGATGCCAGCAGCCAGAGGATTCTGTCCCAGTAAAAGCTTCCCGCCAGAAGGCTCTCAAACAGCGTGGTTGTCACCTTGCCGATGACAAAGGGAGCCATGACGGTGAAGACGGTGCTCACAGAGGCAAACAGGAAGACGAAAAACAGGCGGAGCCGATAGGCTTTCAGGTATTGTAAAAGTCGTGAGAATACATTCTTTTTCATGTCAGATTGCCTCCTTTCCAAGCTGGATCTGTGCGATTTCCCGATAGAGGGGACAGGTTGCCATAAGCTCCGTATGCGTGCCCTGTCCGACGATGGTTCCGTCGTCCACCACCAGAATGCGGTCCGCGTCCAGAACGGTGCTGATCCGCTGGGCCACCATGATCACCGTGGCATCACCCATTGCGGCCTTCAGGTTTTTGCGCAGCATCTGATCAGTCTTCATATCCAGAGCAGAAAAGCTGTCGTCAAACAGATAGATCTCCGGTTTTTTCATAATGGCCCGGGCGATGGCCATGCGTTGGCGCTGGCCGCCGGACAGGTTTGTGCCGCCCTGGGCGAGGGGGTCGTGATATTTGTCGGCTTTTTTCAGAATGAATTCCTCGGCACAGGCAATCCGCGCGGCTTCCGACCATTCCTGTTCTGTTCCGAATTGGTTTCCGAAATTCAGATTGGAGGCGATATCACCCGAAAACAGGATATTTTTCTGGGGGACATATCCGATCAGGGAGCGAAGCTCGTTCACCGCGTACTCCTTTGCGTCGATTCCGTCGATCAGAACCTCCCCGAACAGGGGGTCATAGAGTCGGGGAATCAGCTTCAGGATGCTGGATTTTCCCCGGCCTGTGCCGCCGATGATGGCGGTGACCTCCCCGGGATGCGCCTCAAAGCTGATGTCCTTCAGCACCGGCTCCTGGGCGCCCGGGTAGGAGAAGGTCACATGCCGGAATTCCACCGTGGAGCGAAGAGGACGATCCTTTGCGGGAAAGCTGCCGTCCCGAATGCAGCTGTCCGTCTCCAGCACCTGGGCAATGCGGCCGGCGCAGGCATAGGCAGTGGGGAACATCATGATGACCAGGGCAAGCATCATCACGGACATAAGAACCATGCTGATGTACTGGCTGTTTGCCACCAGGGAGCCGACCTCCATGGCACCGGTTTCCACATAGTGGGCACCCAGCCCCAGAACCGCGGCGGTGGTTACGCCGAAGATCACATTGATCACGGGCATCAGCAGGCTTGTGATCCGCCCTGAGCGCATTGCCGTGGAGGTATAATCGGCGTTTGCACCGTCAAAGCGGCGGCTTTCCGCCGTCTGTCTGTTGAATGCCCGGATCACGCGGACACCCTCCAGGGATTCCAGAAAGAGCTGATTGAGTTTATCCAGTTTTTTCCGCAGCAGCACGGAGTAACGGGAGGCCAGCAGAACGATTACGCCGCATCCGAGGAGCAGCACGGGAATGGCCACATTCAGCACGGAGCTGACCTGTCCTCCGGTGGCCGCAGAGAAGACCAGCCCTGCCACGGCCATCATGGGGGCGAGGATGCCGATGCGCAGGAGCATGGTGAGGAAATTCTGCACGTTGGCGATGTCCGAGGTACTTCTGGTGACCAGGCTGGCGGTGCCGAAGCGATCCAGCTCTGCGGCGGAAAAGCTCTGTACTTTCGTGAAGACTTCCTCCCGGAGTCTGGCGGAAAAGTCGGTGGAGATGCGGGAGGCAATCCGAACCGACAAAAAGCTGACGGTACAGGCCAGCGCCGTGATTCCGGCCATGACGGCGGCCAGGGTCAGGATCGAACCGTTTGCAGAATGGGCCACGCCGTCGTTGATCATCTGTGCCAACAGGGAGGGGAGCATCATCTCCGCCACCGCGGACGCCAGGATCAGAGCGGACAACAGCAGGATGTGACTTCCCTTCAGTTTTATTTTTGAGAAAATTGTTTTCATAGGTGCTTATTCCTCCTGTACGATTGTTTTTTCTCCTTACCTGTGCTATCATAGACTGTACAGTAACTGTAATGTCAAGGGGTCAGGAGATGAAAAATAAAAAATTCTTATATTCCACGGGGCAGTTTGCCAGGCTGAACGGAATCAACAAGCGCACCCTGCATTATTACGACGAGATCGGCCTGTTTTCCCCGGAATACAGGGAGGAAAACGGATACCGCTATTACACTTGTTTTCAGACGGTTCAGCTGGAGCTGATTCTGACGCTTCGGAAAGTGGGGATGTCAATCGAGGAGATCCTGCGCTATCAGAAGAGTCCCTCCGGCGCTTCTCTGGCGGAGCTGATCCTGGAGAAGAAGGAGCTGATTGACAGATCCATCGGGGAGCTTTTGAAGGCGAAGGATTTTCTGGAGCAAAAATCGGACAAGCTGGCGCTGGGGGCGGCGGCCAGGCACGGAGAAATAGATTTCATCACGCTTCCGGAGAGCCGCCTTCTGCTCAGCGGACCCATCACCGGAGCGTATGACGATGGCGATTTTGTGGTGGCTGCGGACTTTTCCGCCAGGCTGAAGGCCATGTTCGGCCTCTACGACAGCTTTGGGAGCCGGATTTCCACGGAGCATATCTGTGCGGGGGAGTACGACAGCTATGACTGCTTTTTTTCCTATGGCGGAGGGGAGTACGACGAGGTGAGGCCGGGGGGAACCTATCTGAGAACCTTCTGTATCGGAGGCTGGGACAAGCTGCGGGAGGTATACGGGCTGATCCGCGCCTATGCGGAGAGAAAGGGGCTGCGGCTGTCGGGATTTGCCTATGAGGAAGGGCTCAATGAGATGTCGGTGCAAAGACGGGAGGACTATATCACGATGATTACGGTGGGGTGTGAAGGTGGAGAAAAATAAAAAGGCAGTGCTTTTTTACGGGATTCCCGCCTGCGGGCATACCTTTTCCAATCTCTATCTGGCGGGCAGGCTGGCGGAAGCGGGATTCCGGGTGATCTATTACTCCACGGATTCCTTCCGGGAGATCATCGAGGCCAACGGCTGTGAGTACCGTGCCTATCCGGTGGACGAAAGGGCGCTGGAGCTGACGGACGGGGAAAAGCTGCCGAAGCTGTACCGCCTGATTCTGCAGTACACCTGGGACATGCTGCCGGAGCTTTTGGCCCAGGCCGGGAGAGAGCGTCCCTGCGGGGTGATTTTTGAGTCGCTTGCTCTGTGGGGAAGGCTTATCAGCAGGCGGCTTTCCGTGCCGGGGGCCAGCTTCTACAGCATTGCTGCCGTGGACTGGACCTGGAGTAGGCCAAAAGGGGGAGGACTGCTGCCCGCAAGTCCCTGGAGAAAGGGGCTGGGCGCATATATGCCCGGGTTTTCCCCAGGATTTTTCCGGTATCTGGGCGAGCTTCCCCGGGCGTTTGGGTACGCCTGCCGCCTGAAGAGGAGATATGGGGCCAGGCAGCTGGGGCTTTTGCCGGTTCTGATGAACAGGGGAGACTGCAATCTCTGCGGGTATTCCCGTCTGTTTCAGCCGGGGGGCCGGGCTTTCGGGCCAAAGTACCGTTTTCTGGGGCCCCTGTCCGTTCGGAGAACCGTGACGGAACGCAATGATTTCCTGCTTCCCCGCCGGCCATATCTCTATATTTCCCTTGGGACCATTTTTAACCGGGACGAGAAGCTTTTTCGCGCCGTGACAGAGCAATTGGGCGGGAGAGAGGAGTGGCAGGTGGTTTTGATCCGGGAGGGGGAAGCTTTCGCGGAAAGCTCCTTTCCGGAAAATTTCATTGTGCGTCCCTTTGTGAACCAGAATGAGGTGCTTGCCCATGCCGCGCTCTTCCTCACGGCGGGCGGTGTGAACAGCATCCATGAGGCATTGTATTTCGGGGTTCCCTGCCTGATGTGCCCCCAGCAGGGAGAACAGCTTCTGAACGCAAGGCAGTTTGAGCGGCTGGGCTTTGGCAGAATCCTCCGGGATCCGGACAGGCTGCTGCAGGAAGTGCGCGCCTGCATGGAGCTGAAAAAATACTGGGATGAAAAAAAGCGGCGGCAGATGATTTCAGTCTTTACAGACAGAGACAGATATTTTTAAAAGACCAAAAGGGGCAAAGAGAGGAGAAGGGATGAGGGAAGAGATCAGCAGGAAAGAGGTCAGGGCAGGGCAATCCTCACAGCCCGAAACGGTGCTTGTGACCGGGGCCACAGGATTTCTGGGGGAATATCTGGTGCGGCGGCTGGTGGGCAGATACCGGGTTCTGGCGCTGGGCAGGAACCGGGACAGGGGACGGCGTCTGGAGGCGTACGGGGCCGTGTTTTGTCCGGGGGATTTCACCAGGCGGGAAAGCTGCGCCTGCTATTTGAAGGAGGCGGATTATGTGATCCACGCGGGCGCTCTGTCCTCCGTGTGGGGAAAGTGGGAGGACTTTTATCAAACCAATGTGGCAGGGACGGATCTGATTGCCCGGTTGTGCCGGGAATACGGTGTCCGGCGTCTGGTGTATGTCTCCTCTCCCAGCATTTATACCTGCCGGGAGGACCGGTACGAGATCCGGGAGGAGGATGCTCCCGAAAGGAACGAGCTGAATTACTATATCCGTTCCAAGCTGATGGCGGAGGAGCGGATCCGCAGGTGGAACAGAAAGGGGCTGGAGACCGTAATTCTGCGGCCCAGGGGTCTGATCGGCCCGGGGGATACCAGTCTGGTGCCCAGGCTGCTGCGGGCCAATCAGGGGGTGGGGATTCCGCTCTTTAACGGGGGACACAATCTGGTAGACCTGACAGGTGTGGAGAACGCGGCGCTGGCCTGCGAGCTGGCGTTGACGGCCAAGGGGGCTTCGGGCGGAGTGTTCAATATCACCAACGGGGAGCCCACGGAGTTTCGCGTGCTCCTGGAACGGTTTCTGAAGGCCATCGGAGAGCGGCCTCATTACAGAAGGCTTCCCTTCGGGCTGGTGTACGGCGCAGCCGGAGTGCTGGAAAAGGTGTATGGTATCCTTAAACTTTCAGGGGAGCCGCCCCTCACCCGCTATACGGTCTGTACCCTGGGGCATGCGCAGACCATGGATATCCGGCGGGCGGAGAAAATCCTGGGATATCGGCCGGAAAAGACGCTGGAGGAATCCATCCGGGCATACGGTCTCTGGTGGCGGGGGCAGCAGGAGAGGAAAAACCACGGCGGTGGGAACGGGAATCTCACAGAGAAAGAGACTGCGGGGAAGGGACAGGATGTCCTTTCGCGCCCCGGCAGGGTGACGGAGGTGAAACTTTACCGCTGCGGTTCCTGCGTCAATGATCTGAGCATGGCCTTTCGGGGAATGCCCCGGGAAAAGCGGGAGTTTCCGGCGAGAGCGGCGCTGATCAGACACAGCAGGCTGGGGAACATTCTGTATGACACGGGTTACTCGGAGGAAATTTTCCGGGGCGGGCTCTTCCTGGGGCTGTTCCGTCTGCTCAATCCGGTGCGGCTTGGGCGGGAGGAGACGATTGCGGTCAGGCTGAAAAAGGACGGCATTTCACCAAAGAGTGTGAGAAGGGTAATTTTGTCCCATGCCCACCCGGATCATGTGGGAGGACTTTCGCAGCTTTCCGGCGTGGAGCTGGTGGCCACGGGGGAGGTGCTGGAGGCTTTTCACAGGCACAGACTCCGGGATCTTATGTGCCGGAGCCTGATGCCGCCGGCGGGGTGTATCCGGACGGAGCGGCAGCCGGAAAACCGGACGAAGAATCATTTCCTTTGCAGGTATTTTGAGAGGGTGTATGATCTGTTCGGGGACGGCAGTATCTTTGGGGTGGTGCTGGACGGGCACTGTAGGGGACAGCTGGGGCTGTGGATTCCGGATGTGCGTCTCTTTCTGGCGGCGGATGCCTGCTGGGGCGGCGATCTGGCAGGGGCGGTTCCCCGTATGCGGCTGCTGCTCCGGTTACTTCAGAAGGATTTCGGCGTCTATCGGGATACGGTGAGACGCATCTGCCGCCTGAAGCGGGAGCATCCGGAGATCAGAGTGGTGTTTTCCCATCAAAGGGAAAGGGGGAAGACTCGTGAATGACCGGCTGGAGGTTCTGAAGTATTATCTGTATTACAAATATCGCCGACTTCCGCGGGACAGGCGGAGGCTGGAGCGCTGGCAGGAGCGAAAGCTGAAAAAGCACCTGCGCTGTGTGGCGTCCCGTTCGGAGCTCTACCTGGGGAAGGAGACGCTGGAAGCCTGCCCTGCGGCAGATAAGGCGTTTATGATGGAGCACTTTGACCGGCTGAACACGGTGGGCCTGGGCCGGCAGGAGGCGGAGGCCTTTGCGGTCAGGGCGGAGCGGGAGAGAGATTTCGCCCCGAAGCTGCGGGGTGTCACCGTGGGCTTGAGTTCGGGCACCTCGGGCCGGCGGGGAATTTTTCTGGTGTCCGACAGGGAGAAGAACCGTTGGGCCGGCTATATTCTGGCTAAGTTTTTGCCGGGGAGTATCCTGGGAAATTATGATATCGCCTTCTTTCTGCGGGCCGACAGCAACCTGTATCAGGCGGTGAGCTCCCGGAACATCCGGTTCCATTTCTTTGATATTTACCGGGACTTTGAGGAGCACAGGAAAAGACTGGAGGCGCTGAAGCCGGATATTCTGGCGGGACAGCCTTCCTTGCTTCTCCTGCTGGCCGGGGAGAAGGAGCGGGGCGGTCTGGATATTTGTCCCCGGATTGTCATCTCCGTGGCGGAGGTGCTGGAGAAGGAGGACGAGGAATACTTAAAGAGGGTGTTCGGGAGAGAGGTAATCCATCAGGTTTATCAGTGCACGGAGGGATGTCTGGCCACCACCTGCTCCCGCGGAACCCTACATTTGAATGAGGATATTGTACATATTGGGAGAGAGTATCTGGATCAGAGACGTTTTGTCCCCATTGTGACGGATTTTGAGAGAAAGGCACAGCCCATTATCCGCTATCGGCTCAACGATATTCTGGTGGAAAGAGAGCGTCCCTGCGGCTGCGGGAGCCCCTGTCTGGCGCTGGAGAAGATCGAGGGTCGGGAGGACGATCTGTTTTCCTTCCAAAACAGCGGGGGGGAGGAAAAAATGATTTTTCCGGACTTTCTGCGGCGCTGTGTTCTGTTTGCCGGGGAGGGAAGGGAAAGGCGGTCTGCGGAATATCGGATTGTGCAGTACCCCGACCGGAGCATTGTGGTGTATGCCGACTTTGACGGGGAAGAGCAGTCGCAGGTGCTGCTGGAATTGGAAAAGCTTGCGGAGGACAGGGGACTGCTGCTGCCGAAGGTCACTTTTGCGCCGTACTGCCGGGAGGAAGGACGGAAGCTGAAGCGGGTGGAACGGCGAAGATGAGAGGAGAGCACAGGAGATGAAAGAGGGACAGAGGATACGAAGGGTAAAACTGGCCGGAATGGGAAGGGCGCTGGCGGAGGGAGCCCTGGTCTTTGACGGTCAGACCAGATACCGCCTCCGGCAGGGAGAGACGCTGTTGGATCTAGCGCAGCTTGCGGCGGAGCGGGCGCTTGCCGCTGCCGGGAAGGAGATTCAGGACATGGACTGTATTGTCTGTGCCATGGCCACGCCGCTGCAGGCCATACCCTGTAATGCCGCGCTGCTGCATGAGCGTATGGCCTGTGGGACGGGAATCCCCGCCATGGATATCAATACCACCTGCACCAGCTTTATCAGCGCCCTGGATATGCTTTCCTATCCGGTGGAGGCGGGAAGGTACGACAATGTGCTGATCGTCTCGGGGGATACGGCATCCGCGGCCCTGAATCCGCGGCAGGAGGAAAGCTATTCACTTTTTTCCGACGGTGCGGCCGCCTGTGTCCTCACCAGGGCGGAAGCACAGGAGGATTCCAGGATTCTTTACAGCTGCCAGAAAACCTGGTCCGAGGGGGCTCATGACACGGAGATTCGGGGCGGGGGCGGGCTGCTTCCGGCCTTTTTCCTCCGGGAGGAGAACAGGGAGGATTATTGTTTCGACATGAAGGGGGTCCGGATTCTGAGACTCTGCGCCAGAAAGCTGCCCGGCTTTGTGGAGAGCTGCCTTAAGGAGGCGGGTGTGTGCCGGGAGGAGATTTCGCTGGTCATTCCGCATCAGGCCAGCAAGGCATTGAAGGTCATTATGCCCCGGCTTGGCTTTCAAGAGGGAGAATACATTGACCGGGTATCGGAGTACGGGAATATGGTCTCCGCCTCTGTGCCGTATGCGTTGTGCCAGGCAGTGGAGGAGGGGAAGGTCAAAAGGGGGGATCGGCTCCTTTTGATGGGAACGGCAGCAGGGCTGACAGTAAACTTTATGCTGCTGGTATTTTGACAGGAAACAGGAACAAAAAGGAGTGAAATACACTCCGGAATGGAGGTTATTATGAACTTTCAGATGGTACAGCTTTCCTCATTGGAGAAGGTGAGGGAAAACGACAGCCTTGACCGGGAGGAGATATGCCGCAGGACGGTTCTGGCGGGGGAAAGGCTTTCCTATCAGATCTGCATGCGCTCTGAGGACAGGACGGAGGCCAGGGTCTTTGTGGAGTCTGAGCTTGCGGAGCATGTGAAGCTTTATCTGGTGAAAAGTGTGTTCATGGATCTTCCCACCAGGGAAAAGGAAATGGAAGGGGAGGGTTATCTTTCGCTGGAGCCGGGCATGATGCCGGATGTTCTTGTGCCCCTGGAGGAGCAGAAGATGCAGGTGGTAATCTGGGGCGGCGTGAGCACTGTCTGGGTAAGGGCAGACATTCCAAAAGATACAAGGCCTGGAAACTACCAAATCAAAATTTGCCTGACGCCCGGGGAGGCGGGGGGCGGGGAAGGCTCTGCCTGTGAAACCAGTGTGACAATGCAGGTCCAGGTTCTGCCTGTGGTCATGCCGAAGCAGAGGCTGATCTACACGAGATGGTTTTATGCGGACTGTATTGCCGGACAGCATCAGACGGAGATTTATTCGGAGAGGCACTGGGAGCTGATAGACAAGTATATTGCCGCCGCGGCAGATATGGGGATCAACATGATCCTGGTTCCCATACATACGCCGCCTCTGGATACGGAGGTGGGAACCGCAAGACCCTGTGTGCAGCTTGTTGACATCGAGAAGAAGGGGGACAGATATGAGTTTTCCTTTGACAGATTCCGGCGGTTTATCCGTATCTGCAAGGAGAACGGAATCCGGTATTTTGAGATGGCCCATATGTTTTCCCAGTGGGGGGCAAAGTGTGCGGCCAACATTCTGGTGACGGAAAACGGAAAGACCGATTACCTGTTTGGCTGGCATGTGGCGGCGGACGACAGGGAGTATGTGGGTTTTCTGAAGCAGTATCTCGAAGCGGTCACGCAGGAGCTGGCCCGGGAGGGAATTCTGGAAAACACCTACTTCCATGTCTCCGACGAGCCTTCTGTGGATGTGCTGGATAACTATAAAACGGCTTCGGACATGCTTCGCTCCCTGGCCGGAGGCAGTAAGATCTTTGACGCCTTATCCAACTATGAATTTTATGAGAAGGGGCTTGTGGAATGTCCCGTTACCTGCGTGGGACACATCCATGAATTTCTGGAGCACGATGTGGAGGAGCAATGGGTTTATTACTGCTGCGAACCGGAAAAGAGCTTTCCCAATTCTTTTCTCGCCATGCCCTCCTGCCGGGTCCGCATTCTGGGATTTTTACTATACAAATATGATATCAAGGGATTTCTTCATTGGGGCTTCAACTATTACAACGCCAGGGTGTCCCGCTATCCGGTGAATCCATACCTTACCACATCCGGGGATCGGGCGTATCCTTCCGGGGATCCTTTTATCGTCTACCCCGGCAGGGACGGCGTTTATTCGTCCCTGCGGGGAGAGGTGTTTTATGAGGGGATTCAGGATATGGCAGTCTGCTTTGCGCTGGAGGAGTATATTGGCCGCAAAGAGGTGGTTGCCCTCATTGACAGGGCGGCAGGCTTTGATCTGAGATTTGACCGTTACCCGGAAGGAAAGGAGTTCCTGGAAGGGCTCAGGGCGCAGATGATACGGAAAATAAGTGAATGTGCGGCGAAAGAGAGTCATCGGTGTGACCCTTGACAGATGGTTTGATTTCAGCGTAATATGGATTCAGGCAGGTATGACAGGGCGTTACAAGCCCGGCGGCTGAAGTGATCCGGAAGGCGGGAGACAGTTTTCCGGTATTGTAAAAGGGGGACAGGAATATGGCGGTTTATGAACTGAAAAATGATGTGTTATCCGTTTTGATTGACAGCGTGGGAGCGGAGCTGAAATCCTTGAAGAGGCTGTCTGACGGAAGGGAATATCTGTGGTGCGGGGATGCCGCATACTGGGGAAGAACCTCTCCGGTGCTCTTTCCCTTTGTGGGGGGCGTGAGAAACAGAGAGTACAGGGCAAAGGGCAGAACCTGGTCCATGACCCAGCATGGTTTTGCCCGGGATATGGAGTTTGGGCTGCTCTCTCAGGGGGAGAACGAGATCTGGTTTGAACTGGACTCCGATGAGAACACGCTGGAAAAATTCCCCTATGTCTTTGGGCTGAAGGCGGGCTATCGGTTGGAAAAGAATAAGGTGGTGGTCATGTGGCAGGTGGTGAATCCCGGAGATGAGACCCTTCACTTTTCCATCGGAGGGCACCCCGCCTTTAACTGCCCGCTGGAAGCGGGAGAGAAGCAGGAGGACTGTTTCCTGGATTTCGGGGATGTGGATCAGGTGGCCAGCACCGAGATCAATGTGTCGGGACTGGCTACGGATTCGGTCACGGTTTATGGGCTGGAGAACGGGAAGCTGGCTCTGAACGAGAAGCTTTTTGAACGTGACGCGCTGGTGATTGAGAACCGCCAGACAGACATGGTGGGACTCTGCGGAAGGGACGGGAACAGGTATGTGAAGGTGACCATGGATGCGCCGCTGTTCGGCGTGTGGACCCCGGCGGGAAAGAAGGCACCTTTTATCTGTATTGAACCCTGGTATGGCAGATGTGACGGTGAGAATTTTGAAGGCACGCTGGAGGAGAGGGAATGGGGCAACCATGTGGAGGCCGGCGGAGTCTGGGAGGCGTCCTACACCATTGAACTGGAATAAGGCGCCCTTTGGGCGCCTTACCTGTGGCTTGCTTTTGGAAGCTGTCAGACAGTGGCTGCCGCCTCCGCGGCAGCCTTTTCGGTGATGTCCTGCATCTGCTGCCACTTGCGCTCCATATCCGCAGCCAGGGCAAACTGGGTTCTACAGCGGTCCAGGTTGTGGTCGGGGCGATGAATTCTGAAATAGGTGTCTCCGGAGAGGTAGTCGGTCAGGAAACGTATACCGCATTCCATGGTCATCAGCTTTGCACCCATGGGAAGCAGGGAGAGCTCTTTCTCTGTCAGACTGCCCCGGCAGCCCGTCAGATATCCCTTCACATAGAGCTCATAGAGGTTCAGATCCAGAGAGACCTTCTGCAGGTCGGTCTCATCCTCGGCTGCCGTGTTGGCGCCGAAGCGGATGGAGTCACCGAAATCGTAAAGAGACAGTCCCGGCATGACGGTATCCAGGTCGATGACGCAGATGCCTCGGCCGGTTTCCTTGTCGATCATAATATTGTTCAGTTTGGTGTCATTGTGGGTGACGCGCAGGGGCAGTTCCTGTTTTCCGGACAGATCTACCAGCAGGGAAAGCTCCTGTTCCCGCTGTGTGAGAAAGGCGATCTCCGGCTGTACCTTGGCCGCCCTGCCGCAGACATCGGCTTCCAGAGCACTTCGGAAAGCGGAAAAGCGCTTTACAGTGTTGTGGAAGTCCGGAATGGTCTCGTGGAGAGTGGCTGCAGGGTAATCGGCCAGAAGTGCCTGGAAATTGCCGAAGGCCACGGCGCTCTCGTAAAAGTCCCGGGGGGTTCTGACCATGTCAAGGCTCACGGAGTCCGTGATAAACTGGTACATGCGGTAAAACCGGTCCCCGTCCCGGAAATAATTTTTGCCTTCCTTTGTGGGAATGACCTGCAGGGTTTCCCGCTCCGGATCTCCCCCGGCGGCCTGGATTTTCTTTCTCAGAAACGAGGTTACGTTGGTGATGTTCTCCATGAGCTGATCTACATCGCGGAAAATTTCCGTATTGATCTGCTGGAAAATGTATTTTTTCCGGCGTCCGTTTCGCTCTGTCTCTGCCAGATAGGTTCGGTTGATGTGTCCGTTTCCGTGCTCGCATACGTTGACGATGCTTCCTTCCACTGCAAACTGACGGATGATTTCCTGTTGTTCCATAATTTTTCCTCTCTTCGCCTGCGGCGTGTGTGAAGTGTTATTTGTGATCTGTATCCATTATACGACGCGGAGGGTGAGGTTTCTTTGCAGAATCGTGCATTCTCTTTGCACAATCTGATGCGCCTGCTTTTGGCGGCGCGGCCTTTGAGAAAGGCTGGAGGTGTTTATGTCCTTTGCCGGTGTTTTGCTGAAGCCGCTGCTTGAGGTCTTCGAGGTGGTGACGATCCACTATTTTGAATATGGCTGTGATTTCTCCTTTTCGGGGGAATCCCATGACTTCTGGGAGTTTCTCTGTGTGGATAAGGGGGAGGTGGAGGTGGTGGCGGGCGAGGCGCCGCACACCCTGAAACGGGGCGATATCATCTTTCATGAGCCGGACGAGTTTCATTGTCTCACGGCCAACCACCGGGTTGCCCCCAATCTGGTGGTGGTATCCTTTCGGTGTGATTCTCCTGCCATGGATTTTTTCAGGGGGCGTATTCTCACCGTGGATGACCGGAGCCGGGAGCTTCTGGCCCGGATTATTGCCGAGGCGGGGAAGGCGTTTCGGGATCCCCTGGACGATCCGTACCAAACCCATATGGAGCTGCGGGAGGATATTCCTGTGGGGGCGCTGCAGGCCATCCGGCTTTACCTGGAGCTTCTGCTGCTCCATCTGCTGCGGCAGTTTGACGGACAGTCCCGGATTCCCACGGCGGGGGAGACCGTCCGGAGAAGGAAGGACGAGAGTGATTATCACCGGGTGGTGGCCTATCTGGAGGAGCATCTTTCCTGCAGACTGACGCTGGAACAGATCGCCAGGGAAACCATGCTGGGCAGGTCAAGGCTTCAGCAGCTGATCCGCAGGTATCACGACTGCGGGGTGATGGAGCTGTTCGCCCGGCTTAAGACGGACTGCGCAAGGCAGCTGATCCGGGAGAACAGGCTGAATTTCACGGAGATTGCGGATCTGCTGGGGTACAGCTCCATCCATTATTTTTCCAGGCAGTTTAAAAAGCAGACCGGAATGACACCCTCGGAATATTCTTCTTCCATCAAGGGGCGGTCGGAGAGGAGAGACGCCTGACGGTACAGAAGTGGCAGCGGCTTTTGGAAAAAGCACTTGACTGTACTGCGGCTGTAAGGTTTATACTGAAGGCAGGAAACGGTTCGGGGGGACGGAGGAGACCACAGAGGAAGACAGGAGAGGTACGGCCATGCAGACAGATTATAAGAACAGAGGACTCAGGCTCTTAAAAAAGGGGCAGAAGGGAATGGTACATGCCATTTTCAGCCGGTTTGGGCTGATGCTTGCGATGCTGATTGTGCAGGTGCTCTTTCTGTTCAGCATTTTTCAGTGGTTTGAGGAATTTATTCCCCATTATCTGGGCGGAACGGCAGTGTTTACCCTGGTGATGGTAATCTATCTTTTGAACAGCGGAATGAATCCCACGGCAAAGATCACCTGGCTGATCGTGGTTATGCTTCTGCCGGTATTCGGGGTGCTTTTGTTCCTGTATACCCGCAGCGACCTGGGGCACAGGGCGCTGAAAAAGCGGGTGAACCATATCATCAGTGACACGAAGGAGCGGATTCCCCAAGAAGAGGCTGTGCTGCAGCGGCTGAGGGAGGAAAATAAGGGGGCGGCGTCTTTGGCGCACTATATTGCAAGAAGCGGCTGTCACCCGGTGTACGACAGGACGGCGGCGACTTATTTTCCCCTGGGGGAGGACAAGTTTGAGGAGATGCTGAAGCAGCTGGAGGCTGCGGAGCATTTTATCTTCATGGAGTATTTTATTGTGGACGAGGGAATCATGTGGGGCAGGGTGCTGGAGATTCTTGCCGCAAAGGCTGCCGCCGGCGTGGATGTGCGCTTTATGTACGACGGCTCCTGTGAGTTTGCGCTGCTTCCCCACGATTACCCCAGGCGGCTGAGAAAGCTGGGGATCAAATGCAAGGTGTTCGCCCCGGTGTCGCCCTTTGTATCCACCCATTACAATTACCGGGATCACAGAAAAATTCTGGTGATCGACGGGCATACCGCCTTTAACGGAGGGGTGAATCTTGCGGATGAATACATCAATCAGAAGGCGAAATTCGGCCACTGGAAGGATACTGCCGTCATGCTGAAGGGTGAGGCGGTTAAGAGTTTTACCCTGATGTTCCTGCAGATGTGGGAGATTGATGAAGCGGAGGAGGAGTCTGCCCGTTTTCTGTCTTTCCCCGCAGCGCCGGAGGAAGCGGCCGGGGGCTATGTCATTCCTTACGGGGACTGCCCGCTGGATAACGAGAAGCTGGGGGAGCGGGTGTACATGGATATCCTGAATCGTTCCCAGGAGTATGTACACATCATGACGCCCTATCTGATTCTGGACGGGGAGATGGAGACGGCTCTGAAGTTTGCGGCGGAGCGGGGAGTGGAAGTGGCCGTGCTTCTGCCGGGGATTCCGGATAAGGCGATTCCTTACGCGCTGGCCAAGACCCACTACAAATCCCTTCTGGAATCCGGGGTAAAGATTTACGAGTACACCCCCGGTTTCATTCACGCCAAGGTGTTTGTCAGCGATGACAGGGAGGCGGTGGTGGGAACCATCAATCTGGATTACCGCAGCCTGTATCATCATTTTGAATGTGCCACCTACCTGTACGGAGCGGACTGCATCTCCGGGATCGAGGCGGATTTTCAGGCCACGGCGGCCAAATGCAGGCAGGTCACTCTGGAGACCTGCCGCAGGGAAAAGCTGCGGGTGAAGCTGACCGGCTGTCTAATGAAGGCGGTTGCGCCTCTGCTGTAGGGGATGTCCCTTTGCTCTTTATTTTGGGAAGAGATGGTTCTTTTTTTGCGAAACCCGGCTGTCATTTCCAGCCGGGTTCCTTTACATAGGCCATGAGCTCCGGATAGATGGAGCGGTAGCCGTCCTCGTTTATGTGCATGCCCTCGATGGTGTATTCGGCCTTCAGCCGCCCCTGGTGGTCCTTCAGGTTTGCGTTCACGTCAATGTACTTCTGACCATGTCTTTCTGCAAGCTTCTGTACCTCTGCATTTGCGGCGGCGATCTTTTCATTGTTTCGAATCTTCAGGCATTCTTTCAGGCCCTCTACGGCCGCCTCGTAATTCACGGGATAGTAGGCCATGAGATAGATTTCCGTCCGGGGCAGGCGGGTTTCCACGGCAGTGAGGATTCTGTCATAATTTTCCATCAGCCGGGAAATGGGCATACTGCTGTCGCTCAGGTCGTTGGTGCCGATGTTGATAAACAGTCTTGCGGGCTTTAAATCCAGGATGCACACGTCCATGGCGTCGAGAAGCTCCCGGGATACAAAGCCGCCGATGCCCCTGTTATAAATGACGGTTTGGTCATTGTGCTCGGAAAGAAGCTTTCCGATGGGGAACATTTCCATGAGAGAAGAGCCGGCGAAGACGATCTGTCCCGGCAATGCGGATTTGTTTTCCTCTCTGTAGCGGTCAAGTTTCATTTCTTTTTCGTTCATTTCAGTAACCTCCTGCGGGGGAATCTTTCAGGGACGGCTTTCCGGCGCCGTCCGAATTCCGAAATCCATTATACAGTATACAGCGCTTCGGGCAGGGGGACAAGTACCCGGCGGAATATCTTTTTCTTGACAGGTTCTTTTTTTGAGGTAAAATGGTTTGACATATTCAGAAGAAAATTTACGGTTGTGTGAAGGAGGATGAATCGGGATGTTTACTTTTATAATCTGTTTTCTGGCGGGGCTGGGGGCCGGGCTTGGCACCGGTTTTGCGGGCATGAGCGCGGCTGCCGTGATCAGCCCCATGCTGATCACCTTTTTGGGGCTTCCCGCCTATGAGGCGGTGGGCATTGCCCTGGCCAGTGATGTTCTGGCCAGCGCCGTCAGCGCCTACACCTATGGAAAAAATAAAAATCTGGACATTCGGAACGGTCTTGTGATGATGGTTACCGTTCTGGTGTTTACCCTGCTGGGAAGCTGGGCAGCCAGCAAGGTTCCGAATACCACCATGGGGAGCTTTTCCGTGTTCATGACATTGCTGCTGGGGATTAAGTTCATTGTCAGGCCGGTGATGACCACAAGGGAGGCCATGGAGCGGGCCGACGCGGGGAAGCGGTTTCTGCAGTCCGCGGTAAGCGGCGCCGTGGTGGGATCCATCTGCGGCTTTATCGGCGCAGGCGGCGGTATGATGATGCTTCTGCTTCTCACCGGTGTCCTGGGCTATGAGCTGAAGACGGCGGTGGGCACCAGTGTGTTTATCATGACCTTCACGGCGCTGACAGGGGCAGTCAGCCATTTCGCCATCGGGGGCATGCCGGATCTGCGGTGTCTGCTGCTGTGTGTGGCGTCCACGCTGCTGTGGGCGAGGATTGCGGCCAGATTTGCCAACCGGGCAAGCGCCGTGGTGTTAAACCGTGCCACAGGCGTGGTGCTGGCTGGGCTGGGAACCGCAATCCTTGTGGTAAACTGTATAAAGTAGGGAAAACGGCTTGCACATAGCCGGTGTATACCCTATAATGAATTGTGAAGCACAGGTTCAGAATACAGGCGAAGGGCAGAGATTCCGCGGCATTTGGCGGGCGTCCGACGCGGAAAAGAGGTAGCGGTATGTATCGGTTTCCGGAGGGGTTTTACACGGATGTAAGGGAAGAGAAAGTAGTTTCCACGGCGATCATGATCGAGAAGGGAGTACTGAAGCAGAATAAGACAAAGAAGGAGCAGGGAGTTATTATCCGGCTCTACGACGGCAGAAGGTGGTATATCAGTTCCACCACGGAGCTTGAGAAGGTGCAGGAGGAGATCGACGCATTGGCCCGGATGGCCGTGCCCTGCCCGCAGATCCAGGAGGATCCGGTGGTGGCAAAGTACGAGGTGAACAGGGAGACGCAGCTTCGGTATCAGGACTGTGACCTGAGCAGGGTGCCGAACCAGGATAAGCTAACGGCGATGGAGGAGTACTGCAAGTGCCTGGAGGCTCACGGCGAGATCCAGAGCTGGAAGGTGTATTATATGGATAATCACACGGAGAAGCATATTATATCCAGCAAGGGCTGTGATGTGACCTTTGACACCCAGAACTGCTGTATCGCCCCCAGATATGTCCTGATGAAGGAGGATAAGCCCTTTTACGGCAGAAAAGACTTTTATTATATGCGCTTTGAGGAGCTGGCCGGCCATGTGGAGGAGTTGGAGGCCGAGATCAGAGAGGATATTGTATACAATGAGAATGCCGTGCCTGTGGAGCCCGGCGAATACACCTGTATTTTTTCTCCCATGGTGACAGGAGTGTTTGCCCATGAGAGCTTCGGGCATAAGAGCGAGTCCGACTTTATGGTGGGAGACGAGAACATGAAGCGGGAGTGGGCCATCGGAACCAGGGTGGGCGCGGAGCTTCTGAATATCGTGGACACGGGACTGGAGGAGGGTTCCGGGTATGTTCCCTTTGACGATGAGGGTACACGGGCCAAAAAGACCTACCTGATCAGGGAGGGAATTTTGTCCGGGCGTCTGCACAGCGCCATGACTGCGGCGGCTCTGGAGGAGCAGCCCACGGGAAATGCCAGGGCTGTGGATTTTCAGTTTGAGCCCATTGTGCGGATGACATCCACCTATGTGGAGGGAGGAGAGAGCACAAAGGAAGAACTGATTGCAGGTGTGGAAACCCCGTCGATCTCATGGAGCGTTCCCATGACGTTTCCTGTCACCACCGAGATCGACGGGGTTTCCAGGGAATTTGAATTTTATTCCTTTTCGCTGGGCGGGTGCGGCAAGATGGAACAGTATCCCCTGCGGGTGGGAATGGGCGGCCCTTACATGCGGGTGAAGCATCTTACGGTACAATAACCTGATTCGGGACAGCAGAGCATCAAGTGCGCAAAGGAGTATAAATATGGTTCAGGAAAAATATACGGAAAAAAGCAGACAGATCAATCTCAGCGTGACAAACGGGGAGATTACCTCGGTGATCAGAAAGAGCATTACGAAGAGCGCCTGCCGGGTTTACGAAAACGGCTGTATCGGCGTGGCGGGAAAGCTGGGTGAGGCGGACGGGGAGCTGATGAACCAGGCGGCGGAGAATCTGAAGCTTGGAATCCCCTATGAGGCGGAGGCCACGGCGGGCAAAAAGCGGAAGGAGCACTACGAGTGCGGCAGCTTTTCCGTGGAGGACAACGACCGCTTTTTGAAGGAGGCGGAGGAGGTGCTGGGCATTCTGAAGAAGGAGTATCCCCAGATTATCTTCGGCAACAAAATCCGGCTGGCGGAGTCAGCCACAGAGCTTGTGAACGATGCGGGAACGGAGCTGGTCTGCAGCGACAGGTATCTGAGCATGGAGCTGCTGGTCAAGCATGTGGATTCCGTCAATATCATGGACGATGTGCTGGTCTATGCGAGCAGAGATTTTGAAAGAGATCGGTTTTTGAGGGAAGCCAGGGAGCACCTGGATGCGTTCTTGAATCAGGTGCCGCTTCCGGAGGGCGGGGTACTGCCCCTGATCGTGAATCCCCTGCAGTTTGGTGGCTTTCTGATCGGGCATCTGGATGCGCAGTCCTTTGGGGACGGCACTTCCTTCTTCAACGGCAAGCTGGGGGAAAAAGTGTTTGACGATGGCTTTTCCTTCTATGTGGACCGTGGGAAGGATAATCTGAACACTGCCTTTTTTGACGTGGAGGGGAGTACCTGCGCGGAGGACAGATGCGATCTGATCCGAAACGGCGTGCTGCTTCGGCCCTACGCGGACAAAAAGCTGGAGAAGGAATTCGGCTATGAGAATACGGCTACCGCCGCAGGCGCATACGACAGCGTGCCTTCCAACGGCGACATGTGTTTTGCCGTGGAGCCTTCGAACCGGACGCTGCGGGAGCTGATCGGAGCGGGGGACGGAATCTATGTTACCTTTATGAGCGGCGGCGATTTTACCGGTGAGGGAGATTTTGCCTCTCCCGTACAGACGGCCTTTCTCTATCGGGACGGCAGGCTGGTGGGCAGGCTGCCGGAGTTTGGGGTCTCCGGAAACATATATGATATTTTCGGAAAGAATTTTGTGGGTCTTTCCTCCGACAGGCCCTATGAGGGGGATCGCAGGCTGGTAGTAAAAATGAAACTGCAGAGGGATTGAAGCGGATATGGATCAAACGCCGGTTTTAAAGAATAAACTGTTTTTATACCTGACTGAATTTTTTGCGGGCATGTCCGTGATGGCGGTGGAGCTTGGAGCCAGCAGGCTCCTTGCCCCCTATTTCAGTTCGTCTCAGATTGTCTGGACCATCATCATAGGAACCATCATGATCGCCATGGCGCTGGGAAACGTGTACGGCGGGCGAAGTGCGGATAAAAAGCCGGATCCTGACAGGCTGTACCGCAGGATTCTGATCGCCGCGGTGTGGATCGCCGCCATTCCGGTGGTGGGTAAATATATTGTGCTGGGAATCTCCGCGCTTCTGATTTTTACGGTGAGCACCAACTTTCTCATCTGGGCGGCGTTCGCGGCCTGTATGGTCATATTTGTCTTCCCCCTGTTTCTGCTGGGGACGGTGACGCCCTCTCTTGCCAAGTATTCCGTAGACAGTCTGGCGGACAGCGGCAGGGTGGTGGGAACCCTGGGGGCCTTTAACACAGTGGGGAGCATCATTGGTACTTTTGTGCCAACCTTTCTCTCCATTCCGGCGGTGGGAACCTCCGTCACCTTTCTGATTTTTGCAGGCATTCTGCTGGTCTTGTCCCTGATCTATTTTGTCAGCGCAAAAAGAGGCAGGGCAGGTGGGGCGGCTGCGGTTTTGATCTTTGTTCTGTGTTGTTTTACGGGCAGGTCAGACAGCTTTGCCTTCTGGGAGGCGGATCTGGCCTATGAGGGAGAGTCCGTCTACAATTATCTGCAGGTCAGGGAAAATGACAGAAACGTGATATTGTCTACCAATGTGCTGTTTGGGGTGCAGTCTGTCCTCATGAAGGAAGGAGGACTCACCGGCATGTACTACGATTATGCCATGGCGGCTCCGCTGATGGCCGGGAAGGAACAGCCGGAGGACTGCAGGGTCTTGATCCTGGGCATGGGGACGGGCACCTACGCCTCCCAGTGCCGCAGTTATTTCGGGGAGATGGAGATTGAGGGCGTGGAGATCGACGGGAAGATCACGGAGCTTGCCCGGGAATATTTCCGTCTGCCGGCGGATGTGAAGGTGACTACCTACGACGGCAGGGCTTATCTCAACGCGGTGGAGGAAACCTATGATGTAATCATGGTGGATGCCTATCAGGATATCACAATTCCCTTTCAGATGTCCTCCGTGGAGTTTTTTACGTTGGTGAAAGAGCATTTGGCAGAGGACGGCGTGATGGTGGTCAACATGAACATGCGGGGCAGCGGCGAGGGAAGCATCAACAGGCATCTGGCCGACACCATCGGCAGTGTGTTCGGGCAGGTTTACACCGTGGATGTGAGAGGCTCCACCAACCGGGAACTGTTTGCCTCCGACAATCCGGATATGATTTTGAATCTGGAGAGACGGCTGGAGGAGACCCGGGATCAGGGATTGGGGGAGCTGCTTGCATCTGTCTGTGGAGGGCTGGAGCGCTATGAGGCGGGGGGCCTGGTCATGACGGACGATAAGGCTCCGGTGGAGCTTTTGGGGATGCAGGTGATCGATGAACTGATCCGGGATGAGGTCGCATGGTACAGGCAGATCTATGAGGAACAGGGGATACAGGGCGTACTGGATGCCCTGTAGAAGCGGCAGGACGGCCAGAAGGAGGGAACAGTATGAGATATCGGGCTTTGCTCACCGGGAACAACAGAACAATCATCAACGAGTTTTTTACTTACATGGATTTTATCTTTGAATGTATCAATACCTCCGAGCGATATGACGACATTATGAACCATCTGAAATACATACAGCCCGACGTGTTTATCTACTGCATTTACGGGGAGAAGCCGGACGACATGAAGCGGTTTGCCAATGTGCAGAGGAAAATTGCGGAGCAGGAGATTCCGCTGGTGGTGATCGGGGAGGCCGAGGACTGCGAACAGTTTGCGCTGATCGCCCCCCATCTGGAGCCTCTGGTGCTCCGCAGACCCATTACGGCTCAGAAGATTTCGCTTTCCATCTCGGAGATGCTGGAAGACAGGAAGAAGAAGCAGGAGAGGGAGACGGCAAGGCTGCGCCGTCAGGAAGCGGCGGAGCGTGCCAGAAGGCTTCTGGAGGAGGCGGCCAGGAAAGAAGAGGCTTTAGAGGCGGCAAAGGAGGCGGAAGGAGAGCGCAGAAAGCATATTCTGGTGATTGATGACGACAGCAGTATCCTGAAGCTGCTGAAGGGATATCTTGCGGAGCGCTACGATGTGGCTACGGCGATCAGCGGCAAGGTTGCCATGAAATTTCTGGAGACAAAGGAGACGGATCTGGTGCTGCTGGATTATGAGATGCCGGTGGAAAACGGTTCCGTGGTCTTTGGAAAGATACGGAGCATGGAGAAGACGAAGGATCTTCCGGTGGTATTTCTCACAGGGGTCACGGAAAAGAGCAAGATCACAGAGGTGCTTTCCATGAAGCCTCAGGGCTATCTGCTGAAGCCCGTGGATATGGAAAAGCTGTCCTCAACCATAAAGGGGATCCTTGGCTGAGAGGAGAGGTGACATTTGGAGATCATTGAGGAACTGAATATAACCGATCTGATAGAGATAGATATGCTGCAGCGGATACAGGATGCCTTCTCCCTGATGACGGGGATGGCTACCCTGACCACGGACAGAAACGGTATCGCCATCACGAAGGGCACCCGTTTTTCCGATTTCTGTATGAAATACTGCCGCAGTACGGAGCTTGGCCGTCACCGCTGTGAAAAGTGTGACCGGCTGGGAGCGGAGAAGGCGCTGAGGGCGGGAGCCTCCTGCGCCTATTTCTGCCATGCGGGGCTGGTGGATTTTGCCGCCCCCATCATGGCGGGGGAACAGATGGTGGGCTGCTTTATCGGCGGCCAGGTTCTGACCGTGAAGATAGAGGAGGAAAAGGTGCGCAGAACGGCCTCCGAGCTTGGCGTGGATCCGGATGAGCTTGTGGAGGCGGCCGGAAGAGTCCGGATTGTGGATAAACCCACCATCGACAGGGCGGTTGCCTCCATCTATTCCGTGGCCAAGGTCATCTCGGAGATTGCCATGAGCAAGCACCAGATTTACCTGAAGAATCTGGAGCTGCAGAAGGCTTCCAAGATGAAGTCGGACTTCCTGGCAAACATGAGCCATGAGATCCGCACGCCCATGAACGCTGTCATCGGCATGGCGGAGATGGCGCTGCGGGAGGAGCTGACACCGGCGGCCAGAAATTATCTGGGGCAGATCAAGACAGCCGGTCAGTCTCTGCTCACCATTATCAACGATATCCTGGATTTTTCCAAGATAGAATCCGGAAAGCTGGATATCAGCTGTGAGGAGTATGAACCCATGTCCCTGGTGAACGACATGGTGAATATCATTATGACCCGCATCGGAAATAAGGGAATCGAGCTGACGCTGGATGTAAATCCCGATCTTCCCTTTGAGCTTTACGGAGACAGTATCCGCATCAAGCAGGTCATGATAAACCTTGCGAATAACGCGGTCAAGTTTACCCGGACGGGGAACGTTCATCTGAAGGTGGACTTTCAGCGGACGCAGGAGGATACCGTGGAGCTTCAGGTGGCCATATCGGACACGGGAAGCGGTATCAAAGAGGAAGATATGGATAAGCTGTTCAAATCCTTCCAGCAGCTTGACAGCAAGCGCAACCGCAACATTGAGGGAACCGGTCTGGGGCTTGCCATCAGCAAACAGCTGGTGTCGCTGATGCACGGAAGGATTTGGGTTGACAGTGTGTATGGAAAGGGGAGTACCTTTTCTTTTTCCGTGCCCCAGAGGGTGGTGGAGGACAGACCGTCCATCGGGCGGCCTGAGGGAAAGGTGGTTGCCGCAGGACTGGTGGAAAGCAGCTATATTGCGGGTGAGATGGAGATCGACATGCCGAGAATGGGTGTGGTTTACAGCAGGCTTGGGTCGGAAAAGGAGCTTGCCGGACTTGTGCAGATGCAGGCGGGCTGGCTGTTTGTGGAGCAGCCGCTGTACACCGATGAGGTACATTCCTTCCTGAGGGAGCATCCGGAGATCACAGGGGTGGTGCTGGTAAATTTCCGCGCAATGAGATCTTACAGTCTGCCCAACGTGCGGGTGGTGAAAAAACCGCTGTATTCCCTGAGCCTTGCAGGTGTTTTTCACGGGGAGGATACCTATGCGGGCTTTACCCAGATGCAGACGGATGACTTTGAGTTTACGGCGCCGGAGGCGGAGGTGCTGATCGTGGATGACAATGCCATCAACCTGACGGTGGCCACCGGCCTTCTGGAGCCCTTGAATATGAGGATAGAGACTGCGCTCAGCGGAAAAGAGGCCGTGGAGAAGATCACTGACAAGCGGTATGATATTATCTTTATGGATCATATGATGCCGGAGCTGGATGGTGTGGAGACCACGCGGATTATCCGGAGGCTGCTGGGGGAAAACGGGCAGGTTCCGATCATAGCGCTGACGGCCAATGCCATGGACGGCACAAAGGAGCTGTTCCTCAGCGAGGGGATGAATGACTTTGTGGCAAAGCCCATAGAGCTTCGTGTAATACTGTCAAAGCTGCGGGCATGGCTGCCGGAGGAGAAGATTCTCCGGAAGAAAAATCGTCACAGGGAGGATGAGAGGACGGAGCCCTCGGCTGCCGCGGAAGCCGGTGCGGGGAGTGAAAAAAGGGATACCGAGCTTGCCATAGAGGGGCTGGATGTGCAGGAGGCCATGCGGCTTCTGGGCAATGAAAAGCTGTTTTGGGCCGTGCTGAAGGAATATTACCGTGTCATTGAGAAGAAGTATAATCTGATTCGAAATTACGAGCAGAAGGAACAGTGGAGGGAGTATACCACGGAAGTACATGCGCTGAAAAGCTCGTCCAGGCAGATCGGTGCATTGGAGCTTGCCTCCCTGGCAGAGTGTATGGAGGCTGCCGGCAATGCCGGTCAGGCGGCGCTGATCCATAAGACCACACCGGCACTGCTGGATCAGTATATCCGTTATCAGAAGCTGCTGGCTCCTTATTTTGAGGAGAAGGCAGTGTCCGAAAGCGGCGGCCGTGCTGATTGGACCCAGCTTGCAGAATATTTCGGTGAGCTGCAGGAAGCCATGGATAATCTGGATATGGACGCCATGGAGGAGGTTGTGGGGCGTATGGGCCGTCATTCCTACAGCGGCGTTCAGGGAGAGTATTTTGAGAAGCTGAAGGATGCGGTGGACGATATCGACACAGAGGCCTGTGAGAAGATACTGCGCAGCTGGGAGGAATTGTTTTAGGATAAAAAGTATTCAAATACTGAAGATTGGATTGGACTTTATTTTACTGTTATGTTATACTTGTGTCAGGAAAATAAGAGGAAGATGGGAGGTGATGGCAGGATGGCATTGACAAATGAGGATTTGCAGGCGATTGCCGGTTTACTGCAGCCGATTCATGTCAGGCTTGACGGAATAGAGGGCAGGCTTGACAGAGTGGAGAACAGGCTTGACCGGCTGGAGTCGGAGACTTCTGCGCTGAAAGCGGGGCAGGCAGAGCTGCGAAAGGAGGTCAGAAAGCTGGATCAAAAGGTTTCCGCCACATACGAGCTGGCTCTCGAAGCGTGGGGAAAAAGCACGGAAAACCGGGCATGGCTGGAGGCTGCTGCCAATTGACAGTTCGTTCTGACAGATACGGGGCGGATGCGCGCGGTCCGGCGGAAAGAGGAGACATAAGATGAGCAGATATATAAATGATGTACGGCTGGATCAGCCCATCGATGTGGTCAGTGTTCTGTTGGAGGATTTTATCTATCACAATCGGTTTTCCCGCACGGACTGGAATGGCGAGATGGTGTATCGGCTGAAGGATTCTCACGGCGTGGAGCGTTATATGAAGTGGTTCTATGCCGACGGAGTTTTCCATGTGGAGGCGTGGCTGAAGGGGCCGTTTGGCCGTGAAATGGATCTGGACGGTGTGGGAGGCGGAGCCAGCAGGCGGGAGTTTCGTGCGGCGCTGGAAGGGCTGGCCGAGCGTTTGAGGAGGCAGAATGCCGCCGCACTTGCCGGCGGGCATGTCGGTTCGGATCCCCTTCATCACGACGGAGCCCATGGCTCGAACCACGATGTCTGGAAGGCGGATACGGCGTGGCAGCAGGGACGGGTTCCGGGACAAGGGAGTATGCCCGGCGGCAGCCCGGTTCCTCCTCCTGCCGGCAATTCCTCTCCCGGCAGACGGCAGGCAGGGATGGACAGCGGTCTGCTTCTGGGGATCTTTGCGCTGATGTTCGGCTGGTCTTTTTCCATCCTGGGAATCGTTTTCGGAGTGCTGGCGCTGAAAAGGAGCGGGGAAAGCGCACATCCGTGGGCAGTGAGGGCGATGGCCCTTCTGGCTTTCTTTTTGGCGGCGATGCAGATCGGATTGGTTTTTATGATAAATTTTTTTTGGTAGGCTTGTACAGTTAGGGCAGAAACAATGAAACTGATAAAAAAGATATTGTATTTTATAATTGGAATTTTGATGGTTTCCTGTGTGGGAATTTTGATCTGTGCGCTGAATCCGACGCTCACGGGAGAACTGGCGGAGCAGGTTCAGCGTCTGCAGGGAGGACCCGGCGGCCAGGGGGATGAGGAAGCGCCGCCCGGCGTGCGGCCCGGGGAGGGAAACGGCGGCTATCAGCCGCCGGAAAATATGCCCCAGGACGTGCCGGAGAATGTGGGCAGTCTGGTGGGCAATCGGCCTGTCACGGGGCAGGAAGAAGAGATTTCCCAGGAGGAAGCGGACAATCTGGGAAGTATTCTTGCGCCCGGGGAAACGGGAGCCGGAAACAGTTTTTCTGAAGAGTACTATCCCTATTATGCCATGTTGGACGAAACCCTGAAGCAGGTTTACAGTCAGGTTTATGCCAACACACTGCACCTGAATACTTCCTTCACACCTGTTGTGGCAATTACAGCCGGGCAGGCGAAAAACGTGGTGGAGGCGGTGTACAACGATCATCCGGAGCTGTTCTGGCTGGATGCGGAGTTTTCCTGTAAGTATCTGAAGACAGGTATCTGTGTGGAGATCACGTTGGAATACAATGAGGCCGCGGATAATCTGGAGGCGGCTCAGAGCAGCTTTTTGGCCTGTGCGGAGAAGATCCTGTCCGGAGCCAGGGAGCTGTCCGATCCCTATGAGAAAGAAAAGTATGTCCATGATGCACTGTTGCAGATTGCGGATTACGATATGTCGGCGGGGATGAATCAAAGTGCATACAGTGCGCTGGTGCGGGGAAAAAGTGTCTGTGCGGGATATTCCAAGGCGTTTCAGTATCTGCTGCAGCAGCTCGGGATTCCCTGCTATTTCTGCACCGGCTATGCAGGGGGAGATCATGCCTGGAATATCGTGAAACTGGGCAGCACCTTCCGGAATGTGGATGTGACCTGGGACGACACGGAGCCTGCAACCTATGACTATTATAACAAATCGGATGAAGCGTTCGCGGCGACACATGCCAGAACAGACCTTTCGGTCTGGCTGCCGGCGTGCGTGGAGAGCCCCGCGGAAGGGGACGGGACGACAGAGGGAACAGGCAGTATCGTGGACGACCATATTAACCCCAATCCCCAGAAGCCGATGGAATGGCAGGAGAGTGAAGAACCGGAGGAGGAAGAGCCGGAAATCAGCGAGGAGGAAAAGCGCAGGGAAAACCTGGAGAAAGCAGGAATCAGGGAGGAAGATGTCCTGGATACGCTGGAGGAATATTATGAGGACTGTGAGAAACAGCTGAAGCAGGCGGGGACGGGTGATATTTTGTTTACCAACGTGATACCGGAGTCGCTCTGGCCTTCTGTGGAGCGGGCTTACAGTACCGGCAGCCATGAAAAGGGCTATGTGGAGGAGGCGCTGAAGGAACTGGATGTGGATCATTTTGTGATTCAGCTTCAGGTACAGCGTCTGGGCGGCGGCTATTATAATCTGTTCCACAGCATTCTCACCTATTAAATACCGAAAAAAGGAAAAGGGAAAGGGCGTCGCCCGGCAGTTATTTGCCGGCGACGCCCTTTTTATGGAGATTGTGCGGTAAAAGCAAGGATCAGATTCCTTCGTGGAAGGTACGGCTGATCACGTCAGCCTGCTGTTCCGGAGTCAGCTTGATAAAGTTTACGGCATATCCGCTGACACGGATGGTAAGCTGGGGATAATTTTCGGGATGCTTCTGTGCATCCAGCAGGGTGTCACGGTTTAATACATTGACATTCAAATGATGTCCGCCCTTTGTGGCATAACCGTCAAGAAGATTTACAAGATTGTCTACCTGTGCGCTGCTTGCATTGCTCATATAAAAATACCTCCGTCTTAATAATAGGAATTGTTACTGTTTTCTTTGCTTACAGGATACCATTCCTGTTTTTGTTTGTCTATAGCTTTTCAAAAATAATCTGTTCTTTTTTCCATACAAACGGGAAAACCGAAAAACAGGAATATCCCGGCAGGTTTTTCATATATTGGAGAGAGAAGGACAAAGTGTGACGGGAGGTGTGATTTTGGATAATTCGATTCTGCAGCTGTTCCCGTTTGAGAGAAGGGCATTCTGGGAAAAGACAGCGTCCTGTCAGGCAAGGCTGAGAGAAATCCGTCTGCGGGTGGGACAGCCGGCAGTGGTGTACCTGGGGAGCAGAGAGACCTTTCTGGATAAAGAGGGTAATTTTACGGACAGCCCTGTCAGGGGGCGGATTGTCACGGGGACGGAGCTGGAGGAGCTTCTGGAGCACATTTGCCGCTACTCGCCCTACGCCTTTGAGGAGGAGCTGAGACAGGGATTCCTTACCGTAAACGGCGGACACCGGGTAGGGGTTGCAGGACAAGTCGTAATGGAGAGGGAAGGATGTATCCGCACCATAAAAAATGTGCGGTTTCTGAATATTCGGATATCTCATCAGATAAAAGGGGCGGCGGACAAGGTTCTTCCCGATGTATACCGTAGGGGAGTGCCGAAAAACGTGTTGATCTTATCGCCGCCGGGCTGCGGAAAGACAACGCTGCTGCGGGATCTGATCAGGCAGGTTTCCGACGGGAATGTGTACGGAAGAGGCCGGACTGTGGGGGTGGTGGATGAGCGCTCCGAGATTGCCGGTTCCTGCTGCGGACTGCCCCAAAATGATGTGGGGCTGCGGACGGATGTGCTGGATGCCTGTCCCAAGAGCCTGGGGATGATGATGCTTCTCAGGTCCATGTCTCCGGAGGTCATTGCCATAGACGAGCTGGGGAGCAGAGAGGAGTTGGAGGCGCTGCGCAGCGCGGCGGCCTGCGGCAGCAATATCATGGCTACTGCCCACGGGGAGGGGCCGGAGGATATCATAAAGCGCTTTGACGTGCCGGAAGGGCTTTGGAGGCAATTGTTTCAGATGATTATCGTTCTGGGTAAGGAAAACGGCAGCTGCGTGGTAAAGAAAATCCAGGAAGGCTGGGATGCGGATGCTTAGGGCGGCCGGGGCCTGTATGATTCTGACGGGCTGTCTCGGGCTGGGGCTGTGGTACAGGGAACAGCTTCTGGGCAGGATCCGGGCGCTGGGCCTTTTGCGGACAATTCTGGAGCTTCTGGGCAGCGAGGTACGTTATGGAAGGGAAACGCTGCCGGAGTGCTGCGGACGTGTGGCGGGAAGGCTGCCGTCGCCCTGCAGGGAGGCCTTTCGGCAGGTGGCGGACAGGATGGGACAGAACACGGGGGAGCGTTTTGACACGGTTTTCCGGGAGTGTGTGGGTGAGGCGCTGTGCAGTCTGCCCCTGACGGAGGAGGATCGGGAGGATTTTTTCCGCTTTGTCCCGGGAAACGGATTTACGGACGGACAGATGCAGCTGAGAATGATAGAGCAGAGCAGGGTACGGATTGAGACCAGGGCGGACAGCCTGGAGCGCGGAAATGCGGAACGGTGCCGGATGGCGGTGGGGCTGGGGGCGCTGGGAGGCCTGCTGATTCTTCTTGTATTGTGCTGAGAAACGAAAAGTAAAAGATGGGTTGGTGCGCGCGGTGCGCGTACAGGGGTATAAGCATGGGAGTAAGTCTGATATTTAAGATAGCGGCAGTTGGAATTCTTGTTACGATACTCAGCCAGGTGCTGAAACACAGCGGGCGGGAGGAGCATGCCTTTCTGATCAGTCTGGCCGGCCTGCTTCTTGTGCTGTCGTGGATCGTGCCGTACATATATGAACTGTTTGAGACCATTCAGACATTGTTTTCGCTGTGAGGGATACGGCGGCAGAATTTCAGGAGGTTGTCATGCAGGATCTTGTGAGAGTGGCGTTTCTGGGGGTGGCGGGCGTACTGCTTGCAGTCCAGTTTAAGGGACAGAAGCCGGAATATGGCGTTTATATCGGACTGGCCATCGGAATCCTGGTCTTCGGCCATGCGCTGCGTCAGGTGGAGGCCGTGACCGCGCAGTTCGGGAAACTGCGAAGCTATCTGGGAGGAATGGAGAGTTATCTTACCATTTTGCTGAAGGTCATAGGGATCACTTATATCTGTGAGTTCAGCGCCGGTATCTGCAAGGATGCCGGATATCAGACGGTGGCAGGGCAGATAGAGATATTGGGCAAGCTGTCGGTAATGTTTGCGGGACTGCCCATTCTGTTTGCGGTGATCGAACAAATACAGAGCTTTCTGTAAGCGCCGCCGCGGCGCGGGGGGTATAAGGTGGATCTGAGTACGATCTGGCAGGATTTTGGATTGGACCGCCTGGAGGCGGGAGTGAGGCAGCTTTTTCCGGATACGGGGATTTCCACGGAACGGCTTCTGGGCCGGGTGATGGAGGGAGATGTCCTGGGGGCGCTGGCAGGTCTTTTTTCGGGGGTGGTCAATGATTTTCTCAGTCAGGCTGCGGGCCTGAAAAATGTATTTCTCTGGCTGCTGGTATTGGGGATCGTTTCCTCCCTGGTCACTCGTTTTGCGGAGATCTTTGACATGCATCAGGTGGCAGATTTAAGCTTTTATTTTATGTATCTGCTGTTTACGGCAATTCTGCTGCAGTGCTTTTCCCAGGCGGCGGATACGGCCCTGAATGCGCTGGAAAACATTACGCTTTTCATCCGGCTGCTGTCTCCCGCCTATCTTCTTTCGGTTGGAGTTTCCGGCGGCGCCGCCACGGCCATGGTGGCGTGTCAGCTGATGCTGTTGGTTATCTACGGTGTGGAATGCATTCTGGCACAGGGGATCATTCCGTTGGTTTACAGTGTGGCCATGCTTTCTGTGGTGAACGGGATCTGGGAGGAGGAGAAGCTGACGCTGCTGATAGACCTTCTGGAAAAGGGGATTGGCTGGGTGCTGAAGGGAGCGGTGGGTGTCATAACCGGAATCAGTGTATTCCAGGCCCTTATCACACCGGTGGTGGATTCGGTGCGCAAATCCACTCTGCAGAAGCTGGTGTCCGTCATACCCGGGGTGGGGAGCATGGCGGACGGGGCGGTGGAGCTGGTGCTGGGTTCGGCCCTTGTGATCAAAAACAGTATCGGCGTGGTGCTTTTGATTCTCATACTGGTACTCTGTGCCGCGCCGCTTTTCAAGATCGGTGTGATTGCCGGCGTATTGAAATGCTCCGCCGCTTTTATGGGCGTGATAAGCGACAGAAGGATTACCACCTGTGCCAACCGGACGGGAGATGCGGGGCTTCTGTTGTTGCGGATTACGGGAACCGCCATTTTGTTGTTTCTGATTTGTGTGGCGGTGGTAACGGTCTCATCATGACAAAATTAGGAGGAAAGTATGCGGAATCCTTTGTTTCAGGCAATCTGCAGGGTGGGTATGTTCATGATTTGCGCCCAGGCGATTGTGCATTTCAGGCCAAACGAGGCTTATGAAAAGTACTTGAAGCTTCTGGTCAGCGTGATGATCCTGATCCAGCTGTTTCTTCCCATCGGCAGTTTTCTGCTGGGCGGAGGGATGGAGGAGACGGCGAGAAAGCTGGAACAGTTCCGAATACAGCTGGAACAGGAGATGCAGGCCGTGACGCGGGAGGCGGCGGAGGCGGATAAGCTGTTGGAGAATATGACCCTGGAGGAGATCCGAAGGAGGGTGGACGAGCAGCAAGCGGGAGGCGAAGGGGAAGAGGGAGGCGTGGCAGAAGAGGGACGAGAAGAGAAAAGCGCGGGATGGAATGGGACGGAAGAGGAGGGCACAGGGCAGAAGGATACAGGGGGACAGGAAGCGGCAAAAGAGGAAAACGGAAGGCAGGAAGGCCAAAGACAGGAAAACCAGAGCCAGGAAAACCAGAGAAAAGAAGGAGCGGGGCAGGAAAACCAGAGAAAAGAAGGAGCGGGGCAGGAAAACCAGAGAAAAGAAGGAGCGGGGCAGGAAAACCAAAGACAGGAGGGCGAAGGACAGGATGGGGAGGGAGTACAGACGGAGGCGGCAGGGACAGTAATGATTCCGGAGGTTTCCGTCCCTGAAATTTCCGTGTCAATAGAAGAGGGAAAGGCGAAGTGAGAGGGATGGGCAAGGGGCTGAGAGAATGGCTGAAAAAGAAGGGGCTGGAAAAATATCTGAAGCGGGATAATCTGATTATCCTGGTGCTGGCGGGTATTCTGCTGTTTGTCATTGCGCTTCCCACGGGGGACGGCGGGAAGGAGGGGGAGAGGACACAGCGGGACTCAGATACAGCCCCGGCCGGGTATTCCGCCGGCACAACCGGGCAGAAAGAGGAAGGGCGGACGGAATGGGACAGCGGTACTTCGTATGCAGCGGAGCTGGAGAAGCGACTGACGGAAGCCTTGTCGGAGATTGATACCGTGGGCAGGGTACAGGTGATGATTACCCTGAAATCCTCCGGGGAGCTGGTGGTGGAGAAGGAAAACTCCGACAGCCGTTCCAACACCGAGGAGACGGATTCCCAGGGAGGAAACCGGCGGGTGAACACCAGTCAGCAGGAGGAGCGTGTGGTATACAGCACGGAGGGCGGCGTGAGCATTCCCTATGTAGTCAAATCCTTTGCGCCGGAGATTGAGGGCGTGCTTGTGGTGGCGGAGGGAGCCGGAACCGGGAAAGTGAACAGGACAGTGACGGAGATCGTCCAGGCGCTCTTCGGCGTGGAGGCCCACAAGGTAAAGGTGGTGAGAATGAAGGAATAATTGTACTCATATATCCGTTTCCGGGCTCATACAATAAAACAGTAAAACGGAAAGAAAGGAAAAGACGTGAAAAACCTAATCAAAAAAAATCAGCTTATGATAACCGCTCTTGCAATCATGATTGCCATCGCAGGGTATCTGCAGTTTGCGGGAAGCAGTCTGGAGGACGAGTATGTGAAGGTGGACGACAGCAATGTAAAGACCGGCGACGCAAGTCCCACGGGATCCGACGGTATCGTCACGGAAAATTACACGACGCAGGATCTTCTGGATCTGTCGGAGGAGGACCTTCTGCAGCCGGGGGTGACGGACATCGACAGCATGGATTCGGATCTGGAGGATACGCCGGTGGATAACTATCTGGACTCGGATCTGCAGGTATCCCAGAACAATCCCGTTTCGGAGCAGACAGAGACACCCGATGAGGGAGAGATTCCCGGGGAGGCAGTGTTTACATCGTCCACAGGAATGGCAATCCTCTCGGAGGCAAAGCTTCTGAAGGAGCAGACCAGGGCAAAGAACAAGGAAACCCTTCTGGAGATCATCAACAGCACGGCACTGTCCGACGAGCAGAAGCAGGAGGCCGTGAACAGCATGGTCCAGATGACGGCCATTGCGGAGAAGGAAGCGGCCGCAGAGATTCTGCTGGAGGCCAAGGGCTTTACGGACGTTGTGGTCAGCATCAACGGAAATGCGGTGGACGTGGTGGTGAACGCTGCTTCCCTGGACGAAGCCATGCGTGCGCAGATCGAGGATATCGTGACCCGCAAGACGGAGATTGAGCCCCAGAACATCATTATCAGCACAGTTGCCCAGTGAAAAGACGCGCTGTTTGCAAAAAAACAGTATAACTTACATATAAAATATGATATACTTTTTTGTAAAAGCTGGTGTACGAAAGGATGTAAATTATGAAAAGAGTATTTCTGATTGTATTGGATAGCTTTGGAATCGGAGAGATGGAGGATGCGGCTGCTTATGGTGATGTGAATGTGAACACCTTAAGAGCCGTGTCCTCAAGCCCGTGTTTCAGCCTGCCGAATCTGAGGGAGCTGGGACTGTTTGACATAGAAGGGGTCACGGTGGGGGAAAAGAAGGGCAGCCACAGTGCGGCGATTGCGCGGATGGCGGAGCGCTCCCGGGGGAAGGATACCACCATCGGTCACTGGGAGATTGCCGGGGTGTATTCCCCCCAGCCGCTGCCCACCTACCCCCATGGTTTTCCGGAGGAGGTGCTGGAACCCTTCCGGGAGAAGACAGGAAGAGGGGTGCTCTGCAACCTTCCCTATTCGGGCACGGCTGTAATTCAGGAGTATGGGGATGCCCACAGAAAGACGGGGGATCTGATCGTGTATACCTCCGCCGACAGCGTATTTCAGATTGCTGCCCATGAGGAGATTGTTCCGGTGGAACAGTTGTACGAGTACTGCCGCATTGCACGGGAGATTCTGCAGGGAAAGCACGGTGTGGGGCGCGTGATTGCCAGGCCGTTTACGGGGCCCTGCGGCGGACAGTATACCCGCTCTCCCCGCAGACATGACTTTTCCATCCTGCCGCCCTCCGTCACCATGCTGGATCAGCTGCAGGAGGCGGGAAAGAGCGTGATTGCCGTGGGCAAGATCCGGGATATTTTTGCGGGAAAGGGCATCACAGAGTCAGTGTACACCGGAGGGAACGAGGAGGGCATGGAGAGGACGCTGGAGTATCTGGATAAGGACTTTGAGGGGCTTTGCTTTGTGAACCTTGTGGACTACGACATGCTTTACGGGCACAGAAGGGATGTGGACGGCTACGCCGCAGCGCTGACCCGGTTTGACCAGAGACTTCCCCAGATCCTGGGAAAGCTGCGCAGAGAGGATATCCTGATGATTACGGCGGATCACGGCTGCGACCCGTCCTACACGGCGACCACGGATCACACCAGGGAGTACGTCCCGCTGCTTCTGTACGGACAGAATGTGCGTCCCGTGAACCTGGGGACGAGGAAAACCTTTGCAGAGACAGGGGCAGCTGTGTTACAATACTTTGGTATTGTGCCCGCGTTTGAAGGAGAAGGGCTTTTACAGGAGGTTTTGAAAGCATGAGTAACTATTCGGAAGAGATCAGCCGCAGGAGAACCTTTGCGATTATTTCCCACCCGGATGCGGGAAAGACTACGCTGACGGAGAAATTTCTGCTCTACGGCGGCGCCATCAATCTGGCGGGAAGCGTGAAGGGGAAAGCCACGGCGAGACATGCCGTCTCCGACTGGATGGAGATAGAGAAGGAGAGGGGAATTTCCGTGACCTCCTCCGTGCTGCAGTTTGAGTATGGCGGCTGCTGCATCAATATTCTGGATACACCGGGCCATCAGGATTTTTCGGAGGATACCTACCGGACGCTGATGGCGGCGGATTCCGCCGTCATGGTGATCGACGCGTCCAAGGGCGTGGAGGCACAGACCAGAAAACTGTTTAAGGTGTGCGGCATGCGGGGGATTCCCATTTTTACCTTTATCAATAAAATGGACAGGGATGCAAACGACACCTTTGACCTGTTGGACGAGATCGAGAAAGAGCTTGGAATCGCCACCTGTCCCGTGAACTGGCCCATCGGGTCAGGCAAGGCCTTCAAGGGGGTCTATGACAGGGAGAAGAAATGTGTGATCTCTTATTCCGACACGGAAAAGGGTACGAAGGAAGGAACGGCCACGGAGATTCCGGTGGAAAAGGAGGCAGAGCTGCGAGCTCTGACGGGAGATGAGGCGGCGGACAGGCTTCTGGAGGAGATCGAGCTTCTGGACGGAGCAAGCGCGGAATTTGACCTGGAGCAGGTGCGGGCGGGAAAGCTGACCCCGGTGTGTTTTGGGTCCGCGCTGACCAATTTCGGCGTGGAGATCTTTTTGCAGCATTTTCTGAACATGACTACCACGCCCCTGCCCAGGAGGGCGGACATCGGGCTGATCGACCCGGTGGAAAACGAGTTTTCCGCTTTTGTCTTCAAGATCCAGGCAAATATGAACAAGGCGCACCGGGACAGGATCGCCTTCATGCGTATTTGTTCCGGAAAGTTTGATGCCAGCATGGAGGTGCGCCATGTGCAGGGCAACAGGGTCATGCGGCTCTCCCAGCCTCAGCAGATCATGGCGGACGAGAGAAAGATACTCAGCGAGGCCTATGCGGGAGACATCATCGGCGTCTTTGACCCGGGCATCTTTTCCATCGGTGATACGCTGTGTATGCCCAAGGAGAAGTTTCAGTATGAGGGAATCCCCACTTTTGCGCCGGAGCATTTTGCGAGAGTGCGGCAGCTGGATACCATGAAGAGAAAGCAGTTTGTAAAGGGAATCGAGCAGATCGCCCAGGAGGGCGCTATCCAGATCTTCCAGGAATTCAACACCGGACTGGAAGAGATTATTGTGGGCGTGGTGGGCGTCCTGCAGTTCGACGTGCTCAAATACAGGCTGGAAAATGAGTATAATGTGGAGATCCGGCTGGAGAACCTGCCTTATGAGCATATCCGCTGGATCGAGAATAAGGACGAGGTGGATATCACCAGGCTCACCGGCACCTCGGACATGAAGAAGGTGAAGGATATGAAGGGAAATCCGCTGCTTTTGTTTGTCAATTCCTGGAGCGTAGGGATGACGCTGGATCGAAACAAAGGGCTTGTGCTGTCGGAGTTTTCCAGAAATTAGAACCGGAGTTAATGGATGAGAAAAAGAGTATTGTATGAGGTGGGGGCGCTGCTTCTGCTGTGCCTTGCGCTGAGCGGCTGTTCCGGGGCGGAACTGCTGGAGCAGGTGCCACGGGATCTGGTGATGACGAACCGGGAGGCCGAAGCCAATGAGAGAGAAGCCGGAGGGCAGGAGGACAGCGGCGGGCCAAAGGAGGATTCCGGGGCCGGGACACCCTCTGAGACTCAGGCGCCGGATCCGGAGCAGAGCTTTCTCTGTGAGGGAGCCTTTGAATATGCGAGACAGAGCCTGGACCAGCCCGGGCAGCAGTGGTATGACGATATGAAGCGGATCCTGGGGGGATTTGGCGCCGGTGAGCGGCTCAGCGCCCAGGGACTGCAGGCAGGGTACAACGAAGCGGATATAGACAGGATTTTTCAGTGTGTGTTAAACGATCATCCGGAGCTGTTTTATGTGGAGGGGTATTCCTACACAAAGTACACCCGGGGAGATCACACCACGGCCATCGAGTTTTCGGGAACCTACAATGTGGACCAGGAGACGGCCCGGACCCGGGCGGAACAGATCGAGACGGCGGTGAGCGACATACTTTCCGGCATTGATGCGAATGCGGATCAGTATACCCGGGTAAAATATGTCTATGATACCATTATCAGCACCACGGATTACAGGCTGGACGCGCCGGATAACCAGAATATTTATTCCGTTTTTGTGAATCATCTTTCCGTGTGCCAGGGGTATGCCAAGGCCACACAGTATCTGCTGGGCAGGCTGGGGGTGGAGTGCACCTTGGTGCTTGGGAGCGTGGAGACGGGAGAGGGACATGCCTGGAATCTGGTGCGTGTGGACGGAAGCTTCTACTATGTGGATACCACCTGGGGAGACGCCTCCTACCGTATGGAGGACAGCGGGAGAGACGGCAGTATTTCCATGCCGGAGATCAACTACGACTATCTGAATGTGACCACCGCCGAGCTTTTGAAGACACACAGCCTGGGGGACGGGGTTCCCATGCCGGCCTGCATCGCCACGGAGGCAAACTATTATTCCAGGGAAGGGGCGCTGTTTTCCTGTTATGACAGGGAGCAGATGAAGGCGCTCTTTGCAAGGGCCAGAGAGCAGGGCAGGGATGATGTGACGGTGAAGTGTACGGACAGTGACAGCTACAGTCAGGTGGTTTCCGCGCTGATCGACGGACAGGAGATCTTCGATTATCTGGACGGGGGAGGAAGCACCGTGGCCTATGCCCAGAACGAGAACCAGCTGTCCCTGACTTTTTGGGTGACAAATGAATAATAGGTGTGTTATAATAGAACATAATATGCAGATAATTTTTTCAGGAGGAAGTTCAAATGGAAAAAGAGATAGATAAGAATGCAGTGGTTTTGAAGAATGACGAGAATGCGGGCGCGGTTCAGATTGCGGACGACGTGGTGGGCATGATTGCGGCGTTGGCGGCCACAGAGGTGCCTGGCGTCAGCTCCATGGCCGGGAACATCACCAATGATTTTCTGAGCAGAGCCGGCATGAAAAAGCTTTCCAGGTGTGTCAGGGTGACAGCGCTTAATGGCAGTGTGACCGTGGATCTGGCGCTGATTATGGAGTATGGGTACAATATTCCGGCAGCCTGCCAGAAGGTGCAGGGCAAGGTGAAGTCCGCCATTGAGAATATGACCGGGCTTAAGTGTACAGATGTGAATATCCGCATTGCCGGCGTGAAGGTAAAGTAATCGAGGATAAAGGAAAAGCGCAATGGGACGACATGAGCAGAGAGAACAGGTTTTTATGCTTTTATTCCAGGAGACGTTTCATGCTCCGGAGGATATGCCAAGGCAGATAAGGCTGTTTCTGGAGAACAATGAGGCGGTCGCCTCGCAGAAGGATTCCGATTGTATCGAAGACAGGAGCCGGGCAATTCTGGAGAAGATTCCGGAGATTGACAGGCTGATCGACGACAATACGGAAGGCTGGAATACCGGGCGTATGGGAAAGGTGGAGCTTGCCGTTTTGCGGCTTGCCGTGTTTGAGATGCGCTTTGACGATGATATTCCCGAGAAGGTTGCCATCGACGAGGCGGTGGAGATAGCCAAAAAATACGGACAGGACAGCTCCGGCGGTTTCGTCAACGCTATTTTGGCAAAAATATTGAAGCTGGGTGATTGATATTCGAAGTGTATATACTGTAGGACAACTGAATTCATATATCAAAAATATGTTCACGCAGGATTACCTGCTGCAGAGCATCCTCGTAAAGGGAGAGATCAGCAACTGCAAATATCATACCTCGGGACATATTTATTTTACGTTAAAGGACCCTAAGGGAGTGGTGAACTGTGTCATGTTCGCAGGCAACCGCGCGGGTCTTTCTTTTCGTTTGGCGGAAGGACAGCAGGTGGTGGTGGGCGGCTCGGTGGACGTGTACGAGCGGGACGGAAAATACCAGCTGTACGCCAGGCAGATCTTCCTGGATGGCAGCGGCCTGCTCCATGAAAAATTTGAGCGGCTGAAGCGAGAGCTGGAGGAGTCCGGCATGTTTGCCCGGGAGTACAAGCAGCCCATTCCCAGATATATCCGTACGCTGGGGGTGGTCACGGCTGATACGGGGGCGGCGGTCAGGGATATCATGCAGATCGCGCGCAGACGGAATCCTTACGTCCAGATCATTCTCTATCCGGCCATCGTGCAGGGAGAGGCGGCTGCGGCCAGCATTGTGCGGGGCATTCGGGCGTTGGAAGGTCTGGGGGTAGACGTGATGATTGTGGGCCGGGGCGGAGGCTCCATTGAGGATCTGTGGGCCTTCAACGAGAGAGAGGTGGCACAGGCGGTGTTTGACTGCTCGGTGCCGGTGATCTCCGCGGTGGGGCATGAGACGGATACCACTATTATCGACTTTGTCTCGGATTTGAGGGCTCCTACTCCCTCCGCTGCAGCGGAGCTGGCGGTGACGGATATCCGGGAGATACTGGGGGAGATTGCCGCGCTGTCCCAGGAGCTGGAGCAGCGGATGAGCCGAAGGATCAGGGACAGCAGGGTGCGGGCAGGACAGCAGGAGCTGCGCCTGAAGGCCTTGAGCCCCGGAAGCCGTATCCGGGAGCGAAAGATGACGGCGCTGCGCATGGAAGAGCGGCTGCAGGACAGGATGGAGAGACTGCTGCAGAGCAGACGTCACAGACTGGAGGTGTGTATCCAGCAGCTGAAAGGTCTGTCTCCGCTGGAGAAGCTCAGCAGCGGATATGCCTATGTGACGGACGAGGCGGGAAAAAATATTCGTTTGGTGGAGCAGGCCCGGGAAGGACAGCGGGTGAGAATCCGGGTGACGGACGGGACATTTGACGCAGTGGTAGAGCGCCGTGCAGGGGACGTGGAGGAAGGAGAAGCCGATGGAAAAGAAGTCTGAAAAGCTCAGCCTGGAGGAGAATTTTGACAGGCTGGAGGAGAAGATAGAAAAGCTGGAGCAGGAGGATCTTCCGCTGGAGGAGGCCTTTCGGGCCTACAGTGAGGGGATGGCCATTCTGAAGCAGTGTAACGATCAGATTGACAAGGTGGAAAAGCAGGTGCTGAGGCTTTCGGAGGAGGGACGGTTGGAGGCGTTTGACAATGGAGAAGAATGAATTTGACCGGATTCTGGTGGAAAAGACCGAAGGGCTGAACAGAGTGATAGACAAGTATCTGCCCAGAGAGGAAGGGCCTCAGCAGATTGTGGTGGAGGCCATGAACTACAGCGTTCGTGCAGGAGGAAAGAGGCTGCGGCCCATGCTGATGCAGGAGGCCTTTCTGCTCTGCGGGGGAAAACAGGAGGACAGGCTCTTTCTGGAACCCTTTCTGGCGGCCGTGGAGATGATACACACCTACTCGCTGGTGCACGACGACCTGCCGGCCATGGATAATGACGAATATCGCCGGGGGAGAAAGACTGCCTGGGCAGTATACGGGGAGGCAGTAGGGATTCTGGCGGGGGACGGGCTGCTCAATTATGCCTTTGAGACCGCCATGAGCGTTTTTGACTGCTGCGGCTGTACAGGAAAGCCGATCACCTCTCTTTATTCGAGCAGAGAGTATCTGGACCGGGCGGCCAGAGCCCTTTCGGTGCTGGCAAATAAGGCGGGCATCCACGGAATGATCGGCGGGCAGACGGCGGATATCCGGGCGGAGGGACAGGACGAGCCTGTGACCAAGGAACAGCTCCTGTTTATCCATGAGCACAAGACCGCCGCGCTGATCCAGGCGGCGATGACTGTGGGCGGGATCCTGGCGGGAGCGTCGGAGGAACGGATTGAACTGCTTGAAAAGTGCGGATATAACCTGGGTGTGGCGTTTCAGATCCAGGATGATATACTGGACGTCATCGGGGACAGCCGGGAGCTGGGCAAGCCTGTGGGCAGCGACGAGGAGAACAGGAAGCAGACCTATGTGTCGCTTGCAGGGTTGGAGCAGGCCGGGGCGGAGGTGGCGTCTCTGTCGGAGGAGGCAGTGAAAATATTGGACGGGTTTAAACCGGGGAACGGCTTTTTAAGGCAGCTGGTTCTGGAACTGATACACCGCAGACAATAGGCATACACTGCACGGAGAGGCATGACAATATGTTTTTGGAGACGATAGAGAAAGCGAACGATATCAAGCATGTGGGCAGGGAAAACTGGGAGGCTCTGGCGCAGGAGATCAGAGAATTTCTGATTCAGAAGATCAGCGTTACCGGAGGACATCTGGGATCCAATCTGGGGGCGGTGGAGCTGACCATGGCGCTTCATCTGGCGCTGGAGCTGCCGGAGGACAAGATCATTTGGGATGTGGGACATCAGTCCTACACCCATAAAATTCTCACCGGGCGGAAGGACGGCTTTGAGACGCTGCGCCAGTTTCACGGGCTCAGCGGTTTTCCCAAGAGGAAGGAGAGCAGCTGCGATGTGTTTGACACGGGGCACAGCTCCACTTCCATTTCCGCAGGGCTGGGTCTTGCCAAGGCGCGGGATATCGCGGGGGGCAATAACATTGTCGTATCCGTTATCGGGGACGGTTCCCTGACCGGGGGGATGGCCTATGAGGCCCTGAACAATGCCGCCAAGCTGGAGACCAATTTTATCGTGATTCTGAACGACAACAATATGTCTATCTCCGAAAATGTGGGAGGTGTGTCAAAATATCTGAACAATATCCGCACCGCCACAGGGTATCTGAATCTGAAGAAGGGCATTTACAATGCGCTGCTGGGCACCCGCCGGGGAAACAGTACCATAGACAAGATCCGCAGAGCCAAGAGCAGCTTCAAGCAGCTGGTGATTCCGGGCATGCTCTTTGAGGATATGGGGCTCACTTACCTGGGGCCGGTAGACGGACACAATATCGACGATCTGGTGATGGTCATCAACGATGCAAAGCGGGTGAGGGGGCCGGTACTGATCCATGCGCTGACCCAGAAGGGCAGAGGGTATGTTCCGGCGGAGCGCCATCCGGCCAGATTTCACGGGGCGGAGCCCTTTGACATCGAGACCGGCCTTCCCACAAAGCCCAGAACCTCGGCAAATTATACCGATGTTTTCTCCACGGTCATGTGCAAGCTGGGCCAGAGAGATGAGAGGATTGTGGCCATCACGGCGGCCATGCCGGACGGAACGGGGCTGAAACGGTTCCGAAATATGTATCCCCAGCGCTTTTTCGACGTGGGGATTGCGGAGGAGCACGCTGTTACCTTTGCGGCGGGACTTGCGGCAGGGGGATTGAAGCCCATTGTTGCGGTGTATTCCTCTTTTCTGCAGAGAGCCTATGACCAGATTCTGCATGACGTGTGTCTGCAGAACCTTCCGGTGGTCTTTGCCATAGACAGAGCCGGGCTGGTGGGCAGCGACGGAGAGACCCATCAGGGGATTTTTGATTTTACATATCTCACCGGAATTCCCAACATGCATGTCTGTGCGCCGAAGAACAAGTGGGAGCTGTCGGATATGATGAAGTTTGCGGTGAATCTGGAAGCGCCCATAGCGGTGCGGTATCCACGGGGCTGTGCGTACGACGGGCTGAAGGAGTTCCGGTCGCCCGTCGAGCTGGGAAAGGCGGAGTGGATCTGCAGGGAATGGGAGATCGCTCTGTTTGCCGTGGGCAGCATGGTGAAGACGGCGGAGCAGGTGCGGGGTCAGCTGAAGGAGATGGGATACGGCGTCAGCCTTATCAACGCCCGGTTTGTCAAGCCCATTGACGAGGAGGCCGTAAAGGAGGCCTGCAGGGATCATCTGCTGATTGTCACCCTGGAGGAGAATGTCTTCTGCGGCGGCTATGGGGAAAAGGTGCTGGACTGCATGAACCGGAACGGCCTGAAGAACGGTCTTTTGAATATCAGCATACCGGACGCCTATGTGGAGCACGGGAATGCAGAGGTATTAAAGCGGGAGATCGGCATTGACGCGGACTCCATTGTGAGGCGCATCTGCGGGATGCTGGGAGACAGGTAGGGACAGATGAAGGAACGTTTGGATGTGATACTTGTTAAGCAGGGCCATGCTCCCTCCAGGGAGAAGGCGAAGGCCATCATCATGTCGGGAAAGGTCTATGTCAACGGCCAGAAAGAGGATAAGGCCGGGACAGCCTTTGACGAGAGCAAAATCCGTCTGGAGGTCAGGGGGACCACCTTAAAATATGTGAGCAGGGGCGGTCTGAAGCTGGAGAAGGCCATGGAGGCATGGCAGCTTTCCCTGGAGGGCAGGGTTTGTATGGATATTGGCGCATCCACAGGCGGATTTACGGACTGTATGCTGCAAAACGGCGCAAGCAGGGTTTATTCCGTGGATGTGGGCCATGGGCAGCTGGCCTGGAAGCTCCGCAATGACCAGCGGGTAGTCTGTATGGAGCAGACCAATTTTCGGTACATGAAACCGGAGGATATCGGGGAGCAGCTTGACTTTGCCAGTGTGGATGTCTCTTTTATCTCCCTGACCAAGATCCTGATTCCCGCCAGGAATCTGCTGAAGACGGGAGGAGAGATGGTCTGTCTCGTCAAGCCTCAGTTTGAGGCAGGGCGGGAAAAGGTGGGAAAGAACGGAGTGGTGAGAGAGCCGGAAGTTCACCGTGAGGTGATTGAGAGGATGGTGGACTATGCGCACAGCATCGGATTTACGGTGCTGCATCTGGAGTATTCTCCCATCAGGGGACCGGAGGGAAATATCGAGTATCTGCTGCACCTTGGGAAGGAGAAGGAGCCGGAGAGAGATGTGGCGGAACTGACGGAGCAGGAGGCGGAGCAAGGGCTCCGGGAGATTGTTGCCGCAGGCAGCGGTCTGTCAAGACAGGAGGACTGGCAGCAGGTGATACGGGAGACGGTGGAGCGCTCCCACTTGCTTTAAACGCAGGGGTAAGGGTGTCAGCATGAAGCATTTTCTGATTTATACCAACAGACATAAGGACAGGGAGCTGTCAGCCACAGAGCGGGTTCGGACTTATCTGGAGAGCAGAGGCCAGAAGGTCACTCTGAAGGTGACGGAGGGGGACTGGAAGGAAGACGGCGCCGACGCATGCCGGGAGGCGGAGGGGATTCCCCGGGAGGCAGACTGTATGCTGGTGCTGGGCGGAGACGGAACGGTATTGCGCGCGGCCAGGGAACTCAGAGGACGGAATATCCCGATTATCGGCGTGAATCTGGGTACGCTGGGCTATATGGCTCAGATCGAGCCCGGTAATCTGGAGGAGTCGCTGGAGCGCCTGATTTGCGGGGATTATGAGCAGGAAAGCCGGATGATGCTGAAGGGACGCGCCTTTCTGGGCGGCGGCCGGACAGAGGAGGGCTGGGCGCTGAATGATATTGTGATTTCCCGGAGAGGGCCGCTGCAGATCATTCAGTTTGACATTTATGTCAACGGTCAGTTTCTCAACGACTACAGTGCGGACGGCATGATTGTGACCACGCCCACAGGCTCAACGGGTTATAATCTGTCGGCGGGAGGCCCCATCATCGAGCCGGGAGCCAGGCTGATTATGCTGACGCCGATCTGTCCCCATACGCTGAACCAGCGAAGTATCATTCTGTCGCCGGAGGACGTGGTGGAGATAGCCATACCACAGGGGAGAGAGGGGAGGACCCAGACGGTGTCCGCCAGCTTTGACGGAAGCCATGTCATTTCCTTAGACACCGGGGACAGGATCCGCATTGCCCAATGTGAGAAGATGACGGAATTTATTTTGCTGAACCAGGTCAGTTTTCTGGAGGTGCTGCACAGAAAGCTTTCCACCTCGATATAAATGACGGAGCAGGAACGAAAACATGAAAAAAACCAGACTTGACAAAGTAGTAGAAATTATTCAGAACTATGATGTGGAGACGCAGGAGGAGCTGGCGGCAAGGCTGCGGGATGCGGGATTTGCCGTGACCCAGGCCACCGTATCCAGGGATATCAGGGAGTTGAAGCTGACCAAGGTATCCGCCGCCGGCGGAAGACAGAAATATATTCTGCTGCGGCAGGAAGGGGAAAACCTGGAGGATAAATACAGCCGGGTATTCCGGGACGGTTTTGTCTCCATGGATATGGCGCAGAATATACTTGTCATCAGGACGGTATCCGGCATGGCAATGGCTGTGGCGGCGGCTCTGGATGCGATGAAATTCCCGGAGGTTGTGGGCTGCATCGCGGGGGATGACACTATCTTTGTGGCGGTGCGCTCTGTGGATGAGACACAGCTTTTGAAAGAAAAATTGTGCAGACTTATTAAAATATAAGGAAAAGGGAAAAATGTTACTTAGCTTACATGTGAAAAATCTGGCGTTGATGGAGGAGACGGAGGTGGAATTCGGCCCGGGGCTGAATATCCTCACCGGTGAGACCGGTGCGGGAAAGTCTTTGCTCATCGGCGGTATTCATCTGGCGCTGGGAGGGAAATTTGAGAAGGAAATGCTGCGCAAGGGGGCCCAGAGCGCACTGGTGGAGCTGATTTTTTCCGCGGACAGTCCGGAGGTGATAAAAAAGCTGGAGCAGCTGGAGCTGGAGCCGGGAGAGGACGGTCAGGTAATCATCAGCCGGAAGCTTCAGGCCGGGAAGAGTGTCTGCCGGATCAACGGAGAGACTGTCACGGCGAAGCAGGTGAAGGAGCTGGCAGAGGCGCTGATTGATATTCATGGTCAGCATGAGCATCAGTCCCTTCTGAAGAAAAAAAAGCATCTGGAAATTCTGGACGCCTATTGCGGTCCGGAGGCGGAACCTGCCGCGTCGGCTGTGCGGCAGGCGTATGAGAAGTGCCGGAGCCTGAGAAGGGCGCTGGAGGAGGAGACCATGGATGAGACCACAAGGGCAAAGGAACAGGCCCTTGCGGAGTTTGAGTACCAGGAGATCCAGGAGGCTGCGCCGGTGCCCGGCGAGGACGAGGAGCTGGAGCAGAAGTACCGTCTCATGACCAACAGCAGAAGGATTCTGGAGAGCCTTTCGGAGAGCAGGCTGCTCTCCGGAAATGACGACGATGGCGCCGGTCAGGCCCTGAGCAGGGCCCTTCGGTCGGTGAGAAGTGTGTCGGGATTTGACGAAAGACTTGCGGAGCTTGCAAAACAGCTTGCGGAGATCGACAGCCTTTTGGCGGACTATAATCGGGATGTAGCGGAGTATATGGAAGACTGTGAGTTTGACGGTGAGGATTTTGCAGCCGTGGAGGAACGTCTGAATATTTTGAACCATTTGAAGGGAAAATACGGAAATACCCTGGAGCAGGTGATCTGCTACGGACAGGAAAAGGAGCGTTATCTGGAAAAGCTTGCGGATTATGACGCCTACATGGAGGAGAGCAGGAAACAGCTGCGGGAAGCGGAGAAGAAGCTGGAGAAAGCCTGCTGCGAACTCAGCGGGATCAGGAAGAGGAATGGTCTTTTGCTGGAACAGAAGCTGAAGGAGGCGCTGGTTCATCTGAATTTTCTGACGGTGGATTTTCGAATTGCGGTAGAGCAGGAGGAAAATGTGACCGCCGCAGGCAGGGACAATGTGGAATTTTTGATTTCCACAAACCCCGGAGAGCCCTTAAAGCCTTTGAGCCAGGTGGCCAGCGGCGGCGAACTGTCCCGGGTGATGCTGGCGATCAAGACCGTGCTGGCAGGAAGGGACGCCATCGACACCCTGATTTTTGACGAGATAGACGCGGGTATCAGCGGAAGGACGGCGTGGCGTGTCTCGGAGCAGCTGGATACGCTGGCCCATGTGCACCAGGTCATTTGTATCACACACCTTCCCCAGATTGCGGCCATGGCGGACCGACATTTCTGTATCGAAAAGAGCAGTACGGAAGATAATACCATCACGGACATCCGCGTCCTTGACGGGGAGGAGAGTCTGGGCGAGCTGGCCAGGCTGCTGGGAAGCGATGCGCTCACCGAAGCGGCGCTATCCAATGCGAGAGAAATGCGAACGCAGGCGTATGCGCATAAAAATCAGGAGCCTGCCATGCAGGTATGAAATAAAAAAATCTGCACATACTTCATATGACGACTGAGAGACCCTGTTCAGGGTCTCTTTTTTGAGAATTCATAGCGGAGTGTGTGGAGATGAGACAGGACAGAGACGAGAGCGGGAAAATCAGGGAACAAGCCAGGAAGAGCGCGGTAGTGCTGATCCAGAACTGGCGCGCAAGGGTAAGGCGGAGAAAAATATACAGGGCCAGTCTGGTGACGGCGCTGATGATAAGCTTTGCGGTGCTCACCGGTTCTCTTTATTATCAGCTGGACAGCAGCATTCCCTCTGTCATCAATGTCCGGGCAGGGGAGGAGGAATCTCTTCAGCTGGGGATTCCTGCCAGGGCGGAAATCGTCAGCGTCAGTGACCAGGGGGCAAGCAATATTCCCGAGGGAGCCGTGGATATTGACCTGAGCAGGCCGGTCACGGTGAAGATGGCATCCGATGCCACCTACCAGATGCAGGTGAGGCTGTTTGGATTCCTTCCCTTTAAACAGGTGGGCATTCATGTCATAGAAGATCAGGAACTGATTCCTGTGGGAGTTCCCATTGGGATTTATGTGGAGACAGAGGGAGTTCTGGTGGTGGGAACCGGAGAGTTCCAGGGCGCGGACGGCATGAGCTGTTCCCCGGGGAAAAACATCGTGAAGTCCGGAGATTATGTGAGAAAGGTAAACGGTGTGGAGATCCATGAGAAGGAGGAGCTGATCCGTATGGTGGAGGAGAGCGGCGGGGAAGCGGTAAGGCTGACCGTGGAGCGAAACGGCGAGATTATGGATCTGCAGATTAAGCCGCAGCGGGATGTCAATAACGCCTACAAGATCGGCGTTTGGGTTCGGGACAATGCTCAGGGTGTGGGCACCATGACTTATATAGACAACCAGGGAAATTTTGGAGCGCTGGGACACGGGATCAACGATGTGGATACCAGCACGCTCATGCACATGGAAGGCGGAATGCTCTATGAGACAAGCATTGTGGAGATCAAGAAGGGAGAAGTGGGAAATCCGGGAGAGATGACGGGGATGATCGTCTATTCGGATGACCGTATTTTGGGAGAGATTGACAGCAACAGCAGCCGGGGAATCTTCGGAAGCTGTAATTCCAGGGCGCTTGCGCTGGGAGCGGAGGAGCCGCTGCCCATCGGCCTGAAGCAGGAAATCGAAAAAGGCCCGGCCCAGATTCTCTGTACCGTGGACGGCTCGCCCAAATACTACGATGTGGAGATCACTGAGATTCACCTGGATCACGACAATGTGAACCGCGGAATCGAGCTGAAGGTTGTAGATGAGAGGCTGCTGGAGATCACGGGAGGGATCGTCCAGGGGATGAGCGGCAGCCCCATTATTCAGAACGGAAAGTTCATTGGGGCCGTTACTCATGTGTTGGTACAGGATTCTTCCCGGGGCTATGGGATCTTTATTGAGAATATGCTGGAGCATTAAGTCCGGGTTTTATCCCTGTTTTTTATTCGCCGCCCGCTTCCGCATCAGGGGATCCAGGATCTTTTTCCGGATGCGCAGATGCGTGGGGGTGACCTCCAGAAGTTCGTCCGTGTCAATGAAATCCAGAGCCTGTTCCAGAGAGAGAATCCTAGGAGGCGTCAGGCGCAGCGCTTCGTCTGCACTGGAGGAGCGGGTGTTGGTCAGCTGCTTTTTCTTGCAGACGTTGACTTCGATGTCCTCACTCTTTCCGGTCTGGCCGATGACCATACCGGCATAGACCTTCTCGCCGGGGCCGATGAAGAGAGCGCCGCGTTCCTGTGCGTTGAACAGTCCGTATGTGACTGCGTCGCCTGCCTCAAAGGCGATCAGGGAGCCCTGTTTTCTATATTGAATGTCTCCTTTGTAGGGTGCATAGCCGTCGAAGACGGTGTTCATGATGCCGTTTCCCTTGGTGTCCGTGAGAAATTCTCCCCGGTAGCCGATCAGGCCTCTGGCGGGGATGGAAAACTCCAGGCGGGTGTAGGTTCCGCCGGAAAGGGTGCCCATGTTGCGCAGTTCGCCCTTCCGCTGCCCCAGTTTTTCAATGACTGCTCCTGCAAATTCATTGGGCACGTCAATATAGGCCAGCTCCATGGGCTCGGTGCGTTTGCCGTTTTCATCGGTACGATACAGAACCTCAGCCTTGCTGACTGCAAATTCATATCCCTCCCGCCGCATGTTTTCTATCAGAACAGAGAGATGCAGCTCACCCCGGCCGGAAACCTTAAAGCATTCCGTGGTATCGGTCTCCTCCACCCGGAGAGAGACGTCAGTATTCAGCTCCCGGAAAAGCCGGTCGCGGATGTGGCGGCTGGTGACATATTTTCCCTCCAGACCTGCCAGCGGAGAATCGTTTACCATAAACTGCATGGCAATGGTAGGCTCGCTGATTTTCTGGAAGGGAATGGGGACAATGTGTTCCGGAGAGCAGAGGGTGTCACCGATGCGGATATCAGCGATACCGGAAATGGCGACGATGGAGCCGATGCCGGCCTCCTTGACCTCCACCTTGTTCAGTCCGTCAAATTCATAAAGCTTGCTGACTTTTACCCGGATCTGCTTGTCCGGTTCATGATGGTTGCAGATGACAACTTCCTGGTTTACCCGGATAGAGCCGTTATCCACTTTCCCCACGCCGATACGTCCCACATATTCGTTGTAGTCTATGGTGCTGACCAGCACCTGGGTTCCCTCATCGGGATCTCCTTCAGGGGCAGGTATATAGCTGAGGATTGTCTCAAACAGCGGCTCCATGCTGGCTCCCGGTTCCGAGTAATCCATGGAGGCGATGCCGGTCTTTGCGGAGGCATATACAAAGGGGCAGTCCAGTTGTGCGTCGTCGGCGTCCAGCTCCAGAAAGAGCTCCAGAACCTCCTCCACCACCTCGTCGGGTCTGGCTTCAGGCCGGTCAATTTTGTTGATGCAGACGATGACGGGAAGGTGCAGCTCGAGTGCTTTGCGGAGGACGAATTTTGTCTGGGGCATGGCGCCTTCAAACGCGTCTACCACCAGGATCACGCCGTTTACCATCTTCAGGACGCGTTCCACCTCTCCGCCGAAATCGGCATGGCCCGGAGTGTCGATGATGTTGATTTTTGTATTTTTATACATAACCGCAGTATTTTTGGATAGGATGGTGATGCCGCGCTCACGCTCAATATCATTGGAGTCCATGACCCGCTCCGCCACCTCCTGGCCCTCCCGGAATACGCCGCTTTGCTTTAACAGCTCGTCCACCAGCGTTGTTTTTCCGTGATCGACATGGGCAATAATTGCAACATTTCTTACATCTTCTCTTTTCTGTCTCATATCTGTCTTCTCCCTGTCCGCTGCTGCGGACATCATAACTATACGCAAATTTCAAACTGAAACAGTATAGCACTTTTTTGTGACGGATGCAAGCATCGCGTTATTTGCCATAATATTTATTGACTTATTGCCTGTTTCAGAGGAAAATAAGGATATGGTGAAAAAAAAGCGCGAAATAACGCGACGAAAAAATGTACTAAACATCACTGGATTATTGTATAAATAATAGTGTCCCCCGACATGCGGCGGAACCTGTCGCGGGTATTACCGGAAAAAGTCTTAAGAATAAGAAGGGAGAACGAAGATGACAGATAAGGTAATTGAAAACAATCAGGTAACGGTGATGGGAGAGATTGTCAGCGGATTTTCTTACAGCCACGAAATATACGGGGAGGGCTTTTACATGGTGGATGTGAAGTGCAAACGCCTCAGCGAGAGCTTTGACATCATCCCTGTGATGGTCTCCGAGAGACTGATGGATGTTTCTGAGGATTACATAGGGGAACTGATCTGTGTAAACGGGCAGTTCCGCTCCTACAACCGCCATGAGGAGCGCAGAAATCGTCTGGTGCTTTCCGTATTTGCCAGAGAAGTGAGCTTCATTGAAGAAATGGAGGAGAGTTCCAAGACGAATCAGATCTTTCTGGACGGCTATATCTGCAAGGAACCTATTTACCGTAAGACGCCGTTGGGTAGAGAAATTGCCGATCTTTTGCTGGCTGTGAACCGCCCTTATGGGAAATCGGATTATATTCCCTGTATCTGCTGGGGGAGAAACGCGCGTTACGCCAACAATTTTCATGTGGGGGAGCGCTGTGAGGTCTGGGGCAGGATTCAGAGCCGTGAATATATGAAAAAACTGGATGAAGAGAACGTGGAGCGAAGAGTGGCGTTTGAGGTTTCTGTGAGCAAACTGGAATTGATGGAGGAAGAGAACTGACACTTTATTGCCAAATTCCCAAAAGTGTGATATTCTTACAGGAGCAAGCAGGTTTCAGAGCATATTGAGGAAGACAACACCGGAAGGATGCGAGGTGCGCGATGGCAAAAGGATCGATATATATCTATGCGGGCGACGGCCGCGGCAAATCTCCTGCGGCAATTGGAAGGGCAGTTCAGGCTGCCGTGGAGGGAAAGCGCGTGGTTCTCATTCAGTTTCTGAAGGGAAAGGGGCTGAAGGACTCTGACTTTCTGCGGAGAATGGAGCCGGAGATCAAGCTGTTCCGCTTTGAAAAATCAGACGGAACTTACGAGGAACTGTCGGATGATAAAAAGGCGGAGGAAGCCTTGAATATCCGCAACGGCATGAATTTTGCCAGAAAGGTTCTGGCTACCGGGGAATGCGACCTGCTCATTTTGGACGAGGTGCTTGGGCTTGTGGAAAAGGGAATCGTCTCCGTGGAGGATGTGAAGACGATGCTGGAGTGCCGGGAGGATACCAGTGTGATCCTGACGGGAATTAAACTGAACGATGAAATTTGTGTGCTGGCGGATGAGGTATCCAGAATTGAAACTGTAAAATTCAAAGTCTGGGACTGAATCCTGGCCTGTGCCGGTGAAAACGGACAAAGGAAGGCTACAGGCTGGTGCAGATACAAAACAGGAGACGGAGGAGAAGAGATGGCGATTTTTAAAGGTGCAGGCGTGGCTATTGTCACACCCATGCGTGAGGACAGGACAGTCGATTTTGAACAGTTTACAAGGCTCCTGGAATTTCAGATTTCAAATGGAACAGATGCGATCATTGTGTGCGGAACCACGGGAGAGTCCTCTACATTGACACATGAGGAGCATCTGGAGGTGATAAGGTACTGCGTGGAGACGGTTGCGGGCAGGATTCCCGTGATTGCGGGCACAGGTTCCAACTGTACGGAGACGGCGATTTATCTCTCCACGGAGGCGGAGAAGATGGGAGTGGACGGCCTGCTTCTGGTGAGTCCCTACTATAATAAGGCGACACAGAAAGGCCTGTATGCGCATTTCAAGGCTGTGGCAGATGCTGTGAAGATCCCTATTCTGTTGTATAATGTTCCCAGCAGAACAGGCTGCAACATTTTGCCGGAGACGATTGTGAGATTGTGCCGGGATGTGGAAAATATTGTGGGCGTCAAGGAGGCAAGCGGCGATATCGGCCAGATTGGCCAGCTTGCGGCGCTGGCCGACGGGTGTGTGGATATCTATTCGGGGAACGACAATGAGATTGTACCCATTATGTCTCTGGGTGGTCTGGGTGTTATTTCCGTGCTGTCAAATATCGCGCCTGCCCAGACACACGAGATCTGCCAGAGCTATCTGGACGGTGACGCGAAGGAGAGCTGCAGGCTGCAGCTGAAGGCAATGGAGCTGTGCAAGGCGTTGTTCTGTGAGGTGAATCCGATTCCCGTGAAGAAGGCCCTGCAGTTGATGGGCATGGGTTCGGGAGTGTTGAGAAGGCCCCTGACGGAGATGGAGCCTGCCAATGCAGAGCGTCTTGAGAAGGCGATGAAGACATATGGATTGCTTTGAGAGCCTTTGACAAAAGAGGGAAAGGTTTGGATATTGGTATGACGAGAGTAATCATGCATGGCTGTAACGGAAGGATGGGACAGGTGATCAGCGGGCTTGCGGCAGAAGACGGGGAAGTGCAGCTGGTGGCCGGTGTGGATGTCTTTGATGACGGACATAATCCGTATCCTGTCTTTTCAAATATCAAGGACTGTAGCCTGGAGGCAGACTGTATCATAGATTTTTCCACGGCAGGGGCTCTGGATGAGCTTCTGGACTACTGCGAGGAGCAGGGGGTTCCCTGTGTGCTGTGTACCACGGGATTAAGCGAGGAGCAGCTGCAGAGGGTTCAGCAGGTTTCAGAGCGTGTGGCGGTGCTGAGATCCGCAAATATGTCTCTTGGCGTCAATCTGCTGTTTGGACTGGTAAAGAAGGCCGCTGCCGTGCTTGCGCCTGCCGGTTTTGACATGGAGATTGTTGAGAGGCATCACAATCAGAAGATCGACGCGCCCAGCGGGACGGCGCTTGCCTTGGCGGATTCCATCAATGAGGAGCTGGACCGGGCCTATGAGTATGTATATGACAGAAGCGGCAGGAGGATGAAGCGTCCGAAAAAGGAGATCGGCATCAGTGCGGTGCGGGGCGGAACCATTGTCGGCGAGCATGATGTGATTTTTGCCGGAACGGATGAGGTGGTTACGATTTCCCATACAGCCTACTCCAGAGCCGTGTTTGCAAAGGGGGCGGTTCAGGCCGCGAAATTCCTGGTCGGAAAGCCTGCCGGGATGTATGATATGAGTAATGTGATAGAGGCAGTCCTTTCCTGAGGACTGCCTTTTGAAATCCTATCGCCTTTTAGCGGGAGGTAGTTCCGCCGTTGCCGGTGCCTGTTCCAAGGGTGTTGCCGATGCCGCCGTTTACGCCGGTGCCGATTCCGCTGTTCATACCTGTGCCGGTGCTGCCGTTAACGCCTGTGCCGATGCCGCCGTTAACACCTGTGCCGATCCCGTTATTCATCCCGTTGCCGGTTCCGATACCAGTACCGCTGCCGGTTCCCGTGCCGTTTCCGATGCTTCTTCCTCGGGTGCTTCCGGCATCATTTCCGGTGGAAGAATCAGGAACGGTGCTGCTGTTGTTCGAGTCGCTGCCGGTGAGGTCGTCGGTTACGTTGTCAATGCCGTCTGCAGCGTCGTTTACAAGGTCATCCACAGCGTCTCCGGCATCCTCCAGGAGAGAACTGCTGCTGCCTTCGCCCTCCGTCACGGAATTGTTATTGCTGCCGTTATTGTTGTTATCGGAAGAGACGTTGTCATTATTTCCGGTGGAACTGCTGCTGTCGGAGGCATTGCTGCCGTTTCCGGACTCACTGGGTCTGGTGTCTGAGGATTCGTCCTGGGCGCCGGTTCCGGCCATACTGCCGGAATTGCCGCCGTCGTTTTTGTCGTTGCTCTTACATGCAGCCGCAAAGCATACATAGGTAAGGACAAGACCTAATACCAGGAGCTTTTTTGCTCCCGCAAATCGCCTGTTTTTTTTCATAGTTTCCTCCGTTCTGTCATAAGATAAACTTCTGAACCCACCAATCGCGGAATGCGGAATGGTTGAGTTGACAATAGTATGTGAAACAGGGAAAAAAATATGCAGAAAACAAAATGATAAAAAAAGTGGAAGGAATGAATCAGATGGAATTCAGGCCATGCATAGATATTCACAACGGGAAGGTCAAGCAGATTGTTGGAGGCAGTCTGAGAGACGAGGGAGATCAGGCGCTGGAAAATTTTGTATCCGAACAAAGTGCGGCGGATTTTGCCCGTCTGTACCGCAATGCAGGGATACGGGGAGGCCATGTGATCCTGCTGAACGGTTCCGGGAGCAGCTATTATGAGCGCACAAAGGCGGAGGCGGTCTCAGCCCTCCGGGAATGGCCCGGCGGCCTGCAGGTGGGAGGCGGCATTACGGCTGAGAATGCGGCGGAGTTTCTGGAGGCGGGAGCGTCTCATGTGATTGTGACCTCCTATGTATTCCGGGATGGAAGGATATATCGGGACAGACTGGAAAAGCTGGTGGAGGCGGTGGGTAGGGACAGACTTGTACTGGATTTGAGCTGCAGGAAGACCCGGGAGGGGTATCGGATTGTGACGGACAGATGGCAGAAGCTGACGGAGGTTTACATGGACGAGGCGCTGCTTGACAGCCTTTCCGACTGCTGTGATGAATTTCTGGTTCATGCGGTGGATGTGGAGGGCAGAGCCGACGGAATTGAGGAAGAGCTGGCTTCGCTTCTGGGAAACTGGGGAAAGAAATCTGTGACCTATGCGGGAGGTGTACACAGCTATAAGGATCTGGAACTGTTGAGAAAGCTGGGAAAAGATCGTCTGAATGTGACGGTGGGGAGTGCGCTTGACCTGTTCGGAGGTGAATTGGAGTGGCAGAAGGTACTGAAAATATGCTGTTAAACAACTGCTAAATGGCGAAAAGACGATATACTTGTACAATATACACAAGAAAACGCAATTATTTTCTCTGAAATATATAAATTCTTAATTTTGTCTTGGGGAAATGTTACAAAAATGTTAAATACTCATTGAAGTCCAGGGTTGCCTATGGTAAAATAATTGTATTCGTGTTTAACCGGAGGTGACTCTTTTTATGGGACGACAACGACATAAGCGTAAGAAACACCAGATGGTTATTCTTGCATCCGATGCGGTGGATGCGGGAATACAGCAGTTTCGGTATCGGCCGTGGATCCTGCGGACAGTGGTTTTGATTCTCTCTGCCTTGATCGGTGTGGCAATCGGCTATTTCTACTTTGAAAAGGATGTGTGGGCGGAGCGGGATCAGAAGACTTCCACCCAGCAGGAGCAGATTGACGCTCTTGAGAGGGACAAGGCTGAGCTTGAGAATGAGGTGGCTTCGCTGAATCAGACGATTCAGCTGTTGAGTGAGACGATCAATCAGAAGACGCAGAATGAGGCGCAGCTGACGGAACGTCTGGAAAAGCAGACTACACCTACGGAATTTCCGCTGACGGGCTCGGCAACCATGGAAGAGGCCGCGGAGGGGGATCCAATGTGTATCTTTACTGCTGCTGACGGGGCCATGGTAGTAGCCACCGCTGCGGGTACGGTTACAGCAGTCAATGATGACGGAGATTATGGCCATAATATCTGGGTGGATCACGGAAACGGATATGTGACGATATACCGGAATCCGGGAGAGGTGAAGGTAAAACAGGGAGAAAGGGTAAATCAGGGAACCACGCTGTTCCTGGTTACCGGCGAGGACAGCAAGCTGGGCTATCAGATGATGAAGGACGGAGTTTACATTGATCCGATGGAAATGCTTGCGATCAACGGTTAATTGCAGAGGGGTTTGTAAATTATGCCGCGGAAGCGGCAAAAAGGTGAGGAGGACATATGAAAACAAATAAGGAAATCAGAATCACAACGATCATCGGAAAGGGATCCGAGTGCAACGGCGACTTCAATGCCCAGGGATCCGTCAGGGTGGACGGAAGTATTTTGGGAAATGTAAACGTTTCCGAAACCCTTATCATAGGGGCGTCCGGCTGCATCAACGGCGATATTTCCGCACAGACTGTGATCATCGGCGGCGAGGTGGTCGGCAATGTTCATGTGACCGAGAGGACAGAACTGACCTCTACGGCCAGACTGCTGGGAGATATCACCACAACACTGATTGTCATTGATGAGCATGCAGTATTCCAGGGAAGATGTGATATGAATCAGGATGTGAGTTCCAAGAGGAGCAAACCGAACCCCAGGGCGCTCAGAGCCGGGAAGAAATCCGCAAAGGCAGCGATTGAGGAAGCGCTCAGAGAAGTGGAAGCTTCGGACAAAAATGGTGCTCTCGCAGAGAACGACAGCATTGCAGTGGGACAGGATATTTTATAAAGAAGATTGCCTTGCACGCTTGCGAGATTTGCTTCGCAAGCTTGTGAATGCACGCGCCAGACTGCGCATTATCAGAATAAAAATAGGGCTGTGACCCGGCCTGAGCTATTCAGCCGGTGTCACAGCCCCTGTTGTATTCTGGTTCATGCGTTCAAATACCATGTCATAGCCGTCGTTTCCATAGTTCAGAGAACGATTGACGCGGCTGATGGTTGCGGTGGACGCGCCGGTTTTTTCTGCGATCTCCAGATACGTCTTGTGGTTCTTGAGCATGGCGGCTACCTCAAACCGTTGGGAAAGAGAGAGCAGCTCATTTACCGTACACAGATCCTCAAAAAAAATGTAGCATTCTTCTCTGCTCTTCAGGCAGAGAATAGCGTCGAACAGGGAATCCACAGATTCGTTTCTGATCTTTTTGTTCATCGTAGCACCTCGCCGTTTCCTTTTGCGCTGTAACGCTGTACAGCCTGACCGAAATTATTTTATCATATTAAAGTTGTAAAGTAAAGATTGAAGTTTCTGAAAAGAAAGTGTTGTCATGTAGTATTGAATACTATATAATGTATGTTATAGGAGGGAGTTATTGTATGACAATCGACAATGACAATTTACTGAACAGCATTCTGGAAAGCCTGGATCGAATAGAGTATGTGAGTCCGGAGGACATTCCCGATATAGAATTGTACATGGACCAGGTGACTACCTTTATGGACAGCAGGCTTCGTTCCACGGCGCGGTATCCGGGAGAGGACAAGATACTGACGAAGACCATGATCAACAATTATGCGAAAAATGATCTGCTTCCTCCGCCGGTGAGAAAGAAATATTCCAAGGAGCATGTGCTTCTGCTGATCTTTATCTATTACTATAAGGGGATTCTCTCCATCAGTGATATCCAGACGCTTTTGAAGCCTGTTACGGACAGGTTTTTCCGCTGCGGTGAATCCTTTGGGCTGGAGGAGATCTACAGGGAGGCCTTTGGCCTGGAGCGGCAGCAGATAGAGGTGCTGAAGGCGGATGTGGCGGAAAAATTTCGTGTGGCGCAGCAGACCTTTGAGGATGCGCCGGAGGACAGCAGAGATTTTCTGAAAAAATTTGCCTTTATCTGCACGCTGAGCTTTGACGTCTATGTGAAAAAGCTGATGATTGAGAAGATGGTGGATCAGCTGACAGGAGAACAGGTAAAACAGGGCGCACAGAAAAAGTCCCACATGTCGGATCCTGCCTGAAAACCAGGAATACCCGGTCGCTTTTCGGAGTGGGCCGGGTTTCTTTTTGGAACCTTTCCTGCGGATGGCTCATAAAATAGAGCATCACTGAAAAGGGAGGTTTTTATGAAGGGGTTGTTTTTGAAAAGGATGGGGGCAGCATGCCTCGCCGCAGTGCTGGCAGCGACGGTCATGACCGGGTGTGCGGCGGACGGAGCAGGCCAGTCGGGCGGACAGACCAAGGTAGTGTTGAATGAGGTGGCTCATTCGATTTTTTATGCGCCCATGTATGTGGCCATTGAGGAAGGGTACTTTGCCGAGGAGGGAATTGAGCTGGAGCTGGTGACCGGATTCGGAGCAGACAAAACAATGACTGCGGTGCTGACAGGCGAGGCGGATATCGGCTTCATGGGAAGCGAGAGCACCGTTTATACCTACGCTGGCGGGACGGAGGACTATGTGGTGAATTTTGCGCAGCTGACCCAGCGCGCAGGAAATTTCCTGGTTTCCAGAGAACCCATTGAGCATTTTACCTGGGATATGCTGATCGGGAAAAATGTGCTTGGAGGGAGAGCGGGCGGTATGCCGCAGATGGTCTTTGAGTATATTCTGGAGAAAAATAATATCGATCCGGGCACTGAGGTAAACATTGACCAGAGCATTGACTTCGGCTCCACTGCCGCAGCGTTCTCGGGAGGAGACGCGGATTTTACGGTTGAGTTTGAGCCTCACGCCACCATGCTGGAGCAGAAGGGGGAGGGCTATGTGGTGGCTTCTCTTGGAGAAGATTCCGGTTATGTGCCTTATACCTCCTTCTCCGCAAAGAAGAGCTATCTGGAGGAGCACAAGGACACCGTGCAGGCGTTTACGGATGCGCTTCAGAAAGGAATGGACTATGTACAGAGCCATACACCCGAGGAGATTGCCAGGGTGATTGCCCCCCAGTTTGCGGAGACGGACATGGAGACTCTGACGAAGATCGTGGAACGGTATTATAATCAGGATACCTGGAAGAGTGATCTGGTCTTTGAGAAGTCGTCCTTCGATCTGCTGCAGAATATTCTGGATGATGCAGGCGTGCTGAAGGAGAGGGTGCCTTATGAGGATCTGGTGACAACTGATTTTGCCCAAAAGGCGGCGCAGTAAATCAATCCTTCAGGCGTATGTTTTTTATGGCCCACAGCTGAAGAGCCTTGGCGTTGGTGCTGATCTTTTCCAGGGAATCCAGTATCTCCTGAAAAGCGGGCTTCTCGTTTTCCTCGATGACACCGTCCTCGGAGATGGCGATGAGGGAGGCTCGCAGGGAGTCGATATCCTTCAGGGAACCCAGCACCTTGAGCGCCAGGCGGTCGAAATCGTCTATGGTCACTTCATGGACGGAATTGCGTCCGATGGGGCATTCCCGGGCACAGAAGGAGTTGCACAGCTCCGGCATATTGTAGGCCTCCGCCATGGCTTCCACCTCCTCCGGGTAAGGGGTGATGGTATCCAGCTCGATGCGTGCCAGCCGGGTCCGGTCAATGCCGATGATCTCGGCGGCCTTCTCGCGGCTGGAGAAATCGTCATTTGTCTCTGCTGCCTCGCAGCGCGCGAGGTAATACATATTATCAGCTGCCTTGGTTGCTTTTTTTCCCATGTCGGATCGCTTCCTTTGCTATAGTATACAAATAGAGATGGAACTCTTTTCTCAGTTTACCAGAAATTATCCGGTTTGGAAAGATAATTTCTAAAACCAGTTGAGAGAAAGGGAAAAATTTGATAAAATAAGTAAGGTATCTGTATCAGAGACGGATAATCAAGTAAAACCGGAGGATAAGCGAATGGGATTGATCAAGGCGGCGAAAGACGCGATTGCAACGGTTCTGGCGGATCAGTGGCGAGAGTATTTTTACTGTGATTCTCTCTCCAATGACGTATTGATGGTAAAGGGCCAGAAGAGGGTGACGGAAGGTCGGAACAGCAACACAAAGGGTTCTGACAATATTATTACAAACGGCTCTGTCGTTGCGGTCAACGAAGGGCAGTGTATGATGATTGTGGATCAGGGCGGGATCGTGGACGTATGTGCGGAGGCAGGTGAGTTTGTCTATGACCACTCCTCAGAGCCAAGCCTGTTTTACGGAGACCTGGGGAGCAGCATAGGAAACAGCTTCAGCACGCTGGGGAGACGTTTTACATTTGGCGGAAACACGGCGAAGGATCAGAGAGTGTATTTCTTCAATACAAAGGAGATCCTGAACAACCTTTTCGGCACGCCGGCGCCTATTCCGTTCCGGGTACTTGACAGAAATACAGGGTTTGATTTTGATACGGCGGTAAAGGTAAACGGACAGTATACCTTCAAGATCGTGGATCCCATCCTGTTTTACACCAATGTCTGTGCCAATGTGCCGGACAGCTATAAAAAGGCGGATCTGCTTGTCACCATGAAGAGCGAGCTTCTGACCTCTCTGCAGCCTGCACTGGCAAAGGTTTCCGCGCAGGGGGTAAGACCTTATGAGCTTCCGGGCTTCTCCGAGCAGATCTGTATTCTTCTGGCGGAGGCTCTGACGGAGAAGTGGACGGAGCTTCGCGGTATTCAGATGGTGAGCATGTCCATCAATTCTTCCGACATACCCGCTGACGACAAGGCCAGATTCCAGAAGTGGCAGGATACGGCAATGCTGCGCAGTGCGGATATGCAGGAGGCCAGGAAGACGGAGGCGTTTGCTTCCATGATCGAGAAGACGAACCTTGCCGGAGGAAACAACGGCGGGGAAGGCGGTACAGCCGTAAACGGCGCCATGAACATGATGGCCATGGGAATGATGAGCGGCATGATGGGCGGCGGAATGAACAACATGATGGGAGGACAGCAGAATCCTCAGATGCAGCAGATGCAGAATTCTCAGATGCAGAATCCTGCGGCGGGGGCTGCTCCCGTTCTGGGCTGGACCTGTTCCTGCGGCAAGACGGACAACAGAGGAAAGTTCTGTGCGGAGTGCGGGGCGGCAAGGCCTGTCAGCGCCGGCTGGACCTGCTCCTGCGGTCATGTAAACCAGGGAAAGTTCTGCCAGGAGTGCGGAAAGAGAAAGCCGGAGGGCGCGCCGCTCTATAAATGCGATAAGTGCGGCTGGGAGCCTGAGGATCCGGCACATCCGCCCAAATTCTGTCCCGAGTGCGGAGATATCTTTGACGAGAACGACCGTGTATAACAGGAATCTGTATTGATGCGCTGAGAAAATAATCGCAGCAGTCAGCTGTTCAGCCAAGGCTGAAGACGGGCTGCTGCGATTCCTGTTCTATGGAAAGGTGTTTTTTGGGAAAACAGAAAGAGTACGAGCTTATTAGCTTGGGGGGAAAAGGATGCTCACAGGACAGATTGGAACGATTGTAATCCTTGTGCTGGTTCTTGTGGTGGGCGGCGCAGGATTTGTTGCCTATCGGGTGATCAGAAACAGAATAAGGAATTTTACCCGGATGGCCTTCGGATCCGACACCATAACCGGCAGCTTTCAAAATATGGAAAAGATGCTGGAGGTCACGCCGAAGTCTGTGTCGGCGGCCACCAGCCTGTATCTGCCGCAGATTCTCAGGGATTTTCCGGAATTTCATTATGACGAAATGAAGAAGAGGGCGGAAAATGTGCTGTCAGGCTATCTGCAGGGGATTGATACAAAGAATGCCGCCCGGCTGAGGGAGGGTACTACCAGTGAACTGCGGGAAAAGCTGAGTATGAAGATCGATGCGCTGAAGGAGGAAAATGCCGGAGAGCATTATAAAAATATAAAAATCCACAGAACGGAGATCAAAGCTTATCAGAAGAAAAAGGGCAGATGCAGTATCGTTTTTCAGTCTGCGGTGCAGTATTATTTTTTCCGGAAAAAGGACGGGCAGGTGACGGAAGGCGCGGAGGACAGGCTGGTGCAGACCCGTTATAATGTGGAGATGATTTACATACAGGATCGTGATGTGGTGGAAAACCAGGCGGATTCGGGTCTTGCCATGAATTGTCCCAACTGTGGGGCGCCGCTGCCCAGTCTGGGGGCAAAGAAGTGTCTTTATTGTGATTCTCCCATTGTGGAATTCAGTATCCGGATCTGGAATTTCAGCGATGTGGTAAAAGTGTGAAGGAAATCACCAAGCTCGAAAAGACCTGGTCAAGTGATTTCACTCTTCGCGAGCAGAGCTTTTTCACACAGAAGAATTGCAAAGAGCAGCAATTCATCTCATTGAATGTTTGGGAAGTATGAGGAAAATCGGAGGAAGAAATGAGTATATATGACACATTGAACAGAGAGCAGAAGGAGGCGGTTCTGCACACAGAGGGGCCTCTTCTTCTGCTGGCCGGAGCAGGAAGCGGAAAGACCAGATGTCTGACCCACAGGATCGCCTATCTGATTGACGAGATGGGAGTGAAGCCCTGGAATATTCTCGCCATCACCTTTACAAACAAGGCAGCAGGGGAGATGCGGGAGAGAGTGGACGCTCTGGTGGGTTTCGGCGCCGATCAGGTGTGGGTTTCCACTTTTCATTCTCTGTGTGTCCGCATCCTGCGCCGCCATATTGACAGGCTGGGCTTCGAGAATGGTTTTACCATCTATGATACAGACGATCAGAAGACGGTGATGAAGGGTATCTGCAAACGGATGTGTATTGACACAAAAGTGTATAAGGAAAAAGCGCTGCTGGGAGCCATTTCTTCCGCAAAGGATAATCTGACCGGAGTGGCGCAATATGAGCTGGAGGCTGCGGGGGACGCGGGCAGAGCGGTATATGCGAAAGTTTATCGGGAATATCAGGAGACCATGAAAAAGAACAATGCCCTTGATTTTGACGATATTATTGTCAAGACGGTGGAGTTGTTCAGAAACTGTCCCGAGATTCTGGACTCCTATCAGGACCGCTTCCAATATATTATGGTGGACGAGTATCAGGACACCAACACGGCCCAGTTTGAGCTGGTCAGGCTGTTGGCGCAGAAATATCGCAACCTGTGCGTGGTGGGCGACGACGACCAGTCTATCTATCGGTTCCGGGGAGCAAATATCCGGAATATTCTGGACTTTGAGAAGTATTTTCCCGAGGCTGCAGTGATCAAGCTGGAACAGAATTACCGTTCCACACAGTTTATTCTGGATGCCGCCAACGCGGTGATCCGCAACAATCAGGGACGGAAGGATAAGGCGCTTTGGACAGACCGTGGAGCCGGAAACCAGGTTCATTTCAGACAGTTTGACAGCGCCTATGAGGAGGCGGAGTTTATTGCCGATGATGTGTGCCGAAAGGTTCGTTCAGGTGCGGAGAGCTATAAAACCTGTGCGGTGCTTTATCGCACCAACGCTCAGGCGCGTCTGCTGGAGGAGCGTATGATCATGGAAGGAGTGCCCTATAATGTGGTAGGTGGTACGAATTTCTATGCAAGGGCAGAGATCAAGGACATTCTGGCTTATCTGAAGACCATTGACAACGGCAGGGACGAGGTGGCGGTTAGGCGCATTGTCAATATACCGAAGCGGGGGATAGGCGCCGTGACGCTGGAAAAGATTGCCGATTATGCCGAGATGCGGGATATCGGGCTCTACGGCGCCATGGAGCTGGCGGATGAGATTATGAGTCTGGGGAAGGCATCTGCCAAGATACGTCCTTTTGTGCAGCTGATTGAAAAATTCAGAAGGGCATCCACAGAGCTGACGGTGGCGGAGCTGATCCGGGAGATCGTGGAGGGAATCGGTTACGAGGAGTATCTGAAGGACAATGATGATGAGACAGCGGAAGACCGACTGGCCAATGTGGACGAGTTGGTCAACAAGGCGGTTACTTTCCAGGAGACTCACGAGTCGGCGGGACTGACGGAATTTCTGGCCGAGGTGGCATTGGTTGCGGATATCGACAATGTGGAGAACAGTGATGACAGGGTGCTTTTGATGACACTGCATTCAGCGAAGGGGCTGGAGTTTTCCAGCGTCTATCTGGCGGGGCTGGAGGATGGACTGTTTCCGGGTCAGGCAGCGCTGTGGAACAACAATCCGGAAGACATTGAAGAAGAGCGCCGCCTGGCCTATGTGGGAATCACCCGCGCCATGAACGATCTGACTCTCACTTGTGCCAGGTCGCGGATGCTGCGTGGGGAGACCCAGTATAATCCGGTGAGCAGATTTGTCAGGGAGATTCCCGAGGAGTATCTGGAGGAGAAGGGGACTTCCGGCAGACGTCCCATGCGTGACAGGGAGGTGCTGGAGGATATGATGGGATTGGGCGGAAGAGGGGCAGGCTCCGGCGCCGCTGACTTCCGGCCGAAGGCAATCCTGCGCCCCAGGGTGACTGCGTCGGCGGACAAGCCTTTTATTGCAAAGGGCATCGGCAGCCTGAACCAGCTGGCGGGAATCTCCAAAGGTGTTCCGGTGCAGTTGAGCGGAGCGCTTGATTATGAGGTGGGGGATCGGGTCTCCCATATCAAATACGGGGAGGGAACCGTGCTTGCGCTGGTGAAGGAGCCAAGGGACTATAAGGTGACGGTAGGGTTTGACAAGGCAGGCCAGAAGGTCATGTACGCTTCCTTTGCAAAATTAAAAAGAATCTAAAAGATTGTAGTATTTTTGCCATAAATGTGGTATTCTATTAAAAAGACAGCGAAGACTGTCAAGGAGGTATCCTATGAACAAGCTTGAAAATTTAATTGAGGCGACAAAGTTGAACGAGCTTCTTGGAAAGAAGGAAGAAAAGAAGACATGCTGTCCCGTATTCTGGGTGCTTGCCATAATCGGTGCCGTGGCAGCTGTGGCGGCAATCGCATACGCAGTATATCGTTATTTTACTCCCGGTTATCTGGAGGATTTTGAAGACGAGTTTGAAGACGAGTTCGAGGATGAAGAGGCCGAGGACGAGGAAGATTTCTTCGTGGACGAGGGAGAGAACTGAGCAAATGAAAAAAGGACAGGTATATGAAGCGACGGTGGAGAGGGTGGATTTTCCCAACAAAGGCATTGCAGGTGTTGGGGAGGACATCGTAATCGTAAAGAACAGCCTGCCCGGACAGAAAGTCAAGTTTCAAGTCAACAAAGTGAGAAAAGGGAAGGCGGAAGGCCGTCTGCTGGAGGTGTTGGAAAAGTCACCTTTGGAGACAGGCAGTCCGTGTTCCCATTTTGCCGTGTGCGGTGGCTGTACCTATATCTCGCTGCCCTATAAAGAGCAGCTGGGAATCAAGGAAGAACAGGTGAAAAGACTTCTGGACGGAGTTTTGGGCAGACAGGAGGATACCTGGCTGTGGGAGGGAATCAAGGGCAGTCCTGCGGCGTATGAGTACAGGAATAAGATGGAGTTTTCCTTCGGAGACGAGGTGAAGGATGGTCCGCTTTCGCTTGGCATGCATAAGAGAGGCAGCTTTTATGATGTGGTGACGGTGGAGGACTGTCAGATTGTGGATGCCGATTACCGCCTGATTTTAAAGGCGGTGAGGGACTATTTTGCAGAGCTGGGGACGAGATATTACCACAGGATCCGCCATACCGGATATCTGCGCCATCTGTTGGTGAGAAAGGCGGTCAGGACGGGAGAGATTCTGGTGGCGCTGGTAACCACTTCCCGGTGGGAGAACGGGGATGGGGCGACGGCAAACGGAGGCAGCGCGTGCTGTGAGGAAGCCGTGGAAGTTTCTGCGGAGGATGATTTGAAGGGGAATGCCTGCCATGAAATGGAACAGGTTTGCAGGGCAGGCTGTAACGGCGGATCGGAATACGAGGTTTTGCAGGGATTCTTGAGTACGCTTCTGGAGTTGGAAAACAACGGCAGACTGCAGGGCCGGTTTGCGGGAATCTTACATATTGTCAATGATTCTCAGGCGGATGTGGTGCAGAGCGACTGCACACAGGTGCTCTACGGGCAGGAATTTTTCTACGAGGAGCTTCTGGGACTTCGCTTTAAAATTTCCACCTTTTCCTTCTTTCAGACCAATTCCTATGGTGCGGAGGTGCTTTATGAAACGGTGAGGGAGTATGTAGGCAGCCTGGGGCAGACGGACAGCGCGGCGGACAGGGTAGTCTACGACCTTTACAGCGGAACCGGCACCATCGCTCAGCTCATGGCGCCGGTGGCGGAGAAGGTCATCGGTGTGGAGATTGTGGAGGAAGCGGTGGAGGCCGCGCGGAAAAATGCCGCGGACAACGGCCTGGATAACTGTGAGTTCCTGGCGGGCGATGTGCTGAAGGTGCTGGATGAGATTTCCGAGAAGCCGGATCTGATTATTCTGGACCCGCCCCGGGACGGGATTCATCCGAAGGCCCTGCCAAAGATTATCAGGTACGGCGTGGAACATATTATCTATATTTCCTGCAAGCCTACCAGCCTTGTGCGGGATCTGGAGACCTTCCTGGCCTGCGGGTATCAGGTGGAAAGGGCGGCTGCGGTGGATCAGTTCCCGTGGACGGCGAATGTGGAGACGGTGTGTTTATTGTCCAAACTGAATGTCTAGCATCATATTGAGGTGGAATTGGATATGGACGAGATGGATTTGACGAGGGCGGAGAGTAAGGCGACTTATGAGGAGATTAGGGATTATGTGTTGGAGCATAGTGGATTGAAGGTTAGTAATTTGTATATTGCGCAGGTAAAGAGGAAATGTGGTATAATTGAGAGAGAAAATTATAATAAGGCAAAGTCTGAAGATGCCATACAGCCAAAGTGTCCACCAGAGAAGGAAGAAGCAATTGTGGAGGCATTGAAGGCATTCCAAATGATATAAAAGAAATAGGGCTGGCAATAATGGGATTTAGAACACTTGAAATAAGGTTTCGCTTATGACATTAGATGAAAAATATTTGCCGACAGCAATTGTGCTTCCGTTTGAAGGACATGCGAGGCAGTCAAAGTTAATGCATGTACAGGTTGCCAGAAGTAGTGATATAAATTTGGACTTATGGCTTCAGATTATTAATCGAAAAAAAAGTAAGCAATCAAGCCAGAGCTCTATCTATTATGGGAATGAAAGGTGCAGAAAACATAAGTAAATATTTAGAGAGTATAACTGCAGAAAACATAGATATAACTGAGGCGTTGGCTGCAAAAGAGTATTTCTCATACTACCACGAGGGATTAAATAGACATGGAGATGATCCGATAAATAGCAGATTGAACTATGGGTATGCGGTTATAAGAAGTTCTATTGCCAGAAGTTTAGTAGCGGCAGGATTTCATCCAACCTTTGGAATACATCATGATAGTCAGCTTAACGCTTTTGATTTGGCTGATGACCTTATAGAACAAAGCTTCTGAAAAACATTACCGAAGAATTGATGAAATCAAACCTAAAACCGGTGTTGTAAGGTTAATAAGACTTACAGAGAAGCAATATAATAATATTTATATGGTTACTGGCGAACCAGATTATCAAGAAAAAATAGTTGGTGTAAACTGCCATATAATGATATAATCCCGAGTTTGACACTTGTGAAATCAAAAAGTGGCTGCAAACCCAGTAGT
>ERZ779624.23-NODE-23-length-80653-cov-5.889203_pt1 | contig 80653 bp, 72 predicted proteins | sample MGYA00514190_ERZ779624 | MGnify/ENA primary metagenome ERZ779624 (study PRJEB29562, sample SAMEA4376706) | mouse gut metagenome | isolation source: Cecum | study: EMG produced TPA metagenomics assembly of the A DSS colitis mouse model was used to assess the microbial... | reverse complement strand
GCCAGTGAAATACCGCTACCTTTTGCATCCAGCGGCATACCGTCAATAAACTATCTCACCGAAATACCCGACAGCCCGTTAATGGAGAGGTCAAAATCGGAACCTACCCCTCCTTCTTCCCTGATCTTGATGCCAACTGTCCGGTTAACCATTTCGTTCAGGTTCTTCAAGGAACTGATCTGTGGTTTTATATCCAACGCATTGACGGTCAGGGCACCTTCCTTGACCTTCTGTTTTTCGATTTGCCATGCCCCAATTGCCTGTGGGATTTATGGCGGCCCGTCCCCCTTTTTCAGCCGTCACTGTAGCCGCTCCCTTCAGTATAGTCACTGCCCCGGTTTCCTGGGCAAAGCCCAGGGCGGCGGTAAGGCGATCCGCCTGCACCTGGGGGATGCTTGTCCCCAGCAAACGGGCCATTTCTCCCGGATGGGGGGTTACCACCAGCGGCGCTGCGATTTTCTCCAGGGCGCCAGGGTGCCGGGCACAGAAATTCAAGGCATCCGCGTCCAGCAGCAGGGGCTTGTCCCCTTGGATAAAATGGGAAAAAACCGGAGGGCACAGCAGGCCGGCGCTTTCTCCCAGCCCGCTGCCAATTACGCAGGCAGAGCAGCTTTCCAGAGCAGCCTCCAGCTTTTCCTCCCAGCCGGGGACGGAGAAGTCCAGAACCGTAAACACAGCCTCTGGCACAGCCTGGGCCAGAATGGGATAGGCCCTGGCATCTATGGCAATGTGCAGTAATCCAACCCCGCAGCGCAAAGCTCCCCGGGCTGCCATGATGCAAGCCCCCGCCATGCCATAGCTTCCGCACACCAGAAGGAGCCTGCCCAAATCCCCTTTGTTGGCCTGGGCAGAAACAGAGGGCAGCGCTTCCTGGAAAAGGCCGCTGTCCGGCTGGAAAAAAGCTGTTTCGGCCCTGTCCGCCAAAGCAGGGGGAATTCCCACAGAAGCCGTCACTGTTTCCCCGCAGAAAGCCTTGCCAGGGTAGGAGCAGTGGGCAGGCTTTTTCCCGGTGAAGGCCACTGTCACATGTGCCTGAAAGGTATTCCGGCTGGCCCGGCCTGTGTCGCACTCCGCGCCGCTGGGCAGGTCGGCGGCAAGGCGCAGGCAGTCGCGGGTGTTGGCAAGGGCCAGGAAGCGGGCGGTGTCACCCTCCAGCTCTCCCCGGAAGCCAAAGCCAAACACGCAGTCTATAACGCAGCAGGCAGTTGCCAGGGCCTGCTCCGATTCCCTGCGCTGATGTTCCGCGCACAGGCAGGAAACCGCCTCCGGCATTTCCAGGAACGCGCTCCGGGCCAAAGGGGCTTTCGGCTCCCCCTGCACCAGCAGCACTGTGCAGACCGCCCCTTTTTCCGCCAGCGCCCGGGCGCATACAAAGCCATCGCCGCCGTTATTCCCTGCGCCGCACAGCAGGGCAATGGGCCTGCCCTGCAAGCTCCCCAGGCGCTTTTCCGCTTCCCGGGCCAGAGCCTGCCCAGCCTGCTCCATCATGGCGGAAAGGGAAATCCCGGCTTTCTCTCCGGCCTGCTCCAAGGCCTGTATTTCCTGTCTCTGAAAAATTTTCATCTCTTATCATCCCCTTGGGGTAATTCTATCAACAACCCTCTTGCAGCCAGCAGAAAGAGAGAGTATACTATAAGTAAACGTACTTTAAAATCGGTATATACTGATTTTAAAACTGAACTGCGTTAACTATAAATGAAAGATTTCTGGGAAAAAGGAGGTCGTGCAAAATGGAAAAGCTGGGCCGGGAAACGGAAAAAATCATGGCAGAGCGCTTTAGCAAGGATACCGTCATCGCCCTTGCCACAGAGGGGCAGGGCAGGCCTTATGTGCGATATGTCAACGCTTATTACGAAAACAGATCCTTTTATGTGATAACCTATGGGCTTTCCGCTAAAATGCGGCAGATGAGGGAAAACCCTGCTGTGTCCATTGCGGGGGATTGGTTCACTGCCCAGGGAAAAGGGGAAAACCTGGGATATTTCCACAAAGAGGAAAACCGGGAAATTGCCGGGAAGCTGGAAAAAGCTTTCTCGTCTTGGATTCACAACGGGCACAATGATTTTTCCGATGAAAATACCTGCATCCTCCGCCTGCGGCTGGAAGAAGGGGTGCTGTTTTCCCAAGGCACCCGGTACGACATTGACTTTACAGAATAGCGTGGGCAGAGCCGCTTGACAAAGCCTGTGCGCCATACTATAATAATACCAGCAAATGATCTTCGGGGCAAGGTGAAATTCCTGACCGGCAGTGAAAAGGGTAATTCCTTACAGTCTGCGAACGGGAGGCAATCGCTCCCGCCGAACCGGTGCAATTCCGGTACCGACGGTACAGTCCGGATGAAAGAAGATACAAGAGGGCATAGAATCCCTGCCGCCTGCGGGCGGCTTTTCCCCGAACCGCTTTTTTTGCGCGTTGGGGCTTTTTTTATGCCTTCCCTGCCTTCGGTCTTTTGCAAAAATCTTGAAAGGACTGATCGGAACGATGGAAACCACAAGAAAAATCGACGTGCGCAAGCTGGCGGTCACCGCCGTAATGGGGGCTGTGGCGGCAGTGCTGATGTTCATAAGCTTCAGCGTGCCTCTGATGCCCAGCTTCATCAAGCTGGACTTGTCCGAGCTTCCGGCGCTTATCGCCTCTTTCGCCTTAGGCCCGGTAAGCGGCGTGGCAGTGTGCTTCATCAAAAACCTGGTGAACCTGCCGTTTACCACCACCTCCTGCGTGGGGGAGCTGTGCAATTTCCTGCTGGGCGCCGCCTTTGTCCTGCCTGCCGGCCTGCTGTATAAAAAGTTGAACGGGCGCAAAGGGGCGCTGATAGGCTCCCTTGTAGGAGCGGCGGCAATGGCGGTTCTAAGCCTGCCTATCAACTATTTCATCACCTACCCCTTCTATGCTGTGTTCATGCCCATGGAGGCCATCCTCAACCTGTACCAGCTTATAAACCCGGCAGTGGAAAACCTGTTCCAGGCGCTGCTGTGGTTTAACGTCCCCTTCACCTTTATAAAAGGCCTTTTAAGCGTGGCCATCACCTTCCTCATTTATAAGAAAATTTCCCCCATCCTGAAGGGAAACAAATAAGGAATATATAAGGAATATATGCGAAAGCGGCCTGGAGGCTTCCTCCGGGCCGCTTTTAGCGTTAGTCTTTTTCTGCCCGCAGCCTGTCCCGCTTTTCCAACTTGGCAAAAAGCTGGACCAGCACCACAATGGCAGCAATGGAAAGGATAAATTCCGCTGCGGCCTGCGCCCAGGCAAGACCATAGAGGGGGAAAAGCCAGTCCAGAATAAACAGGGCCGGAATTTCCAGCACGATTTTCCGCAGAATGGCAAAGAGCAGGGATTTTGACCCCATGCCGCAGGCCTGGAACACCCCCACCGCCAGGAAGTCCATGCTGAGGAAGGGCAGAGAAAGGGACATGGCCCGCAAAAATTCCCTGCCATAGTCAATAATAGACTGCTGCTGCATAAACAGGGAGGTGATTTCCCCCGACCACAGGCAGAAGCCCGCTGTAGCCAGAACCAGGAAGGAAAGGGAAATCCTGGCGGTAAACAGGAAGGTCTTTTTCATGCGGGGCGTGTTGCCGCTGGCAAAATTATAGCTGATAAGGGGCATAATGCCCTGGGAAACCCCCATGGCTATCTGCATGGGAATCATCTGCACCTTGTGGGAAATGCCCATGGCCGCTACCGCGTCAGAGCCGTAAGCGGAGGCAAAGTTGTTTAAAATCGTCATGCCAGTCACGTTTAAAAGGTTCTGGATAGAGGCGGGCACACCCACCCCGCACACCCCCAGCACCAGTGAGCGGCGGAAGCACAGCATTTTGGGGTTGACGCACACATAGGTTTTGCCCCGTTTGTAAAACAGCAGCACAAAGAAATAGAGGCAGGCCGCGCAGTTGGAAAGGAAGGTGGCAAGGCCAGCCCCAGCCGCCCCCATATTAAAGCCCCAGGGCAGGATGAAAACGGGATCCAGCAGGATGTTGAGGATGCAGCCGCTCATGGTGCCGATGCTGGCGTGAAGGGACTCACCCTCCGCCCGCACCAGGTAGGCCATCACCACGTTTAAAATGGCAGGGGCCGCGCCGCAGACAACCGTCCACAGCATGTACTCCTGGGTGGCGTTATAAGTCTCGCCGTTGGTGCCCAGCAGCCCTAAAAGGGGGTGCTGGAACACTCCCACCAGCAGGGAAAAGAGGATACCGGAAAACAGAGCCAGATAAAACCCAAAGGCAGAGCTTCGCCGCACTGTGTCGAAATCCTTGGCCCCCAGGGCGCGGCTCATCATGCTGGAGGAACCAACGCCGAAAAGGTTGTTCACCGCGTTAAAGGCCAGCAGCACAGGCCCTGCCAGCGTTACAGCCGCATTCTGAATGGGATCGTTTAAAATGCCTACAAAGTATGTATCCGCCAGGTTGTACAGCACCATAACCAGGGAACTGAGCACCGTAGGGATTGCCAGGGTTATCACAGCATTGGGCACCGGCATACTTTCAAATAGTTGGGTCTTTTGCTTGTCCTCCACCGGGGTTCCTCCTTTTTAGAGCATATTCAGCTTGTGCAAATACGCTCCGGATAGCCGCCATATGAAACGGCTGCATATAATATTATAACATGTCCCCTGGCCTTTCTCAACCTTCCGTACCCCGCTCCCTGTGAATTTTTTCCAGCTAAGCCTCCTGCTCCTCCTTCCAAAGGGTGCCCAGAATATCCTTGAGAACCAGGAATGCGTCCAAATTGCTGTAGCCGTATTTTTCCCAAAGATCTGCCAGCAGCCGCTGCAGCCCGTCAGCATAGAACCCCGTATCCACCTTTTCCTGATACTGCGCCAGTACAGGGTATTTCCGGCTCCAGGCCTTTGTCCAGTCCACCCTTTCTGCGGCTTTGCTGTCTGCCCTGTCAATGGCGTCCTGGATTTCCTGCATGTCCACATCGAACTCAATCAGCTCGTCCAAAGACTTGCCGTACAAAACCGCCAGCCGCTTAGACTGCCGGATGTCCGGCAGCGTCTCATCTGTTTCCCACTTGGAGATGGTCTGCCGGCTTACACCCAGCTTTTCCGCCACTGCCTCCTGAGACAGCCCCTTGCTTTTCCTGGCGCTGTATAAGCTTGTTCCTAAACCCATGCTTTTTCCTCCTTGTCGCTTTTTCAAATTGTTTTTCTCACCTGACAAACCATATTATAGTGAACACAGTTCAAAAGAGGTAGTATGCTTCTTTTGAACCAGGCGGCGCAGCCGCCCAGCTTGAAAATTGGAATATACCGATTTTCAAGTGTGTTTACTATTATACCCCTGCTGCCTCCAAAGCGCTACCAACAGAACCAGCCTGTTTCGCCCGGATTCCTTACAGAACAGCAATAATGTTTCATTCGTAACTTTTTTGCTTTCAGATATTGCCTTTTCCCAGAAGCTGTGGTAAGCTGAAAAAAGAGAATACGGCCCAACAGGCAAAAAGCAGGAAGAAACAGCCTGTGGCAGGAGGAAACACATGGAAGCCAACATCTGCAACATACAAAAGTTCAGCCTGCACGATGGCCCGGGCATCCGCACCGTAGTCTTTTTCAAGGGGTGCCCTTTGCGCTGCCGCTGGTGCGCCAATCCCGAAAGCCAGGAACGGGCGCTGGGGACAGGCCAGGATCTGGGCGGGCGGCGCGCCTGCCTAAAGGAGGTGCTGGAAGCCTGCCTGCAGGACAAGCCCTTCTATGAGGAAAGCGGCGGGGGTGTCACCCTGTCCGGCGGGGAAGCTTTATTGTGGCCTGATTTCGCCCTGGCCCTGCTGCAGGCCCTCCGCCAGAAGGGCATCCATACGGCCCTGGAAACCACCGGCTTTGCAGATCCCAGAGTGTTCCAGTCCGCAGCAGGTGAGACAGACTATTTCCTTTATGACATGAAGCATTGGGACAGCGCTCGGCACCGGGAGGGCACAGGGGTAGACAACAGCCTGATTCTGGAGAACCTCCGGTGGGCCATTGCCGCCGGGAAAGAGGTGCTGCCCCGTATCCCTGTTATCCCCGGCTATAATGACAGTCTTTCCGATGCGGCCGGCTTCTGCCGCCGCCTGCTGGAAGCAGGGGCCAAAAGGGTGCAGCTTCTGCCCTTCCATCAGTTGGGGGAGCGGAAATATGCCCTCTTGGGCCGGGGCTATGCCTATGAGGATGTGCCCGCCCTGCACCCGGAGGAATTGGAAACATATCGGCAGGCTTTCCAGCAGCAGGGCATAGACGCGTTTTTTTGAAAACCGCCCCAAACTTCTGCCCAAAAAGAAAAATATTTCAAAATCTTCCCAATTTATACTGGCAATTTCAGCGATTGTTTGGTATAATTCTGATAGCAGCCCGTAAGGACAGGCTTTGTTGTCCTGCCCAAACGGTTAGCATTGCTGTCACCCGGAGGTTTACGTCCGGTTGAACATTATTATGGAGGTTGATACCAATGAGCCACAAGTATGTGTATCTGTTCAGCGAAGGCGACGGCTCCATGAGGGAGCTCCTTGGCGGCAAGGGCGCAAACCTGGCGGAAATGACCAAGCTGGGCCTGCCTGTGCCCCAGGGCTTCACCATCAGCACCGAAGCCTGCACCCAGTATTACGAGGACGGCAGGAAGATTAACGACGATATCCAGGCCGAAATCATGGAGTATGTGGGCAAGATGGAGGAAATCACCGGCAAGAAGTTCGGTGACAAGGAGAACCCCTTGCTGGTTTCCGTCCGTTCCGGCGCCCGCGCGTCCATGCCCGGCATGATGGACACCATTTTGAACCTGGGCCTTAACGAGGAAGTTGTGGAGTATATGGCCAAGGCTTCCGGCAATCCCCGGTGGGCCTATGACTGCTACCGCCGCTTTATCCAGATGTATTCCGACGTGGTTATGGAAGTGGGCAAGAAGTACTTCGAGGAACTCATCGACGAGATGAAGGAAAAGAAGGGCGTCACCCAGGATACCGAGCTGACCGCTGAGGATCTGAAGGAGCTGGCAAACCAGTTTAAGGCTGAGTATAAGGCGAAGATTGGCGCCGACTTCCCCGCCGACCCCAAAGAGCAGCTTATGGGCGCTGTGAAGGCTGTGTTCCGCTCCTGGGACAACCCCCGCGCCAACTACTACCGTATGCAGAACGAAATCCCCTATTCCTGGGGCACTGCCGTTAACGTCCAGATGATGGCCTTTGGCAACATGGGCGACGACTGCGGCACGGGCGTGGCCTTTACCCGCGACCCCGCCACCGGCGAGAAGAAGCTCATGGGCGAGTTCCTCACCAATGCCCAGGGCGAAGACGTGGTGGCTGGCGTGCGTACCCCCATGCCCATTGCCCAGATGGAAGAGAAGTTCCCCGCTGCCTTCAAGCAGTTCCAGGAGGTTTGCAAGACCCTGGAGAACCACTACCATGACATGCAGGACATGGAATTCACCGTAGAGCATGAGAAGCTCTTTATGCTCCAGACCCGTAACGGCAAGCGCACCGCAGCCGCCGCTATCAAGATTGCCTGCGACCTCATTGACGAAGGCATGAAGACAGAGGAAGAGGCCCTGCTGATGCTGGAAGCCAAGGCGCTGGACGCTTTGCTCCATCCCCAGTTTGACCCCAAGGCCCTGAAGGCCGCCACGCCCGTGGCCACTGCTCTGGCTGCCTCTCCTGGCGCTGCCTGCGGCAAGATCGTCTTTACCGCTGAGGACGCTGTGGAACAGGGCAAAGCCGGCGAGAAGGTTGTGCTGGTGCGCCTGGAGACTTCCCCCGAGGACATTGAGGGCATGCATTACTCCCAGGGCATCCTCACTGTGCGCGGCGGCATGACCAGCCACGCTGCTGTTGTGGCCCGCGGCATGGGCACCTGCTGCGTTTCCGGCTGCGGCGCTATCAAGATGGATGAAGCCAATAAGAAGTTCGAGCTGAATGGCCGCACCTATGTAGAGGGCGACTATATCTCCCTGGACGGCACCACCGGCAACATCTATGGCGAAGCCATTCCCACTGTGCCCGCCTCCACTGAGGGCGGCTACTTTGGCCGTATCATGGAGCTGTCCGACAAGTACCGCACCCTCCAGGTGCGCACCAACGCGGACACCCCCACCGACGCCAAGCAGGCTGTGGCCTTTGGCGCTGAGGGCATTGGCCTGTGCCGTACCGAGCACATGTTCTTTGAGCCTGACCGCATCGCTGCTATCCGCGAGATGATCTGCTCTGACACGGTAGAGCAGCGCAAGGCCGCTCTGGCTAAGCTGGAGCCTATGCAGCAGGGCGACTTCGAGAAGCTGTACGAAGCCCTCGAGGGCAAGCACGTGAACATCCGCTTCCTGGATCCCCCTCTGCACGAGTTCGTTCCCACTGAGGAGAAGGACATCGAGCTGCTGGCCCAGACCCAGGGCAAGAGCGTTGAGGATATTAAAGCCATTATCTCCGGCCTCCACGAGTTCAACCCCATGATGGGCCATCGTGGCTGCCGTCTGGCTGTCACCTATCCCGAAATCGCTGAAATGCAGACCGAAGCCGTTATCAAGGCTGCCATCAACGTGAACAAGGCCCATCCCGATTGGAACGTGGTGCCTGAAATCATGATCCCGCTGGTAGGCGAGGTGAAGGAGCTTAAGTTTGTTAAAAAGACTGTGGTGGAGACTGCGGACAAGATCATTGCTGAGGCTGGCGTTGACATGAAGTACAAGGTTGGCACCATGATCGAGATCCCCCGCGCAGCCCTCACAGCCGATAAGATCGCAGAGGAAGCTGAGTTCTTCAGCTTCGGCACCAATGACCTGACCCAGATGACTTTCGGCTTCAGCCGTGACGACGCTGGCAAGTTCCTGACCTCTTACTATGAGAACAAGATCTATGAGAACGATCCCTTTGCCCGTCTCGACCAGGAGGGCGTGGGGCAGTTGGTGAAGCTGGCTGCTGAAAGGGGCAAGGCTGTGCGCAAGGATATCATCTTGGGCATCTGCGGCGAGCATGGCGGCGATCCCACCACCATTGAGTTCTGCCACAACGTAGGCCTTACCTATGTTTCCTGCTCCCCCTACCGTGTGCCCATTGCCCGTTTGGCAGCAGCACAGGCGGCTATCAAAAGCAAGTAAAAAGGGTTCTCTTTCCTTTGAATTACCGCTGTCTTTTGTTACCGAAAGGCTAACGGACAGTATGTAAGGAAAAATCAATGGAGAGAAACCACTGTAACGGTGTATATGGACCTTGATTAAGAACTGAATTAGGATAAGCGTATCATTAGAAATAGTGGTACGCTTATTTTTTTCACCTGCACCTCAAAATCAAAATCGAAACAGCAATCACAAAAGAGCCTAAGACCGCTCCAGCAGCGGCCTTAGGCTCTTAGTATAGTAATAAACGCGTTTGAGAATCAGCATGTGCCGGTTCTCAAACAGGCGGCATGGCAGCAATAACTGCGTTAACTATGCAATAGCTGCCAGGAATCACCATCAAGCCCGCAGCACAAGCCTGCCAGATTCCCTGGTTTTGCGCATATCTATCACCCGCTGGTTCTCGCTGCCCCGGAAAGCCAGCTCCAGGTTTTTCTGCTCCTCTATAAAAGGCCCGTCTATCAGCAGATCTGTTTCCGCAAGCAAGGCCTGCACGGCCGGGCTGTCCATGGCAGCAAGCTGCTCATAGGTATAGCCGGTGAAAACCACCACGTCTTTGCCTCTGGCGTGTACCTGCCCCGCAAGCTCTGCCAAAGGGGCAGGCTGGCAGAAAGGCTCCCCGCCGCTGAAGGTAATGCCTTTTAAAATGGGATCCCTGCAAAATTCTGCAAAGATTTCCGCTGTATCCACTGTCCGTCCGCCCTCAAATGGATGTGTCTGGGGATTGTGGCAGCCAGGGCAGTGGTGGGGGCAACCCTGGACAAACAGGGCATACCGTATCCCAGGGCCGTCCACAATGGATTCCGCCACAGTTCCCGCTATCTGAAGCTTCATACAGCCCGCTTACAGGACAAAGGACTTGTTGCGAAAGCCCTCTCCGTCCGTCAAATCATACACCAGGGGGGACAAGGCCACATACCCGTTTGCCACGCAGCCGATATCGCTGTCCATGCCGAAATCCGGCGTGGCGGCGTCCTGGAGGTTTTTCAGCCAGTAGTAATCCCGGCCGTCCGGGGTCTGGCGGTGCTCGTAGGTATCGGCCCACAAATGCGTCCGCCCGGCAGGCACCCACTTCACACCCTGTATCTCCTGCCCGGGCAGGGCGGGAATATTGACATTCAGCATAAAGTCAATATCCTTCTCCACATCCAACTGGGACAGCAGCCGGGCAAACACCTCCGCCGCCCTGTCAAAGTCCCCGTCCCACTGGGTGGATACTGCAATGGACTTCTTGTCCAGCATAGCCCCTTCCATGGCGGCGGAAACCGTCCCGGAATAGAGCATATCCATAGCCACGTTCAGGCCCTTGTTAATGCCGGAAACCACCAGATCCACAGGCTCCTCCGCCAGGGAGAGCACGCCCAGCCGGGTGCAGTCCGCCGGCGTGCCGGAGACTGCAAAGGCAGCCGCCGCGCCGGGCACCTCCCGTTTCTCTGTAAACAGGGGCAGCCGCACTGTCAGGCCATGGCCCACAGCGCTGCGCTCCTCCATGGGGGCACTGACGGTGATTTTGTGCTCTTTGCCCAGGGCCTTTGCCAAGGCATGCAGGCCAGGGGCGTTAATGCCATCGTCATTCACCAGTAAAATATGCAACTTATTTCCCTCCCAGGGTGTGCTTTACCCTATCCTGCTCCTCGGCCCGCTTGGCGTTGTTCCAGCGGTCAATGGTGCCCACCAGATAGCCGGTGATGCGGCGGATGCGCTCGAAATCCCGGCCCTCGCCGATGATAACCTCTTTGCCCTCAGTCTTATATTCCTTTACGCTTGTCATGTGAAATTCCTCCTTAACAATGTAGTTGATCTATGGGTTTACATATTCTTTCATAATGTCATCGGGTATATCTATTTCATATTCGCAAGTTAAATCCCCGTTCAGCACGGAACAAACCACCCTGCCTTCCAAGGCCCTGCCCAGAAAAGCTTCTGTAAAGTTCATCACATGGCCCAGGCTGCAATTGCACAGCGCGGCGGGCACAACCTTTTCCGATAAAATAGATGCCTTTGCAAAAGGGCAGTGGCAGGCATGATACCGTTTCATTTTTTCATCGGCGGCATGGAGATACTCGTCCATGTTGCAGGGAAATGCCATACAGTGCAGCTTGTTCCCTTTTCGGACAGGCGCCAGCATAGCCGGATTGTCCTTTATGAAATCCAACACATCATCAGTAATTTCCTGCCCATAGAAATCCTTCTTTTCGCGGTTAAGCTCTATAAAGTGCTCCAGTTCGCTTTGCAGATGCTTATTCAAAAAACTGTCTAAATCCCTTAGCGCCAGAAACTCCTCGCGTGCCCAAGCGCTCTTGGAAGGATGCACGCCATGGCGCACCCGGTATAAGATTTTCTTTACAGCTTCCTTTTCGGCCATCCTTTCCAGCCGGGCCATGAACTGGTACATATTGCGGCATTGGCGCCTGCTCTCAGTATCAATGTCCGGCAGTTCCAACCCCTCTGTAAGTTCTTCCCAAAAGGCCTTGTCCAGCTCCGCACAAATCTCCCGCTTGAAGGTGCCTATACCAAATTCATCGCTATAGACTATTTTCGTGTCCCCCATATCACACGCTCCCTAAAAAATCACCGTATCAAACACGTATAGTCCGGCACATCGTGATACTTTTTCCGCAGCTCCTCCAGCTTGGAAAAGGGCACGCCCTCCCCGGCATGGCGGCCGCAGCGGGGGCATACGTCGTCGATAATGCCGTTATAGCCGCACACCGGATCCCGGTCAACCGGGTGGTTCACAGAACCATAACCAATGCCAGCCTCCTTCATGCAGCGTATCACGCTTTCAAAGGCCTCCACATTCTTGCAGATGTCGCCGTCCAGTTCCACATAGCTGATGTGCCCGGCGTTTGTCAGGGCATGGAAGGGGGCTTCCTTCTGAATTTTCTCAAAAGCGCCAATGGGATAATACACCGGCACATGGAAAGAGTTGGTGTAGTATTCCCGATCTGTCACCCCGGGGATTTTCCCAAACTTCTTTTGGTCAATCCGGATAAACCGTCCGGAAAGCCCCTCTGCCGGGGTGGCCAGCAAGGTGAAGTTTAAGCCTGTCTCCTGGGAGGTTTTGTCCATATACGCCCGCATATGGGTGATAATCTCCAGTCCCAGCTTATAGCTCTTTTCATCCTCCCCATGGTGCTTGCCTGTTAGGGCCTTCAAGGTTTCCGCCAGGCCGATAAAGCCTACAGACAAGGTGCCATGCTTTAAAACCTCTGCCACAGAAGCGTTGCGATCCAGCTTTTCAGAATCAATCCACACCCCCTGGCCCATGAGGAAGGGATAATTATAGGCTTTTTTGCTGCACTGGATTTTAAAGCGGTGCAGCATCTGCTCAATAGCCAAATCCATCCGGGCGTCCAGCAGCTTATAGAATTTTTTTATGTCCTTCTCCGACTCTATGCCGATGCGGGGCAGGTTGATGGAGGTAAAGCTCAGGTTGCCCCTGCCGCAGGTGCTGTCCCGAGTGGGATCGTGGGTGTTGCCCATCACCCGGGTGCGGCAGCCCATATAGGCCACCTCTGTGTCGTAGTCCCCGGCCTTGTAATACTGCAAATTAAAGGGCGCGTCTATAAAGCTGAAATTAGGGAACAGCCGCAGGGCGGAAACCTCCATGGCCAGCTTAAAGAGGTCATAGTTGGGATCCCCCTCGTTATAGTTTACCCCTTCCTTCACCTTGAAAATCTGCACCGGGAAAATAGGGGTTTCCCCATCTCCCAGCCCGGCCTTTGTGGCCAGCAGCAGGTTCCGAATCACCATGCGCCCCTGCTCGCTGGTATCCGTCCCGTAATTCAGGGAGGAGAAAGGCACCTGGGCGCCTGCCCGGGAGTTCATGGTGTTCAGGTTGTGTACCAAGGCTTCCATAGCCTGATAGGTGGCATGATCTGTCTCCCGCCAGGCAGCCTCCTGGGCATAAGCGCAGGCGTCCTCCGCCTCCTCGGTGATGATCTCCTCATAGCCGTTTTCCTTCTGGTGCCGGGGCAGGAAGGCAACAAAGCGCTCGCTGTAGTGTCCCACGTTTTTCATGGTCACCTTGCTCCCCAGTTCCCGCTTGGCGGCGTTTATAAGGGCCTCCGCGTGGCTGTGGGGCATACCCTTGTGGATCTGTAAAAACTGGATGAGGGCCTTGAAAAATTCCTTGCGGTAAGTCTTATCCACCCCCAAAGCCATGGCATAGTCAAAGATGGGCACGCTTTGGCCGCCGTGCATTTCGTTCTGGTTTGCCTGGATGGCAATGCAGGCCAGGGCCGCATAACTGCGGATATCCTGTGGTTCCCGTAGGTAGCCGTGGCCGGTGGAAAAGCCGTTTTTAAACAGCTTAATCAGGTCAATCTGGCAGCAGGTTTCTGTCAGGGTGTAGAAGTCCTTGTCGTGGATGTGGATTTCCCCACCCGCGTGGGCCTGGGCGATATGGGGGGGGATAACGTATTTGTCATAGAAGCTCTTGGCCCCCTCAGATCCATATTTCAGCATGGTGCCCATGGCGGTGTCCGCGTTGATGTTGGCGTTTTCCCGCTTGATATCCGCGTCCTCCGCAGGCACAAAGGTCAGCGCAGAGTAAATCTTCACCAGCTCGTCGTCCATTTCCCGCAGCTTCTGGTGCTCCGCCCGGTACAGGATGTAAGCCTTCGCCGTTTTGGCGTAGTCTGCGGCAATCAGCTTTTCCTCCACCACGTCCTGGGTCTGCTCCACAGTGGGGGTTTCTTTCATTTTTTCCAGTTCCGCCACCACTTCTTCTGTGAGCCTGTCCAGCTCCTCATCGCTGAACTTCTCTGTGGCAATGCGCACATTGGCCTTGAAAATGGCGGCGCGTATTTTGGCGGCGTCAAAGGGGGCTTTTTCCCCGCTTCGTTTGATAATGGTTTTCAGCATGTATCCTGATCCTTTCCTCACTCGTACATGGGGGCGCAAAGCCGCCCGCCAGCTTTACCATTATACCTGTTCTCCCTTTTTCTGTCAATACTATATATTGTGTACATTTGGTAATTTTAGCATATTTCCACTCAAAATGTACCGTCAGATCATCGTTTCACAGTCCCTTTGCGCCAGCATGGAGGCTGGCTTTCTGCCATTGTTTCACGCTTGTGAAGGACTTGTCATTCTCGCCCTGCTTCCCGTGAAAATTTTTTTACTCCCTCCCCAGAGACAACCAGAGACAATTTTTGAAAAAATTTTCTCTGGACTCTTTAAAAACTTCCGTCCGCCCCCAGCCTGCCGGAAAACAACCTTTCCCCGGCCCGGTATCCCTCCAGAGATATCCCCCAGCGCACAGGACAGGCCAAAGATAGTTCTTTGAAAAAGCTTCTCTGGACTCTTTAAAAACTTCCACCCGCCCCCAGCCTGCCGGAAAACAATCCCTTCCTGGCCCGGTATCCTTCCTGGGATATGTTCCGCCAGTCACCCAAAAACCGCGTCCGCCCTGCATGGCCAGGGCGGACGTTTCAAGTGCATATAGTAACCGCGTTAACTATTTACTATACTCCAAATTTTTAACGCAGGGGCAGCCCAAACAGGCCGGAAAGCTACGTGCGAACACTCCTGTAGGCACCACTAGGTCACGTTGCTTTCACAGGGGCAATGCCCAGCTCGTCAAGCTGGAGCTTATCCACTGCTGCCGGGGCCTGGGTCATCAGTTCGCTCATGTTCTGCACCTTGGGATACGCCACCACGTCCCGCATACTGCCAGCCTCTGCCATCTGCATAACAAGCCGGTCAAGGCCCAGGCCAATGCCGCCGTGGGGCGGCGCGCCATAGCGGAAGGCATCCAGCAGGAAGCCAAACTTCTCGTGGGCCTCCTCGTCAGAAAGCCCCAGCAGGGCGAAAATACGGCCCTGCAGCTCCGGATCCGTAATGCGGATAGAACCGGAGCACAGCTCCATGCCATTCATCACCAGGTCATAAGCCTTAGCCCGCACCCGGCCTTTGTCTGTCTCCAGATAGGGCAGGCACTCGTCCAGGGGAGAGGTAAAGGGATGGTGCATAGCCACCCACTCGTTTAAATCCTCGTCAAACTCAAAGAAGGGCATCTCTGTAATCCACAAGAGATTCCGCATTCCCTGGGGCACAATGCCCAGCTTCTGGGCGGTGATGGTGCGCAGATAGCCAAGCTGGGAAAGCACATGGCTGGTTTTCGTGTCCGCGATAACCAGCAGCACGTCGCCCTCTTTGGCCCCGGTCTTTTCGTAGATGGCCTGCATTTCTTCCTCTTTCATAAACTTCAGGAACGATCCGGCATACCCCTCTGGCAGCAGGCGCACCCAGGCCACGCCCTTGCCGCCAATGCCCTTCACAGCTTCTGTCAGCTTGTCAATCTCCTTGCGGGAAAGGGCCTTCACAGCGTCCTTTGCCACAATAGCCCGCACGCTGCCGCCTCCTGCCACAGCGTTTGCAAACACCCCGAAGCCGCAGTCCTTCACAAGCCCGCTGATGTCCTGTATCTCCATGCCATACCGGGTGTCCGGCTTGTCAGAGCCATAGCGCTCCATAGCTTCCTTATAGGTCATCCGGGGCAGGGGAAGGGGGATGTCCTCTCCCAGCACCTCCTTGAACACATGGCGCACAAAGCCCTCGGCCATGGTCAGCACGTCCTCCACATCCACAAAGGACATTTCCATGTCAATCTGCACAAACTCCGGCTGCCTGTCGGCCCGCAGCTCCTCGTCCCGGAAGCACCGGGCAAGCTGGATATAGCGGTCAAACCCCGCTACCATGGAAAGCTGCTTATAAAGCTGGGGGGACTGGGGCAAAGCGTAAAACTCTCCCTTGTGCAGCCGGGACGGCACCAGAAAGTCCCGGGCGCCCTCTGGGGTGGACTTAATCAGCATAGGGGTTTCAATCTCAATAAAGCCGTTGTCATAGAAATAATCCCGGGTGGCCTTTGCCACCTTGTGCCGCAGCAGCAGGTTCCGCTGGAGTTCCGGCCTGCGCAAATCCAGATAGCGGTATTTCAGCCGCAGTTCCTCGTTGGCCTTTGATCCCTCCACAATCTCAAAGGGAGGCGTTTCCGATTCCCCCAGCACCCGCAGCTCCTCCACGAAGATTTCCACGTCCCCTGTGGGGATCTCCTTGTTTTTAGACGTGCGCTCCCGCACTGTGCCCACTGCCGCCAGCACAAATTCCGACCGCACCCGGAAAGCCTTGTCAAAGGCGTCCTTGCCGCTGTCCTCGTCAAAGGCAAGCTGTACAATGCCTGTCCTGTCCCGCAGGTCGATAAAGATAAGCTGGCCCAAATCCCGCTGCCGCTGGCACCAGCCGAACACAACCGCCTTTTCTCCCACATGCTCCATGCGGAACTCCCCACAATAGCGGCTCCGCTTTAACCCTTGTATCGTCTCCATTTTTTATCCGCTCCTTTTTTAAGGCCGTAAGGCTCTGCCAATTACGGGATTTACGTGTAAATCCCGCTTTTTTATTAGTAGTGTGTATATCCCTAAAGTTCCCGTGCTGCTGGTTTTGACGAAGTCAAAACAGGAAGCGCCGCCGGGCCGTTTGTGAAGCTTGCTTCAAACGAACGGTTCGGCAAAGCTTCATTGCTGCGAAGCAGCCAGCGGCCAGCGCCCCATAAAGCAACGTAAAGTTCTTTGCCAGCTTTCTCCGAAAGAAAGCTGCAGGAGCGCGAGGACGGCGTCCTCGCGGCCTTGCCCCTGCGCACAAGCGCTTAAAAACTCAAATCATCCTGGGCAGTGCTGGCGGTGAGGTAAGCATCCACGAAATCCTCCCCGATAGATATCTTCACCTTTTCCCCGGTCTGCATGTTTTTCAGCTCCGCCTTGCCGGATTCCAGCTCGTTGTCTCCCAGCACCATGGTGTACCTGGCCCCAATGCGGTCGGCATACTTCATCTGGGCTTTCAGTCCCCTGGCGCACAAATCGCAGTCTGCCGCCACGCCGCACTTGTGTAGCTTGTCCATGAGCACAAAGGCCTTTTTCTGGGCCTCGTCTCCCATGGCTGCCAGGTAAAGCTCGCAGCGCACAGGTTCCGGGAATTCCGTCTTTTGCTCCTCCAGGGCCAGCAGGATGCGGTCAAGACCCAGGCCAAAGCCCAGCCCCGGCGTGGGCTTGCCTCCCAGTTCCTCCACCAGCCCGTCATACCGCCCGCCCCCGCCTAAGGCAAAGCCCAGGCTCTTGGAGGGGAACTCAAACACTGTCCGGGTGTAGTAGTCAAGGCCCCGCACCAGGCCGGGATCCAGCTCGTATGCAATGCCCAAAGCGTCCAGCAGCTCCCGCACCTTCCCGAAATGGGCCTTGCAGTCCTCGCACAGATAGTCGGTAATCTTCGGCGCGCCCTTGGCGATCTCCTGGCACACCGGGCTTTTGCAGTCTAAAATGCGCATGGGGTTGCGCTCCAGGCGGGACAGGCAGGTTTCGCACAGCTCATCCTTCCGGGCGCTGAAATATTCCTTCAGCGCCTTGTGGTATTCTTTCCGGCAGGCAGGGCACCCGATGGAGTTTAGCTGCAGGCCCACGTCATGAAGCCCCAGCCGTTTGTAGATGGCCAGACCCAGGGCAATCACCTGCACGTCTGCCCCGGGATCCGCCGCGCCGAACATCTCCACCCCAAACTGGTGCAGCTCCCGCAGCCGCCCGGCCTGGGGCTTTTCATAGCGGTAGCAGGAGGTGAGATAGTAAAGCTTCACCGGGTATCCCGCGTTGTACAGCCCATTTTCCAGCATGGCCCGCACAGCCCCTGCCGTCCCCTCAGGCCGCAGGGTGATGGAGCGCCCTCCCTTGTCCAGGAAGGTGTACATCTGCTTTTCCACCACATCTGTGGTGTCTCCCACGCCCCGCAGGAAAAGCTCTGTGTGCTCGAAAACCGGGGTGCGGATTTCCGAAAAGCCGTTTAACTCCGCCTCGCTTTTCAGCACGTCCTCCACAACCTGCCATTTTTCCGTCACCCCCGGCGTCAGATCCACGGTGCCCTTAGGGGCCTTTGTCAATAGTTCCATGTTCATTTCCTCCTTCTTAACTCTGAAGCCTTCCGGCTGTTTTTCTACTTTCTTTACCGCTTTTTTACCGCCCGCTGCCCACCTGGCCTGTCCAGGCGGCGCGGGAAGCATACTTCTCCAGCGCTGCGGCAAGGGCCTTCTCTGCGTCCAGGCCTGTGGCGCTGCACAGGGCCAGGAGGGAAAACAGGCAGTCCCCCATTTCCTCCTCCAGACCGGCCCCGGGCAGCAGCGGCGCAGTGCCGTAATCAGAGCCTTTCAGCACCTCTTTTGCCAGTTCGCCCACCTCTGAAACCAAATCCAGCATCCGCGCCTCCAGGGAAAAGGACAGGCCCTGCGCCTCCATGAAATCCTTCACCTGTTTCTGCGCCTTTTCCATAAGCCCTCCTTTTCCAAAAACTATGCCTAAGCCTCGCAAACGCGTTGGGAGTCCAGAGGGGATAATTCCCTCTGGCAGGGTGCAGGGGCGGCTTTGCGGCGAAGTGCTTTAAAACAAAAAACCTTCTCCCCCTGCGGCTGAGCCGTGAAGGGACGAAGGTTTTGCTCCGTGGTGCCACCCTGCTTCAAGCGCAAAGGCAAACTGCCCCCTTGCGCTCCTTGTGGTATTCAATTGCGGCTGGCAGGCGTCTTTCCCCCGTTCCCTCCGAAGGGGGCTTCCAGCGCGGTTTCCGCGCCCCCTCTCTCTGCCGGGCTTCCCGGGATACTCATCCTGCGTCATAGCCAGATGCAAGTGTAAATCCAGTTTATTATAACCTGCAGGCCCGGCCTTTGCAAGGTTTTTCCAGAAAATTCCCGGAAAAATTTCCGCGCCGGGCCTTTATCCTCCATAGTGGTGCAGCCAAAGCTATCCCTTCACAATATCGCGCCAGTCCAAATCGCCCCGCTCCAGGCCGTGTACCAGCACCTCTGCCGTAGCGATGTTGGTGGCCACAGGGATGTTGTGCATGTCGCACAGGCGCAACAGGTTCATGTCGTTTGGCTCGTGGGGCTTGGGATTTAAGGGATCCCTGAAAAACAGCAGCAGGTCAATTTCGTTGCAGGCAATGCGCGCCGCAATCTGCTGGTCGCCGCCCTGAGGCCCGCTTAAAAACCGCTGCAGCGTCAGGCCCGTAGCGTCCGCCACCATTTTCCCGGTGGTGCCGGTGCCGCACAGGCTGTGCCGGCTGAGTATGCCGCAGTAAGCAATACAGAATTGTACCATCAGTTCTTTCTTAGCGTCGTGGGCAGTAAGTGCGATGTTCATGTGGTTCTCTCCTCCCAACTAGTACAAATATAACCTGTCTTTTCAATACAAATCCAAACGCTGGTCTCCACCCAGCGTGAACCGTCCTCACAATTGGTCGGGAATAGGGATAGATTCCCCTTCCAGCCGCCCCGACATGCGGCACAGGGCCTTCATAGCCCTGGAATCCACAGGGGCCGCCCTGCCCCGCAGAAAAGCTGCTGCCAGCAGGGCGTCCTCCGGCACAAGGCCGAAAAGCCGCACCCCTGCGGCGTCAATAACTCCATCCAAATCTTTATAAGCCCCGGTGGCGCTGAAAAGGGGGGCGCTGAACCGGTTTATCACCAGCCGCCTGTTTTCAATCCCCAGCTTTTCCAGCAAATCCTTTGCCGCCCCGGCATTGCGCACGCACACTGGATCCGGGCTGCATACAATCAGCGCCTTGTCCGCCGCGCAGGCTGCGGAACGGAACCCGCCCCCCACTCCCGCAGGGGAATCCAGCAGCACATAATCGTAATACCGCTTTAAAAGGGGCACCAGCTTGCGCATCACCGCCGGGCGTATCATATTTTCCCCGGCAGAAGGCGCGGGCAGTAAAAACAAGCCTTCCCCCTCTCCGCAGGGATAAATGGCCTCGGCAGGGGCGCACCTGCCAAACACCACGTCTGAAATGTCAAACACCAGGTTTTCTTCGGCCCCGGTCATCCTGTCCAGGCTGCGCAGCCCCGCGTCACAGTCAACCAGCAGCACCCTGCGTCCTTTCTGGGCCAAACTGCGCCCCAGCCCCAGGGCTACGGTGGACTTCCCCACGCCGCCTTTGCCAGAAGTGACTACCACTGAAACTCCCATGAGAATCGCCATGCGATACAGGATCCGCACCAAAAGGGATAATCCCCTCAGCCCCTTGCGCCCGGTACCGTTCCTTCCTTTGTATTTTTCATACCAATGCCACCCCGCTTATCATCTTAGCACATAGAAGCCAAATTGTCAAAAAGAAATATTGCTTTGCCGGAAAAATTGTGTCAAATTTATAGGGAAAGGGCTTCTTCCCTTGCCGCGCAGCTTCCCGGAAGGCCCCGGCCCGCAAACGCGGGAACATGCCGCGCATGTCCCCGCGGCTGCTTTGCATCCCGCCGGTTCCCTGAACCGGCGGTTTGCGGGCCGGGAACCGTTCCCCGCCAGCTTACCCCTCCGGATCGCCGGAGCTTTCAGGGCTGCTGGAAACATCGCCGCCGTCCTTTTTTGCCCCGCCCTTGTAATAGGGCGCGCCGCTGGGCGCGTTGCTGGGCTTGGGGGAAGGGCTAGGCTCCTCTTCCTGATCCTCCGGCGCGGAAGGAACCTCCCCGCCGGTATAGGGCGCGTCCGGGATGTCGTTGCCCCGGGAGGGGGTGGGAGAGGGGGAAACATCGCCCTCCGGTTCGGAACTGCTCTCCTCCGGCTGGGAGGAAGGGCTGTCCTCGTCCTCGTCGTCCTCTATCACCTTGCCATCCTCGTCCACCAGCTTGCCCTCGGGATTGCGGCGGTTGCCGTCCTCATCCCAGGTGTAAAAGCCAAAATACTGATCCAGAATGTCTTTTGCCACGTTCTTGGCGTAAGGGCCGTCGTTGCCATATTCCAGCATCACTGCCACCGCTATCTGGGGATCGTCCAAAGGCGCGAAGCAGATAAAGCTCAGGTTCGGCTCCGTCCCTCCGGACTCCCGGTCAGAGGTTTCCGCAGTGCCGGTTTTGGCAGCCAGGGGCACCGGATAGTCGCTGAAAACGTCCCGGGCCGTTCCCTGGGTACACACCTGCCGCATAGCTTCCCACACCACGCCCATTACGTCGCTGGATATGCCCGCGTCTGCCACCACCGGAGCCTGGAAGTCCTGAAGCAGCTCCTGCCCGGTGTAGTCGTACACCTTGTCCAGGAAATGGGCTTGCTTGCGCACGCCGCCGTTTGCGATGGTGGCGCAGTAGGTGGCAAGCTGGATAGGTGTAAAGTGGTTGTCAAGCTGCCCGATAGCCGTCTGGGCTGTGTTGCCGTCCGTCCAGGGTGTGCCATAGGTCATCATATATTCCTGGGGGCTGGACATAATCCCCTGGGCCTCATACAGCTCCACCCCGGTATACTGGCCCAAGCCGAAATATTCCGGGTAAGCGTCCAGCTTGGCAATGGTGATGTCCAGGCCCGCCTGGCAGAAATAGGCGTTGCAGGAGTTGGCAAGGGCCTGATATACATTGGCAAAGCCGTGGGCGCCTGTGCAGCCCAGCCTCAAATCATAATACTCAAACATCCTGTTGCAGTTATAAAGCGCCGTTCCCGCGCTGAAGGTTCTTTCCTGCAGCCCCGCAATGGCTACCAGGGGCTTGAACACAGAGCCAGGGACAAAGCTTCCTCCCAAAGCCCGGTTAAAAAGGGGCTTTGCCTCCTCGTCCTTTTGCAGTTCATTATAATATTTGTTGTCGGAAAGGTAACGGTTCAAATCATAGCTGGGATAGGTGCTGCAGGCCAGCACCCCGAAGTTTTTCACATCCAGCACCACCGCCGCCCCGGCAACGCAGCCCTTTGCCTCGGTGTTCCCCTTAATGTTTTTTTCCAGGGAAAGATTTGCCACCCGCTGCAAATCGCTGTCCAGGGTAAGCTGCACCGTATGTCCTTCCTCAGGCTGTACGGTCAGGGCCGTGCTTACCACGTTGCCGTCCTCATCTGTAAAAACCGACTGCTGGCCCCGCTTGCCCCGCAGCTCGCTTTCAAAGGCGGCTTCCGCGCCTCCCTGGCCCATTACGTCCGCCCATTTGTAGCCGGAAATATTGGGGTTGCTGCTTTTGCTGCTGTAGGCAGTGCCATTCTCCACAGCCTTTTCATACTGTTCCCCGGAAAGGGCGCCCACCATCCCCAGCACGTGGGGGGCCAGGGTGCCGTCCTCCCCGTTATACCGGGTAACGCTTACCCGCACCTCAATCCCCGGCCACTGGCTGGAAACCTGGCTGATAATGCCCACCATGTCCGGCGAAATGTCCTTGGCAATGGTATAGGGATTGTGCCGGGAATAGCCGTCCATGGTCATGCCGTAGCGCACAGAGGTGATAGTGCGGATATCCCGCCGGGAAAGGCCCTGGCAGCCGTAAAGCTTTGCAAGCTCGTTCATGCAGTCGTCTGCTGTGGCATAGTCCGCCAGGTTCAGCATGTCCTTGCTTTTCAGCCGGGCAATCTCGCTTTCGCTGTCCTCTTTAAAGACATACTCCCCTTCCTCGGTCAGCTCAATGGGCAGCCTGTCCACCCATTCCTCCCCGTATTCTTCCAGCAGATCCACCACCTCTAAAATGGTGGCGTTGCGCTTTCCCCGGGTATAGTCCATGTAGAGGGCGTTGTATATCACGTCGTAGGAGGTGCGGTTGCCTGCCAGCACGTTCCCGTCCCTGTCCCAAATCTCGCCCCTTGCGGCGTCTATCTCAATGGTGTCTGTCAAATCGCTTAAAGCCTGCTGTTCATATTTGTCCCCGTCCACAATCTGCCACTGCACCAGCCGCAGCTCAAAGCCTGTGAAAACCAGCAGCACGAGCAGGATGCATATAGCAAAGCGTCCAGGCCGTCTCATCTTCGGTTTTTCCATCTGCACACCTCCGCTTCTTAAGGCCGTGGGGCTCTTCTCGCCTGCCGGCTCGGTCGGCTCGGAACGGTTGCCACTGGCAACCCTCGCCCCACACCCCACAACCCTTTTTAAAAAAAGGGTTGACCCAAAAACTACACTTTAAGTATTTGTTTTGTTCCCGTAAAGCCTGATCTCTTGGGAGCACCCCGGGCACGCGATGGCCCACATAAGCCGCATAAACTCTTTATGCGGCGAAAAGTTCCATCTCTGTCCCCCGCGTCTTGGATGCAACGTCACGTTGCCGGGCGGAGGGCCTGGTACAAAGCTTTGTTCAGCAGGTAGAGCAGGGGCACAAAGAGCATGGTATAAAAGTATTTAGGCAGGTAGTGATGGGTAAAAGCATACCCCGGCATGGAGTAAGTAAAATAATACAAAAAGAACCATTGGGCACAAACCGTAAGCCCTATAGACCACGCTCCCGTAAGCAGGGCAGTGGCAAGGTTCACCTGCATCACGCTCCTGCTCTGCAGGCTGATGAAAAAACACAGCACCGCCAGCACCGCCCCATGAAAGCCCAAAGCTCCTGCCAGGCCGAAGTCGCAGAAAAGCCCTCCCACAATGCCAAAGGCCATGGCGGGAATCTCCTCCTCGAAAAGGGCTATCGCTATCACCGCAGGCAGCAGCAGCACCGGGCGCACGCCGTAAATAGGGGGCAGCAGTCCCGGGGTTTCCTGCAGCATAAACAGCACCAGAAGCTCCAGGGTGTAGGCAAGGCAGCGTATAACCCGGTTAAAGTCCCTCATTCGCCGTCCTCCTTGGCAGGATCTTCCTCGCCCCCCGGCAGCACAGGGGCCTCCTCCCCCTTGCCGGGGAAGCTGACAATCACCTGCACGTCCTTCACGTGGGCCAAATCCTCATAGGGCTTCACCACCGCGTATTTGGAGATGTCGTTTTCCGACTTCTCCACGCTCTGCACCTCTCCGATGATGATGTTGGCGGGATATGCCCCCCCAGCCCCGGAAGTGGTGATGATGTCGCCTTTCTCCAGCTTTGTCTCGCTGGAAAGATAGTTCAGCCGCAGAAGGCCGGCGCTTGCGGTCATGATGTCGCTGGTGATAACGCCGCTTTCCTCCCGATCTATGGATACCGCCGCCACCTGCAAGTCCTCTGAAAGCAGGCAGGTCACCATGCTGCTGGTGGCATACACCTGGCTCACCACCCCTACAAGGCCCTGGCTGGTAATCACCGGATCCCCCTCGCTTACGCCGGAAAGGGAGCCTTTGTCAATGGAAAACCCGGCAAACACCTCGTTGGGATCCCGCCCAATCACCGAGGCCGAGCGCATTTCGTTTTCCGGCTCAAGCTGGGCGATTGCCAGTTGCTGCTTAAGCTGCTCGTTCTCCCGCTTCTTTTCCTCATAGTCCACAAGCTGCTGGGCCAGGGCGCTGCGCTCCTGCTGGAGCTGCTCCACCAAAGCCTGCAAGTCCTCCTTGGAATAGCTTTCCAAGTCTAAAAACTCCGTCATGTTCCCAGTCACGTCTGTGGCAATGCTCTGCATAGGCGCGGAGACAAACCCTAAAAGCCCCGCCACAAAGGTGCCTCCCGCCGTGGCCGTAAAGGCTGCCAGCCCCAGCAGCACCACCACGGCAATCGCCAACACCTTAAAAGAGCTTCCCTTAAAAAAATCCTTCATACGGCCCTCCTATAGTCACTTAACTTGAAAAATATATTTTTCAAGTTGCAGGATATCGCACAGCGATATCCTGCCGGTTGGTTTGCCCGCCGGGGGCAAACCAACATGACTCATTTATCCGATTAAGCCCAAAACATAGTCTGGGGCTTAATCGACTATAAAGCGAATACGGACTGCCCGGGGCCATAAAAGCCCCGCGGCAGTCCTCCTTTTTCCTCTCCCTGCGGCCTTTCCCAGCCGCTTTTGGCCTGCGGCCCGCCCCAAGGGAATTTTTTGAAAAAAGTCCCTCTAGGGCTTGTTTAAAAAATCGTAAACACCGTCTTTTTGCCTAAATCCGGGCGCTTTCTATGTTGGAAATCCTCGAAGAGGCGGGAACATTCCGTAAACGGAATGTTCAGCCTTTCGAACGCAACTTTTAAGTTGCGTTTGCGGTTCATCCGCCTTGAAAGCACCTCGCCCTAGACAAAAATCCGGCACTTCCTCATTTTTCAAACAAGCCCTGGAATCCCTCAAAAACGTTCAGCCGCCCGGCACCCACCCGGACAGGTTTTCGCGGGCGCGTCCCTCTCAGGTTCTTTTCCGCGCCCGGTAATAGGACTTGGGCAGTTCCACCTCCAGGCTCTTGCCTGTGCCCTCCACCACGCAGTCCAGGGGGCGCTCCGCCACATGGACGGGGATGCCTGTCTCCTGGCTCACCAGCCGGTCAAGGCCCCGCAGCAGGGCGCCGCCGCCTGTCAGCATAATGCCCCGGTCGATAATGTCCGCCGCCAGCTCCGGCGGGGTCTGCTCCAGGGTATCCTTAATGGCCTCCACCACAATCATCACGCTGTCCGTCAGGGCTTCCCGCACCTCGTCAGCGTGGATGGTCACATTCTTGGGCAGGCCGTCCACCAGGTTGCGGCCCTTTATCTCCACAAAAGAATTGATAGTCTCCTCTGTGGGGAAAGCCGAGCCTATGCGCACCTTGATTTCTTCAGCGGTGCGCTCGCCTATCAGCAGGTTATATTTCTTTTTTACGTAGGTGACAATGGCCTCGTCAAACTTGTCTCCCGCCATGCGGACGGAAACCGCTGTCACAATGTCCCCCAGGGAGATAACAGCCACCTCGCTGGTGCCGCCGCCAATGTCCACCACCATGCTGCCAGTGGCCTCGCTTACAGGCAGGCCCGCGCCAATGGCCGCCGCCATAGGCTCCTCCACCAGATCCACGTTGTTGGAGCCAGCCTGCCTTGCCGCGTCCTCCACAGCCCGGCGCTCCACTTCCGTAACCCCGGAAGGGATGCAGATGACAATGCGGGGACGGCTTAAAGCCCCGGCCTTCAGGGCCTTTTTGATAAAATATTTCAGCATGGCGGCAGTCACGTCGAAGTCTGCGATAACGCCGTCCTTCAAAGGCCGTACCGCCACAATGGAGCCGGGGGTGCGCCCCAGCATTTCCTTGGCCTGCTTGCCCACTGCCAGCACCTCGTCTGTGCGCACGTCCACCGCCACCACAGAAGGCTCCCGCATAACAATGCCCTTGCCCCGCATGAACACCAGGGTGTTGGCTGTGCCCAGGTCAATGCCGATATCCTTGGAAAACATGGAGAACATAGAGAAAAAACTTGATAATCCAGCCATTTATAATTCTGCCTTTCCAGCGGCCGCTTGCCGCGTTTACTTTAATGTCGCCTCCGGCGGACAAGAGGCTCTGCCTCTTGCGTCTCTCCCCCTTTGGAAACCCATACTTCGCTTCTGCTTCTGTTTTATCTGTTCGCCCCGGGAGCATCCCGGCTGCGCGATGGCCCAGCTAAGAAATTCTTTGCCCAGTAGCACCGGCCGAACCAGCAGGTGGGAACCCGCGTCTTAGGTGCAAAAACGCATTGCTCCGCAAAGCGTTGCATTACGCTGCCGCTGCTTTCTGCAGCGTGTCCGTGGCGCGTGCCTAAGCGTATAAGTCACATCCTGCGCTTCCCTCGTCTTAGGTGCAAAAACGCATTGCTCCGCAAAGCGTTGCGTTACGCTGCCGCTGCTTTCTGGAACGTGTCCGTGGCGCGTGCCTAAGCGTATAAGCCGCATCCTGCGTTCCCCGCGTCTTGGATGCAACGTCACGTTGCTATTATACCCTATTTTCCGCTAATTCTCAACTGCCCTGCCGGAACAATTCGCAGAAACCCGAAAAATTCCGCATATATGCCCAGCTTTTCCGGTTCTCCTACCAGATATGCCTATTTCCCTGTGCTGCCAAAGCCGCCTTCGCCCCGCTGGGTAGCAGAGAGCGCCTGCGCCTCCTCCACAGGCGGCAGGCACACTGGCAGCAGCACCAGTTGGGCAACGCGCTCCCCGGGCTGAATCTCATAGGCTTTCTTTCCCATGTTCCGCAGGGGGACTTTTATCTCCCCCCGGTAGTCGCTGTCAATCACGCCCACACCCTGGGCCACCACCATACCGCTTTTTGTGCCCAGACCGCTGCGGGAAAACACCATCCCCGCCATCTCCTGGGGGATTTCCGCCCCAAGGCCTGTGGGCACCATGGCCCATTCCCCCGGCTCTACCAGAAGGGGCGCTTCCAGACAGGCCTGCAAGTCAAAGCCCGCGCTGCCAGCGGTTTCCCGGCAGGGCAGGGCCGCCCCCTCCCTTAAAAGTTTTATTTTCAGCACCTTTTCTTCCATGCCTTCTCCTTTCCCCTTTGGCCCACACCTAAAAGATGACAAATTGTTTACAAAATGCCAAAAAACAGCCGGTTTTTACCATTATTCACAATTTGTTCACAGGGTTTTTTTCTACTCTTTAAGGAAATTCCCCGGCTTCCTGGTTTTAAACCAGGGAATTTCCAGGTTTTCACATTTTTAACATCGCCAAACCCTATGGGACAAGCCGTTTTCCGGGATAATACTCCACATTTTCCACAGAGTTTTCCACAATCATTCCGCGCCCCGGCGGTAAAGCCCCCGGGTATAGGGGGCATCTAAGGCCCCATCCCCGCTGAAACAGGACAAAATCCGCCCACATTCGGCAGAATTCTCCAGGGTAAACCGGAAAATGCCAAAATCCAGCCCGGTAAGGGGAAGCCCGCCCAGCCACAGGGGCACGCTGTTGAAAACCTCTATGCCCCAGCGGCCGCCCTTCCGGCACATCACCGGGAAGGATTTTCCCATGCGGTCGGTTAAAGTGCCGGGGGTTTTGCAGTGCAGGCAGCCCTTTGGCCCGTTTGCCAGAGGGCAGTTCCTGGTGAGCATGGCGGCCTGCCGCCCATAAACCATCAGCCCCCGGGGCAGGCTGCCCCCCAAGGCCCCTGCCTCCCGGCCTGCCAGCTCGAAGGAAAGCTCCGCGTCCACAAGGCCCAGCTTCCGGAACGCTTCCAGCGCCCAGGAATTCCAGATGTTCAGGGAAAAGCTGCCATGGGCCTTTGCCCCCAGTTCCCGGCACAGGGCCAAAGCCCCCAGGTTCCCGCAGGTGAAATCCTGAAAGCCCGCCGCCATTTTTGCCTCCATTTCCCGGCCTACAGCCTTTTCCTCCCCGAACATGGCCCGGGGCAGCTCCAGCAGCACAGGAGGATAGCCCTCCTCTCCCAGGCGCTTCAGGTCGTCCAGGCTTGTTTCCAAAGGCAGGAGGAGGGCATCCAGCCCCTTTGCCTCCGGGCACAATTGATCTATCCGGGAGAAAGCTCCCCGCAGGGAAAAGCCTGTCGTTTGGTGCCGGGCCGGTTTTTCCACAGGCCCCTGGGCAAAGGGGATAGGCGCAGCTTCCCCCCTCATCTGCAAAAGGTCTTCCAGGGCCTGCCTGCGCAGGGCGTTTAGCTGGGCCACCCGCACAGGTGCCTCCTGGGGCGCTTGGAGTTCTTCTGTCAAAAAAGGCGTGCCCCCGGTCTTTTTTAACTGCTGGAGGATGCGCTCCCGGGGCAGGGAGGGGGCTTGTGTATCCATGGCCGCTGTGGCGCAGGCATGGCGGCCCTCCCTGTCCCGAACAGTGACAGTGAGGGAATTTTCCGAAAGGGACAAGGAGAGGGAGACAGGAACCCTTTGGTTCTCCCCCCGGTACAACCCCCGCAAAGAGGAGAGCACCTTTTCCGTAGCCCCTGTCACGTCCTCCTTCCGGCGCACGCCGAACATCTCCCGGCCCCGCTTCCCGGCGGGATACCCCTGGGTGAAGCCGGAGCGGGAGAACACTGCCTCCAGGTTCTGGAGCAGTTCCGGGGGGATTTCTTCCCCGTCCGCGGCCCGGCGGCAGGCAGACACAGCCGCCGCCACATATTCCGGCCGCTTCATGCGCCCCTCAATTTTGGCGGAGCACACGCCGGCCTTTTCCAGCCTGCCCATTCCCGGGATGAAGGACAGATCTTTCAGGGACAAATCGTGGCCTGTGCCGCCGGGAGCGGCAAAGGGCAGGCGGCAGGTTTGGGCGCACATGCCCCGGTTGCCGCTGCGGCCCCCCAGAAGGGCGCTGAAATAGCACTGGCCGGATACGGACATGCACAGCGCCCCATGGACAAAGCTTTCCAGCTCCACCGGGCAGGCCCGGGCAATCTCCCCGGTTTCCTGCAGGCTCAGCTCCCGGCTGAGCACCACCCGGCTGGCCCCTGCATCATGCAAAAGCTTTGCCCCTAAGGGGGTGTGCAGGCTCATCTGGGTGGAGCAGTGGAGGGGCAATCCGGGGGCTTTTTCCCGCAAAAGGGAAAAAAGCCCCATGTCCTGCACCAGCACCGCGTCTACCGGCAGGGAGCACAGGAACGCCACAAATTCCAGGGCCTGTTCCATTTCCCCTTCCCGCAGCAGGGTGTTTACAGTGACATGTACCCGCACGCCCCGCTGGCGGCAAAAGGACACCGCTTCCCGCAGCTCCTCCCGGGAGAAATTCCGGGCGCTGGCCCTGGCCCCAAAGGCCGGGCCGCCTAAATATACCGCGTCCGCCCCTGCGAACACTGCCGCTTGCAGGGCCTCTGGCCCGCCTGCCGGCGCAAGGACTTCCATGTTTTGTCCACCTCGTTTCTAAAACACAAAGAAAAACTTAAAGGTTTTTGGGGGTTCAGGGGGCCTTTTTCCTCAAAAAAGGCCCCCTGGTGCCCTATCCCTTCTTTTCAAAGAAGCTGACAAACCCCTCCTGCTGGAAATCCTCCTCATAGCGCAGGGGGTTTTTCCGCTTTTTCCGGGGCGCAGGCTTTTCCTTAGGCTTCGGCTCCTCTGCCGGGGCAGGAGGCTGGGCTTCTTCCGCTTCCTGGGCCTTCTGGGCCTGCCGCTCTAAGGCGTCCAGGGCAGGGGAGGCGCCCTGCTCCCGCAGGCGCTTGGCCTCTTCCCGGGCCTTCTGGGCTTCCTCCCGCAGCTCGTCCATCATATCTTTCGCCTCTTCCATGGCCCGCTTGGCTGCGGACACAGCGGCGGCCTTTTCGTCCTCTGCCTTTTGTGCCCGGGCAGACTGCTCCTCTGCCTGGCGCTGCAGCTCCTCAATTTCCCCTTCCAGGCGCAGAAGCTTTTCTCCCTCCCCGTCCTGGGGCGCGTGCTTTGCAAGTTCCGCTTCCAGGGCCTGGCACTTTTCCCGCAGGGCGGAAAGCTCCCGCAAAGCCTGGGCACCCATGGAAGCGCTTTCCCGCAGGGCGCTGTTCTCGTCCTCTAGGGAGGCCGCTTTTTCCTCCAGCTCCCTGGCCTGCCGGGCCGCGTCTGCCAGGGCGGTGTTTTCCGCCTCCAGGCGGGCCACCCGCTCTTGCAGCCTGGCGTCCTTCTGGGAATCCACCACAGATTTTAAAAGCTCTTCCTTTTCTTCCTGCCACAGCTCGGACTCCACCTCCAGCTCGTCCACCCGCTCCTGGAGGGCGGCGGCCTTCCTGCCGTTTTTCCGGGCGTCGTCGCAGCAGGAGAGGGCTGCCGTCAAAGCGGCGGCTTCCCGGGTGATGTAAGGGGAGGCTTCCAGCACCCCCCGCATCAGGCTGCCCACCTCGTCTGCCAGGCCCCTCATGTATTCCTCGCTTTCCTGGGTGATAAGCCCGCACACCACCCCGTTTATATCCAGCCGCATCCGCCTTTTTTCCACAGCCCTATCATCCTTTCCTGCGCATCTGTGTACATATATCTTTATTATAGTGCAAAAAGGGCCTTTCGGGAAGCCCTTTCCCCGGGTTTTCGGAAAAAAATTGCCTTTGGCGGCAAAAAATGGATTCAACCCGCAATTTTGGTATTGTCACAGGCCCTGGGTTGTGTTATGATGAAAAAAGAAAGCCATTATTCCCCTGGGGAAAATTCTTCCTTTCCTGCCTTATTATGGTTGATTTTTTGCTGGTTTTAGTCTATAATGACTAGTATTACAGGAAAACATCTTGCTTTGGTTGCAAAAAATTGTTATTTTCCTATAGTTTTAGGAGGTTTTTTAGTGATGAATTACAATCTGACCGTTTCGCAGATCAAAACGACCATCCGGGACAGGCTGTCCCACACCTTCGGCGTCTCCCTGGAAAACGCCAGCAACGAGGAATATTACAAAGCTGTGGTGCTCACTGTGCGGGAGCTGCTGGCAAAGGGCCGGGCGGAGTTTGTGGCAAACGCTGAAAAGACGGAGACAAAGCAGATCTATTACCTGTGCATGGAGTTCCTGCTGGGCCGCTCTCTGCGCAACAACCTGTATAACCTGGGGCTGGAAGAGCCGTTCCGCACAGCCCTTTCGGAAATGGGCATCAAGCTGGACGCCCTGTATGAGCAGGAACCGGACGCGGGCCTGGGCAACGGGGGCCTGGGGCGGCTGGCAGCCTGCTTCCTGGACGGCCTTGCCACCCAGGGGTATCCGGCTATGGGATACTCCCTGCGCTATGAATACGGCCTGTTCCGCCAGAAGCTGGTGGACGGCTGGCAGACCGAGCTGCCCGACTTCTGGATTCCCGGAGGCAGCGTGTGGATGCAGCAGGTGCCGGACAGCTCTGTGGAGGTGCATTTCGACGGGCACATTGAGGAAAAGTGGCATGATCAGTACCATTCCGTCCGCCACAAGGATTACACCACCGTCACCGCTGTGCCCTATGACCTGTATGTAGCGGGCATGGACGGCAGGGGCATAAGCCTTCTGCGGGTGTGGAGAGCGGAGAACAACAAGTTTGACATGAGCCTGTTTAACAGCGGCAACTATATGCGGGCCATGGAGCAGCAGGCCATGACAGAGGTTATCACCAAGGTGCTGTATCCGGAGGACAACCACACCGACGGCAAGCTTCTGCGCCTTTCCCAGCAGTATTTCCTGGTGTCCGCCTCTATCCAGGACATTATCCGGCGGCACCTGTATTCCCACAGCAGCCTGGACGATCTGCCAAAGCTGGCGGCTATCCATTTGAATGACACCCATCCTGTGCTGGCTATCCCGGAAATGATGCGGGTGATGCTGGACGAGTGCGGCTATGGCTGGGACGCGGCCTGGGACATTATCAAGCGCACAGTGGCCTACACCAACCACACCGTTATGAGCGAGGCTTTGGAAACCTGGGGCTGCGACCTGTTCCGGATGCGGCTGCCCCGGATTTACCAGATTGTGGAGGAAATCAACCGCCGCTTCTGGGAGGACATGAAGGCAAAGGGCATGGATCACAACCGCATTGCCCGCATGGCCCCCATTTCCAATGGCTATGTGAAGATGGCAAACCTGGCGGTGATTGGCTCCCACAGCGTAAACGGCGTATCTGCCCTGCACAGCGAGATTTTAAAGGACGACTTGTTCCATTCCTTCTATATGGACGAGCCGTATAAGTTTACAAACGTGACAAACGGCATTGCCCACCGGAGATGGCTGAACCAGTCGAACCCCCAGCTTGCCTCCCTTGTGACAGAGCTTATCGGCAGGGACTATATCTATGACGCGGACAAGCTTTCCGGGCTTTTGCAGTATAAAGACGATCCGGCTGTGCTGGACAAGCTGGAAAAAATCAAACGGGCAAATAAAGAGCGGCTGGCAGCCTATTTGAAGCGCTCCCAGAACGACACAGTGGATCCCGATTCTATTTTTGACGTTCAGGTGAAGCGCCTTCATGAGTACAAGCGCCAGCACATGAACGCCTTGAATATCCTGGCAACCTACCAGTGGCTGCTGGAAAACCCCAACGCGGACTTTACCCCCCACACCTATTTCTTCGGCGCAAAGGCCGCCCCGGGATATTATTTTGCCAAGCAGATTATCCAGTTTATCGCGGCCCTGGCTAAAGTGATTAACAACGACCAGCGGGTGAACAAGAAGCTGAAGGTGGTGTTTGTGGAGAACTACTGCGTCACCTGGGCAGAGCTTCTGACCCCTGCCGCTGAAATCAGCGAACAGATTTCCTTGGCCGGCACAGAGGCCAGCGGCACCAGCAATATGAAGTTTATGATAAACGGCGCTGTTACCCTGGGTACCCTGGACGGGGCCAATGTGGAGATTCACGAGGCTGTGGGGGATGAAAACATCATTCTGTTCGGCATGACCGCCTCCCAGGTGGAGGAGCTGAAGCGCTCGGGCTACAATCCCACCCTCCAGTATCAGCACGACGCCCTGCTGCGCCGGGCCATGGATTCTTTGAACCATGGCATTGGCGGGCAGCATTTCCAGGATATCTTCCACGCCCTTATCAGCGAGGACAGGTACATGGCGCTGGCAGATTTCAAATCTTACCGGGAAGCCCAGTTCAGGGCGGAACGGCTGTATCAGAACCAGCGGGTATGGAACAGGATGGGCCTGGTGAATATCGCCAACGCAGGCCGCTTCGCCGCAGACCGGGCCATCCGGGACTATGCGGGCAGCATCTGGCACGCTTCTCCTGTGCCCCCGGAGAAAAACCTGATGGCAAAAGTGGAGACAAAGTAATGACGCCCTGCGGGGGAGGCCTTTCGGGCGCTCCCCCGTTTTTGTCTTTTTGTGGGGCCGGTATATTTATAAAAGGATTTCAACGTATATAGTGAACGCAGTTCAAAAGAAGCGGCAGCCTTTTTGAACCAACAGCAATGCCGCCTGCCTGAAAAGCGGGCTGTACCGGTTTTTAAGTGCGTTTACTATAGTATATAAATTTATATAAAGGAGTTGTCAAAGCTATGAACAAAAAAGAACGCGTGTATGCAGCCATTGCCGGGAAGCCTGTGGACTTTGTCCCCTGCGGCTTCTCCCTCCATTTCCCGCCGGAGAAAAACAGCGGGGAAGCCGGGGTGCAGGCCCATCTGGACTTCTTTCAGGAGACGGACACAGACATCCTGAAGGTTATGAACGAGAACCTGGTGCCCAACTATGGGACTATCAAGGCTCCGGCAGACTGGGCATGTATTGGCAAAATGGATGAGAACACCCCCTTCATCCACACCCAACTGGAGTTTACCAAGGAGATTTTAAGCCGCTGCCAGCCGGATGGTTTCACCATGGGCACCCTCCATGGCATTACCGCCTCCTCCATCCATCCCATTGAGGCAGTGTATGGCTATGATCCGGTGCGCACCCTGCTGACAGAGCACCTGCGGGAGGACAGCCAGCCTGTTCTGGACGCCATGGCCCGCATTGCTGAGGGCATGTGCAGCTTGGCCCATGGCTATGGGAAAGCCGGGGTGGACGCTGTTTATTACGCTTCCCTGGGGGCAGAGCACCGGTGGTTTACCGCGGAAGAGTTTGAAAAGTGGATTGCGCCCTTTGACAAGCTAATCCTTTCGGAAATCCAGAAGGCCGGGTGCAAGGCTTTCCTGCACATCTGCAAGGATGGGCTGGAAATGGATCGGTATAAGGGGTACAATGACGTGTGCGACGTGGTGAACTGGGGCATTTACGAGGCGCCCTATTCTGTGGAGGATGCCCGGAAGCTGTTCCCCGGCAAGACCATTATGGGCGGCCTTGCAAACCGCAGCGGCGTGATGGTGGAAGGCACAGTGGAAGAGCTGGCCCAGGCCGCAAAGGACGCGGTGGCCCGCTATGGGCAAACCGGATTCATTTTAGGGGCTGACTGCACCCTGCCCACAGAGATCGACACAGGGCGCATCCGGGCCATTGCAGAGGCCTTGCGGGAGAGCCGCTGAAGCTGGCGCAGGATTACAGCAGGGCCGCCCGGCCCTGGATAGGAGAAACAGCGCTGCCCGCCCGGCCCGCCGGGGCCTGCGGCCCCGGCGCGGGGGCGAAGCCCCCAGGGGTGGTTTTCTCTGAAAACCACCCGGCCGGGCGGGCCGGCAGCGGGGGAAACCAAATAAAACGCAAAAAGGGGGCACAGAGTATGGAAACCCGCCGGATAGCCAGCCGGAATGCGGCGTATCAGAAGTTCCAGGTGCTGAAAACCAACCGCCAGAAGCGCCGCCGCTACGGGGAATTTTTTGTGGAGGGTGTGCGCAACCTGAACGAAGCCGTAAAAAACGGCTGGGAAATCTCCTCTTTCCTATACGGGCAGGGGGCGCCCTTGTCCGGCTGGGCAAAGGACATGCTGGCGGATGTCCCCACAGCGTGCAATTACCAGCTTGCCCCGGGCCTGATGGCAGAGCTGAGCGGCAAGGAGGACACCTCGGAGCTGCTGGCTGTGGTGAAAATGCGCCCGGATGATTTCTCCCAGCTAAACACCCCAGAAACCCCCTTGTGGGTGCTTTTCGACCGCCCCTCCAACCGGGGCAACCTGGGGACTATCCTGCGCTCCTGTGACGCGCTGGGGGCCAGCGGGCTAATCCTCACAGGCCATGGGGTGGATTTATACGATCCGGAGGTGGCGGGGGCTTCCATGGGATCCTTTTTCCGGGTGCCTGCCATCCACGCCGGGGACAACCGCTCTGTCCTGGATTTTATAGAAGGGATGCGGTCGCGTTACCCCGGTTTGCGGGTGCTGGGCACTACCGCCCACAAACAGTCTCCCCTTTACAGGGAAAACCTGGCAGGCCCCCTGCTTTTCATGGTAGGCAATGAAACCGACGGCCTGTGCTATGCTTTTAAAAACGCCTGCGATGCTCTGTGTACCATTCCCATGGCAGAGGGCTGCGCGGCGTCCTCCTTTAATGTAGCCTGTGCCTGTACGGTGCTGCTGTATGAGGCGGCCAGACAGCGGGACCAGGCATGAGCCGCTAGGAAAAGCGCCCTGCGGTGTGGTGGATATATGCCTTCCGGATGGGAGGACGTACAGCCAGGGGTTTTCCATCGGGAGGCAGGCATAAAAAAGAGGAATGGTGCGGGAAAAGCATCATATGGAATGGAGGCTTCCTTATGCAGGAAAATGCTGTACAGGCTTTTATGGAGGACTTTAACCGCCGCCAGACAGAGCAGAAGATTGAAAACTACCGCCGGTTAAACCGCTTCGCAAAGCCGGGGCAGATCGTGTTCACCGGCTCCAGTCTCATGGAGCAGTTCCCCCTTTACGAGCTTATCCAGGGGGAGGGCCTGCCCTGGCAGGTGTATAACCGGGGCATTGGCGGGTTTGTGACCACCCAGCTTTTAGAGGTGCTGGACGTGTGCGTGCTGCAGCTTAGGCCAGCCCATGTGTTTATCAACATCGGCACTAACGACATGAACGGCCCGGACTATTCCCTTGCAGGGATGTTGGAGCGGTATGGAGAGATTTTGAGGAAAATCAAAGAGGCCCTGCCCCAGGTAGGCCTGCACCTGTTGGCCTATTATCCAGTGAACCGGGAGGCCGCCGCAGATCCCTTTATGGCGGAGGTTTTAAGCTTCCGCACCAACGCTGTGCTGGAGGAGGCAAACCGCGCTGTAAAAGCCCTGGCAGAGCGCGCAGGCGCTTCCTTTCACGATGTGAGCGGCGGCCTGAAGGATGAAAAGGGCCGCTTAAAGGCTGAATATACGGTGGAGGGTATGCATTTGTATGCCGATGGCTATAAGGCTGTGCTGGACGCGCTGCTGCCTGTTTTGAAAGATTTGCAAAAGTAAGAAGCCCCACAACAGGACGGGGCAAAAAGCTTTCCGGCGAATTTCGGCACGATCCCTTATTGAGATGTATTGTGTAAAGGGTGGTTTCACCATCCAAATACACATTGGCTGACGGTTCATTTGTGGCAGAATGACACAGGCTGGAAAGGCGGTGATCGACCAGCAGGAAGAAACCGAAGCGGGCGCGTCCGGGGGTGACCTGGGCGCTCCGTTCTCTTTGTCGGCCCTCTGATCGCACTTACTCACCACCAGCAAGCGGGTGGTGGTATGGCCTGCGGACATCGTGCGCCCTCCGGGGGCCGGGACGGCTCCGCCATCAGCTTTTCCCTGCCAGTATATACAGCAGACGCCAACGGCGGCTTGTGCATCGGACGTAGCCGTGCCGATCACCGGGGGCTTGGAGGCCTTCGGCCGCCAACAGCGGCACAGGGTATATACCTGCGCATTACTTGCCACTACTACCAGTGCCTATAAATGAGGGGTGAAAGTTGCCAGTATTGGTGGTATGCTTGATTCATGACAAATCGACAAATCTGGAAATTAGAGGAGTAATATATATTTGCTTAATATGTGATAGAATCGAAATGATTAAAAATGGTACAAATCCTTATTTTGTAAAAGAACTCGATACAGGATATGTTGTTATCGGAGATAATCAACATTTTTATGGATATACTCTTTTTCTATACAAGGCTCACGAAAATAAAACAGAACTGTTTCACCTTGATGTAACTGAAAGAATGAAGTTTCTGGAGGAAATGTCAATAGTGGCGGAGGCTGTTTCAAAAGCATTTGGAGCAGAAAAGATAAACTATGAACTTCTTGGAATGGGTGATGCCCACCTTCATTGGCATTTATTTCCCAGAGTAAGCGGAGATATAGAAAACTACGGAAATAACGGTAAAGGTCCTGTTTGGTGGTTTCCAATGGAAAAAATGTATTGTGATGATAACCGTCCGACTGAGAACGAGTTATTAAATATGAAACAAAGATTACTCTATGAATTAAATAAACTGTTGTAAATTTTAGTTTATAGGGGATTTCATCTTTTGGGTGAAATCCCCCTTGACAAATGCTCTCTTGATACAAGCTTCTAAAAGAAAGCGCCCCGCCCTTCTTGTAAGGGGCGGGGCGTTCTTCCTGTGGAGGGATTTCAGACAGACTCCAGAAGGCTGTCTTTTGAAACGGCCTGGCCTTTGGCGCACAGCTTGTAATCCCCAGCCCGGAGCAGGGAGACAAGCTCCTGGTTATCCTTAGGCGGCACAGGGAAAAGCACCCCGGCCCTGCCGATTGCTTCCCCGTCCTGGATGTGCTCGTCCCCGCCGGAGGTGGTGAGCAGGCCCTTTTCCTGGGCAAGCTTGGCGGCCTGGCGGTTTTCCTCGTCCTCGTTGTAGAAATTAAAGGTTTCCACTGCGTCCATATATTGAATCCGGGGCGGGACGCTGGTGTTGATATAAGGGGCATGGCGGAAGGGGTGGGCATGGGAGAGGAAGCCCCCGGCCTTATGGACAGCGGCGCTGTAGTCCTTCAGGGAATATTTATCCAGATCCGGGTGGGCCAGGAGGAAGTCCAGGTCTATGCCATAGGTGAGGACTTCCTTGCCGTCGCCATACAGGTGTTCCAGGCCGAACAGCACTGTAAAGCCCTTGTCCGCCCCCCAGTTTTTAGCGGCTTCATAGGCCGCCCAATAGCGGCGGGCTTTGTCCTCCCAGGGCAGCGCCCGGTTTACGGCGGTGTTGCCGCTGAGGAAGTGATCCGTTATCACCATCCCGGCATAGCCCGCCTGGAAATAGGCGGCAGCCATCTCCTCCGGGCTGTTGTGGGCGCAGGCACTGCACCAGTTGGTGTGGCAGTGCATTTCATATTGATAGGTATACTCTTTCATGTAAATCACCACGCGATACAGGGTTCGCACAAAGAGGGATAAAAAGCTTCCGCTCCTGTGCCCGGTATCGTCCCTTCCGTCATAAATTTTTCACGTCATCCGCCATAGGGCGCAAAATCTGCTTTCGCAGGAATAATCATACCGCATACAGGCAGATTTTGCAAGGGGCAGACTGCGTTAACGATATGATAAACTCCATAAAAGCAAAGAGGAAGGGCCTGCCGTCTGCCGCGCACAGACAGCAAGCCCTTCCAGGCGCTTAGATTTTCTTTTTCCCCCTCTGCCTGCCTTTGGTTCAGGCGCCGCGCTTGAGGTGCAGGATGTGGCACACGCCCGGAATGCTCTCCCCCTGCTGGGAAGAGGTGGGGGACATCAAGGCGCCGGTAGCGCAGAAAAGGATGCTTTTCAGGCCCCCGGCCTCCATGCGGTTGAGAATGTGCCCGCACAGGACAGAAGCGGAACACCCGCAGCCAGAGCCTCCGGCGTGTACGTCCTGCTTCTCCCGGTCAAAGAGGAGCAGGCCGCAGTCCTGGTGCCGGGAGGAGATGTCCAGGCTGTTTTCCTGGAGAGTCCGGTACAGCAGATCTGTGCCCACCTGACCCAGATCGCCGGTGTAGATGCAATCATAGTCCTCCGGCTTTGTGCCTGTGTCCTGGAGGAACTGAAAGATACTGTCTGCCGCAGCGGGGGCCATGGCAGCGCCCATGTTGGCGGGATCTTTCACACCCAAGTCCACGATTTTCCCCGCTAAGCCCCGGCGCACCTCTACCGCCCCCCTCTGGCCCACCAGGGCGCACCCTGCCGCTGTAGCAGTCCACTGGGCCGTGGGGGTGCGCTGGGCGCCATACTCTAAAGGTGTGCGGAACTGCCTTTCCGCCGAGCAGAAGTGAGAGCTTGTCACGGCTGCCGCCCGGTTTGCCGCCCCGCAGTCCACCAGGACAGAGGCCATCAGCAAGGTCTGGGCCATGGTGGAGCAGGCGCCATATTGCCCCAGAAAGGGGATGTTGTAATCCAGCAGCCCAAAGGTGGAGGAAATGCACTGGTTCAGCAAATCCCCGGCGAAAATAAAGTCCACCTCCTGGGGCTTCACCCCGGCCTTTGCAAGGGCCAGGGCCACAGCTTCCTTTTGAAGCTGGGCTTCCGCCTTTTCCCAGCTTTCCGTTTGCAGGCTGGTGTCCTGGAAGGTCTGGTCAAAGTCTGCGGATAAAGGCCCTTCTGCCTCCTTCTTGCCCCCAATGGCCCCGTGGGCCTCGATTTTAGGCGGGGTGGAAAATTCCAGCGTCTGCTTGCCTATGCGTTTCATGTGTTTGTCCCCCAATTTTTTGATTCTGGGGTTAGTATGCCCGCATATGGAAAAGTCATTCCAAAAATATAACCGCCCCATGGAGGAGCGGTTACATTGGGAATTGGCTTTTTTCGCGTTCCTGTTTATCAGGCTTTATCCCGGTAGAGGAAGGTTACGATCTGCCCGCGGGTACAGCTCTTATCAGGGGCAAAGGTGGTGCTGGTTTCCCCGGAGGTTACCCCTGCACCGTTGGCCCACTTCACAGCCTCAGCGTAATACTCTCCGCTGGGGACATCCCCAAAGCTGCTGCCGGAGCCGGCAGGCTTGTTATTGGCGCGCCACAGGAACGTGACGGCCTGTGCCCGGTTGCAGGCAGCGTTGGGAGAGAAATGGGTGGCGTCCGTGCCGCTGGTAATCCCTTTTTCCTTTGCCCACAGCATGGCCTTATAGTAATACTCCCCGCTTTTCACGTCCACAAAGGGGTTCGCCGTGGAGGAAGGTTCGGGAGAGCCGTTGGCCCGCCACAGGAAAGTGACAATCTGCCCACGGGTGCAGGTCTTGTTAGGGGCAAAGGTGGTGCTGCTCTCCCCTTGGGTGATCTTGTTCTCTACTGCCCACTTGACGGCGTCCTCATAGAAAGCGCCAGATTCCACGTCAGTGAAATTCGCAGGCGGCGTGGTTTCCCCGTCCAAATCGAAGAACTGGACGTTATGTTCCTTGGCGAAGCGTTCCGCTTCGGTGCCCTTGTAGCCGTAGATCTGCAGCCAATCAGGCGGTGCATCGGAGGTCAACTTCACTTTAAACTTTGTCATGCTCTTCGGGATATAAAGCTTTATAGGCTCTTCTGTCTTCCTGTGACGGTCCTGCATAAATATGTCGAACCAGCCTACAAAAGACTCTTCAAATGTCTCTGTGCCCTCCGCAATTCGGATTTCATCATTGGGCGGCGTATGCGGGGCAAGAACCAATTCCTTACCATCCTTCGTGTAGATACAGCCATTAATGGATTTAGAATCGGGATGGTTTTCGGAGACGATATAGGAAGATATATGGCTCGGCGTTCTAAGCCACACCATACCGATGGAGCTTCCGAAGGAATTGAAGTCCGGTCTATGTTTCGTCCACCAAGTGCTGGGGAAATATATTTCTGTCAACTGTTTGCAGGGAGTCAAAAAAGCATAGGAGCTATATTGAACTCTGTCAATGGCCCCTTCCATAATGGTCAGCCTGCCCTTTTTAGCTGGGGGCACTGCATACAGATAGTAATCACCCGTCTCCGGAATTTTCATGTACAGGCAGTCATCATAAGCCAACAGGGTCTTGTTGCCTGCTTCCACTTCAAAGCTTTCAACCTCTTGATTGTCCCAAAACTGTCCGCCTTCTGTCTTCCAATTCCCATCCTCCCTGGTTATCAGCTTCACATCGGATGTAAAGACAACCTTCTTGGGATGATAATCCTGCCAGGGTGTGGAGGGTTCCCTCTCGGAATGGATGGAAGGGCCAGGCAGATAGCGTGCCATATCGCCCGAGCCTGAAATGGTCAGGGTGCCGTTTTCCACTTTCCAGGTGACGCTTCCGTCCCCAGCCGCGCTACAATCGCCGCTGGCCGCCGCCGAAGCCGTCATGGGCAGGGCACCCGCTGCCAGCAAAACCGCCAGCAGCACGGCAAAAAACTTCTTCTTCATGTCTTTTCCTCCGTTTGTCAAAAATTCCAGCAAATCCCCAGAATGCAAAAATGTATGCTTTTTTGCCAGGGGGCAGAAGAAACAGATTTGTCAAAAAAGCAGGGCAAAAACCTTGCTTTTCGGGGGGGATAGTGGTAAAATTATACAAACAGCAAGTTTTCAGAAAAATTTGTTAAAAAGCATACTTTTTTATAATCTTTAAAATATAAAGCCTGGGGCGGAAAACTGCCTCAGGCTTTTAGCTTGCGTCAGCAGCCGCTGTTTACAAAAAACCGCAGCCTTTCCAATGTCACCCGGGGCCTCCACCAGGCCCGGGCCTGTTCAAATTCCCCATAAGGCGTGTACCACTGCCAGAAGATGTCAAAGCCCCCATCCTCCATCTGGAGCTTTGCCAGTGCCTCCCGCTCTGCCTGTATCAGGGGCTTTGCCCCTTCATACAGGAACGGGGATTCCTCCTGGAAGAACCAGGAAGGGCTGGGCACGTATTCCACGCCATATTTCGCTGTTTCCGGGGAAATGGTTCCCTCCAGCGTCTTTTGGATGGCTTTCTGGGCTTTGTCAAAATCTATCACATCTGTTATACCAGCGCTTTTCAGCAGCTTCCAGGCCAGTATATAACACTTTGCCCCGTCCCCGAGCTTCTCCCCGGCTTGCTCCAAATCCTGAAAGGCCTCCGTCACCAGCTCCCGCCAGGGGCCGGGAATGTCCATATACACCAAAAACGCTGCCAGGGATACAGTGGGGTTCCAGCCGGGGATGTCCTCCGACTTCCGCTCCCACCACACCGCATGGGGATAATCCTTGTTGCTGTCAATGGCAAAAAGCCAGCGCCGTCTTTCTGGGTCAAATTCCTGGCCGGAGGTGAGATAGCGCACCATGTCCCGGGCCATTTCGCCCTCCTTGTCCAGGGCGCCAGCCTCAAACAGGCGGCCCATGGCGTCGTTTGTGGTGATAGGGCTGGAGCCGGGATTCCAGTTGTCCGGCTCCAGGGCGTGCCCAAAGCCCCCGTCTGGATTCTGGTAGGGCTTCAGCGCCTCCACAAAGGCGGCTTTCGGCCCGTTTTCAAAAAGGCAGTTGTATTCTGCCAGTTCCACAGCCCGGGCATTTTTGCGGATAAAATCTTTTGCCTTCTGCACATCCATTTTGCAAATCCTCCTATGTAAGAAAAGCTTTTTCTTAACATGATATAACAAGGAACACGACAGCATCCTGTCATGTTCTCTCCAGGCTCTCTGTCAATTTTTTCCCCACGACCCCCAGGGCCTCCTGTACCTCCTTTGGCCCCAGCACCTGGGCATCTCCCCGGAAGGAAAGCAGAAACCCTACGGCGCTGTCCAGATGGGTGAAGCCGATGGAAAAGCGGCACCTGCCGTCCGGCTCTATAGTAAAGGATTTTTCTCCATATTCCTCTACCAGCAGCCATTTATACCGGGCAGGCACAAGAGCTTCCACCTGGTAACGCTGGGGGAATACCCGTTTATCGGACAAGTCTGGATAGGGTGCCTGCCGTTTGGCAAAGGGTTCTCCCAGGGAAAGGCCAGCCATGCGCTCCAGCTTAAAGAGCCGGTAATCCTCCCGCTCCCTGCACCAGCCCCACAGATACCAGGCCCCCCACTGGAACAGGATATAGTAAGGCTCCACAACCCGCCGGGACTCCCCGGCAGGGGAAAAGTACTGGAAGGATATTTCGCGGCCTGCGGGGATGGCCTCCTGCAGCAGGTCAATTTTTTCCGAAAGGGATCCCTTGTGCCATGCCGCTAGGTCAATGAGCACGCAACCCTCCTGGGCCAGCATTCCAGGCCCCGCCAGCTTTTCCATAAGCTGCCTGTAGCGGTGGGTGCCGCTTACGCTGTCCAGGCTTTTCAGCCCCGCCAGGATAGCCTGCATTTCCCCGGAGGTGAGCAAGGCCCTGTCTACCCGGCCCCTGGACATGATGGAAAGCCCGCCGCCAGCTCCCTGGCTGGTGCGGACGGGGATGCCCGCCCGGCAGAGGGCCTCGATGTCCCGGCTGATGGTGCGGCGGGAAACCTCGAAGGTTTCCGCCAGGTAGGGCATGGTGACCTTGTTCCCCTGCAGGAGGATGGAAAGTATGCCAATAAGCCTGTCCAGCTTCATATGCCGCCCCCTCCTTCTGGTGTTATCCCTGCACGATTACTATAGTTAACGCAGTTCAAAAGAGGCAGAATACCTCTTTTGAACCAGGCGGCACAGCCGTCTGGCTTGAAAATCGGGCTGTACCGATTTTCAAGTGCGTTTACTATAATACCATACCTGCCCAGGGGGCGCAAGATGCGGCGCAAAGGGGGAGGCCTTGCGCTGTCTGTGTAAAGCTTCCCGCAACGAACATTACCAGTAAGAAGCCCCTGCCATACAGGCAGGGGCTTTCTATATTCTTATGAGGCCAGCAGCTCTTCTGCCTCCTCTTGGGTTAAAAATTCATGCTCCAGCATGGAGGACACCACCTGCCGCTGCCTTTGGGCTGCAAGCTCCGGGTTTACCGACAGGTCATACACAGCCGGGGCATTGGGGATGCCTGCTAGCAGGGTGCATTCGTTGGCGTCCATTTGGGCGGGATCCTTCTCGAAATACGTTTGGCTGGCAGCCCCTACGGAATAGCACCCGCTGCCGAAATAAATGCTGTTTACGTACAACTCCAGGATTTCATCCTTGCTGTAGTGGCTTTCTAGATCCCAGGCTGCGAACACCTCTGCCGCCTTCCGGCACAAATCCTTTTCCTGGGTGAACAGCATGTTTTTCGCAAGCTGCTGGGTGATGGTGCTGCCGCCTTCCGCAAAGGAGAGGCTGCGCAGATCGTTCCAGACGGCCCGGCCTATTGCCAGCAGGTCAATGCCGCCGTGGGAGTAAAACCGGTGATCCTCCGCTGCCACCACAGCGTCCCTGTAGGTGGCGGGCAGGCTTTCCAGGGAGGTGAAATCCGGCTGCTGCCGCACCTGCTCCACCCTTTTATACAGGGGCATTTCCTCCAGCGCGCTGGTGTACAGCTTGTAGCCCTGGAAGGCCACCGCCCCAGCCGCGCACAGGCCTACCGCCAGCACCACCAGAAATATGTTTCTTAAAAACCGCAGCGCTCTTTTCATCCAGACGCGCCTCCTTTCTCTTTCTGCCCCTATAGTACCATCCCGCCCTTGCGAATTCCCCAGCCAAATTCTTTCGTTCCCCTTACAAAATCACGCAAACCTGACAAAACTGTAAGCTTCTCTGCCGGCATATGCAGATTTGCAGGCCCAGCCTCCCCAAGGGCTTGCAAGGGCCTGGGAAAAAGGCTATAATAAAAAGGAAATCTTTCCACAGGGAGGCGGGCGGCTTTGAAAAAAATACAGGAATCAGCCGAAAACTATCTGGAAACCATTCTCATCCTGCAGCAGCGGGAGGGCAGCGTGCGCTCTATCGACATTGCCGCTGAAATGGAGTTCAGCAAGCCCAGCGTCAGCGTGGCCATGAAGCACCTGCGGGAAAGGGGCTGCATTGCCGTGGACGCGGAAGGGTTTATCACCTTCACAGAGGAGGGCAGGCGCATTGCAGAAGGGGTTTACCAGCGGCACATCCTTTTTACCCAGTGGCTCCAGTCCCTGGGGGTTGACCCGGAGGTGGCGGCAGAGGACGCCTGCCGCATAGAGCATGTTATCAGCGAGGAAACCTTCCAGGCCATCCGCAGGCATGTGAATATGTGAGAAAATTTGTTCGGTTTTTCTTGACTTCTTTCCGACGGGGTGGTATACTGCTGTTAGAACATATATTCTGATGGGAGGCTGTGCTGCATGTGGGACTGGAACAAGGAAAACAAGGAGAAATACCGGGGATACCGCTATGAGACGGCAAGCTTTGCGCTGCGGCAGGTTGTGCCGGAGGACGCGCCGGCATTGCTGCGATGCTATGGGGACGCAGAGGCTGTGGCCCTGATGAACGGAGACAACTGCAGCAGGGGCTTTTACTGCGCCACCCTGGCGGACATGGAAAGCTACATCCACATCTGGCAGGGGGAGGGCTATGCCCGCCCGGCTGTGATAGACAAGCACACTGGGGAGGTTATTGGCACCTTGGAGATTTTCGGCGGGGAAGCCGGGGTGCTGCGGGTTGACCTGCGGCGGGACTATGAGCGGGAGGATGTTTTAAGGGAGCTTTATACCCTGGCCCTCCGGGAATTCACCAGGGATTTTCCCATGGGCGCCCTGGTGACGAAGGCACCCCCTGCTGCCAAAGCCCGGCGGAAGGTGTTGGAAGCCCTGGGCTTTGCAGGGCCGGAGGCGTTCCGGGGATATCCGGACTACTACCGGATGCCGGTAAGCCTTATGCGCCGAGAGTTGGGGATTGCTTATTGCGGGCTGGCCTGCTGCCTGTGCAGCGAAAACGCTTCCTGCCCCGGCTGCCGGGAAGAAGGGTGTGAAAACCGCGGTACATGCCAAAACTACCAGTGCTGCCGGGAAAAGGGCTTTTCCGGCTGCTGGCAGTGCCCAGAGTTCCCCTGCGGCGCGCCCATGCTGAAAAAAGCAAGGGTTCGGGCTTTTGCCCGCTTTGCCCGGGAGCATGGGGAGGAAGCGCTGCTGGACTGCCTGGAAAACGGCGCAAAGGCTGGGCTTGTGTACCACCGGGAGGGCCTTACCGGGGACTATGACCTGGGCACAGAGGAGGAAGTTCTTAGCTTGCTGTCCGGCCTGCTGGAAAAAGGGAAGGAAAGCCCTGGGGGCCAGCAGACTGTTGAAGAACTGATTAGGGCTGTGTATGAACTGAACCAGGTGTCTGGAATGGATTCCGGGGTGTATGCCGCGGAGGAATGTGCCGAACTTATTAAAGAACTGATGAAGGAACAGCGAGGCAAGGGCAGCCGGGAAAGCCTGGTGGAAGAAGCCTGCGACGTGCTGCTTACCACAGCCATATTGCTGAAGAAGCATGGCGTGGAGAAGGACGAAATTGAAAACCGCATACGCTTCAAGGCCAGCAAGGCGCTGGAGCGCTGGCAGGATTCCGGCGAAGTGTAACGCGGACAGTGAAACTTACAGGAAGGGTGGACAGGATGAGAGAAAAAGCATTCGCACTTTTACAGGAGTATAACCAGAACCAGGCGCTGGTGGTGCATGGCATGGCGGTGGAGGCAATCATGCGGCACTATGCGGCAAAGGCTGGGGAGGATGTGGAGTATTGGGGCTGCGTGGGCCTGCTTCACGACGTGGACTACGAAAGGTATCCGAAGGAGCACTGCAAAAAGGCGGTGGAAATCCTCCAGAATGCCGGATATGACGAGGGCTTCATCCGGGCGGTAGTCAGCCATGGCTATGGGCTGGTGTGCGATGTGGAACCGCAGCTTTACATGGAAAAGGTGCTGTATACGGTGGACGAGATGAGCGGCCTGATTAACGCCGCCGCCATCCTGCGGCCCTCCCACTCTGTGATGGATCTGGAAGTAAAGTCTGTGAAGAAAAAGTTTAAGGACAAAAAGTTTGCCGCCGGGGTGAACCGGGAGGTTATCCTGGACGGCTGCAAGCGGCTGGGGGCAGAGCTGGACGAAGTGATTGCAGAGTGTATTGCGGGTATGCGGGAAAACCATGAGGCCCTGGGGCTTTAGGGCCTGTTTGCAAATAGAGGAAATGAAAGAAAAAGCAGGCGCGGGAGAACAGTTCCCGTACCTGCTTTTTTGTTTTGAAGGTTTATGGAAAAACCCAGCCGCACAGAAAGCCTGTGGCAACCGCCCCGGCGTACAAGGCTCCTAAGAGGGCCAGGTTTTCCTTCTGGGGGCGGTTCACCCTGAACAGCACTGCCAGCCCCAGCCCGGCCCCGGTACACAGCCCCGCCACTGCCGAACCAAAGGACAAAGCGCCGCTTAAATACAGCTCCGTCAGCAGGACAGAGGCGGCGCAGTTGGGGATGAACCCCAGAAGCCCTGTGAGCAGGGGCTGGAACGCGCTGCCGGAAAGGAGCAGCCGGGAAAGGGCTTCTTCCCCTGCCCAGAGGAGGGCAAGGCCCAGGAAAAGGTTTATGCCCAGCAGGAACAGGAAAATCCGCAGGGTGTGCCGCAGGGCCGCCCCCGCAGCGCCATGGCCGCCTTCCCCGCAGCCGCAGCGGGCTTCCTCGCACAGGGGATGGGGGTCTGGCCGGGTGCTGGGGCGCAAAAGCAAATCTGCCAGGAAGCCCACCGCCGCACCTGCCAAAAGCTTTACCCCCAGAAGCTTTGCCACCTCCGGCAGGGCCTGGGGCCTGGACAGGAGGATGAGCACCGCCTCGTCGCTGGTGGCGAGAAAAACCGCCAGCAGGGTGCCGGGGGTGATGAACCGGGCGGCATACAGGTTTGCCGCCGCCACGGAGAAGCCGCACTGGGGCACGCACCCCAGCACAGCGCCGCCTAAGGGGCCAAGCTTTTGCAGCAGCGCGGGCGGGTTCCCTCCCCGCCTGTGCTCCAGCAGTTCCATGAAAAGATAGGCGGCGAAAAGGAACGGCAGGGTTTTCAGTGCGTCCAACACCGCGTCTATGAGTACCTCCAGCATGGCGTTTCCTCCTTCTCTTTCTGTTATTGCTGTGCTCCCGCCCCAGCTCTTTAGCTATCGTTTCCATTTTTTGCATATCCCCGCCAAAGCCGTCCCATACTTTTTTCAGAAACAGAAAGGACGGTAGGTTATATGACAAAGGAAACAAGAAAACGGACTCTGGCCCGGGCGCTGGTATGCGGTTTCATACTGGCGGCAGCCGCCAGCTTTCTCCCTTTTGCCGCCGCGTCGGAGCAGCTTCCCCAGCACGTGCTGCGGCTTCATGTAGTGGCAAACTCCAACTCGGAGGCAGATCAGGCGGTGAAGCTGCAGGTGCGGGACGCGGTGCTCCGGGAAGCGGCCCGGTGGTATGGGGACGCGGAAAACCTGGAGCAGGCAAACTTCGCTGTATGCACCCACTTGCAGTCCCTTACAAAGGCCGCCAATGAAGCCTTACGGGAAAACGGCTTTCCTATGAACGCCAAAGCCCAGGTGACGGACATGTATTTTCCCACCCGGTGGTATGACGGGATAGCGCTTCCTGCCGGTACATACAGAACCCTGCGTGTGACTATTGGGGAGGGGGAGGGCAAGAACTGGTGGTGCGTGGTTTTTCCCGCTTTGTGCCTGCCTGCCGCCGGGAACCGGGAGGACGTGCTCTCTGCCCTGCCGGAAAGCCAGCGGGAGATTGTGGAGCACCCCCAGGACTACCGGGTGGAGCTGAAGCTCTTAGAGTGGTACGAGCAGCTTCGGGATCTGCTGGCTTAGGGGCTTTGCCCCTAAGAACCCCACTTAAGGAACTTTTTTCAGGAAAAAGTTCCTTAAGAATCCTCAAAAACCTTCCAGTTTCTAAAAGTCCGGGAGCACCCTGGGTACGCGATGGCGCACGTAAGCGCGGCACAGTGTGACACGCTGAAAAGTTTCCGCTTTCAAGCAGGCGGAATGCCTGCACCCCGCGTCTTAGGTGCAAAAACGCATTGCTGTGCAAAGCGTTTCGTTACGCTGCAAGAGGACGGCGGCACGCGTGCCGCCGTCCTCTTTTAGTATCTTCAGAAAGATTTAGTCAACGTCTTTATAGTCGGCGTCATACACGTTGCCGTCCGGTGCGCCGCCCTGGGGAGGCTGCTGCCCGTCAAAGGGGGGCTGGGGTGTGCCGGGCTGGCCCTGGGGGGCCGCCTGCTGGTACAGCTTCTCGCTGACGGAATAGACCGCCTTCTGCAGCTCGTCCATGCCTGCCTTGATGGCGTCTACAGTGCCGTTCTGCAGGGTATCCCGCAGGGCGGCTACCTTCACGTTAATTTCGTTCTTGTCCGCGTCCTGCAGCTTGTCGCCGCTGTCTGCAATAAGCTTTTCAGCGGAATAGCACAGGTTCTCGGCGTTGTTTTTGGTGTCCACTTCCTCCCGGCGCTTCTTGTCCTCCTCGGCAAACTGCTCCGCTGCCTTTACAGCCCGGTCGATATCGTCCTTGCTCATGTTGGAGCTGGAGGAAATGGTGATGTGCTGCTCCTTGCCTGTGCCCAAATCCTTGGCGGACACGTTCACAATGCCGTTGGCGTCGATGTCAAAGGTGACTTCGATCTGGGGGATGCCCCGGGGGGCGGGAGCAATGCCGTCCAGCTTAAAGAGGCCAAGCTGCTTGTTGTCTCGGGCAAACTCCCGCTCGCCCTGCAGCACGTTTACTTCCACCTGGGTCTGGCCGTCAGCGGCAGTGGAGAAAATCTGGCTCTTTTTGGTGGGGATGGTGGTGTTGCGCTCGATAATCTTGGTCATTACGCCGCCCATGGTTTCCACGCCCAGGGACAGGGGGGTTACGTCCAGGAGCAGCAGGCCCTGGACTTCGCCGCCCAGCACGCCTGCCTGGATAGCCGCGCCGATAGCCACGCACTCATCGGGGTTAATGCCCTTGAAAGGCTCCTTGCCGATAAAGCCCTTTACGGCGTCCTGCACAGCCGGGATGCGGGAGGAGCCGCCTACCAGCAGCACCTTGCTGATTTCCCCGATGGACAGGCCGCTGTCCTGCAAAGCCTGGCGCACAGGCCCCATGGTTTTTTCCACCAGGTCGGCGGTCAGCTCGTTAAACTTGGCCCGGGTCAGGGTCATGTCCAGGTGCTTAGGTCCGGTGGCGTCGGCGGTGATAAAGGGCAGATTGATGGAAGCGCTTGTCACGCCGGAAAGCTCAATTTTCGCCTTCTCGGCAGCTTCCTTAATGCGCTGCATGGCCATTTTGTCGGCGGAGAGGTCAAGGCCCTGCTCCATCTTAAAGGTGCTTACAATGTGGTCAATAACCCGCTGGTCAAAGTCGTCGCCGCCCAGGCGGTTGTTGCCGGCAGTGGCCAGAACTTCCTGCACGCCGTCGCCCATTTCAATGATGGACACGTCAAAGGTGCCGCCGCCCAGGTCATATACCATCACTTTCTGGTCGTTGTCCTTGTCCACGCCATAGGAGAGGGCTGCGGCGGTAGGCTCGTTGATAATGCGCTTCACTTCCATGCCCGCGATTTTTCCCGCGTCCTTGGTGGCCTGGCGCTGGGCGTCGGTGAAGTAGGCGGGGACAGTGATAACAGCGCTGGTGACAGGCTCGCCCAGATAGGCCTCCGCGTCTGCCTTCAGCTTTTGCAGCACCATGGCGGAAATTTCCTGGGGGGTGTAGCTTTTGCCGTCAATGGCAACCTTATAATTGCTGCCCATTTCCCGCTTGATGGAAGAAACTGTGCGGTCGGGGTTGGTGATGGCCTGGCGCTTTGCCACCTGGCCCACCATGCGCTCCCCGTCCTTGGAGAAAGCCACTACAGAAGGGGTGGTGCGGGCGCCCTCGGCATTGGCGATAACCACAGGCTCGCCGCCTTCGATAACTGCCACGCAGGAGTTTGTAGTGCCCAAATCAATACCAATGGTCTTTGACATAGTTATTACCTCGCTTTATTATTATATATTTATTGTCATTATAGATGCCTGGTTTTTGTATGGCGCGGGAAGCGGAGCGTAGGTTCCAAGGGATGGAACCCCTGAGCCGGCGGCTCAGTTTGCCACCTGCACCATGGCGAAGCGCACCACCCGGTCGCCTAAAAGATACCCTTTCTGGAACACAGCGGAAATCACGTTTTCGCCCAAGCTTTCATCTTCAATATGGGCCACAGCGTTGTGGCGGTTGGGGTCAAAGGGTTCGCCCACTGCCCCGCAGGGGGTGATGCCCAGCTTCTCAAAAGCCTGCTGGATTTGGGACTCAATCATTTCCACACCCTTCCTCATATCCTCTGCCGAAGCGTTTTCCTGTTCCAGCGCCCGCCCTATATTGTCCGCAATGGGCAGCAGGGCCTGCACTGTGTCGGACACCGCGTTGTTGTAAATGGCGCTTTTTTCGTTCTGGCTGCGCTTGCGGAAGTTATCATACTCCGCCAGCACACGCAGGTGCTGCTGCTTGTGGGCCTCAAACTCCGCCTGGAGTTTTTCCAGCTCAGGCGTTTTGGACTCTTCCCGCTGAACCTCCGGGTCCTGTTCCCCGGGAACCTGTTCCCCTGCCTGCTCCTGCTCCATTTCCTGATCGGGCTGCTTCTGTTCCTGCTCCATGTTTTCAGTCTCCCTTCCCGCCGCAGCGTCGCTGTATCTTAATATGGTTTTTCTTTTTTCCTGTTTTTATTCCTGCCCTTCCCGGCTCAGGCCGGTGAGCAGCCCGCCTACCTGCCGGGCCAGATATTCCAATATGGCGGTAAGCCGGGGATAATCCATCCGGACAGGCCCCAAAGTGCAGAGGCTTCCCGCGTCCTGCCCGTCCACCTGATAGCGGGCCACTGCCAGGGAAACGTCCTCCAGCTCTGCCCGGCCGATTTCCCTGCCAATAAGCACCTGGGCCTTGCCAGGCTTTGCCTCCAGCAGCCGCAGCAGATTCTCCCGGCGCTCCAGGAAATCCAGCACCCGGCGCACCCCGCGCTGCTCCAGCTCCGGGTAAAACAGCAGGTTCATCTGCCCGCTTAACAGCACCTGGGTTTCCGCCGTATCCCGGGCGGTTTCCAGCAGGGCCTGGAGGGGCGGGCCTAAAAGCACGTACATTTCCCCTAAAGAGGCTGCCATGGACTGGGCAAAGGCCGGGGTGATGTCCTCTGCCCTTTTCCCGGTAACCCGCTCGTTAAACACCCGGAAGAACAGTCTCGTCAGTTCCGGGGTTAAATCGAAATCGCAGCGGAACACCTTGGTTTTCATAGATCCCGCAGAGCTTAACAGCAGCAGCATGGCCCTGCGCCGGGCGGTCTGCACAAACTGCACAGCCTTTATCACAGTGCCCGCCCCGTTGGGAGTGGTTGCCGCCGCCATGCACTGGGAGGCCCCTGCCAGAAGCTGGGCCGCCCGCAGCAGCAAGCCCTCTGGATCGTGGGCGCTGCCCAGCAGCATGGAATCGAAAATCCGCTTTTCCCGTTCCTCCAGAGGTTTTGGGGGCATCAGCCGGTCTATATATTCCCTATATCCCCGCTGGGAAGGCACTCGGCCCGCAGAGGTGTGGGGCTGTTCTAAAAGTCCCAGTTCAATCAGCCCAGCCATCTCGTTGCGCACAGTGGCAGAGGAAACCCCCAGCTCCTCCGATACGGCCTTGGAGCCTACCGGCTCCCCGGTTTTGCTGTAGCCTGCCACCACGCAGGCCAGCACCCGTTCCTGCCGCTGGGTCAGATCCATTTTTCTCACCTCTTTTTGGGAGGTTAGCACTCAAGGCGTGCGAGTGCTAACGGATTACTTATAATGTATCACTTAGGTCAGCAAAAGTCAAGTTTCTATTTGTAAATACTTTATGAATGGCTTTGGGAAAGGGCTTTAGGGGTTTTTGCAGGGCCGGGCACCCTTTTACTTTAGAAAAGCCCATTGACAAGGAGGCGCGGCAGGCGCATAATAGTATTGTATATTTATTCTTCCGGCTGCGGCCGGCAGGGAAGGAGCTGTATCAGTTGTGAAAAAGAAAAGAGTGCTGGCAGGGTTTATAGCCTTCTTGCTTCTGGCGCTTATGCCCATGGGGGCGCTGGCCCTGGAGGGCGGGGAGGAGGCCCGGTATGAGGCCTGCCTCCAGCAGACGCTGCGCCAGTTGGAGGCCATGCCCGCCCTGGAATTTTCGGAAAATCCTATAGAGGAAGCGCCCCGGGTGGACGAGCCTTTTGCTTCTGCGCAGGAGGGGGACATGCCGGACGTGGAGGAGGAAATCTCCATGGAACAGTTCTTCCAGGAGGACGGCGCGCAGGAGGCTGTGTCTGAACAGCTCTTTAACGCCATACAGGATGGGGACGGCACCATGTACAGCCAGCTTACCCAGCGCCAGAAGATCTGTTACAATGCCCTGGTGAACGTGCCGGTAAGCCAGGTGCTTGCCGCGTCCAAAGGGCCGAATGTCTACAGGCAGGTGAAGCTGAGCGTGACAGGCGTGAAGGGCATTACCTTTTCCGGTTACGTAAGCGGGGGCAGCTTCAAGCTGGACAGCGCCGGGGCAGCGGCCCAGAAATCCCTGATGACGGATTTGCGGGCAGCCATTGTGTCCCTGTACAGCGACAGGCCGGACATGGTGTGGATCCGCACCATGTCTTATGGCTACAGCTCCACCAGGGTTTCCTCCACCAAAGCGCAGGTTACCACTGTGAATTTCTCTTTCGCCCTGGACTTCGGCGGCATTGAAGGCCAGATGCACGAAACCATGATGGAGGCGGCGGATATTATCGCGCGGGGCGCGGCTTCCCAGCCGGATCAGTATAGAAAGGTGCGGCTGGTGCATGACGTGCTGGTAAAGGCCAATACATACAACCACGCGGCAGCAGACAACGCCATTTCCGGGCTGCCTTACGAGATGTCCCACTGCGCTTACAGCGCCCTCATTCCAGGGGACAGCTATGAGCCTGTGTGCGACGGCTATTCTGAAGCCTTTAAGCTGGTGTGCGATCGCCTGAAGATATACTGCGCGGTGCCTGTCAGCGAAACCCACATGTGGAACAACGTGAAAATGGATGACGGCCTCTGGTATAATGTGGACGTAACCTGGGACGATGACGACCGGGATGAAATCTGTACAGATTATTTCCTCATAGGCTCTCAGACTGTGGTGGACGGGCAGGCGTTTTCCCGCCAGCCCAGCCATGTGGAGAAAAACCCCTTCACCCCGAATACGGCTACCAACAACCTGACCCTGCGCTTTCCCACCAAGCGGGCCACAGCTTACCAGTATTTGGGCCATGACTACCCGCCTCTGCGTTTCCCGGACGTGGGCCGCGGGGCATGGTATTATGAGTATGTAGAGGATGCGGCAGAGAAAGGCCTGATAAAGGGAGACAGCAGCGGCAGCTTCCGTCCCACAGCCTCCATCACCCGGGCGGAGTTTGTGCAGGTGGTGGTAAACATGGTGAAGGTGGATACCTCCGGCTATACAAATTCCTATTTTACAGACGTGCCCGCCTCTAAGTGGTACGCAAAGCCTATTGCCTGGATTAAGGAAGCGGGGATTATGAGCGGGGACGCAGGCGGCACCTTCCGGCCGGAAGCCCCCATTACCCGGCAGGAAATGTGCCTGGTGCTGTATAACCTGGCAAAGCGCCAGGGTGTTTCCACCAGTACGTCTTCCGGGCGGTTTGCAGATGACGGGAAAATTTCCTCCTGGGCCAAGGAGGCCGTATATGCCTGCAAGGAGCTGGGTCTTGTAAAGGGTGACGATAAAAACTGTTTTGCCCCTGGGGATAAAACAGAGCGCTGCGCCGCAGCCACTGTGTTCGTGCGGTATCAGGACGCTGCTGGGGACGCCTCCGGCATGATTCCTGCCCCACTGCCCTCCCCTAAGCCCGGCATAGACGGCACCGTATACTGGGTGCCGAACGGCAGCGTGTATCATTCTACCAGAAGCTGCGCCTCCCTCCACAATTCTTCCACGATTTACAGCGGTACTGTGGCGAATGCCCAGGCCGCCGGGAAAAAGAATCCCTGCAAGGTGTGCCATTAAAACCGCCAGGCGATTACAGGATTTACACCAAAAGAGAGGACGCATTCCCCTTTTGCGCTTAGCATCGCCCCTTTCTTTGGATTCTTTATAGGGATAGTTAACGCGCAATTCAAAAGGAAAAAGCACCAGCCCGGAAGTGCCGCACAGGGCTTTCCGGGCGGTGCTTTTTTCATATAGGGGCAGAAAAATTTTTAGTCCTCCAGCAGTTCCCGCACCCGGGCGTCATAGGTAGGGTTTGCCTTGCGCAGGGACACAGGCCGCCCGGTTTCGTTTATAAAGCAGTGGAAGGTGCGCCCCTGGCAGCGGAGAGTGCCTGTGGCCTTATCTGTCACTGCATAGAAAAAGCCGATGCGGGTGCCGGTGTAGGACTCTATGCCGGCAGCGATTTCCACCTGCTCCCCAAAGCGGCACATGGTGCGGTAATCCGCCTCGGCATGGAGCACCGGGCTTACAATGCCGGAGGCTTCCAGCTTGTCATAGGGGAAGCCCATTTCCCGCATGAAGTGTACCCGGGCTTCCTCAAACCAGCGGATGTAATTGGAATGGTGTACGCAGTCCATGCGGTCAGTTTCGTAATAGTAAACTTCGCGGGAGTAAGTGACAGTGTGCAAAAAGGTCGCTCCTTTCATTTCCGGGCGTTTTTGCGGCAGATGCGTGCAAGCAGCATCCCAGCGCCTATAAGGGCCAGAAAACTGCTGAAGCCCAGCATAAAACCGGCCCAGTAGTCTGGCAGGACATGGAAATGCCTCAGTATAAGCGCCGCTGTCCACAGCAGGATCCCTATGGGCAGCAGCCAGGGCCAGTAGGTCAAAAACGCATTGTATTTAGGTTTCATTGTCTTGTGTCTCCTTCCTGTGATTATACACCTTTTTGCCGCAAAATACCAGCAGCAAAAGCACCATCAAAAACCCTTGCACAATTTGCGCCCCGGTGCGGCTGAGGGCGCCGCCCTCCAAAGCCAGCGGCTCCCAGCCCATGGACACCTCCACCACGCCCATGATAAACAGGAACGCGCCGCAGGCGCCTTCCAGTACATAGATAACCGTCATGCCGCCGCCCATGGGATAAATTTCCTTTATGGCATATTCCCCCAGGCACAGGGTGATGACCGACCAGATAATCAGCAGGTTCTCCCACATGCCCTCGGCCCAGACGACGCCCTCCTCCTTTAAAAAGGCGTTTGCCAGCAACAGGACGAAAAAGAGGATGATGCCATGCTGGAACACGTCTCCCCGCTGCAAAAGCTGCCGCTCGTCCAACTCGTTCCTGCAGCCAAAAAACTTTTTTCTCATGTCTGCTCCTTCCTTTTTAGGCTTGTGCTTCCGGCCAGAAAAGCTCATCCAGGGTTTTGCCCAGAGACTGGCAAATCAGGATGCACAACTTTACAGTGGGGTTATAGTCCCCCTTCTCTATGGCTACGATGGTCTGCCGGGTGACGCCAACCGCGTCCGCCAGCCCCTGCTGGGTCAGGCCCGCGGCGGCCCGGGCTGCTTTCAGCTTCAGGTTTTTCCCCAAGCCATCACCTCCTGCTGTTTATTGTATAGTAAGTTTTTCTAAAAGTCAAGTATATTTTACAAAAAGTCAGATAAAAAAGGCCCTCACCACAAGCGGAGGGCCTTTAGGGGTTCTATTTGTTGCCAGCCTTGGTTAACGCCAGCGCGATGAGGCTGATAACTACAAAAATACCCGGCATGCCGAAAGGCTTGCGATTATTTGTTGCCAGCTTTGGTCAGCGCCAGCACAATGAGCGCAATGATGCCGATAACTACGAAGATGCCCAGCATGCCTTTGCCCATAATCCCCAGGGCCTCCGTAATGTTGGGGTTAAGGCCGCTGGTCACATAAACAGCGGTGGGGCCATCTGCCCCGCCGATAACGCCGATGGAACTTGCCGCTGCCAATAAATGCTGTATCATAAAAGTTTGCCACCTCTCTGGAAGTTTAAAATTTTCTGACGCTCCCTGCAAAGGCTGCCGGGAGCTGGTTGGGCACGCGATGGTTCACGTAAGCGCGTCACAGGGTGGCGCGGCGGAAGCCAGCGCAGCACGCACCCCGCGTCTTGGGTGCAGCGTCACGCTGCTACATGAAGAAGCCTAATACAATGCCCCCCGCTACGGCAGAGGCTATCTGCCCGGAGACATTTGCGCCTACAGCGTGCATGAGCAGGTGGTTCTGGTTGTTCTCCGCAATGCCCATCTTTTCCACCACCCGGGCGGACATGGGGAAGGCGGAAATGCCTGCTGCGCCCACCATGGGGTTGATTTTCGTCCGGCTGAACAGGTTCAGCAGCTTTGCGAACAGCACGCCGCCAATGGTATCAAAAATGAAGGCGAACAGCCCTAAAGCCATAATCATCAGGGTTTGCAGGGTGACAAAGTGCTCGGCCCGCATGGAGAAAGAAATGGTAATGCCAAGAAGCAGGGTGATAAGGTTTGCCAAATCGTTCTGGGCCGTTTCCGACAGGCGGTTTAAAACGCCGCACTCCCGGATGAGGTTGCCGAACATGAGGAAGCCCACCAGGGATACAGAGGCCGGGGCCACCAGGCCGGCCACAAAGGTCACCAGGATGGGGAACAGGATGCGGGTGGTTTTGCTGACAGCGTTGGGCCGGTAGTCCATCTTGATGGCCCGCTCCTTTTTGGTGGTCACTGCCTTGATGGCCATGGGCTGGATAATGGGCACCAGGGCCATGTACGAGTAAGCCGCCACAGCGATTGGCCCGATATAGTTGGACTTGAGTACCTGGGAAACCAGGATGGAGGTGGGGCCGTCTGCCGCGCCGATGATGCCGATGGAGGCCGCGTCCCGGATGTCAAAGCCCAGCACCGCTGCCAGCACAATGGTCAGGAATATGCCAAACTGGGCCGCAGCCCCGAACAGGAACATCTTGGGGTTTGACAACAGGGGGCCAAAGTCTATCATAGCGCCGATGCCGATAAACAGCAGTAGGGGGAAGGCCTCCGAGGCCTCAATCCCGGTTTCAAACAGCCACTGGATAATGCCCTGGGTTTCCCCCACGCCCTGCATGGTCTGGTTAAGCACCCCGGAAAGGGGCAGGTTCACCAGGATGGCCCCAAAGCCCATGGGCAGCAGCAGCGCTGGCTCATAATCTTTTTTGATGGCAAGCCAGATAAGCACAGCCCCCACCAGATACATCACCACCTGCTGCCAGGTGATGGACAGCAGGCCTTCCCATAAAAATTCCATAATGCATCTCCCTCTTTTTTTCTTCCTGTCTATTTCCATTCTGCCCGGAAATGGACCAAATTACCAAAGAAGCAGCCATAAAAGAAAACAGACCTGCGCATACCCCGAAAGGCAGCACAGGTCTGGTCGTTTCATGCTAACCCAGGGCGTATCCGCCCATGATTGTTGAATCAGCAACAGCTTGCGCTGCCGACTACTCCCCCAGCTATTGCCAAAAGTGTATCACGTTTCCCCGGCGCTGTCAAGCCCCTTTCCGCCGGGAGATTTTCCAGGCTGCGCGTGTTTCATGCCTCCGGCGGTTTAGGGGCTTTGCCCCTAAAAACCCTACCACCTTTGAAAAGGTGGACGAAACTTTTGTGTTTCCTATTTTAATTATTTGCTTTAGATGTTCCCCGCCAGTAAAGAAATTTTTTCTAAATGCCTACATCCCCTTGGACTTTTTCCAGCAGGCGTCCATGGCCTCCATCAGGCTGGAGCGGAAGCCTGTCTTTTCCAGCATCCGCACAGCCTCAATGGTGGTGCCTCCGGGAGAGCACACCATGTCTTTCAGCTCTGCCGGGTGCCGCCCGGTTTCCAGCACCATTTTGGCGCTGCCCAGCAGGGCCTGGGCCGCAAAGGCAATGGCCTGCTGCCGGGGCATACCCTGGGCCACAGCGGCGTCTGCCATAGCTTCCACCATGATGAAAGCATAGGCAGGGGAGCTGCCGCTTACCGCCACCACCGCGTCCATCAGGTGCTCGGGCACAGCCTCTGCCCTGCCGAAGCTGGACAAAAGCTTCTGGGCAAGCTTTTGCTGGCCCTCTGTGACATTTTCCCCGCAGCACCAGGCTGTCAGGCCCTCTCCCACCATGGCGGGGGTGTTGGGCATGGCCCGCACCAGCCCCACAGGCGCTTGGAACTTCTCCGCCAGCCAGGCAAGGCTTTTCCCCGGGGCAATGGAGATAATAAGCTGGCCCTCATGGCAGGCTTCCCGGATCTCTTCTATCACCGCTTCATACACCTGGGGCTTCACAGCCAGCAGCAGCACGTCGCTTTCGGCGCAAAGGGCGCGGTTGCTTTCAGCCCGCCGCACCCCGAAATCCTGCACAAAGGCCTGGGCCGCCTGGGGGGCAGCGTCTGCTGCCAGCACCTCTCCGGGCTTGCAGAAGCCCTTTTTCAGCATCCCTGCCACAATGGCCCGGGCCATGTTCCCGCAGCCGATAATCCCTGTTTTCACGCTAAAACATCCCTTCTGTCTAATTTTCTAACACATCCTCCGGATCCACCTGCCGCAGCACGCCTTCCTCCAGCCGGTATACCTTGTCCATCCCCGCCAGATTATGGTAGTGGTGGGTGATCATGATAACGGATTTCCCCTGCATCTGGTTGACGATAATATCGTGGAGGTATGCGTCCGACTCCACGTCGAACCCGGAAGTGGCCTCGTCCAGAATCACCACAGGGGCGTCCTTTAATAAAGCCCGGGCCACAGCCAGCTTTTGCTTTTCCCCGCCGGAAAGCTTTGCGCCGTTGCGGCCTATGGGGGTTTTGGCCCCTTCCGGCATCCGGGGCAGATATCCCTGCACGCCGCTTTGCTGCAAAGCCCATTCTATCCGCTCTGGGGAAGCGGATTTATCCAAATCCACGTTTTCCAGGATATCCCCCAGAAACAGGTATGGCTCCTGGCTTACCACAGAGAAAAGGCTGCGGTAGCTTTCCATGGAAAGGCCCTCCACATCCTTGCCGTCTGCCAGGATTTTCCCGCCCCCGGGCCGGTAAAACCGCAAAAGCAGGTTTAAAATGGTGGACTTGCCGCTGCCGTTCTGCCCGATAATGGCCACCTTTTCCCCCGGCTCCACCGTAAAGGCCGCGCCCCGCAGGATGGGGCGGCTTTCCTCATAGGAGAAGGCCACGTTTTGAAATTCCAGCCGGGGCGGGCGGCCTGCCGCCTTTTCCCCGCCCTTGTCCCGCTCTGTTTCCATATCCAAAAACTGGAACAGCCGCCGGGCCGAGGGCATAATGCGGGCAAAGAACATTTTCAGGTTGATAAGGGCGGAGACAGGCCCTGTCACATATCCGGAGTAGCTGGCAAAGGCGAACACCGCGCCGATGGTCAGGCTTCCGGTGCAGATAAGCCAGCCGCCTAAAAGGTACAGCGCAATGGTGACAGACCACTCCAGCAGCATCTCCCAGAAGGTGTTCCAGCCGTCGATCATGGCGCCCTTTTTCTCCAGCTTCAAAAGCGCCCCCTGCTGCCGGGAAAAGGCTTCCTCCCGGCTTTTGAACAGGTTCCACAGCTTAATTTCGTCCACGCCCCCCAAGTTGTCCCCAAACCACCGGGAGAAGTCCCGGCTGGACTCCAGCATTTCGTCCATGGCCTTTTCCCGCCGCTTGGAAAGCCCCCGCACCAGGAAAAATTTCACAGGCACCATGGCAAGCACCACCAGGGCCAGCTTCCAGCTTATGATAAACAGGCCGATGAGGCCGCTGAAAATACGGAACACATAGCCCGCGCTCATTACCATGTACCGGTCTGTAATGGAGGAAACCTGGGATACGTCCATCTGCAGGAAGCTTAAGATCTCCGTGTTGTTCTTGTCCTCAAAATAGGCCTTGGGCAGGTGCAGCAGCTTTTCAAACACCTGGTGGAAGGCCGCGTAATAGGATTTGTTGTGTACGTCCGCGAAAATATAGGTCTGCCACAGATCGACGCCCTGGCTGATAAGCACCAGCACCGCCAGCACCAGCACCGAGCGGAGGATGACCCCCATGTCCTGCCGCAGCATCCCCTCGTCCGTAATGGCCCGTATCACCAGGGGCTGCAAAAACCCCACGGCAGTGGAGATGAACAGGGCCAGGGCCACCAGGGAAAATTCCTTTTTATAGGGCTTTAAATAGGAAAACGCGCGCTTCAGGGCCGGCTCCAGCAGCGGCCCCTTCTTTTTCTGTTTTCCATCCTTGCGCTCCCCCAAAACCATCCCGCCTTTCCCGTTTTTTCCTCATAACTATAACATACTGCCCCCTGTTTGTAAAGAAACAGGCAAACTCTTTACACCCCGGGGCCGCCCTTGCTTGCCCTTTCTTCCCTTCTGTGGTATGCTTATACCAAAGCAAAACAGAGGCAGGGAGGGGAAGGCCCTATGGAGATAAGAGAAAAATGGCAGAAGCTTCCGGGCGCTGCCGCCACGGTTTACGTCTGCCTGCTGCTGACGGTTTTCCTTTTCTATTTTGATGCCAATGGCTACGGCAGGATTATGGAGGCAAAGGCCGGGGCCTTTTTCCTCCTCTGCGGCGGGTATGTCCTGCTGATGGCCCTGTGGGGGGCAGGCTCCCTTTTGCTGGGAGGGGGAAAAGGCTTTTCGCCCCTTTCCCTTTTGCGGAAAACCTCCTGGCCCCAGCGGCTTGTGCTGGGTTACCTGGCGCTCACCTGGGTTTCGGCCCTGTGCTCTCCTTTCTGGCCTGCCACTGTCCTGGGGGCCTCCCGCTTTGAGGGGGCCTTGCCCATCACCCTGTACGGGGCAAGCTTTCTGCTGGTGAGCGCCTATGGCAGGGCGGACAAGCGGCTTTTGGGTTTCCTGGGAGTATCTGTGTGCGGGTTCAGCCTTATCTGCCTGCTGCAATTGTATGGATATAACCCCTTTGGCCTCTATCCTGCCGGATATACCTACCAGGACGGGGGCAAAGCCTACCTGGGGGCCTATTTGGGCACCATTGGCAACGTGGATTTGGTGGCCGCCTTTTATAGCCTCTGCATCCCCATGCTGGCATATGCTCTGGTGCGCCTGCGGGGGAAAGCCCGGTTTTTGCTGCTCCTGCCCTTGGGGCTTTCCCTGTGGGTGCTGCTGTGGATGGATGTTTCCGCCGGGCTGGCGGGGGTGTTTGGCGGGTGCGCTTTAGCTGTGCCCGGGGCGGGGTTTATCAGCCCTAAAAAGCGCCGGGCAGCGGCGCTCCTTTTGGGAGGGGCTGTCCTGCTGGGGATAGCTGCACTGTATGCTGCCGACGTTGGCACAGGGATGCTCCATGAGGCCCACTGCCTGCTGCGGGGCCAGGCGGATCCGGGGTTTGGTTCCGGGCGGCTGCACATCTGGGGGGAGGTGCTGGAAAGAATCCCAAAGCGCCTGTGGCTGGGGGCCGGGCCGGACACCATGCTCTATGGGGGCCTGAAGCCCTTCCAGCGGTATGACAGCCAGATGGGCAGGACTATTGTGGCACAAATAGACGCGGCCCACAACGAATATCTCAATATCCTCTACCACCAGGGCATTTTTGCCCTGGGCGCGTATCTTTCCCTGCTGATCCTGCTGGCAAAGCGCTGGATTGCCCAGGCCCCGACCAGCGCCGGCGCCGCCATTTTAGGGGCCGGGTGCCTGGGATACTGCATCCAGGCCTTTTTCGGCATTTCCATGTGTACCACAGCACTTTTTTTCTGGACGGCCCTGGCTCTGCTGGCAGCCCCGGGCTGCTTAAGCTCACCTGAGGGCGGCACATAGAAAAACGCGCAAAAGCGGCCCGGGAAAATCCCCGGGCCGCTTTCTTATGCGTTCAGGCTTGCTGTTTTATCCGATAGGCTCGAAATCTGCTGCCCCGTGTTTGCACAGCGGGCACACGTAATCGTCAGGCAGCTCGTCCCCTTCGTATACATAGCCGCACACCTTGCATACAAAGCCCCTCTTTCCCTCTAACTGGGGCCTGGGCTTGACAAAGTTCTGGTAGTAGGTGTAGGTCATGGTTTCCACATTGTTGATAACACGGGCCTCTGTCACGCTGCAGATGAACATGCCATGGGTGTCTAAGTCCACATACTGCTCCACCTTCAGGGACATGAAGGAGTTGATAAACCGGGACAGGAACACCAGGCCGTTGTCAGAGCGCAACACCTCTTCCCCCTTAAACTTGTCCGCCGTCCGGCCGCTTTGGAAGCCGAAATTCTCAAACACAGAGAAGGGCGCGTCCTGGGAGAGGCAGTTGATATTCATCACGCCGGTCTGCTTGATAACGTGGTGGGAATAGTTTTCCTTGTTGATGGTGACGGCAATGCGGTTGGGGGTGTTTGTCACCTGGGTGACGGTGTTCACAATCAGGCCGTTGTCCTTTTTGCCGTCGTTGCTTGTCACCACATACAGGCCATAGCCGATGTTAAAGAGGGCGGTCATGTCGTGCTTGTCGGCAGTTTCGCTGTGCTGGGCGATATAATCCTGGCACAGCTCCTGGGCCAGGGCCTCCAGCTTTTCGCTGCTCTCCGCGTTTAAGGCGGAACGGATGGTGACGGTAGGCTCGGCAATGGTGATTTTCTTGCATTTTGCAAACATGTTCTTCATCACCTTCGCCGCCATAGGCGCCCAGGTGCCGTTTTCAATGAAGCCCACCGTGCGGTTCTGATAATTGCGCTCGGTGAGGTGGTTGATAAAAGTGTGCATAAAGGGGAAGATTTCCGCGTTGTAGGTGGTGGTGGCAAGCACCAGCTTGTTGTAGCGGAAAGCGTCCTCCACAGCCTCTGCCATGTCGCAGCGGGCCAGATCGAACAGGGACACCTTGGGGCAGCCCTTCTGGCTGAGCTTTTCGGCAAACTGCTCCACAGCCCGGCGGGTGTTGCCATACACAGAGGTATAGGCGATGACAATGCCCTCGCTCTCCGGGGTGTAGGAGGACCACAAATCATAAAGATGGAGGTAGTGCCCCAGGTTTTCCTTTAAGACCGGGCCATGGAGGGGGCAGATAACCTGGATGTCAAGGCCCGCCGCCTTCTTCAAAAGGGCCTGCACCTGGGCGCCGTATTTGCCCACAATGCCGATGTAATACCGCCTTGCCTCGCAGTCCCAAGGCTCGTCCGCGTCTAAAGCGCCGAACTTCCCAAAGCCGTCGGCAGAGAAAAGCACCTTGTCTGTGCTATCATAGGTCACCAGCACCTCGGGCCAGTGTACCATGGGGGCAGCCACAAAGGCAAAATCGTGGCGGCCTGTGGAAAGGGTGTCCCCCTCGGCCACTACCATCTGCCTGTCCTCAAAGGCTGTGCCGAAAAACTGCTCCATCATGGAAAAGGCTTTTGCGCTGGAGACAATGGTGGTGCTTTTATACATCTGCATAAAGCTGTGGATGCTGGCGGAGTGGTCAGGCTCCATGTGCTGGATGATGAGGTAATCCGGGCTTTTGTCCCCCAGGACGTTCTGGAGGTTGTCCAGCCATTCATGGGTGAAGCGGGCGTCCACTGTGTCGAACACAGCGGTTTTCTCGTCCAGCACCACATAAGAATTGTAGGCCATGCCGTTTGGCACCACATACTGGCCCTCAAACAGGTCTACCTGATGGTCGTTTACGCCTACATACCGGATGTCCTTTGTAATTTCCATAGTCTGCTCCTTCTTTTGTTTTGTATTCTTCCCCCAGGGGGCTTTCTTCACAGCCCATAGTATAGCATAAAAATTCCCATCTGCCAAGAGGAAAAGGCCTTTGGGACAGGGCCTGCCCCTGCGGTTTTTTTATGGCATGGGCGCTTCGCCGGGGGAAAGGGAAAAACTTTGTGAAATTTGGAAAAGGGCTTGACATTCCCTGCGGTTTCGGCTGTAATAAGGAGGAGAGTATCGGGCGCGGGCCAGGGGGTTCCTGGGGCCTTGCTCCCAGCGAGGAGAGGTAATGTGAAAAAGTTTTTTCCCCGGTATAAGGGCAGTTATTTCTGTTATGTGCTGACCTTCTTTTTCTATTTCATGGCAATGGCCCTGTTCGGCTCTGTGCTTTCCGTATACTTGACGGGCATTGGGAAGTCTGCGTCGGAAATGTCTTTTATCATCTCGGCCTCCGGGCTTTTCTCCTTTGCCATGGTGCCGGCGGTGGGATACTTAAACGACTTAACCCGCAGGCCCCGGCTTATCAGCACCCTGCTGCTTCTGGGGGTGGGGGTGCTGGGGCTGGTGTTCGCCGTGTGCCGGGCCACCTGGGCGCTGTTTTTGCTGGACGGGCTTATTATGTCCTTTATCAACTCCATCATGCCTATTACGGAGCGCATGGCCGGGCAAAGTAAATACCGCTACGGCGCTTTGCGGGTGTGGGGCACCCTGGGGTATGCTGTGGGCGCACAGTGCGCCGGCGTGGCGGTAGAGCTTTACCCGCCCATGGTGCTGTTTGCCGCCCTCTTCATTTCCTGCGGCCTGACGGCCCTGGGGTTTGCGGGCACAGAGGAGAAAGGGGAAAAGAAGGCGGAAAAAGCAGAAAAGCGGGAGAAGCCCCCTCTTTCCTCCCTGGTGCAGAACAGGCAGTTCCTGCTGTATGTGCTGGCGGCCTTCCTGTTTGCCGGGTGCTCCGGGGTGAACATGAACCTTGCCCCTGTGCTGCTTTCCAGCCTGGGGGTGTCCACAGGGGCAGTGGGCACGGTGCTGTTTTTCAGCACGCTGATTGAAATCCCCCTCATCCTGTTTTCCCACAAATACATGGATAAGTTTTCCGGCAAGGCCCTCATGCTTGCAAGCTTTGCCATTATCACTGTCCAGTTCCTGTTTTACGGGTTCTCCCGTTCCGCCCTGGTGGTGGTGGCGGTGATGGTGTCCATCAAGGCCATTGCTTCCACCCTGTTCCAGATGATCACCCTGAAAATGGTGCGGAACCTCCTGCCCGGAAGCCTTACCACCACAGGCCTTTCTGTGATAAACTCTTTAAACAGCGTGTCCATTATCCTGCTGCAAAATGCCGGGGGTTTTGTCACTGACCAGTGGAACATCCAGGTGCTGTACCTGTGCCTGGCGGTACTCACAGGCCTGGGGATGCTGCTGGCCCTGGGATTGCCTGCCTGCAAGGATGAAAAGGTGTTCTCGTGATGGCTGCAGGGGATTCGCCTGTTTGACATATTTTAAAAGGAGCTGATGCATATGTACCGTTGTGCGCTTTTCGACATTGACAACACCCTGCTTGTAAAAAAACCTACCATTGCTGAAATGGTTTATGAGCTGGCGGCGCGGGAGAACCCGGCCCTTACAATGGACGAGGCGGAGAAGGCCTACGCTGAAAGCGAATTGTGGCAAGGGCAGCAGATCCAAAAGGAGAACGAAACAGGGGTGCGCATGGCAGATGAGGAATACCTGGAGAATGTCACAGGCATTTACCGCCGCGCCCTGGGCCTGGGGGAGAAAGCCTGCCAAAGCCTTACAGAGCTTTTCGGCAGGGACTATAAAAAGGAATACCAGCTTATGCCCGGCGCCAAGGAGCTTTTGGGACGGCTGCAGGCAGAGGGCCTGTCCCTGGGGATTGTCAGCAACAACCACAGCGGCGTGCGGAAGGTTTTAGCGGGCATGGGGCTGGAGGGCTTCTTTGGCTGTATGGTAATTTCCGAAGAGGTAAACCTCTATAAGCCTGACCCCCGGATTTTGCAGCTTGCCTGCGAAAAGCTGGGCACAGCCCCTGGGGAAAGCGTTTATGTGGGGGATCATCCCTTTGACGTGCTGTGCGCCCACAGCGCCGGCATGGCGGCAGCCTGGCTGCCCGCGAACCGGTTTATGGAAATCCCCCCCTTTATAGGCCCGCCCGATTACACCATTTCCTCCCTCCACGAAGCGGCAGGGGTGCTGCTGGGGGAGGCATACAGCCGCCGCACTTAAAAATACCATTCATGAAATGCATACTTCATAATATATATAGCCTTCTTGGAAAACAGATGGCGCTGGACAGATTGCGCGGTCAAGGGGCGTTAGGCCCCTTGCAGGGTTTGGGACAGCGTCCCAAGGTCTTCTAGCGCTGAAAAAATTCCGCAAAAGTCCAATTAAAACGAGAGGAGCAGAAAAGTTATGGAAAAGCAGTTCCCACGCACGCAGGTGGAGGGGATATCCCTTTCCCGGATGCTCATCGGCACAAACTGGCTCTTAGGCTGGAGCCATACCAGCGTCTCTGCCGACGAGATGATTAAGGCCCGGTATGACAGCGCCCAGGCATTCAGGCCTGTGCTGGAGGCCTATCTCCGCCACGGGGTTGACAGCATTATGGCCCCCTTCGGCCTTTCCCCAGAGCTGACAAAGGCTGTGAAGGAGACGGAACAGCATATGGGCCGGGAGATTGTCATGATAGACACCCCCACCCTGAATGTGGACGACACCCCGGAAGCCCGCCGGGAGGCGGAGCGCATGGTAAAGGCTGCCGCCAGCCGGGGGGCAAAGCTGTGCCTGCTGCACCACTCCTGCGTGGAGCAGCTTGTGAACAAAAACCTGGGGCAGATTCCCCGGCTGGACGATTACACCAAGATGGTGCGGGACGCGGGCATGGTGCCGGGGCTTTCCGCCCACATGCCGGAGCTGGTGGTCTATTCCGACAAAAACGGCTACGATGTCCAGACATATATCCAGATTTTCAACTGCATGGGCTTTTTAATGCAGGTGGAGATTGAGACAGTGGCTTCCATTATCCACAACGCCAAAAAGCCTGTGATGACCATCAAGTCCATGGCAGCGGGCCGCTGCTCCCCCTATGTAGGGCTTACCTTCTCCTGGAACGCCATCCGGGAGAAGGACATGGTGACAGTGGGGGCCTTTTCCGCAAATGAAGCGGAGGAGGACATTGAAATCTCCCTGGCGGCCATAGAGCGCCGCTTCCCCAACCTGGAAAAGCGCGCAAGCCCTGTGCAGAACCAGGCAGCCTTTGGATAATATAGTAAACGCGCTTGAAAACCGGTATGTACGATTTTCAAGCAGGCAAATGCGTTTTGGCCCGCAATAAAAAGGAAGCGCCCGCTATACGGCAGGCGCTTCCTTTTTTGGTATCGGCAACGCAGTTCATATAAGCCATGTCCTTTTTAAACCACATTAACTATATAAGCTATACCTGTCCGGAAACAGCGGCTAAAAGCAGGAACAGGCAGGGCACAGCGGCCAAGGCTCCTAGGGCAATGTCCAGCACGGCAACTGCCCGCCAGGCACCGGGCTTTTGCCCTTTAAAAAGGCACAGGCTGGCAATGCCGCAGATGACAGCCCCTGCCGGGACGGGCACGCACAAAAGCAGGAAGGCTGTTCCGGCAAATATCCCCGCGGCCTGCAGGGGTTCCCATTGCCCCAGAAGCGGCACAGCCGAACCCAGGGCAAAGAATAGCGCCAGCAGCGCCATCAGACCCAGCAGGCACAGGGGGATAAGGGCCAAAAGCCAGGCGGCTTTCCCGGCGGCAAGATTTTTCTTCATCGGCGCGCCCTCACCAGTAAAGCGCCAGGGCGCCGGGGAGAACCTCTGTTTCCATCCTCATCCCGCCGGCGCAGTATTCCCCGTCCAAAGACCAGGGCATAGGCTCTTTGCAGGTGAAAACAGCGCCCTTTGTATGGGTGAAGGTGATGAGATCCTCCTCCGCCTTGCCGCTCATCAGGGCCAGGAGGATGCGGTTCAACTCATGGAGGCTTTGGGGCTGCTTCACCAGGCACAGCTCGAACAGGCCGTCGCAGGGGTCAACCTTGGATTCGTCCAGCTTGATAACGCCTCCCAGGGAGGTGGAGCTGCTCAGGCCCCCATAGAGGTATTTCCCCTCATATACCCCGCCCTCCGCCGTTTCCACCCGGGCTTCATAAGACTGCAGGGCAGGCAGCTCTTTAATGCCCTCAATCACATAGGCAAGGTGCCCTAAGGAGTTTTTCAGGCTTTGGGTGGTGTTGTAGGAGGACTGGGTGAAGGCCCCGAAAGAGGCCACATACAGGAAGCTGCGCCTGCCCATGCGCCCCAGATCAAGGGGCCGGGGCTTTCCCATGGCGATGAAGGACGCGGCCTTCACTGGATCTTTGGGAATCCCCAGAAAGCTTGCGAAATCGTTGGTGGTTCCCGCCGGGATATATCCCAAAGGCCCCAGGGCTTTTTCCCGCAGCAGCAGGTTTACTGTGTCGCTCAGGGTGCCGTCGCCCCCGCACACCACCAGCCTCCCGGGGTTTTTCCCTGCTGCAAGGAGCAGGGCCTTTTCCCCCTGCTCCTTGGATTCTGTTTTGATAACCTCCACGTCCCCGCCCCCGGCGGCAAACACTTCCTCAACTTGAGGAAGCTTTTGCAGGATGCCCTGCCTGCCTGCGTTGGCGTTTACCAGCAATATGGTTTTCATGGGCTGCCCTCCTTTAGGAATACGCCCCGGCAGGGCGCTGAAACTGGCTTCTGTAAAGCTCTGCGTAGAAGCCGTTTTTTGCTATCAGGGAATCGTGGGTGCCCTGCTCCACAATGTCCCCGTCCTTCATGCACAAAATCAGGTCGGCGCCCTGGATGGTGGAAAGCCGGTGGGCGATGATAAAGCTGGTGCGGCCCTGCATCAGGTTATCCATGGCCCGCTGCAAAAGCACCTCGGTGCGGGTGTCCACAGAGCTGGTGGCCTCGTCTAAAATCATCACCCGGGGATCCGCCAGAATGGCCCGGGCAATGGTGAGAAGCTGGCGCTGGCCCTGGGAAACGCCCTCCCCGTCCTCGCTGAGCACCATCTGATAGCCCCCGGGCAGGGTGCGGATAAAGTGGTCGGCCTGGGCGGCCTTTGCCGCCTGCACCACCTCTTCGTCTGTAGCGCCCAGCCGCCCGTAGCGGATGTTCTCCATAATGGTGGCGTTATACAGCCAGGCGTCCTGAAGCACCATGCCGAATTCCGTGCGCAGATCCTCCCGGGTGAAATCTGTCACCGGGTGGCCGTCAAAGGTGATTTCCCCGCCGTCTATGTCGTGAAAGCGCATGAGAAGCTTTACCATGGTGGTTTTGCCCGCCCCGGTGGGGCCGACGATAGCCACTTTCTGCCCGGCTTTCACCTCTGCGGAGAAATCCTTGATAACAGGCTCCTCCGGCCCGTTATAGCCAAAGCGCACGTGGGAGAAGGTGATGTCCCCCTTGGGGTTCAGATCTGCCATGCGGGCCAGAGGCTCCGGCTCCGCTTCCTCTTCCTCTCCTAAAAACTCAAAAATCCGCTCCGCCGCCGCCACAGTCATCTGCAACTGGCTGCCGATGCTGGCAAGCTGCATCACCGGCTGGGTGAAGCTGCGCACATACTGGATAAAGGCCTGTATGCCGCCAATGGTCATAGCGCCCCCCGCCGCCATGGCGGCCCCTGCCACGCACACCGCCACATAGCCCAGGTTCCCCACAAAGCTCATCACAGGGTGCATCAGCCCGGACAGGAAGTTTGCCTTCCACCCGGCGTTATAAAGCTTTTCGTTTTCCGCGTCAAAGGCTGCGGCAGCCTGTTCCTCCCTGCCAAAGGCTTTCACCACCAGGTGCCCGCCATACATTTCCTCCACCTGCCCGTTGACACTTCCCAGATACTCCTGCTGGCCCTGGAAGTGCCGCTGGGATACTTTTACAATGCCCAGCACCAGGCCGAAAGATACCGGAAGGATGCACAAAACCACCAGGGTAAGCTGCCAGCTTATGGTAAGCATTAGCACCAGCACGCCAATCATGGTGCAGGCAGAGGTGATAAGCTGGGTAACGCTCTGGGAAAGGGAGGTTGACAGCGCGTCCACATCGTTTGTCATGCGGGAGAGCACGTCCCCCTGGGTGGTCTTGTGGAAGTAGGAAAGGGGGAGGCAGTTGATTTTATGGGTGATGGCGTTTCGCAGGCCAAAGTGTACCTGGGTGGAAACTCCGGCCATAATGTGCCCCTGCAGGTAGGAAAACCCAGCGCCCGCCAGGTACAGCCCTCCCAGAACCAGCAGCACCCTGCCGATATAGATAAAGTCAATGCCCTCCCCGGCGCCGGTGATGGTACGCATCAGCCCTGCCGCCAGCTCGTCTGTGGCAAGGGCCAGCACCTTCGGCCCCGCAATGGTGAACACAGTGGAGGCCGCCGCGAAAAGCATCACCAGCACCAGCAGACCCCGGAAAGGCTTGAGATACCGTAAAAGCTCCCTGCCGCTGCGCCCGAAGTTTTTAGCCTTCTGGCCTCCGGCGGCCATAGGGCCATGGCCATGAGGCCCGCGTGGCCCCATGGGGGCGGGCCTGTTCTTCTCCTTCTCGCTCACACCAATTCCTCCTTCCGAAGCTGGCTTTCCGCAATCTCCCGGTAGACAGGGCAGCTTTCCAGAAGCTCCTTGTGGGTGCCCTTGCCCGCAAGCCTGCCGTCATCCAGCACCAGGATTTGCTCTGCCTGCATAATGGTGCTCACCCGCTGGGCAACAATGAGCACGGCTGACTTTTCCGTATACGGCCCCAAGGCAGCCCGCAGGGCGGCCTCTGTTTTAAAGTCCAGGGCGGAAAAGCTGTCGTCAAAAATATACACAGGGGCCTTGCGCACCAAGGCCCGGGCCATGGAAAGCCGCTGCCGCTGGCCGCCGGAAACGTTCCCGCCGCCCTGGGCAATGAAAGCGTCCAGGCCCTTTTCCATGTCCCCCACAAAGCCTGCCGCCTGGGCAACTTCCAGGGCCTGCATCACTTCCTCGTCGCCAGCGCCCTCCTTGCCATACAGCAGGTTTTCCTTCACAGAGCCTGTAAACAATAGGGCTTTCTGGGGCACAAAGCCAATGCTGTTCCGCAAATCCTCCTGGCGGTATTTCCGGATGTCCACCCCGTCCAGGGTGATTTCCCCTTCTGTCACGTCATAAAACCGGGGGATAAGGTTTATAAGGGTAGACTTCCCCGCCCCTGTAGCGCCGATAATGGCGGTGGTCTCCCCGGGCCGGGCCGTAAAGCTGATGTGCTCCAGCACGTTGCTTTCCGCGTCCCCATAGCGGAAGCTCACGTCCTTAAACTCGATAACGCCCTGTATCTCCCCGGGCTTTTCCGGGCTTTCCGGATCCCGCACCGCCAGAGGCATATCCAGCACCTCCCGGATGCGCTCCGCGGAAACGCTGGCCCGGGGCAGCATAATAAACATCATGGCAATCATTAAGAAGGAGGCGATAATCTGCATGGCATACTGGATGAAAGCCATCATGTCCCCAATCTGCAGGGCAGACTCCGCAATGGCATGGCCTCCCACCCACAGGATAACCAGGGTGCTCAGGTTCATCACCAGCATCATCATGGGCATCATGCCTGCCATCACCCGCTGGACAAAGCGGCTTGTATGGGAAAATTCCTGGTTCGCGCCTTTGAAGCGCTCCTCTTCAAAATCCTGGTTCCCAAAGGCCCGCACCACCATCATGCCGGAAAGGTGCTCCCGGCTGATACGGTTCAGGGCGTCCATCATCCCCTGCAGCGCCTTGAATTTCGGCAGGGCCAGGGCCATGGCCGTCATCGCCAGCCCCAGCATCACCACAACGGCAGCCGCCACAATCCAGCTCATGGAAACGCTTTTCTCCACGGCAAAGAGGACGCCCCCTATGCCCATAATGGGGGCATAGCACACCAGCCGCAGCCCCATGGTAATCAGCATCTGCACCTGCTGCACATCGTTTGTGGTGCGGGTGATAAGGGAGGCGGTGGAGAATTTGTCAAACTCCGGCCCGCCCAGGCCCATTACCTTGGAGAACAGGTCGTGGCGCAGGCGCTTGCCCACAGCCGCCGCAATGCGGGAGGAGAAAAGCCCCACCAGCACAGCCGCCAAAGCGCCCAGCAGGGAAACCCCCAGCATTACCAAACCCTTGCCCCAGATATAGGCAGACTGGGCGGGGGCGGTGTCCAGCCCCAGCTCCTCATAGAAAAGCTTTTTCAGGTTTACGCCCACCTGATCCCCCATGGCCCCAGGGGCTTCCGCCGCCAGGGAAGCGGCCTTGGAAAGGCTTTCCCGGGGGGCAAGCTCCAGGAGGGGGAGAAGCTGGTAAAGCTGCTGGGCGCTCATGCCCCGGATGCCGTTTTCTGACAGGGAAAAGCCGCCTTTCCCCGCGCTTCCCCCGCCAGGCTCTCCCGGCTGGGGCGGGTTCTCCGGCTGGGGCGCGCTGCTGCCGTTAAACTCCGGCTTGCTCACAGTGTCCTCAGGGCTGTCCCACTCTGCGGGGGAGTCCGCGCTGCCCTCATGCCCTTCGCCGCCCTCTGTGCCGGGGGCAGGGCTTGCAAAGCTTTCGCCTGCGCCGGGAAGGGGGGCCTCCAGCCCTCCTGCAGGCTCCACCACGGCGAAATCCCCCATGGGCATAACCGCAGGCTCCCCGGCGGCCTCCTGCCTGGGGCTTTCCGCCCGGGGCAGGAGGGGCAGGTTCATGCCGCTGGCGGGCACGGGATAATCCTCGTGAGGGCTTCGCAGGTTGGGATCCGTTGCGTCCACCCGGTAGCCGTCGTCCGGAATTTCCAGGTTGGGATCCGTGCCCACAGTGGAAAACCTGTCAGGCTCTTCGTCAGGCGCTGCGCTGCTGCCCTCCGGCACAGAGGATGCCTCCCCGTCAGGCAGGGAAGGCTCTGTGTCACCGTTTTCCAGGTCCGCCGGCTTTTCCGTTTTGTCCGGCAAAACAGGGCGGGCCGCGTTCTGGGTTTGTCCGGCCTTTAAGGCAAGCTCTTCCAGCTCCCCGGAAGCAGAAGCCTCCTGCATATACAGCAGGAAGCCATAGGAGGCCTGCCCGAAGGCTCCGTCCAGGGCCTTCCGGGCTTCCGACTCCAGCCCCTCCCGCAGCAGGCACACAGCCTCCCGCCGGGCCAGGGGATAGTCCCCGGAAATGCGCTGGGCCTCGCTGCTTTCCGGCTCTATGGTATAGTAGCCTTCCTCCAGCAGGGCCTTTTCCTCCTCCCCGGCAAAATAAAGCAGAAGCGCATGGGCCTTCTGGCTCATGGCCTCAGGCGCGCCTGCCTCCAGGCCCCCCTGCTGGATGCCCACGTTTACAAGGCTGCTCATCAGGTTGGGCAGGGCCAGCTCGCTTACAGCCTGGCCGAATAAAAGGAAAATGCAGATAAGCACCAGCGCCCAAAAGGGCTTCAGATATCGCGCGGTCAGCTTCACAGGCTGCCGCCCCCTTTCTCCAAAAACAGTAAAAAATAATCCGTCCCCCGCCGCCCGGGGCAGGGCCTCCCTTGACTATAGCACGCCCCTGCCCCCAGCGTCAAGGCGGCAGGGGAAAAGTTAAAGAAGGCTTTACACTCTATTCACAATGGCTCCAAAGCCCTGACCCCGCCAGCCGTTCCCACAGCCGGGGGGTGATGTCCGGGTAGGTGAGGTTTTCCGGCAAAGCGTCAAAAAGCCGGGTTTCCGCCATCTCCTTTTCCGGCAGGGGGCCAAGGCCGCGGATCTCCGCCAGAAAAACCATGCCCACCGCCCCCTTGTCCCATTCGTCGTCCGCGGCCCAATACCCGCACACAGGCTGCAGCGTGAAGCTTTCCGCCCCCGATTCCTCCCAAAGCTCCCGCCGGGCCGCCTCCTCCGGGGATTCCCCCGGCTCGATGTGGCCGCCCTGGGTTTCCCAGGTGTCCCGCGCCCGGTGGCGGCTTAAAAGCAGTTTCCCCTGATACCGGGAAAACACGACCACAAATCTGCAGCTTCCCGTTTCTTCTCTGGCTAACACTTTGCACAGCATGGCCATCCCTCTCTTTCGCAATATTCCCGCCTCTCAGTATACCACCTGGAACAGCCCTTTGTACACCCGGCAAAAGGAAAAAACCAGGGGAAGCCTGCTTTTTCCCGGCGCCGGCATTTTTCGCCAAATTCCGGCATGTTCCGCCCCCTGCCCTTCTGAAGTTTTGCCAAAACCCCTGCCGCTTTCATATAAAAGGAATTGACAGCGGGGAAGGAAAGGGGTAAAATTTAGAATATACAGGTTTTTCCAAAGGAATGCATCAGGTGGACAAGCCTGATACGGCGAAAAATTTGGGAGAAAGGAATGGTACCGGGCACAAAAGGCGGATATGCCTGGCCTTTTTGTGCGTATTTCCGTATCGCATGGTGATTTTTTATGGTTACGGCACTTATCACAGGAGCGTCCTCCGGGCTGGGGAAGGAATATATCAACGCTATTATGGAGCAGTATCCCAGCGTGGATTCCTTCTGGATTATCGCCCGCAACAAGGAAGCCCTTTTCAAGGTTGCCGAGGAGCACACCGACAAAACCATTGCCACCATTTCCCTGGATCTCGCAAAGGACGAGAGCCTGGAGGTTATGGAGCAGCTTTTAAAGGAAAACAACCCGGAAATCAAGGTGCTGGTAAATAACGCGGGCTTTGGCAAATGCAGCGACTTTTTTGCCTCTGTCCGGGGGGAGCAGACCGGCATGGTGGATTTAAACTGCAAGGCCCTCACAGGCCTCACCCGCCTGTGCCTGCCCTATATGCTGGACGACAGCCTTGTTCTCAACGTGGCCTCCATCGCCGCCTTTGCCCCCACCCCCCGCATGTCTGTTTACAGCGCCACAAAGGCCTATGTGCTGGCCCTTTCCAAAGCCCTTCACGACGAGCTGCGGCCCAGGGGCATCAAGGTTACAGCCGTTTGCCCCGGCCCCATGGATACAGACTTCTGGCATGTGGCAAATGTGCCGGAGGGCAAGTCGCGGCTTATTGACAAGCTGCCCCGGGTTTCCCCTAAGGACGTGGCGGCAGGTTCCCTGCGGGCCGCCAAGCGGGGCAAAATTGTGTACACCAAGGGCATCTGGTATAAGCTGTACAGGCTGGCGGCAAAGCTTCTGCCCCATGGGTTCATTATGGAATTTACAGAAGTGTGAAAAATAGAAAGATAAGGAACGATACGGGGAGGTTCTTATGCAGCTTGAAATTGCCCTGCGGGAAGGCCCGGTGGCCCTGCGGCCGCTGAAGGCGGAGGACGCTTCCCTGCTGCTGCGGTGGCTGACAGACCCCGCTGTTCTGGAATGGTATGAGGGGCGGGACAGGCCCTTCACGCCCCAGATGGTGCAGGAGCATTTTTACAAGGAGGACGGCCTTTCCCGCTGCATCATCCTCTATGAAGGAAGCCCGGCGGGGTATGTGCAGGTTTATCCGCTGGATGAGGAGGAAAAGCAGGAGTATGGCTGCCCGGAGGCCCCTTCTCCGGCCTTTGCCATGGATCAGTTCCTGGGCGAGACAGCCTGCTGGGGGAAACGCATTGGCAGGGCTTTCATTTCCCTGCTTCTCAAACATCTTGCCGCTGCCGAAAATGCCCAGGCTGTCTATGTGGATCCCCATACGGATAATAAGAGGGCCATCCGCTGCTACGAGGCCTGCGGTTTCCGGCAGGTGAAGCTGCTGCCAAAGCACGAGCTGCACGAGGGCAGTATGCGGGACTGCTGGCTGATGGAATATAGGCCTCAGGAAACAGAATAGCTGTATAATTTGAAAAACACAGGCTTTTGCTTTGTGCAGGCGGCTGGCTATAAGGAGGAATTCTATGATACGCCCGAAAGAGATAGTGAATAAATGGGTAGATGCTTTCAATGCCGGCGACGCAGAGGCACTTGCCAGTCTGTATGATTGCGACGCAGTCAACCACCAGGTTGCCAACGAGCCTGTTGCGGGGGTTGAGGCGATTAGAAAAATGTTTGCGGATGAGTTCTCCGCCGCAAACATGGTTTGTATAGCAGAGAATATTTTTGAAGATGGGCAGTGGGCCATCCTGGAGTGGAAAGATCCCTTAGGCCTTCGGGGCTGCGGTTTTTTCCATGTGGTCAATGGCAAAATCGTGTTCCAGCGGGGATATTGGGACAAGCTCTCTTTCTTAAAGCAGCACAATCTGCCGATAGAGCAGTGAAGCTTTCAGGCAGCATAAAAAGGCGGGACAAACCGGAATGGTCTGTCCCGCCTTTTGTTTTTGCGAAGTTGCCTCTGACCCGCCCCTATCTGCCGCCCCGGAGGATTTTTCCCAAACGGGGATGGAGCCGCTGGAAATAGGCAGAGATAAGCCCCGCCAGAGCAAAGTCATACACCAGGAACACCAGATTTGCCAGAACCAGCAGGAGGAGGGGCGTGAAAGGCCCTAAAAAGGAAATGCTTTCTAAGGGAACCCCCAGCATGTACAGGGCCAGCAGGGCTTCCGCAATGCAGGCCGCGTTAAAAACCAGCAGCTTGGAGAGAACCCGTACAGGCCTTTTCCGGATACGGGCCAGCAGGCCGAACAGGGCGGGATAATAGCCGAAAAACAGCAGGTAAATCAGGGCGGCCTCCCTGTCCGGGGCCAAAAGCATGACGAAAACCGCCGTGGCCCCATAGCATCCAAAACCCCAGGGCACCCCGGCCTCTGCCACCACAGGGATCAGCAGGCACCCCGCCATAGCCGGCGCAGCAATGCTGGCCATAGGCGCCAGGCCCTGAAAAAGCATCAAAACGGTGCCCAGCGCTGCCATAACGCCGCTTAACGCTATTTTTACTGATTGCTTCACAGCAAAGCGCCCCTTTCTGTCAGCAGCAGGAGATTAAATCCCCGCCCATGCATTCGCAGCAGCAGTCGGCGCAGATAAGGCCCTGGCACAGATCGCAGGTGTTGCAGCCTCCCGCGGCCATGTTGGGGTTATAGCCGCCATACATGCCAGTGCCTTGGTTCATGGCCTGGTTTAAAGCGGCGCTGTATTCGCCGTTGCCCGGATCCATCTGGCAGGCCCGGGAGAAGTGATCCTTTGCCTCCTCCAGCCAGCCCCGGCGGTACAGCACAGAGCCTTTCAGGAAATACCATTCGGCGTTGCGGCGCTCGGCGGGCACGCCGTTTAAAAGCTGCTCGGCGTCTGCAATGCGGCCCGCCATAATCAGGCTGCGCACATCGCTGAAAGCAGAGCCGCGGCTGCCGCCCACATTGTTGTAGCCATAGCCCCCGGCACGCCCCTGCCCGCTGCCTGCCTTGCGCTGGGCGGTGATGGTGTCGTAGGCTTCGTTGATTTCCTTCATCTTCTCGTCCGCCAGCTCTTTTAAGGGGCTGTCGGCATACTGATCCGGGTGGTACTTTTTGGCAAGGCTGCGGTAAGCCTCCTTCACTTCCTCATCGGTTGCCGAGGGCGAAACGCCCAGGGCTTTGTACGGATCGCTCATGTACTGCTCCTTTTCCAGGTTCCAAAATTGATTCCCTTATTCTTCCTTTGCATTCCAGTATATCCAAACTATACCATGGAAACCTTACAGGTTTTTGTTGTTAACACAGTTCAAAAGAGGCAGCAGACCTCTTTTGAACCAGGCGGCGTCGCCGCCCAGCTTGAAAATCGGGTTATACCGATTTTCAAGTGTGTTTACGATAACTCCCGCCGGGGCTTTTCCTTAATGTGCAGAAAGAGGATTTCCCTTTGCAGCTCCGGCAGGCCCTTTTGCACCACGTTTTCGATGATCGGCTCAAAATTCATCAGGTCTATGAGGTTTAAGGGCAGCGCCATCTGGGCGGCTGTGCGGTTTAAAGCCGCGTTGCAGAAATTGTCTGCCTGGCGGCGTTCCTCCTCTGCCAGCGCTGTCTTCCCCCAAAAGCCCAGCTTTGCAATAAAGGGGTTAAAGGCCCCGGTGCGGAGATCCTCCGGCAAATCGTCTGCAGCGTCCATGAGGTAAATCCACCTGCCCAGAAAATACCCAAACTGGGAGAGGGGCATTTCCTGCCGGGCATCCCCCCCTGCAAGCTCCCCGAACACCTGGGACAGCAGCCGGGCGGTAGGCTCGGCGCAGGCATCCAGCCCGGCCTGGGCGCTTTCCGCTTCCGCCTGGGCGGCCATGGCCTTTTCCGCCGATTCAGCCAGAAAAGGATACCGCAGCCCGGCTTTGCGTGCCTTCCGGCGGAAGAAGGGCCGCAGCAGGCGCTTCCCCAGGGATTTCAGGAGGCCTTCGTCCGCAATGTCATCCTGCAGCTTGTGGTATGCCAGCAGCACCGTCAGGGCGGCGGCTTTCTGATAGGCTTCCCCTTCCCCCGCAAGATAGCGGCAGTGCTTTAAAGGGTTCATGGCGCAAGTTTTTTTATGCTCGGTAAGCTTCGCGCCGGATACGGCAAGGGCCAGCAGGGCATAAAAGGTGCAGTCATAGCTGAGCAGGAACCGGGAAGCCGGGCCGTATTCCTGGCCCAGCACCTTGCAAAGCTGGCAGTACACCGCCTTATACTGCTCGTACTCCCGCACCAGCAGCTCTGATTTGTTGGGGCGCACATATCCAAACAAAAAATAACACCCCCTCTGGCTTTCTATTGTACCCCATTCCCTCCAAAAGTTGTTGAACACACTGTAAACATTGGGCGCGGCGCTTTTTCTTTATGTATGCCCCTGCCCGCCGGGAGGGGCACAGGGCTACCGATCCCGGGGAGAAGCAGGCTTTTCCGGGCTTTCGCCGGCAGCCTCCCGGGGAATCTCCATGCTGGAAAGCTCCCGGTAAGACTCCAGCTCCGCCCGGTTGGCAGGCGCGGCATACATCAGGCCTGTACATTCGGTGGCGGAGCAGACGTTTGACGTGCTGGGGAATTTTCCCTCCGGCAGGGGATCGTGCTCGTGATACTGCATGGGCTTCTTTCCGCTGTTTTTGTTTTTCACAGAGATGCTCCTTTCCCTTTTGCGGTTTCCGTTCTGTATTTTTCGCGGGAAGGGGAAAAATATGCGCTGGGGAAAGCGGCGGGAATAAGATGGATCCTGGCATTACTATACATACTTAGAAGTATAACCTCCATGGTAATTTTCAAAAAATCCCCATGTATGGAACACCCCTGAAAGCGGACAATAGCTTTCGGGGGTGATTTTTATGATCCCATATTTTTGGGGGGATGTGCCAGCCAGAAGCCTGGTAAGCGGGGGCGTGTCCGGGGTGACCTTCAGTTCCCTGCTGCGGGACGATCTGGGCCTGCGGGATTTGCCTGAAGAAGTCCGGAACAAGCTGGAAAGCCGGGAAGGGATAATCCGCTCTTCCCAGCAGTTGGAAGCCATGATAAACGAGCTGAGCATCCAGCAGTAAGCGGGCAGGCGCGCCCTGCCCTCCTTGCTCCTGGCAGGAGGGGAGGCAGCGCCCGCTTACATAGGCAGGCTGCCCTGGAGGAAATCGTAGGGGGTCTGCTGGTATACATAGTAGTTCAGCCAGTTGGATACTAATAAATGGGCGTTGCTCCGCCAGGTGAAGGGCGGCGTGCGGGAATGGTCGTCCTCCGGGAAGTAGTGGTAAGGCACTTTGGGGTTCAGCCCCTTGTTCATGTCACGGAAATATTCCTTTGCCAAGGTGTCCCGGTCATATTCCGCGTGGCCCGTAACAAAAATCTGCCTGCCCTCCTTGTCGGCGACAATGTGCAGCCCTGCCAAATCCGACACAGCCAGGGGGATTAAGCCCGGGCACTGCCGGATATCCTCCAGGCGCACCTCGGTATGGCGGGAGTGGGGGGCAAAGTAATTGTCGTCAAAGCCCCGCATCAGGGGGTGGTATGGATTTAACACAGTATGATTATAAATGCCGCTGAGCTTTTCCGGCAGGGGATACTTGGGCACACCGTAATGATAGTACAGCCCGGCCTGGGCGCCCCAGCAGATGTGCAGCACAGAATACACGTTCTCCTTAGACCACTCCATTATATCGCACATTTCCTGCCAATAGTCCACTTCCTCAAAGGGCAGCTTTTCCACAGGCGCGCCTGTAATAATCATCCCGTCATATTTCTCTCCCCGCACATCCGGGAACGTCTTATAGAAAGCGTTCAGGTGCCCGGCGCTGGTGTTCTTGCTGATATGGGTGGCAGGGTGCAGCAGTTCCACGTCTACCTGCAAGGGGGAGTTGCCCAAAAGCCGCAGAAGCTGGGTTTCAGTTTCAATCTTGGTGGGCATTAAATTAAGTATGGCAATCTTCAGAGGGCGGATGTCCTGGTTCTGCGCACGCTCGTGGCTCATCACAAAGATGTTTTCAGACTCCAGCACCTCAATGGCAGGCAGATCCATCTGGATTCGGATAGGCATTTTGTCACATCCTTTAGAAATTTGAAATTTTTTAAAAAAAGGGGTTGACTTTCCTGGCAATAGGTGTTATTATATCAAAGCTGTCCCGCGAGCCGGAAGGTGAGGGGAAGCAAAGACATTATACCACAGCCTCTCCCAGAAAGGGAGACGGGCCCTGAAAAAAGTTTCAAAAAAACTTGAAAAAAGGGGTTGACAAACGAAAAACGCTGTGGTAAAATAGTCAAGCACTCGAGAG
>ERZ779624.21-NODE-21-length-85934-cov-9.223896_pt1 | contig 85934 bp, 77 predicted proteins | sample MGYA00514190_ERZ779624 | MGnify/ENA primary metagenome ERZ779624 (study PRJEB29562, sample SAMEA4376706) | mouse gut metagenome | isolation source: Cecum | study: EMG produced TPA metagenomics assembly of the A DSS colitis mouse model was used to assess the microbial... | reverse complement strand
TGGGGAGAACGGGAATTTTTACAGTATCGGTATTTCTCAGTTTGCCGTGCACGGCTCTCTGGATAACTGCCGTGAAGGTTTTTTGGCAGGGTTGGCGGAGGAGGGTATCGTGGAGGGGGAAAACCTGGTGGTGGAGGTGGGCAATGCCCAGGCGGATCCGGGTATGGCAGCCCTGATTGCAGATCATTTTATAAGTGAAAGGGTGGATATGATTTGTGCCATTGCAACGCCTTCTGCGGCGACAGCCTATAATGCTGTGATGGACACCAATCTTCCTGTGATCTATACCGCGGTGTCTGATCCCGTGGAGGCCGGGCTGGCGAAGGAGGACGGGAGCCCGGTGGGAAATATCACCGGAACCTGCGATGCCCTTGCAGTGGACGCACAGCTTCAGATGATTCGGGAGATTCTTCCGGAGGCAGAAACCATCGGTATTATCTACACCACAAGCGAAGCAAATTCCATCAGTACGGTGGCGCGGTATCAGGAGCTGGCCGGAAACTATGGCTTTGAGATTGTGACAACAGGAGTCACCGCCATGTCTGAGGTATCACTTGCGGCTGCGGATATGGTAAGGAAGGTGGATTGTATTACCAATCTTACGGATAACACGGTGGTAAGCGCCCTGCAGACAGTGCTGGATGAGGCAGGAAGGGCGGGAATACCGGTGTTTGGTTCTGAGGTTGAACAGGTAAAAGCAGGCTGTGTGGCTTCGATGGGACTGGAATATTTTGAGCTGGGCAGACAGACCGGCAAGATGGCTGCCAAGGTGCTGAAAGGGGAGGCGAAGGCTTCGGATATGGCTTTTGAGATTATTACCGATCCCAGTCTGTATGTAAATTATGCGGCGGCAGAGAAGCTGGGGCTGACGCTTCCCGGGCGCTATGGAGAAGAGGCCTGCCAGAGCTTTGACGAGATTGTTGTGGAATAGAGCAAAGAAAGCGCTGCGGTGAATGGAAAGAGCAGCGGCGGGAAGGGAGCAAAAATGGCATTGCTGTTAAGTGTCCTGGAGCAGGGAATGATCTATGGTATTCTGGCGCTGGGAGTATATATCACTTATAAAATACTGGACTTTCCGGATCTGACAGTGGACGGTAGCTTTCCGTTGGGGGCGGCTGTCACAGTACGTCTGATCGGCCTGGGCGCGCCCGCGGCCATGACCCTTCCGGCGGCATTTTTGAGCGGAGCGCTGGCCGGTCTGTGTACCGGACTGATTCATGTGAAGCTGAAGGTGCGGGATCTGTTGTCCGGTATTGTCATGATGACGGGGCTCTATACGGTTAACCTTTGGATAGCAGGCAGCGGTTATGTACCGATTTTTCACAAAAGCACCGTTTTTGACAATGGGTTGGTGAATGCGGTGTTTGGCGGCGCGTTTTCCCGGGTTAAGACAGTATTGATAATCCTTGTCATTACGGTGGCGGTAAAGTCTGTTCTGGACTGGTATCTGAGTACCAAATCAGGTTTCCTGCTCCGGGCGGCGGGAGAGAATGATACCATTGTCACCAGCCTGGGGGCAGATCAGGGACTGGTGAAAACGGTGGGACTTTCTATTGCAAATGGACTGGTGGCTCTGAGCGGGTGTATCTACGCCCAGCAGCAGAGGAGCTTTGAAATTTCCATAGGGACGGGAGCGGTGGTCATCGGTCTGGCAAGTGTTATTATCGGCACAAATCTGTTTCGACGGGCGGCGTTTCTGCGGATCACATCAGGCGTAATCCTTGGCGCCGTCCTGTACAAGGCCTGTGTGGCTCTGGCTATGTTTGCCGGAATTGGCGCGAATGCAATCAAACTGGTCACGGCTGTTCTTTTCCTGATCATTCTGGTGGCAAGTATGGATAGGAAGAAGGTGAAACGATGCTGCAGTTGAAGGGAATCAGCAAAACGTTCAATTCCGGTTCCGTCAATGAACTATGTCTGTTCAGGGACTTTGATTTCACGGTTCAGGACGGCGAGTTTGTGTCGGTGGTGGGCAGCAACGGTTCCGGTAAGTCCACCCTGTTGAATATGATCTGCGGAACTGTTTCCGTTGATGCCGGACAGATTCTGATAAACGGGAGGGATATCTCCGGCGAGAAGGATTTTATCCGTCAAAGGCGGATTGGAAGGGTATATCAGGATCCGGCAAGGGGTACTTGTCCGGGGATGACAATAATGGAAAATCTGTCTATAGCCGATAATAAAGGAAAGCATTATAATCTGACCGGATGTGTAAACAAAGGGAAAACGGAGGTTTATCGGAACATGCTTCGTTCTTTGAAGCTTGGTCTGGAGGATAAACTGGAGGTACAGGTGGGGGCACTCTCCGGCGGGCAGCGTCAGGCGCTGGCGCTGCTGATGGCCGTCATGGCGCCTGTGGATTTTCTGATACTGGATGAACACACCGCGGCGCTGGATCCCAAAACTGCGGAAACCATTATGGAGCTTACGGAAAAGCTGGTGAAAGAAAAACAGATGACGGCCATTATGGTGACGCACAATCTCCGACATGCTGTAAAGTATGGAAGCAGGCTTGTGATGATGCAGGAGGGAAGTGTGGTTCTGGATCTTGTGGGAGCGGAAAAGCAGCGTGCCGATGCGGAACAGGTTATGAGAATTTTTAATGGAATCGGCTTGGAACAGGGCAGGTGCCAGACACAGGGGAGCTTTCAGATATGGGGATGAAAAGCAGAAAAAAGCATAGTGGCTTGATTACGACGGGCATGTTCTTCCTGGCCGCTTCGCTCATTGCCTGCAGCGGATTGCAGGCGGATACGAATATTGTGGAAGATACGGAAGCCTCCAAAATAGAAGCTGATCCTGTGAGTGAAACCCTGGAGATTTCCCAGGAGCCCGGGGATGCGGCGGATAAGCTGTTCTGTCTGAAAAACGGAGATACAAAATCTCTGGTGGGGCTTTCTCCTGGCGATGTGCTGGACTATGACAACTATGAGATCAGCGGCGTTTCTTCTGAGGGGCAGTGGTATTATCGGGAAAAGGGAGAGGAATACGGCAGTATAGAATATAGCTTTAACGGAAAAGGGAACGGCTTCAGCGGTCTGGCACTGTTTGCGGACGGTGATTTTCTGGGTATCAGGGTAGGGGAGGACACACTGGAAACTTTGACGGATATTTTGGGCAATGCAGATATCCTGGAGGAGGAAAAAGAAGGCGGTTGGAACGTGAGCTGCGCTGTCTGGAATTTCAGGGAAGGGATTTTGCAGGCAAGAATCCGGGACGGGAAAATAAGCAGTCTCAGCTATTTTGTGGAAGGTGCGGCGGCAGATGCCAGGGAACTGCGGCAAGAGGAGACCGATTTCGGGAGAGAGCGCCTGGAGACGAAAGGCTGTGTGGAGGCGATCTACGGCTGGAGTGCCTTCGGCTCTGAATCCGAAGGAACATATGGCATATATGAGCCCGGTGACGAGGACTATGATGCGGGCAGAGTGGGGGAGTTTATACGCGAATATCTGCAGGCTCAGGGGATTGAAAAGGAGGAGCCGGACGGAGTCACCTATTGGCCAGAGGGTGATCTTTTTACGGAATATTATGTAGATAAAGAGAAGGGACAATATTGCTTTATTGTTCATTTCTGGAACAATTATTGTGTGGATCAAGAAAACAATGTGAGCGTGTATCAGGATGAGGTATACTGTACCACCTATACGCTGGAGGAAGAAGGGAGGTGGGGGAGCCTCATTCGAGAGTGGGATGAGGAAGAGAACAGGGGTGAAGAACGATTGTACGACAACTATGGGAAAAGAATGGCAGAGGCGGTTTATGAGTACATGCCGGGAACGCCCTTTCCCTTTGTTCTGGAATCCAGAAACCTGGATTCCAACTTTCATCCGTCGCTGTTGCTCAGGAATCAGAAAACCTGGTTTTATAAACAATTTTCTGCGTTTGATGAGGCAGGAAGATTTCTTTCCTACAAAGGAAGCGGGGAGGAAAACGGAAAAGGAGAATATCTGTGTTATCCCTGTTGGACGGTGCATGATGAGACAGGAAGACTGAAACTGATCCGGGAGGAACTTCAGCAGTGCGACAAAGAGAAGTGGGGCTGGTGGGACGAAGGCATCGACTATTCGGGGCAGATGGAGATTTTTTATGACGGGGAGGGAAACATAAACAGCATAGAGTATTTGCGTTCAAGTTATTCCCATGGCACCTCAGATTCCAACGGCCGCATTTTATATGATGATAAGGGCAGGATGGTCTATAACAGCTTTTATATTACCCATGGCGGAGACGCAGGGATTTTTCTGTATGAGGGGGATTCTCGTATGCCCTGGTGTGTGCTGCGCTGGTGCAGCTATCTGCCGGGCTTTGAGGAGGCTTACCTGTTTTTACAGCAGTAATTTCAGGTGCAAATTTATATGAGCCGTTGTTGCGTATGCGGCGGAAATCAGGAGGAAAAGGAAATGGTAAAGAAAGCGGAAGGGAAGGAATTGATAAAGGCTGCAGAGCTGGCCGTGCTGATGTGGGACGAGCATACGGTTTCCGGGCTGGCACAGGAATTTGAGGAGGCGTCCGGGAAGGGAACGCAGTTTTTTCTGAAATATGAGGGTGACGAGCCGGTGGGGTTTGCTCAGTGTCAGCTGCGCCATGACTATGTGGAAGGGACAGATTCCAGCCCGGTGGGTTATCTGGAAGGCATTTTCGTAAAAGAAGCATGTCGTCACAAGGGATATGCCAGAGAGCTGCTGCGGGAATGTGAAAAGTGGGCTGCAGAGCAGGGCTGCGGGGAGTTTGCCAGCGACTGCGAGCTGGGGAATGAGGAGAGTCTTGCTTTTCACCTGGCGGCGGGCTTTGCCGAGGCAAACCGTATCATCTGCTTTACGAAGGAACTGTAGGATTGAGCCGTTGGCAAAATAGCCTCCACGCAGTCACTCAGGCAGGTGAGAGCACATAATTCACCTCATAGGTTTCGTCAATCAGAAGGTAGTCGGCATTGTGAGCGCGGCACTGTCTTAAGGTTTCGGCGTTATCTGCCAGCACAGATTCCAGGGTGCAATCCTCGTCGTCCCCCCGGTCCTCTATGATGCCGGCATACTTTCTGATATTGTCAAAATGGTTTCTGATATAGTGTTCACTCATCACAAGACAGATATATTTGATGTGATCCCGATATTCCTGCTGGAAATCCTTTTGCCAGTCAAAGGGAATATAGCAGCCCTCTACAATCAGATTCTGTTCATTTTCAATGGCTGTCTTTACCATTTCCCGGACGATGGGCCATAAGTAATCGGTCAGCGCCCTGTCGTCGCTGACAGGAGTCAGGGAGGTGTTTCCGCTGCGGATCAGCCCCATCTTCAGATGGTCTATTGACAGATAGGGAAATTTGTATGTTTCCAGTAACTTTTGTGCAAGGGCAGTTTTGCCCGTATGAGACGCGCCTGCTATGAACAGGATCATGATTGTCTTTCCTCCCAAACTGAGTTTGCCGTTGTGAGCGTCCGGGAAATATCCGGTACAGTCGATTATCGGTGCTTTGCGGATTCCGTGTATTTTTCCTCACAGTATTTGCAGCGGTAAACTTCCCGCTCCGCATCCGCCAGGCAGAAAATATGGGGCAGTTCCTGCTCGATGGAGGTGATGCAGCGGGGATTGCGGCATTTGATGACATTTTTGATCTGCCTGGGCAGGATCAGTTCCTTTTTTTCTACAATTTCGCCGTTTTTGATGACATTCACGGTAATGTTGTGGTCAATGTAGGCCAGCACGTCCAAATCCAGCATGTCGATGTCACACTCTACCTTGAGTATGTCCTTTTTCCCCATCTTGTCGCTGCGGGCATTTTTGATGATGGCCACCGTGCAGTCCAGCTTATCCAGCTGCAGGTGCTCGTAGATATCCAGGCTTTTACCTGCCTTGATGTGATCCAGCACAAAGCCTTCTTCGATTTTTCCGACGTTTAACATAGTGCAGTCCTCCCTTTTATATGATGTTCAGCAGAGTCAGAATCAGGGCCATGCGGACATAGACGCCGTATCTGGCCTGTCTGAAGTATGCGGCCCGGGGATCGTCGTCCACCTCCACAGAGATCTCGTTGACCCTGGGAAGAGGATGCAGCACCAGCATGTCCTTTCGGGCCAGAGCCATTTTGGCGGTATCCAGGATGTAAAAATCCTTTAATCGGATATAATCCTCCTCGTTGAAAAAACGTTCCTTCTGTACCCGTGTCATGTAAAGAAAGTCCAGATCGGGCATTACGTTTTCCAGGCGGATCACTTCCTCATAGGGGATCTGTTTTTCTTTCAGCATGTCGGTGATGTAGTCCGGAACCCGCAGCTCCTCCGGGGAGATAAAGACAAAGCGAATTCCTTCATAGCGCACCAGGGCGTTGATCAGGGAGTGAACCGTGCGGCCGAACTTCAGGTCGCCGCAGAGACCGATGGTGAAATGATCCAGGCGTCCCTTCAGGCTGCGGATGGTCAAAAGGTCGGTCAGGGTCTGAGTGGGGTGCTGGTGTCCGCCGTCACCGGCGTTGATCACCGGGATTTCCGACTTTTCGGCGGCTACCATGGGAGCGCCCTCCTTGGGGTGGCGCATGGCGCAGATGTCCGCATAGCAGGAGATGATACGGATGGTGTCGGAAACGCTCTCTCCCTTTGATGCGGAAGAGGAAGCGGCGTCGGAGAAGCCGATAACCTGGCCGCCCAGCCTGGTCATGGCGGACTCAAAGCTGAGTCTTGTCCGGGTGCTGGGCTCGTAGAAGCAGGTGGCCAGGATTCTGCCGTCGCAGGAGTGGGCGTATTTTCCGGGATTTCGCTCGATATCGTTTGCAAGGTCGAAGAGCCGGTCCAGCTCTTCTGTGGTGAAGTCCAGGGGACTCATCAGATGTCTCATAAAATTTTCCTCCTAAAAATACGTCGAAGAGAAATCTCTTCGACGTATGATGGTTATGACTGAAATGTTAACAGATCCTCCACTGTCTTGCGTCTGGGAGCAGCGGGGGATTCTGCAGGGTATCCGATAGGAATCAGGGCAACCAGCTCTATGTCCTCGGGAAGTTCAAGAACCTTTGCGGCATCCGCCTCGTCAAACAGTCCCATGATAACGGTGCCAAGTCCCTCTTCGTATGCTGCCAGACAAAACGCCTCACTGGCTGCGCCGGCGTCATACATCTGCCAGCCGGTTCCCTTGGGGGTGGAGAAGGAGCCGTCGCGCTCATAGCCGCTGCGACCGGTGATCATGGTAACGGCGATAACCATGGGAGCCTGTTCCATGATGACACCGTTTCCGGCATAGAGATTGGTGCATTTGGCAAGGGCGGCTTTCTTTTCGCCCTCCACGGCAATGTAACGGGTAATCTGCGTGTTTTTCCAGCTGGGGGCATATGCCGCCGCGGCCACGATCTTTTCAATCAGTTCGTGAGCAACGGGCTGTTCGGTAAATTTTCGGATGCTTCTGCGTCCGGTGATACACTCGTTCGCTGTCATACTCTTAACCTCCACAGGTATTTTCCTAATGATACCACTTTGGGGGAAGGGTTGCAATGGGAAAGAAATAAAATTCCGGTTGCAAATCGGAGAAAATCCCTTTATACTTGACAGTAAAGCGGTTATTTATAATTCTGAAGAAAGACCCCGGGAGACGGGCAGGGAGGTATCAGCATGGAATTTGTGGAGAGAAAACGTTGGTTATTTTTTGGGCTGCCCTTTACCTTTACCAAGTATACCATTAAGGAGGATATGATAACCATTGACGCCGGATTTCTGAAGACGGTGGAAAACGACTGTTATATGTACAAGGTGCAGGACGTGCAGCACAGCGCCAGTCTGGCGGAGAAGCTGTTCGGCCTTGGGACTGTGACCTGCTTTACCGGCGATACGACCCACCCGCAGCTTGTGCTGGAGCACATCAAAAATTCCAAGGCGGTAAAGGACTTTATTCTGGAGGAATCCGAGCAGGCCCGGCTGAAGAGACGCACGGTAAATATGCTGGATATCGGTTCCGCAAATATGGACGATCTGGATGATTCCGAATAGGGAGGCTTTTAGTTAGCTGTTGTATTTTCGGAAAAGGGTTTATGCGGAGGAGGAATCCTCCGGGGAGGACAGCAGGCGTTCAAACAGAAGGCCTGCCCCAAACCAGCAGGGGGCAAAGTCAAGACGGATGACACGGTTTATGTTCCATCTGCTCTTGCGATAGTCCCAGGGGCACAGCTTGTGTCTGGCCAGCAGCCTGCCTGTGATATACTCTGTGGAAAAGATCATACTCATGTAGGTCAGTCCCCGGAGCCAGGCAGGCTTTCTTTTCAGCAGTCTGCTGACCGGGGCGAGAAGGGCGGCACTGCCGTAGATGGGAAACATCCAGATGGAAGTCACTCCCTTCAAGGTCATATCCCGTCTGCGCAGGGAGTCTGCGGAGGTAAAAAGGATCTCCATGCACCAGCCGGTGAGGCCGCATTTCAGAAAGTTTTTACAAAAGACGACAGCTCTTTTTTTCATAATGGAAGGGTACTCCTTTGTCCGCTTTGGCGGACATTTTTTCTTTCTATGGCCTTCAGTATAACCGGAGAAACAGAAAATATCCGTTCACATTTTTGATTTTTGGTGTATAATGCGAGGGTGGGCGTCGGCCGGAAGGAAGACGGTTTGCAAATATTGACTGTTATGAGCGGAAGGGTGTAAGCCACACTCTTTTGGCGCGAAAGAAGGGATAACCATGAATGAGCGACAGGTGATGGAATATATGGAGCAGGTGAGCGCTTACGGGATCGTACCTGGGCTTGACAGCATCCGCGAGCTGTGCAGGGAACTGGGGGATCCCCAGAAGGAGCTGCGGTTTGTTCACATTGCCGGCACCAACGGGAAAGGTTCCGTATCGGCTTTTCTGGCCGAAATACTGAAGTGTGCGGGGTATCGGGTGGGAAGGTATCTGTCTCCCACGCTGTTTCAGTACCGGGAGAGGATTCAGGTAAACGGCAGCTGTATCACGAAGGCGGCGCTTGGCCGGGGAGTGGAAAGAATCAAGGGAATCTGTGACGGAATGGTCGCACGGGGTCTGCCTCATCCCACGCCGTTTGAGATTGAGACAGCGCTGGGATTTCTGTATTTTTGGGAGAAGGCCTGCGATGTGGTGGTACTGGAGACGGGGATGGGCGGTCTCCTGGATGCCACAAACATTGTGGAAAACACGCTGGCGGCGGTGCTGACCAGTGTGAGCATGGATCATATGCAGTTTCTGGGGGATACGCCGGAGAAAATTGCCTTCCAGAAGGCGGGGATCATCAAGAGGGGATGCAGGGTGGTCAGCGCGGTTCAGAGAAAAGAGGTTATGGAGGTGATCCAAGCCGGAGCGGAAGCGCTGGGCTGTCCGCTGCAGGCTGTGGAACCGGAGATGATCTCACAGGTGCGATATGGCTTGGAGAAGCAAAGCTTTGATTACGGCGGCTTGAAAAAGCTGGAGCTTTCACTGGCCGGCAAGTATCAGATCGAGAATGCCGCCCTTGCAGTGGAGACAGTGGAGGCGCTGCGGGAACAGGGGTTATCCGTGTCGGAGGAGGCTGTCCGGCTGGGGCTATTACGAACCCAGTGGCCGGGGCGTTTTACCCTGATCGGAAAGAAACCGTATTTTATTGTGGATGGAGCGCACAATGAGGAGGCGGCCGTCAGACTTGCGGAATCGCTGGAATTTTATTTTACAAATAAGCGTGTTATCTATATAATGGGAGTGTTGAAGGACAAGGAGTACGAAAAAATAATCGCAAGTACCCATGCTTTGGCGGATCAGATCATCACGGTGACGCCGCCCGGGAATCCCAGGGCGCTGCCCGCTTACGAACTGGCCAGGGCAGTGGCGGAGGTGCACTGTGATGTGACTGCGGCTGACAGCCTGGAGGAGGCGGTGGAGATGAGCCGGCTGCTGGCAGGAAAAGAAGATGTGATTGTGGCCTTCGGTTCGCTTTCCTTTCTGGGGCGGCTGATGGAGATTGCGGGATATGGAAAGGTGTCGTGAGTAGGATGACGGATCAGAATAAGATACGGGAGGGAGTCAGGCTCCTTCTGGAGGGCATTGGTGAGGATGCGGGGAGAGAGGGACTGAAGGACACTCCGGACAGGATCGCCAGGATGTATGAAGAAATCTTTGGGGGAATGGGGGAGGATGCGGCGGAGCCCTTATCCAGAACCTTTGCGGCGGAGGACAGCGGAATGGTGCTGGAGAAGGACATTGTCTTCCATTCCATGTGCGAGCATCACATGCTGCCATTTTACGGCAGAGCGCATGTGGCCTATCTGCCGGACGGCAGGGTGGCCGGGCTGAGCAAGCTGGCGAGAACCGTGGAGATCTATGCGAAACGCCTGCAGATACAGGAGCGGATGACGGGACAGATTGCCGATGCGCTGATGGAGCATCTGCAGCCAAAGGGAGTTATGGTAGTGCTGGAGGCGGAGCATATGTGCATGACCATGCGGGGGATCAGAAAGCCCGGCAGCAGGACGGTGAGCGTTGCCGCAAGGGGCGTTTTCCAGGATAACGCGGCTCTGCAGGAGCAGTTTTTCCACATACTGACGCTGGGGGAAGAAAGGAACTTCCGGTGAAGCTTTTTCGGATGCAGAGTCGGCAGAATTAACGTCGAGTGGAGGGCAGCCCTGTGGAGAGAATCGAAAAAATCAGAAAACATGTATTATTTTTGGACGGACTGAGACGGAATACGGCGGCAGAGGCAGACAGATGCTTCTGCCATCATGATATGGCGCACTTTCTGGATGTGGCCAGGATAGGGGTAATCATCAACCTGGAGGAAGAATTGGAGATTCCCAAAGAGATGATCTATGCGGCAGCTCTGCTGCATGATATCGGAAAGCACAGGCAGTATGGGGAGGGAATCCCGCATGAACAGGCCAGCGCAGCGGCGGCATTGGAAATTTTGACGGACTGTGGCTTTGATGATAAAGAAACAAGTGTTATTACAGATGCCATCTTACAGCACAGAAACGGTGACGTGGTCTGGGAGCGGAATCTGAGAGGACTGCTTTACCGGGCGGATAAGGCCAGCCGTCCCTGTTTTGTCTGTGACAGAAGCGAACAGTGTGACTGGAAAGGAAGCAAAAAGAACAGGGAGATACGATACTGAGGGATGTCCCGCGGCGGAAGCCCGGGGAAAAAGAGAACGGAGAAGAGGAGGGTATGGAATGTTAATCGGAGGCAGAGAATTTGAGACAGAAGGACATACTTATGTGATGGGGATACTGAATGTAACACCTGATTCTTTTTCCGACGGCGGAAGGTGGAACAGCCTGGATAAGGCCCTGGGACATGTGGAGGACATGCTGGCTCAGGGGGCTGATCTCATTGATATCGGGGGAGAGTCCACCCGGCCGGGGTATACGCCGCTCTCCGAAGAGGAGGAGCTTCATCGTGTGATTCCGGTTCTGGAGGCTGTGAAGGCCAGGTTTGACGTGTCCATATCTCTGGATACCTGCAAGGCAGGGGTGGCTTCTGAGGGAATCCGGGCAGGTGCGGATCTGATCAATGATATCTGGGGATTGAAATATGATGATAAAATGGCAGGTGTTATTGCCGAGAGCGGATTGCCCTGCTGTCTGATGCACAACCGTAAGAATATGGCTTACGGGAATTTTATGCAGGATGTGGCTGCAGATCTGGCGGAGAGTCTGTCTCTGGCGGAAAAGGCGGGAATTGCACGGGAAAAGATTGTTCTGGATCCCGGGGTTGGATTTGCAAAGTCCTATGAACAGAATCTGGAGGTTATCAATTCCCTGGAGGAGCTGAAGGTACTGGGCCAGCCGCTTTTATTGGGATGCAGCCGCAAGTCGGTGGTGGGGCTGACCCTTGATCTGCCCGCGGATCAGAGAGTGGAGGGAACGCTGACCACAACGGTCTTTGGGGTGATGAAAGGATGCATGTTTGTCCGGGTTCATGACGTGAGGGAAAATCTTCGGGTCGTTCGGATGGCGGAAGCGATTTTGAGGGGAGGAAGAGTCTGATGTACAGTGAATCTGCAGGAGATGAGATCAGGATTGAAGGACTGGAGGTGTACGCATATCACGGAGTCTACCCGGAGGAGCGGGAGAAGGGCCAGCGTTTTCAGGTAGATGCGGTGTTGTATGGGGACACCCGTAGGGCAGGACTGGAGGATGAGCTTGCGCTGTCCGTGGATTATGGCCAGGTTTGCCTGTTCATAGACAAATGGATGAAGGAGAATCCTTGTAAGCTGCTGGAGGCGGTGGCGGAGAGGCTTTCGGAAGCTATTTTGTTGAAATATGACTTGATTTCCGCTCTGGATCTGGAAATCAGGAAACCCAACGCACCCATTCCCCTTCCCTTTGGCTGTGTCTCCGTGCGGGTGCACAGAGGATGGCACAGGGCTTATCTTGGAATCGGATCCAATCTGGGGGACAGAGAAAGCTATGTCAACGGAGCGATGCAGGCACTGAGGACACATGATAAAATCCGTTTGACCAGGGTTTCGGAGCTGTTGGAGACCGCACCTTACGGGGGAGTGGAGCAGGACGATTTTTTAAACGGAGCGCTGGAGATCGAGACAGTACTGTCGCCGGAGGAATTGCTGGATGCGCTCCATGAAATTGAGAATGAGGCGGGCAGAAAGCGCACGCTGCGCTGGGGGCCCAGAACGCTGGATCTGGATATTCTGTTTTATGACAGGCTGGTGTATGAGAGCGACAGGCTGGTGATTCCCCATCCCGATCTGGAAAACCGTACCTTTGTATTGAGACCGTTAAGCACTCTGGCGCCCGGCTACAGGCATCCGGTTCTGGAAAAGTCCGTAAAACACCTGCTGCAGGAGCTGGAAGCCAGAGAAGGGGCGCAGCAGCATCAGTAGGTTCTTCCCGGGCTGCCGCTTCAGTGCCGCAAGTGAGACGGGAGAAGACGTTCCGAAAAGGCGGCGGCAAATCCGGTGAACAGGCCGGTGAGGATACCGCTCAGGGCCAGAAAGGGAAGATAGGCCAGCACGCCGGGGGTGGCGGTGAGAACCAGGGCGGTCAGAAGCTGTCCCAGATTGTGGGTCAGTCCGCCCATGGCGCCGGTGAGGAAGGACATTTTCCTGCCAAGCAGGCGTCCGGCAAGGTACATGGCCAACAGACTGAATGCCCCTCCCGCCAGGCTGTAGAACAGGCTGACTGCCTGTCCGAACAGCAGGGAGGACAGCAGGATCCGGGCGGTGAGGACAAGGCAGGCATCCCCTGGGGAATAGCGGCGTAAGACAACGAGTGTTATGATATTTGCCAGCCCCAGTTTGATCCCCGGGATGGGAACCAGGGGAGGAATCATGCTCTCCGCGGCGTAGATGGCCAGGGAAAGTGTAGTGTACAGGGCCAGTGCGGTAAGTTTTTTTACAGGCATAGGTGTGTCCCTTCCGCGTTGTGGTACACGCTTCAAGTCGGAATAAATTACGACTGTTTTCAAATTCAATAGGTTATTATGTCAACGGCCTCCGGATCGTTGTCGGAAGGCGGAGCGGCGGGGCGCAGGCGGATTACCAGCCGATTGGGCAGGCAGGTGATGGGCAGAGCGGAATCGCTGAGAAAGCCCTGACGGACGCAGAGCTTGTCGGGACAGTCCGCAGAGACAATGCCGATGCTTCCGGGGCGGACTTCCACCTGGTTTTTGCCGCCGTCTGAACCGGTGACGGTAAAGGTATAGGCTTCCGGGACAGCGGAAAGAGGAATGCTGAGGATCAGCTTTCCCTCCTGGTACAGATCGGCAATATAGCCGGATGCCCTTTCGCGGGGAGCAAGGATATACCACAGGCTGACGGCGGAGACCGTCAGCAGAAAAATGCCGATGAGGACAGCGCCCCGGGTTGATTTTTTCTTCATGCTTCGGAAGTCCTCCTTTCGGACAGACAGTGTGGCCGCCGGGGTTATTACCTCTGTGGAACCGTGTGGCGGCTTCTTCAGTATAGCAAAAAGGACAGGGAAAATGAAGAATTTTTTTAAAGCGGTGGTATGTCTCATGGGGCTGCTTAGCCTGACAGGACTGGTCTGCGTCGGCTGCAGGGGCGCGGAGCCGGAACGGATTCAGAACACGGATACGGCCATGGGAACCGTTGTACAGCAGAATCTGTATGTTCGATCCGGCGGAGAGAAGGAGGCGGAGGAGATTTTGAAGCTTCTGCGCGTTCTGGAGGAACAGCAGCTCTCCAGAAGGCTGGAGGGGTCGGAGGTCTGGAATGTGAATGCGGCCACAGGATCGGAGGAAGGGTGTCCGGTTTCCCCAGAGCTTGAAGCACTCCTGGAGGATTGCCTTTCTCTCTGGAAGCAGTCGGAGGGAGCCTTTGACGTGACGCTGGGGGAGGTGATTGCCCTGTGGGATATGGACGGATGGGCCTCGGGAGAGCGGGAGGGCGCGTTTACACCGCCGGATGAGGAAACGCTGCAAGATGCCCTTGGACGCTGCGGAAGCGGCAGGCTGGAGCTTGCGGAGGGCAGGCTTTTTCTGCCGGAGGGAATGAAGATCGATCTGGGAGCCGTGGGGAAGGGTGCTGCTTTGGACTGTCTCCTGGGCTATCTGGCGGAAAATGAAAAAATAACAGGTGCTGTCATATCTGTGGGAGGCAGTGTCCTGACTTACGGAGAAAAGCCCGACGGCAGTCCATGGAAGGTGGGGATCCGGGATCCCCGGGATTCTTCGGCCAACATGGGTGTGCTGACCCTGGAAGGACAGTGGTGTGTTTCCACTTCAGGTGACTATGAGCGGTTTGTGGAGGTGGACGGCGTCAGATATCATCATATTCTGGATCCTGCTACGGGACGGCCTGCGGACAGTGGGACGGCAGGAGTCACCGTGCTGTCAAGGAGCGGATTTGACAGCGATGCACTTTCTACCGCCTGCTTTATCCTGGGGCCTGAGAAGGGGATGAAGCTGGCGGAAAAGTATGGTGTGGAGGTACTCTTTGTGGGGACGGACGGCAGCATACGGATGAGTCCGGGGATGGAGGCGTATTTCCGGGACTGACCGCCCAAACCCGTACTTGCGGGGCGGATGGGTTTGGTGTAAAATGAAAGGAAGAAAGAAAACGGAGAGCGCGGCAGGAATGCGTAAGTATCATGCGGGGAGCAGAGCGGATGGAAGAAAATGGTTATATGCATGCGGATGAAGGGATATTGCGGGCAATCGACGAGAAGATGCCGCCGGAGGAGGAACTGCAGGATCTGGCGGAGTTTTTCAAGGTGTTCGGAGATGCCACAAGACTGAAGATATTGTATGTGCTGCTCAGCTCGGAAATGTGTGTGTATGATATCTCCGCCGTGCTGGGGATGTCACAGTCCGCCATCTCCCATCAGCTCAGGGTGCTGAAGCAGATGGATCTGGTGAAGAACCGGCGGGACGGAAAGACCGTTTTTTATTCTCTGGCGGATGCTCACATTGTGACGATCCTGAGCCAGGGACTTGATCATATTGAAGAATAAATCCCGCCGGATGGTATGTCCGGCGGGGTTTTTGTCGTGGATTTGTCGAAGTACGTTGTCAGGGTGTGAACAGATTGTACAGAGTGCTTCCGATGGCGGAGTGATAGATGGTGTCCTCTTCCCCGAAGGGCTGGAAATATACATAGCGGGAGGTTATATTGATATGGGTGAAATTTCCTTCCGCCAGCATGGTGTCGTCGGAGCCGTCCGTGCGCATGAACCGAAGCTGAGGCTGGCTGCCGTTTTTCTGATAATAGAGATAGCCGCTGCCCAGGTTAAAGCAGTCCACTCTGTCCTGTGTCAGAACCTGGATCTCGTTTTGAGACAGGGAATAACGGCAGAGACGGTAATTGTTTTCCACATCCAGGTAATAAACATAATTTCCGTCCACCACGGGATACCAGATATTTCCGTGCCACACCTCGGATACCACATCGTTGGCGGTATTCAGGGCGTAGAGATAATGATCCTGCTGGGTGCCGTTATAGTAGATGGTGCCGTTTACGGCACAGGCCGGATTGATATTATAATCGGCCAGGGGAACCAGATCGGATTTGTCGATTTTCAGTTTGTAGAAGGAGGGCCCCGCGTTTGTGGAGGTGAGCAGATACAGATAATTGTCTACCAGCTGCCCGGTCACAACCACGTCGTTTGTCAGCGCGGTGATGCTTTTTCCGTCCAGTTTGCAGCGGTTGAAGGTGATCATGCCGCGCAGCTGAACCAGGCCGGAATCCTCCGCGGCGCCGGTCTGGAAGAAATAGAGGTATTTCCCTCCGGCGAGAATATTTCGTACCTTCAGATCATTCAGCCGACGCACATTTGTCTCGTCCGGATTCATGGCACAGAGAACGCCGCCTGCGGCAATGTTGGAAAAATATACGGTGCCGTCATATTCACAGAAAAGGCCGTCGTTATTCAGATTTCCGCCGGTATTGCCTATCGTGCCTGCAGGGTTCATTTGGACGCGGCCTTTAAAGAACATCGTAACGCCCAGCAGGGCAAGCATGGCAATACAGACCGTGACGGTCAATACGGTTTTTAATGTTTTACTCATATCAGATTCTCCCTTGCTTAAAATTACGGATACCTTAACTATACACCCCTTTTTGCTTGCTATCAAGTTTGTTTTGTTATAAGATAGACTGTATGAAAATATAGAATTACCGGTCGCGGAGCGAGCAGTGACAATACAGACCGGCAGGGGGAGGTACGGGGTTGGATTTACTGGAATTGCGCCGGCAGATAGATGAGATCGACGGGCAGATTGTGGAATTGTATGAGAGACGGATGGAGGTCTGCCGTCAGGTGGCGGAGTATAAGATCGGCACGGGGAAAAAGGTTTTTGACCGGCAGAGGGAGGCTGAGAAGCTTGCGAAGGTGAAGGCCATGACCCACAACGAGTTCAACGCCTGCGGCATCCAGGAGCTGTTCGAACAGATCATGTCCATGAGCAGGAAGCTGCAGTATCGCCTGCTGTCCCAGCACGGAAGCCTGGGAAAGCTTCCCTTTATCGGAGTTGACGATCTGGAGACGAAAAGGGCCAGAGTGGTCTTTCAGGGGGCGGAGGGCGCTTACTCGCAGGCGGCCATGCAGCAGTATTTCGGGGATGAGATACAGGGTTTTCATGTAGACAGCTTCCGGGATGCCATGAGTGCCATCGACGAGGGAAGCGCGGATTTTGCGGTGCTCCCCATTGAAAACTCTACGGCGGGGATTGTGAGTGAAATATATGATCTGCTGCAGGAATATGAAAACTATATTGTGGGAGAGCAGATTATCAAAATTGAGCATTGTCTGCTTGGGGTGCCGGGCGGAGAAATCGGGAAGATCAGAACCGTATATTCCCATCCCCAGTCCTTGATGCAGAGTGCCAGATATCTGGCAGACCGGGACTGGCAGCAGATCAGTATGCAGAATAACGCTTTTGCGGCCAGAAAGGTGGCGCAGGAGGGCGATATGTCCCAGGCGGCCATCGCCGGGGAGCATGCGGCCAAGGCGTACGGGCTGGAGGTGCTGCAGAGGGGAATCAATGATTCCGGTATCAATTCCACCCGGTTCATCATTGTCACCAACCAGAAGATTTTCCGGAAGGATGCGGGAAAGATCAGCATCTGCTTTGAGGTGCCTCATGAGAGCGGTTCCCTCTATCACATGCTGTCGCACTTTATTTACAATAATCTGAGCATGACAAAGATCGAGAGCCGTCCCATCGAGGACAGGGCCTGGGAATACCGGTTCTTTATCGACTTTGAGGGAAACCTGGCGGACGGCGCGGTGAAGAACGCCCTCCGGGGGCTGCGGGACGAAGCCAGGAATATGAAGATCCTGGGAAATTATTGAGTTGGAGGAACCTATGCGGGAACAGGAACTGATCGTATATCGCAATTTTGAGGACGGGGCTCTGCTGGAGGATATGGCCTGGATCATGAGCCGATTCGGGAGTGCGGCCGAAGAGAAAGAGGAGCGCTGTCCCGGACGGCCCCGGAGCAGGAAGGGGATGGCGGCTCTTTTTTACGACTGCATCCACCGTCTGATCGAGCTGGCCGGAAATTACGGGTTTCACGGGAACCTGTGGCACTGTTATCTGGCAAATCTGCTGGTAAACAACGAGAACAGCTACAGCTGCGGCTGTGAGCTGCGGGGGGAGATCGACGGCACCGTCAATGAAGCCGCGCTCCATGATATTGTTATTTTCAAGGAATTCTATGACTTCGATTTTGGACCGGTGATGGAAAAGCTGCAGGCGCCGGAGTTTTCCCTGATCGAAAATTACAGGGCCGGCAGCCGGGAGAGCAAGGTGTACAATGCCAGAATCTGCGCCCGCATCTGCCAGCTGGCGGAAAAGTTCTGCCAGGATCACACCCCGGAGGAGATGAAGGATACCCTCACCCGGTTTTACGGCGAGTACGGAGTGGGCAAGTTCGGACTGCATAAATCTTTCCGGGTGGAGCACGGCGAAAATGGGGTACGGATCGAACCGATTCCCAAGATCGCCCATGTGGCGCTGAATGATCTGGTGGGCTATGAAATTGCAAAGAAAAAGCTGACGGACAACACGGATGCCTTTGTGGCAGGGCGGAAGGCAAACAACTGTCTGCTTTTCGGGGATGCCGGGACGGGGAAATCCTCCAGCATCAAGGCCATTGCAAACGAATACTATGAAAAGGGGCTGCGCATCATAGAGGTGTACAAACACCAGTTCCGTGATTTGAACGAGGTCATCAGCCAGATTAAGAACCGAAACTATCGTTTTATCATCTACATGGACGACTTAAGCTTTGAGGAGTTTGAGACCGAGTACAAATACCTGAAGGCGGTCATCGAGGGAGGGCTGGAAAAAAAGCCGGAAAATGTGCTGATCTACGCCACCTCCAACCGCAGGCATCTCATTCGGGAAAATTACAGCGACAAGGAGGAGATCCGCCAGGATATGCACACCGGAGACACGGTTCAGGAGAAGCTGTCGCTGGTGTACCGCTTTGGAGTGACCATTTATTTTGGCGCGCCGGACAAAAAACAGTTTCGGGAGATTGTCAGAATACTGGCCGAACGGGGCGGGGTGGCAATGCCGGAGGAGGAGCTGCTGGCGGAGGCGAACAAGTGGGAGCTTTCCCACGGCGGCCTGTCCGGCAGAAGCGCCCAGCAGTTTATCGATTACTTATTGGGGGGAGCATAAATGAGTGTGAAAACCTTTGCGGCAATAGATGTGGGAAGCTATGAGACCGTGATGAAACTGTTTGAGTTTTCGGGGAAAAACAGTATGCGGGAGATCGACTGTATCAGCAGACGGCTCGACCTGGGAACAGAAACCTATTCCCACGGCAAGATCGGCAATGAAAAGACAGACGAGCTCTGCCGTACCCTGAAGGAGTTCCGCAAGATTATGAACGCTTACCGGGTGGATGCCTTCAGGGCATGCGGCACCAGCGCCGTCCGGGAGACGGAAAATTTTACGATCATTCAAGATCAGATCGCACAGCGGACCGGGATTTCCCTTGAGGTTCTGAGCAATATGGAGCAGCGATTCCTGGATTACAAGTCGGTGGCTTCCAGAGGGGAGAGCTTCCGCAGGATCATCGAGGAGAAGACGGCAATCCTTGACATCGGGGGCGGCAGCATCCAGCTCTCTCTGTTTGATAACGACACGCTGGTATCCACCCAGAATCTGCGGCTGGGCGTCCTGCGGATTCAGGACTATCTGAACCGGTTTGACGTAAGTCATTTTAAAATGGAGAACTTTATCGACGAGATGGTCATGGCACAGCTTGGCAACTACAAAAAGCTGTACCTTAAGGACAGGGAGATCCGCAATCTGATTGTCATAGACGAATATATTTCTCCCTGGGCGGTAAAGCGAACGGGCGGAAACCCGGACAAGGCCTTTCTGGACCGGGAGACCTTTGGGAATATTCTGAGACAGATGCGGGAGGGGAATCCGGTGCAGCTTGCGGGTTCTATGGGGATTCCGGAGGAGAAGGTGCTGTTGATGTTCATCAGTGCCATACTGACAAACCGGGTGGCGGAGCTGATGGGTGCAGGGCAGATCTGGGTGCCCGGGGTGACGCTGTGCGACGGCATCGCCTATGAATACGCGGAAAAGAACAAAATGTTCAAGGGAGAGCACGACTTTGAGAAGGATATTCTGGCCTGTGCCATGAATACCAGCAAGCGTTTTCTGGGAAGCACGAAGCGTTCCGAGACCCTGGAGAACATCAGCACCACCATTTTTGACAGTATGAAGAAGGTACATGGCCTGGGGAAGCGGGAGCTTCTGTATCTGAGGCTGGCGGCGATTCTGCACGACTGCGGAAAGTATATCAGCATGGTGAACATCGGGGAAACCTCCTACAATATCATCACGGCCACCGAGATCATCGGCCTGTCCCATCTGGAGCGGGCGATTGTGGCCAATGTGGTGCGCTTCAACCACAGCAGATTTACCTATTACGGGCGTGAGGACGGAGTCAGGGGGCTGGATCGGGAGTCCTACATGACGGTTGCCAAGCTGACGGCCATTCTGCGGCTGGCAAGCGGACTTGACAGAAGCCACAAACAGAAGATGAAAGGACTGCGGGCGGCGCTGAAGGACAATCAGCTGGTTCTGACGGTGGATACGGCGGTGGATATCACGCTGGAAAAGGGATTTTTTGAGGAAAAGGGCGAGTTTTTCCAGGAAGTATTCAGTGTGGAACCGGTGCTGAAGCTGAAAAAGACATGATAGGAAAGGTATGGCTGTAAGTTATGGGAGAAATTGATTTTTGCAATCCGAAGTATTATACCAACAGGGAGCTGTCCTGGATTCTCTTTGACCACAGGGTGCTGTGCGAGGCCAGGGACAAAAATATCCCGCTGTTTGAGAGGCTGAAATTCTTAAGTATCTCAGCCTCCAACCTGGATGAATTTTTTATGATCCGTGTGGCATCCTTAAAGGATATGGTGAATGCGGGCTATGAAAAGAAGGACATTGCCGGCATGACGCCCTCGGAACAGCTTGCCGCCATAGATGCGGCGATTCATGAGCTGGTGGATCTGCAGTACTCCACCTGGAACCGCTCGCTGATTCCTCAGCTGAAAAAGAACGGACTTCACGTCATCGACAGGCATGAGGAGCTGACGGAGGAAGAGGGGGCTTTTCTCGACAAATATTTCGAGGAAAACGTGTACCCCGTTCTGACCCCCATGGCGGTGGATTCTTCCAGGCCCTTCCCGCTGGTGCGGAATAAGACGCTGAATATCGCGGCTCTGGTGCATAAGAAGAATCAGGAGGAGCTGGAGTTTGCCACGGTGCAGGTGCCCTCCGTGCTGGACCGGATCGTGCAGCTGCCCACCGAGGGCAAGGCCAAAAAGGTGATTTTCCTGGAGGAGATCATCGAGCGAAACATGCATAAGCTGTTTTTAAACTATGATATTGTCTGCGCCTATCCCTTCCGCATTATGAGGAACGCAGATCTGAGCATCGAGGAGGATGAGGCGGCGGATCTGCTCAAGGAAATCGAAAAACAGCTGAAAAAACGGCAGTGGGGGGAGGCCATCCGCCTGGAGGTGGAAGAGGGCATGGATAAAAAGCTCCTGAAGATTCTGGAGAAGGAGCTGCATCTGGAAAAGCAGAACCTTTACCGGATCCCCGGGCCTCTGGATCTGACGGTGCTGATGAAACTGTACGGCCTGGAGGGCTTCGAGCATTTGAAAACGCCGAAGCATGTTCCCCAGCAGGTGCCGGAGCTTCCCCAGGGCTGCAGCATCTTTGACGAGATCAGAAAGGGAGATATTCTGCTTCATCACCCCTATCAGACCTTTGAGCCGGTGGTGGATTTTATCCGGCAGGCAGCCAGGGATCCGGAGGTGCTGGCCATCAAGCAGACGCTGTACCGGGTCAGCGGCAATTCTCCCATTATTTCCGCGCTGGCTCAGGCGGCGGAAAACGGAAAACAGGTGACGGTGCTGGTGGAGCTGAAGGCGCGCTTTGACGAGGAGCACAATATCGTCTGGGCGAAGATGCTGGAGAAGGCGGGGTGTCATGTGATCTATGGTCTGGTGGGCTTAAAGACCCACAGCAAGATCACGCTGGTGGTGAGAAGAGAGGAGGACGGGATCAGGCGATACGTCCATCTGGGCACCGGAAACTATAATGATGCCACGGCCAAGCTGTATACGGATATCGGGCTCTTTACCTGCGGGGAGGCGGTGGGCCAGGATGCAACGGCTGTGTTCAACATGCTCTCCGGCTACTCGGAGCCGCTGGTCTGGAACAAGCTCAGCGTTGCGCCGCTGTGGCTGAAGGATAAATTTCTCTATCTGATCGACAGAGAGAAAAAGAATGCCCTTGGAGGGCATCCCGCGAGGATTGTGGCGAAGATGAACTCTCTCTGCGACCGGGACATCATAGCGGCACTGTATGAAGCCAGCGCGGCGGGAGTGAAAATCGACCTGATTGTCCGGGGAATCTGCTGTCTTCGGACGGGAATCAAGGGAGTCAGCGAAAATATTACGGTGCGTTCCATTGTGGGGAATTTCCTGGAGCACAGCAGAATCTTCTATTTTGAGAACGATGAAAATTATGAGATCTACTGCGGCAGCGCGGACTGGATGCCCAGAAATCTGGAGCGGCGTGTGGAGATACTGTTCCCTGTAGACCGGCCCAAGCTGAAGGAAGAGCTGCTGCATATTCTGCAGAGCCAGCTGAAGGATAACGTAAAGGCGTCTGTGCTGCAGGAGGACGGAACCTATACGAAGGTGGATAAACGGGGAAAATCTCTGTTCCAGTCCCAGGAAACATTTTGTCAGGAGGCACTGAAAAAAGCCCGGGCAGCTGTCCCGGAGGAGGTTCATGTGACCAGGACATTTATACCGGAGGTACACCAGTGAAGATTTATTTGGCGTCTGCTTCTCCCAGAAGGAGAGAGCTTCTGGAACAGATCGGACTGAAGTTTGAGGTGAAGATCAGCAATGTAGCGGAGCATGTCACTGTCTCCGAGCCGGAAAGAGTGGTGGAGGAGCTGTCCGCACAGAAGGCCCGGGCAGTGTTGGAGGCTCTGGAGCAGGAGGAAAATCCCGGGGCTGAGGGCGAAGTTTCGGAACATGAGCGCAGTGTCAGGGCTGAGTCCGGGACTGCGGTGCGGGAGGAATATCTCATCATAGGAGCGGACACTGTGGTGGCGGTGGATGGCTGTATTCTGGGAAAGCCCTCCGGAGAGAAGCACGCCTATGAAATGCTGGGATGGCTGGCGGGAAGAACTCACCGTGTCTATACAGGCGTGACGCTTCTTTACAGGCCGAAGGAAGGAAAGACCATCTGTAAAACCTTTCATGAGATGACGGAGGTGAGTTTTTACCCTATGAGTGAGGAAGAAATCAGACGCTATCTCTCAACCGGCGACTGCATGGATAAGGCGGGGGCATATGGGATTCAGGGCTTCTGTGCCAGGTATATCAAGGGAATACAGGGAGATTACAACAACGTGGTGGGCCTTCCCGTGGGAAGGCTTTACCAGGAGGCAAAGGAGTGGCTGGGCGAATGAAAAGAGCTGTGATTTTTGATCTGGATGGGACGCTGTCAGATTCCATCGCCAGTCTGAAGTACTGCGGGGACAGGGCGCTGGCGCCCTTCGGATATGGTCCCTATCCGGAGTCGGACTACAAATATTTTGTGGGGGACGGCGCGGCCAATCTGATCAGGAGAGCGCTGTTAAAGTCGGGGGATCATGAGCTGGTTCATTTTGAGGAGGCATTCGCTCTTTATCAGGAGTATTTTGCCGCAGACTGCATGTATCAGGTGAAGCCGTACGACGGGATACCGGAGCTTCTGACGGCACTTAAGGAAAGGGGACTGAAGACGGCGGTGCTGTCAAACAAGCCCCACGCCCAGACGTTGGAGGTAATTCATACATTGTTTGGGAAGAACTTCTTCGACGCAATCCGGGGACAGATGGACGGAGTGCCCATAAAGCCGGATCCGGCTGGAGTTTTCTCCATTCTGGAGGAATTTGGGCTGACTGCGGCGGAGCTTCTGTATCTGGGAGACACGGCGACGGATATGAAGACGGGAAAGAGCGCGGGAGCCTTTACCGTGGGAGCGCTGTGGGGCTTCCGGGACAGAGGTGAACTGGAGGAAGCCCATGCGGACGCCATCATCGCGCATCCGCTGGAGCTTCTGCAATATGTGGGGGAAACAAAATTTCCATCTCCACAATTGTCTCCGGAGGACAAATAGAACAGTTATATCATGTTTTGCTGTCAGACACGGCATCTTTTGCCAGATGCAGAATCTCTTCCGCGATGAACCGGATGGGGGTTCCACAGGCGCCAAGCGTCTCCGCCATTTCTGAAAGTTCTTCATAAGCCTGGCGGAGAATTTCGGCGCTTTTTTCGGGAGAATAGGCCATTGTTTTATGGAAGGACGGTTGACTGACAGCGTTTATTCGGGTACAGATTTTGTCAAATGCAGCTTTTTGCTCAGGGGACAGTTTTTGCCCCAGTTTTTGGACTTCTCCTCTGAGGTGGAAGAGGAGAATACTGCTTTGAAATGCCAGTTCGCTGTGCTTTTTGTTTTCTTCCTGTTCCGGAGACTCCTGGCGTGCGGCGATGTCAGGAACAATAGATTCCGAAAGCTCTCGGAAAAACAGCAGTGCTTCTTCCAGCCGCTCTCTGAAGACAGGGATGCCGTCAAACAGCTGTCGGTGGGAGGGCATGCGCAGCAGATCCAGGTCTGCAGCCGAAGCGATGATTTCCAGTCTGAACAGAGCATCCTCCAGAGAGGATACACTGATATCCTCAAGGGCCGGAGAAGAAAGCTCCTCTGCAATCCGGCTGATTTCATCCGCCAGATAGCCATAGGGAAGAGAGGCGTCTTTTGACAGTTTTTCGGCCGCAAGGCATCCTGCCGCCACGGCATCTTTCCTTTTTTTCATAGCATTTTCCCGCATGTCCTGGAAAATAAGAGTGATCAGTTCCCGGAAAAACGCCGCAACTTGATTGATTTTTATGCGGGCGTTTTCAGCCAGCCTGACGTACTGGTGGGATAGGGGTTCAAAGGCGGTACGGTGCTCCGGTTTTGCCCTGGCCAACGTCAGCCGGACCTGAAAAGCCAGGATATCGGATTTTAATGCAATGGTCTCCATGGTTCTCATGATGAAAAAACCTGCGGATATTTCGTCGGAACGCCGGGAAAGGCGGGTGATGCGCTCCGACATTGCGCCAAGTTCGTCTGCCATGGCGTCTGCGCCGGTGGCAACGGTGTCCCAGAATTCGGAATAAAACACTGCCGTGTCCGGCGCCGCCGTTTTGTTTTTCCGTGTATATGCCGTCACTTCCCTGATCTGGACGATCAGATTGTTCAGGCTGCGGATGATTTCGTCGATGGTCTTTGAATCAGTCATGGTAGTTTTCTCCTTTTGCTTTTTTACGGTGGGAACGGATAAATGATATTTCCGATAGTCCTTTGGGGATATCCCCATCTGTGCCCGGAAACTGCGGGTGAAGCCTTCGTGGGAGTCGTAGCCGTACTTCAGGGCAATGGCGAGAATGCTTTCGTCGGTTTCTGTCAGATCTGCGGCGGCAAGAGCGATCCTGCGTCTGCTCACATAGCGCATGACACTGTCCCCCATAATCTCCCGAAACATGCGCTGATAGTGGTATTTGGACAGGTGGATGCTTTTCGCGAGGCTTTCCACTGTCAGCTTCCTTTGAATGTTTTCCTCGATTACCGCGAGGGAACGAAATACCGGGTTTTTGTTGTTCCTGTCTTGCTCCATCTGAATCCTCCCTGATACGCTGAAAGAGAGCCGTTATACAGTCCCTTGGATATTGTGAAGTGCTGTCTTCAGAACTCTATTTTCTCATATTTTGAAAGTCATGTAAAACACCTCCTCTCTGAAAGACAATTACAGAATACAACAGGAGCTTTCTTTTTTCTTGACGAATCGTGCTGTCTTTTTGACGGATTGGAGAACAAAAAAGGATTGCTCATACTTCGCAATGGGAAATCAGAAATACGGAAAGCAGCTGGCTGCGACGGGGGTAGGTTTTCAATAATTACGACAAAAGAAAGAGGCGATGGTTGACTTAAAATAGCGGCATATAGTATTATATTATTAGAGGAATGAGTGGGGGAAGGTATTTCTATAGAAAATGAGGTGAAAGGGGAGAATGGAAAGAAAAAAGAGAGTTGTTTCTGTAATATTTTTCGTGGTAATGGGCTTGCTGCCATTTGTGCTGACGGGCTGTGGGGCACAGGAGGCCTCCGGCGAAGCCGTGCGGCGGTTGAATGACGAACCCATTGACTGTGCCGAGGCGACGGAGCTTACGGTTTTTCAGGAAGAGGGAGACTGGAACGAACTTTTGCGGAAAAGCTTTTCTGAAAAGAAGGAAGGACGTGACGGAAGCACCTTCTATGTGGTGGATGTCTGCAGACGCAATGAAGAAAGCGGATTCTATTCGGTGAGCTATGGGGAGGATATGGCGCAGTTTACTTTCCTCAACCAGATTTACCGTGTTGATCCGGAGACGGAACACAGAGAAATGCTCTATGAGACCAGAGAAGCGTATTGGCTGAATGAGTTTGAGGTGAACAATAGCTTCCTGTATTGGGTGGAGTATGTCTGGACGGATTCGGAAGAGATTCGGTACGGTACGCTGTATCGGGTGATGCAGTATGAGCTTGCCACAGGGGAAGTAAGCTGTATTGCGGAAAGAAGCGATGAAGAGGTCTTTGAAATCTGCCTTGCTGCGTCGGAGCGATATGTGACCTGGTATGATGATTACGAGGACGGCCGGACGGAGATTGCTGTTTATGATATCGAAAAGCAGGAACTTTACACGCTGCCGGGAGTGAAAAAGTTTTCGGCCTTTGCAAGGCTGGATATTGTGGATGGCGGGATTACCTATTTTAGCGAGGATGAAGAGGGGAATATTTCGGTAAACAGATACGTTTTGGATACCAAAAAGACAAATGTCCTGCTGTTGGGAAAAGCCAAGGATTCCGAAAAGCCGTTGAACTGCTTTTCCACGGACAGATATCTTGGATGGAAGACGGATTGCGGTGCTGTGAGAGGTGACAGATATTATTTTTATGACATGGAAAACGGAGCCTTATACAGTGTCTGTGAAGAGAAAGGCAGGAATGTTTTTTCCCATTGGCTGTCGGATTATCTGTATTTAAACTGTAGTGATTCGGACGGTGATACGCTTTATGTATGTGAGCTTTCCTCCGGAAGGGTTTGGCGGCAGAGACTGGCGGGGAGCGGAATGCAGTTTCGGGAGTGTGAAGACGGACAGGTGTATCTTGAGGTTCGGACGGACAAGGAGACAGAACTGATGACGATTGAGGTTTTGAGTCAGTGATGCCTGTTCGTGCATACCACGGGGCGTCGTCCTGCATTTTGCGCATATTTTTTCCATACACGGTATTGACATAGCCGGAATAACATTGTAGTATGTGGGCATAAAGAACTGTGCCGGGTGAGACGGCGGATATTCCGGTGAGCAAAGGAGGGTAGAAGTATGCGTGAATTTGATGATGATGTTCTGGAGTGTTTCCTGGATAATCAGCTTCAGCTTTTTCCCGAAAAGGTAGCGGAAACATTGGATGAAGCGGAAGGATTTCTGGAGGAATGCATGGCGGTGGTGGTGAATTCCGTTGACGAGGTGATTGAGTACTTTGAGGAGGAAGGAATCGACATGGAAGGCGCCATGGACGACGAGATTCTGGAGGCGGATGAGGTTTTCGACATCGGGGACGGCAGATATTTGATTGTGGAGGCGTAAAAAGAGCAGGGCTTTTGGTGCGTTTCCGAAAACTGATTCGTTGGTCTGTTCTATTATATGAAAACACAGGCAGTCGGACTTAAATCCGGCTGCCTTTTAAATTTTCCAGTATTTCGCAGGGAACAAACAGTTTTCCGTAGCCTGTACCCAGATCCAGGCCCGGTTTATTGTCGCCGTGAAAATCGCTGCCGCCGGTGATCAGAAGATCAAACTTTTCAGCCAGCCTGCGGATCTGTCTTTCGTCGCAGGGACGATAGGTGCTGTAGATTGCTTCAACGCCTGCAAGGCCTGCGGCCTTCAGCTCTCCGGTCAGGGTTTCCAGACGTGTGTCGCTCATGTGATACAGGATGGGATGGGCGAGGACGGGAATGCCTCCGGCTTCCAGAATCAGCTGTACAGCCTGAACGGGCGTGACCTTCTCCCGGGGAACAAAGCAGGGGCAGTGATCACCCACATATCGGTCAAAGGCCTCCTTCATGCTATGAATGTAGCCGTGCCTCAGCAAATACTCTGCGTAATGTGCCCGGGTGATTACGGAGTCGGGAAATTCCGACAGCAGGGCCTCATAGGTAACAGCTATGCCCGCCTCCTGCAGCAGACGGCACATTTTTTGGTTTCGCAGCGTGCGGGAGTCCACAAATTCCTGAAGCTTTTCGAGGAAGGTTTCCCGGTGATAGTCGATGTAATAGCCCAGAATGTGCACGTCCTGCCCCTGGTATTCCGTGGAAAATTCGATGCCCGGAATGACCTCGGGAACCGGGAGCGGCTGTTGGTTCTCACATTTTGGCACAAGCTGTTCTCCGGTTACAGTGCCAGGTGCGTAAGGGTTCCGGCGGAGCTTTTCCGCATAAGAAACAGCCTCCTCCAGACCGTCCACGGTATCATGGTCGGTCAGGGCGAAGGCTGCCAAGCCCTTTTTCATGGCATAATCCACCAGCTGTGTGGGGGTGTATGTCCCGTCGGAGCGCGTGGAGTGTACATGCAAGTCTATCGGCAGCATATGCAAACGCCTTTCTGCAGCTTATGCGTTGTCTGTCTGAAGAAACGGAAGCAGATAGTTTCTGCGTTTCGTACTGGCTTGACAGGATGGGGCTCAGTCTTCTTCCTCTTCCTTCTGGGCGGTGAAGACGGTTCTCTTTCTGGCCATTTCGTCGCTTGCCAGATATTCGTCGTAGGAGGTGATCTTGTCTACGATCTGACCGCCGGGCAGGATCTCGATGATACGGTTGGCGGTGGTCTGTACAAACTGGTGGTCATGGCAGGAGAAGAGCGCCACGCCGGGGAATTTGATCAGGCCGTTGTTCAGGGCGGTGATGGACTCCATGTCAAGATGGTTGGTGGGTTCGTCCAGTATCAGGCAGTTTGCGCCGCTGATCATCATCTTGGAGAGAAGGCAGCGTACCTTTTCGCCTCCGGAGAGCACCTTTACCTTTTTGACACCGTCCTCGCCGGCAAAGAGCATACGTCCCAGGAAGCCTCTCACATAGGTCACGTCCTTCACGGGAGAGTAGCCGGTGAGCCAGTCGGTGATGGTCAGGTCATTGTCAAATTCCGCAGTGTTGTCCTTGGGGAAATAAGCCTGGGAGGTGGTAACGCCCCATTTATAGCTTCCCTCGTCGGGCTCCAGCTCTCCCATGAGAATCTGGAACAGGGTGGTCTTCGCCAGCTCCTGGCTTCCCACAAAGGCGATCTTGTCCTCATGCCCCATGACGAAAGACACATCGTCCAGCACCTTTTCTCCGTTAATGGTCTTGGAGAGGTGTTCCACCGTGAGTACTTCGTTTCCGATCTCCCTGTCGGGGCGGAAGTCGATGTACGGATATTTTCTGCTGGAAGGCTTGATCTCATCCAGCTCAATCTTTTCCAGGGCACGCTTTCTGGAGGTAGCCTGCTTGGACTTGGAAGCGTTTGCGGAGAAGCGGGAGATGAACTCCTGCAGCTCCTTGATCTTTTCTTCCTTCTTTTTGTTGGCTTCCTTCATCTGCTTTACCAGAAGCTGACTGGATTCAAACCAGAAATCATAGTTGCCGGCGTAGAGCTGGATTTTGCCGTAGTCGATGTCTGCGGTATGGGTGCAGACCTTATTCAGGAAGTAACGGTCGTGGGAGACCACGATAACCGTGTTTTCAAAGTCGATGAGGAAATCCTCCAGCCAGGCGATGGCGTCCAGGTCAAGGTGGTTGGTGGGCTCGTCTAACAGCAGAATGTCGGGATTGCCGAACAGGGCCTTTGCCAGCAATACCTTAACCTTTAAGCTGCCGTCCAGATCCTTCATGGTGGAATAGTGGTATTCGGTTCCGACGCCAAGGCCGTTCAACAGCATGGCGGCATTGGATTCCGCCTCCCAGCCGTCCATCTCGGCAAACTCGGCCTCCAGCTCGCTGGCACGGATACCGTCCTCGTCGGTGAAATCCTCCTTGGCGTAGATGGCGTCTTTTTCCTTCATGATCTGGTACAGGCGTTCATTGCCCATGATAACGGTATCCATTACCACAAAATCGTCGTATTTAAAGTGATCCTGTTCCAGCACGGAGAGACGCTGGCCGGGGGTGATGACAATGTCGCCCTTTGTGGTCTCCAGCTTGCCGGAAAGAATTTTTAAAAAGGTGGATTTTCCGGCTCCGTTTGCTCCGATCAGACCGTAGCAGTTGCCCTCGGTGAACTTAATGTTGACATCCTCAAATAAAGCCTTTTTTCCGATTCGCAGAGTTACGTTGTTTGCACTTATCATTTTATAAACCTCATTCTGTTTTCTGTGATCCGGGCCGGGTCGTTCGGCCTGTTTTTTTGCGCTTCTTCCATTATACACGAGAAAACCGATTTTTCAAGGTCTTTTGCGCAGTTTCATTGCGGTCGGGGACAAAGTCTGATAGAATGGAATTAAAAAAGGACAGGAGGGTATCACATGCAACCGAAACTCAATTACAGGAGGACGTTTTTTATCGGTCTGGCATTCCTGAGTATCTGCGCCTTCTGGCAGATGTACGACAATATCATTCCGCTGATGCTCCAGAACACCTTCGGGCTGGGCGAGACGGTGACAGGGATGCTGATGGCCATGGATAATATTCTGGCCCTGGTGCTGTTGCCGGTGTTCGGATCTCTTTCGGACAAGGTGGATACAAAGCTGGGAAAACGGACGCCCTTTATATTGACGGGCACGATTCTGGCCATTGTTTTTATGATGCTTCTGCCTTTTGCGGACAGAAGGCAGAGCCTGTTCCTTTTTGTGGGGGCGCTGTTTGCCACCCTGCTTTCCATGGGACTGTACCGTTCGCCTGCGGTTGCGCTGATGCCGGATCTGACGCCGAACCACCTGCGCAGCAGGGCAAATGCGGTGATCAATCTGATGGGGGCAGTGGGAGGCGTTTATGCGCTGCTTATGATTAAGCTTCTGCTGGGGGCCGGGGACAGGCCGGACTATGTGCCGTTGTTTGCCAGCGTGGCCGCGCTGATGGCGGTGGCGGTGGGGGTACTGCTGATCACCATCCGGGAAAATAAGCTGCGGAAGGAAATAGAAGAGACGGAGCGTCAGGCATCGCCTGCGGAAGGCGGGGAGATATCGGTGTCAAAGGAGGCATCCGGACAGGGGGAGCCGGCGGGGAAGACGACTCTGCCGAAGGACGTAAAGCGCAGCATGGTCTTTTTGCTGGCGTCCATCTTTTTCTGGTTTACTGCCTACAATGCCGTGACCACCGCCTTTTCCCGCTATACCAGAGTGGTGTGGAAGATGGAGGGAGGCAGCTTTACGAATTGTCTGATGGTGGCTACGGTGGCGGCGATTATCAGCTACATTCCCATCGGTACTGTTTCCGCAAAATTCGGAAGAAAGAAAACCATTATGGGAGGGGTTCTGATCATGGCAGGGTGTTATCTGGCGGCGATCTTTGCGGTGGCCTATCATCCTGTGGTCAATATTGCCTTTGCCCTGATCGGCGTGGGCTGGGCAGCCATCAACGTGAATTCCTACCCCATGATCGTAGCCATGAGCCAGGGCAGCGATATCGGAAAATTTACGGGAACCTATTACACGTTTTCCATGGCGGCGCAGATCTTTACACCGATTTTTTCCGGCTTCCTGTTGGAAAACGTGTCCTACAAAACGCTGTTTCCCTATGCGTTGATTTTTGCGCTTGCTTCTTTCTGTACCATGACACAGGTGCGGCACGGGGACGTAAAACCCATGAAAAAGAAGAGTATTCTGGAGAATTTTGATGTGGAGGATTAACTGTCATGAATTTACTGATGATACCGCTGACCGGCCTGCCTGCGCTGGCGGTGCTTTATCTGCTGATGATTATGCCGAGGATGGTGGGAAAGCCGGATACGGCTCCCTTTCAAAAATGGCTGTATGCGCATAGAGGGCTGCACAGCAATGAGCCGGCGCAGCGTGGGGAGGACATGGCGCCGGAAAATTCCCTGCGGGCATTTCGGAGGGCTGTGGAGGCGGGTTTCGGTATTGAGATGGATGTGCAGATGACAAAGGATCATATCCCTGTGGTATTTCATGACTTTACCCTGAAACGGATCTGCGGCCGGGAGGGGAAAGTATGCGACTATACCTATGAGGAGCTGCAGCAGTTTCCGCTCTGCGGTTCGGATCAGAGGATCCCGAAATTTAAGGATGTTCTGAGCTGTGTGGACGGAAAGGTTCCATTGATTGTGGAGCTGAAGATCGAGGCTGCGGATCTTTCCGTCTGTCCGGCGGCGGACGGGCTGCTGGCAGAATACAAGGGGATGTACTGTATCGAGTCCTTCAACCCCCTGGGGCTTTTCTGGTATCGCATGCACAGGAGAAGGGTGGTCAGGGGGCAGCTGGCGGAGGCGTTTCTGCGGGATAAGAAATTTTCCGGAATACTCTATTTCGTCCTGCAGAACCTGGTGTTTAACTGGCTGACAAAGCCGGATTTCATTGCGTACAACCACAGTCATTACGATATGCTTTCCAGGAGACTCTGCAGGAAGCTTTATCACAACATGGCGGCGGCCTGGACCATCAAGAGCCAGGAGCAGCTGGAGCAGGCCAGAAAGCATTTTGATCTTTTCATCTTTGACAGCTTCGTGCCTTCCTGCTGACATCCGGGAAAAACAGAAAAAGGGAAAGGGTGGAATGGAGATGGAAATACAACAAAAAGAGTTTTTTTGCTGCAGGGACGGACTGCGGATCAGGGGAGTACAGTATCTGCCGGAAGGGTTTGACAGTCGGAAACCCTATCCGGCTGTAATCGTCAGCCACGGCTTTACCGGCAACTACAGGAGCTGTGAACAGTTCGGCGTCTGTCTTGCGGGCGCAGGCCGGGTGACGTTTTGCTTCAGCTTCTGCGGGGGAAGTGCGGAGGCGGATGCGGAGGAATTGAAAAGTGACGGGAGCACCGTTGAGGCCACCTTGTTTACTCAGGTGGAGGATTTACACACCGTGATGACCTGGGCACGGCAGCTGGACTACGTCGATGAGAAACGCATTGTGCTGCTGGGAATCAGCCAGGGCGGGTTCGTGTCGGGAATGGCGGCGGCGCGGTACGGCGATGAGGTATCTAAGCTGATCATGATTCACCCGGCACTCTGTATACCGGATCACGCCCGGCGCGGAAGGCTTGGCGGCGCGGTGTACGATCCAGAAAATGTGCCGGAAGTCATTGATTGCGGCAGGATTTTGCTGGGCCGGGTTTTTCATGACACTGTGGTGGAGATGGATCCCTTTCTGGAGCTGAGGGGCTACAAGGGCCCCGTGCTGATTTTGCAGGGAACAGAGGACGATGTGGTGGATTATTCCTATGCCCTCAGGGCCAGACATGAGTATGCGGAGGGGCAGTGTACCCTGCAGCTGATCCGGGCCATGAACCATGGGCTGAACGAGAGCCAGTTTGCGGGGGCAATGGCGTCCATAAGGCAGTTCCTGTCTGAAAATGAGGAGGTTCTTGCGGTCAGGGTCATCGTCACACGCAGCGAGGAGACGGCGGAGGAAGGAGTTCCTGTTACCCGGGTGTATTTTACCGGGTACTGCGACGGGCCTCTTTTCCGGGGAGTTGTGGAAGGAGAGGGCTGTGACCGGCAGGAACACTGTCCCGACGGCAGCAGGAGACTGCGGGCGGAATACACCCTGGCCGGCATGGACGCGGAGGGTGCTCTCTGCCGGATACATATCGTGAATCAGTGGGGAGACGGGGACTGGACGCCCGTGGTCACAACGGACAGCCGGGCGCTGGAATGGATGAATGAGAGTGCCTTTGCCGCAGCGCTGGAGTTCTGTCCCGGAGGACTTACGGTGCGGATTTACAGGCGGAACAACACAAAAATTCCGGACCTGCACCAACGCGAAGCCCGGAATTCTTAAAAAGGGGAGGATAAGGTTCTGGATCACAGAACCTTAAGTATTATCTTTATCCTTTGTAAATATCAAAGGAGGGGTTCCCTGACAATCAATAGTCTGACCCGAAAAAAGAATTTTATACAGAGGAATTTCATTTTTTGCGAAAAAAATTTTTATTGTCATCAGGGACAAACTGTTATATACTTAAGAACGTAATGTACTGCGTTCTGAAATAACAAAAAGGTGGTAGATTTCTATGGCATTATTGGATGAATGGAAAAAGTTGGCGTATGACGAGTCTGTGGGACAGGCTAAGCTCCAGCAGATCTGGGGTGCATATTTTCAGGCAGAGAAGGAGATCTATGCAAAGCTGCTGAAGAATCCGGACGAGGTGGTCAGAGGGACGGTAAGGGAGCTGGCAGATAAGTATGAGGTTCCGCTGCTGACCATGACAGGTTTTCTGGACGGCATCAACGACAGCCTTGTGGAAAAAAATCCGATAGAGGAGATGAACGAGGACACAGAGGTAAATCTTGGATTTGACAAGACGCTGCTCTATAAGAATATGGTGGCGGCTGAGGCTGACTGGCTGTACAATCTGGAAGAGTGGGCGGACATCTTTGACGAGGATACCAGAAAGATTCTTTATAAGGAGCAGAAGTCTTCGACAACTATTATAAAGGAAGCAAAGATATATCCCAACGATCCCTGTCCTTGCGGAAGCGGCAAAAAGTACAAGAAATGCTGCGGCAGAAAGTAAACATGTATTGCCTTCAGGGACTCTTTTGGAAAAAAGGGTCCTGTTTTGCGCAAACGGAACATGGCATACCTGGGGGTTGCGGTAAACCCGGGGAGGCGGACGCCTGAGAGCAGCCCGAATGAATACGGGGATAAGGAGGTACATAAACATTATGAAGACATTGAAAGAACTGAAGCTGGATGCGATGATGATGGGCGGGCTTTATATCCTGCTGGGCATTGTGGCGCTGGTCATTCCCGAGACCATGGAGAAGTCCCTGGGGTATCTGATCGGCGTGGTTTTGATTGTGGGCGGTGCGGTATCCATGATCAGTTACCTGCTCAGGGACGCGCATCAGAACTATTACCACAATGATTTCCTCCACGGTCTGATCGGAATAGCCGCGGGAATTCTTGTGCTGAACAAGGTGGAGTTTATTATTTCGATGATTCCCTTTCTGATGGGAGCGCTTATTCTGGTCAGCGGCTGCAGCAAGCTTCAGGACGTGATTGACATGAAGCGTCTGGAGTATGGGAACTGGGTGGCCATGCTGGCTTTTGCGGTGGTCAATGTGGTGCTTGGAATTGTGCTGATGTGCAATCCTTTTCAGACGGCGGTGCTTTTGTTCCGGCTGCTGGGTGTGGGCCTGATTGTGAGCGGAGCGGGGGACTGTGCCATCACGATCTATTTTGCGGCCAAGATCAGAAAGTACCTGGAAGGGCTGCAGGCGGTTGACAGCACCTTTGTGGAGGTATTGGAGACAGGCAGCGGAAAAACCAGGGAAGCGGCGGAGGACGTGCAGGAAGGCGAAGGGACAGAACAGTGAATATAGCAGCATTTTTACTGCCCAAAGCGGATGTGGCATATTTGAGGGATGACATGACACTCAGGCAGGGGCTTGAGAAGCTTCGCAGAAGCGGCTATACGGCCATACCCGTGATCGACTCCGAGGACAGATATGTGGGAGTCATCAGCGAGGGGGATTTTCTCTGGAATATCCTCGCTCACAACCAGGAGCTGGACGAAATTACCCTGAAGAGTCTGGAGCAGCTGTCCGTGCGGGATATGCTGCGGCACGGGAAGGTGCAGCCGGTCTGCATCAGCACGGATATGGAGGCCCTTCTGGATCAGGCCAAAAGCCAGAATTTTGTGCCGGTCATCGACGACAGAAGTGTTTTTATCGGCATTATAACCAGGAGCGATATCATAAAATATTTTGCGTCCGTCTGGCCTTGAACCATACCGTTTTGACATTCCATACAAAAAACGATATACTGTAATGGCTGCAAAAGAAAATAAGGGTTGGCCATGCAGGCATAAAAAGAATAAGTGAGGGATGAAATCATGAAAAAACTGGAAGAATATGTACTTAGTATACCTGATTTCCCGGAGGAGGGCATTATTTTCCGCGATGTGACAAGTGTGCTGCAGGATGCGGACGGACTTCAGCTGGCGGTGGATACCATGCAGGAAAAGGTCCGGGATCTGGACTATGACGTGGTGGTAGGACCGGAATCCAGAGGTTTTATTTTCGGAACTCCCATCGCCTATAACAATAAAAAGCCCTTTGTGCTGATCCGCAAGGCGGGAAAGCTTCCCAGGGAGACCGTATCCATTTCCTATGACCTGGAGTACGGCCAGGCAACCATTGAAATGCACAGGGACAGCATCAAACCCGGCCAGAGGGTTCTGATTGTGGATGACCTGATCGCCACCGGAGGAACCACGGAGGCCATGGTCAAACTGATCGAAAGCCTTGGCGGCGTGGTGGTGGGAATCGTGGTGCTGATCGAGCTGGCAGGCTTGAAGGGAAGAGAGAAGCTGAAGGACTACCGGCTGGATGCCGCGATCTGCTATCCCGGGAAATAGACCAAAAGCAGTGCGGCAGGCAGAGCGTCCGGGAAGGCGCCGGCGCTTTGGAGGGACTTATGGTGACAGCTATGGCAGAAGAAAAAAATGAGGTCATCTTTGATGACGGAAAAATTAATCAATCGCAGGAATTCAGAAATCCGGACGATCTGTATCGGGAGCTGATTGACCATGTGCGCAAATATCATCCCAGCGACGATATTTCCATGATCGAAAAGGCGTACCGGGTGGCTTATGAGGCACATAAAAACCAGTTCCGCAAGTCGGGGGAGCCCTATATCATTCATCCCCTGAATGTGGCCATTGTGCTGGCGGATCTGGAGCTGGATAAGGAGACCATTGTGGCGGGGCTTCTCCACGACGTGGTGGAGGATACCATCATGACGGAGGAGGATCTGAAGAGGGAGTTCGGGGAGGACGTGGCGCTGCTGGTGGACGGCGTGACCAAGCTGGAAAGAATCCCACTGTCCGCCGGGACGGATCAGCCCGATGAAAAGCTGGAGATGCAGGCGGAAAATCTGCGCAAGATGTTTCTTGCCATGGCCAAGGACATCCGGGTCATCATGATCAAGCTGGCTGACAGACTGCATAATATGCGCACGCTCAGGTATAAGGCGCCCGAGAGCCAGCAGAGGATTGCCAGGGAGACGCTTGAGATTTACTGCCCCATTGCCCAGAGGCTGGGCATCAGCAGGATAAAGACCGAACTGGACGATCTCTCCCTGAAATATCTGGAGCCGGAGGTCTACTATGACCTGGTGGACCAGATTGCCATGCGCAAAAGCGCCCGGGAAAAGTATATTCAGGGGATTGTGGACGAGGTCAGCGAGCACATTGCAAACGCCGGAATAAAGGCCAAGGTGGACGGCCGCGTCAAACACTTTTTCAGCATCTATAAGAAGATGAAGAATCAGAGCAAGACCCTGGATCAGATCTATGATCTGTTTGCGGTGCGGATTATTGTGGACTCTCTGAAGGACTGTTACGCGGCGCTGGGAGTCATCCACGAGATGTACACGCCGATTCCCGGGAGGTTTAAGGATTATATCGCCATGCCCAAGGCGAACATGTATCAGTCTCTTCATACCACGCTGATCGGCAGCACGGGGCAGCCCTTTGAGATACAGATCCGCACCTTTGAGATGCACAAGGCGGCGGAGTATGGTATTGCGGCGCATTGGAAGTATAAGGAGGCCTCGGACGGCAAAAAGGTGGAAGGCCGTGAGGAGGAAAAGCTGGTGTGGCTGCGCCAGATTCTGGAGTGGCAGCGGGATATGTCCGACAACAGGGAGTTTATGAAGCTGCTGAAAAACGATCTGGACCTGTTTTCGGATAATGTTTACTGCTTTACGCCCACCGGGGAGGTAAAAAATCTTCCCGCAGGCTCCACGCCCATCGACTTTGCATACTGTATTCACTCCGCGGTAGGAAATCGGATGGTGGGCGCCAGAGTCAACGGCAAGCTGGTGACAATTGATTACGAGATCAAGAACGGAGACCGGATTGAGATCATCACCTCCCAGAATTCCAAGGGCCCCAGCCGGGACTGGCTGAATGTGGTGAAAAGTACCCAGGCGAAGAACAAGATCAACCAGTGGTTTAAGGCGGAGCTGAAGGAAGACAATATTGTCAAGGGCAAGGAGCTCCTGGCAGCCTACTGTAAGTCCAGGAACATCAATCTTTCCGAGCTGTTGAAACAGGAATATATGGAGGCAATCCAGCGCAAGTACGGCTTCCGGGACTGGGATGCGGTGCTGGCTGCCATTGGCCACGGGGCGCTGAAGGAAGGACAGATTGCCGGCAGAATGCAGGAGCTGTACGACAGAGACCACAAAAAGGAGCTGTCAAACGAGGAAATCCTGGCGGACATCGCCCAGACAAATGCGTCTGCGGCCGCGAAGCAGACCCGGATGAAGGCCCGCAGCGGCATTGTGGTAAAGGGCATCGCTGATCTGTCGGTGCGTTTTTCCAAGTGTTGTTCTCCGGTTCCGGGAGATGAAATCGTGGGATTTGTCACCAGGGGGCGGGGAATTTCCGTACACAGGACAGATTGCATCAATATCATGAACCTGCCGGAGATCGAGCGGGCCAGAATCATCGATGCGGAGTGGCAGCCCCCCGAGAATGCGGAGACGGAAAAGTATATGGCGGAGATTCAGATCTTTGCCAATAACCGCAACGGTCTGCTGGCCGATATCTCCAGGGCCTTGACGGAGAAAAATATCAACATCCTTTCCATGAACAGCAGAACCAACAAACATGGACAGGCGACGCTGCAGACGACCTTTGAGGTGGGCAGCCGGGAAGAGTTGAACCGTGTCATCGACAAGATACGGGGAATTGAGAGCGTGCTGGATATCGAGAGGACCACAGGCTGAGGGAAGCGCTGATTCGCGCATTGATTTTTGGGCGTCCGGGGAGAATGCATCCGGATTTGCAGAAAAAGCGCCGGTGCGTTTTCGGAGGCCGGAGGATCAGGGGCCGCTCCGGGCGGCAGGAAGGAAAGCAATGGGAGAGATTAAGATCGGGCGTATGGTCATGGGAGTATGCCAGACCAACTGTTATTTTTTGTATCGGGACGGGGCGCAGGAATGTGTTGTGGTGGACCCGGCGGATCAGGGGACAAGGATCTATGACGCCCTGCAGAAAAACGGCTTTCGTGTGGCGGGGATTCTCCTGACCCACGGGCACTTTGACCATATCTGGGGGCTGGACGCCCTGCGGAACGCGGTGAACGGGGCGGCGGAGGCTGACGGAACGGAGCAGGTGAAGGCGTATGCCCATGAGGCGGAGCGGGAGCTTCTGCGGGATGTGCACCAAAATGTGTCGGAGCAGGCGGGAAGGCCTTGTTCCACCTTTGCCGATGAGTATGTGAAGGACGGGCAGAAGCTTTGTCTGGCCGGCATGGATTTTCAGGTGATTGCCACGCCGGGGCACACGGCGGGAGGCTGCTGCTATTATGTTCAGGAGGCAGGTATCCTGCTGGCAGGGGATACGCTGTTTGCGGAGTCCGTGGGAAGAACGGATTTTCCCACAGGAAGCATGGGAACGCTGGTAAGATCCATAAAGGACAGGCTGTTTGTCCTGCCGGATGAGACAAAGGTCTATCCGGGTCACGGCGAGAGGACTGACATCGGCCATGAGAAGGAATACAATCCTTTTCTGGCGTAGGACAAACTTCAGAGACAGTCTGCGTCTGCCGTGGGGCGGCAGGGCGCGGATGGGGAGAAAGGTTTTTGACAGTGGAAGAAAAGAGCAGAATGGCCCATCTTGTGATGGATGAGGTCAGGAAGGTAATTGTTGGGAAGGACGATTGTATCGAGAAGGTGATGGCTGCTGTCCTGGCAGGGGGAAATGTACTTCTGGAGGATGTGCCCGGAGTGGGCAAGACAGAGATGGCCATCGCTTTTTCACGGGCTTTCGGCCTGCAGTCCAACAGGATACAGTTTACGCCGGATGTGATGCCTGCGGATATCACAGGGTTTTCCATGTACCGGAAGGAGACCGGCAAGTTTGTCTATTATCCGGGTGTGGTCATGTGCAATCTGCTGCTGGCCGATGAGATCAACAGAACGTCTCCAAAGACACAGTCCGCGCTTCTGGAGGTGATGGAAGAGGGGAGCGTGACCGTGGACGGAGTGACCCGACAGGTGCCGAAACCCTTTGTCGTGCTGGCCACGCAGAATCCCGTGGGCGCTTCCGGGACCCAGCGTCTGCCGGAGGCGCAGATGGACAGGTTTCTCATCTGTATCAGCATGGGTTATCCTTCCGTGGAGGACGAGGTGGCTCTTTTGAAAAGCAGACATGGAAACAGACCCTTGGACAGTGTGGAGCCGGCGGCGGACCCGGCGTGTCTGCTGCAGATGCAGGCGGAGACAGAGAAGATCTATATCCACGACACGATCTATCGGTATCTGGTTTCGCTGGCGGATGCCACCAGAGCGCATGAACATCTGGAGCTGGGATTGAGCCCCAGGGGTACGCTGGCCCTGGGCAGGATGGCGCAGGCTTACGCCTTTTTGCAGGACAGGGATTATGTGGTGCCCGGGGACGTTCGAAAAGCGCTTCCGGATGTGGGAATCCACCGCATTCGGCTGAACCAGAAGGCGAAGCTGAACGAGAGGACGGCGGCGGAGCTTTTGGAGGAGATTCTGCGGCGTGTCCCGGAGCCGAAGCCCGGAGAGAAGTATTAGATGATGATACGGAAAATTCTTTACATTCTGACAGTGGTGGCCTGTGTCTGGATCATGCTGCTCTACACCTTTCAGGGACTGCGTTTTTTGCTGGGCATTCTGCTGGTAATTCCGGCGGTGTGCCTGGTTTTTCTGCTTGTAAGAGCTCCGTTTTGCAGCGTGGAGCTGGAGGAGTCTACGGTTTTCGTGGGCCGGGGCGAATACATCAGGCTTCCGGTGAAGGCGGTGAACAGGGGATTGCTGCCTGTCGCCGGAGTGCAGGTGAAGCTTTCGGAAGAGGCGCCGGGGAGCGGCAGAACGACTCAGCGGAGCCGTCTGCGTGGAGTGGGCGGTAGGGTAAAACGGCCCTTTGACCTTGACTTTGAGGCGAAGCACTGCGGACAGGCCCGTTTCAGGGTGAAGAGCGCCAGGATTTTTGACTGTCTGGGTCTGTTTGCCCTGCCGGTGAGGAAAAAGGGGAATCTGTCGGTCTGGATTTTGCCGATTGCCGCGCCGGTGCGCCCGGATGAGGCGGAGTTTCTGGTCAATTGTATGAGGATGTATCAGGACGGGGAAGACGGAGACTATCTGGTCAGGGACTATCGTCCCGGGGACAGTCCGAGAAGCGTGCACTGGAAGCTGACGGCCAGGGCGGAGGAGCTGCAGGTCAGGGACTTTCAGCCGGAGGGCGGTTTGAATCTGTTTTTACATATGACAGAGGAACTGCAGTCGGAGGAAAAGAGGGATCTTTTTCTGGATAAGGCCTTTTCGCTGCTGTTGTTTATGGCGGGGCAGGATATGGGTGGGTTTCAGGTGAGCTGGGTGCAGGCAGGAAGCCTCTGCGGAAGCAGGATCGAGTCAACGGGGGATGTGCTTTCCTGTATCAGACAGCTTCTGTGTGTGGAGAAAGTGGGGAAGCTGCAGTCGGAGGAGGAGCTTGGACGGCGGCTGCGGGGCTGTCATCTGGAGGCGGACGGCAGATTATATCTGGGAGAGCAATGTGCGTATGAAGAATAAAAAGAGCCTGCTTTTTTCCATAGTTCTGTTTCTGATGAACACTGCCGGAGCGGTGGGAGCGCTTTTGACGGTGGTGCTGCAGGAGTGGACGGCCGTGCTGAACCAGGGGCTGTTTTTTTGCGGACTTTTGCTGCTGTGTGCTTTTACCGTGGTGTTCTGGCTGGGGGGAAGGCGCAGAAGCTTTCTCGTCCGGTCTGTGGTGCTGCTGGCAGTCTATTGCGCGGTGCTGCTTTTGTTCCGGAAGACGTTTCTCAACAGTCTGGCGTGGGCGCTTTCGTCCACTGTTTCCAGGCTGGATGAACGATACGGAATTGTAATGATCTGGGGTTGGACCATGGAGCGGGACGCGGTATTTATGGAGCGGGCGGCCACCCTTGGCATACTTGCGGTGCTTTTGCCTTATCTTCTCCTGCTGGGGTATGGGATGCTGCGCTCCCATGTGCTGGCCGTGGTGCTGGCGGATGCGGTCTGGTTCATTGCATCCTGCGGCCTGGATGAATTTCCGGAGTACCGGTTTCTGATTCCCTGTGTGCTGGGACTGGGGGCAGTGGTGGTCAGGAAGGCGTACCGGGAGAGTGAACGGGCTGCAATGGCTGCCGTGCTTCTGGATCTGGCCGTGCTGGGGATCATCATGATGGCAGTGTGGCGTTTTCTGCTCCCGGTGTTTGACAAAACGTATGAGGAGATTCTGGAAGACCGGGTGGAGCTGAGCCGACTGATTAATGAGGAATGGATTCCGCAGATACAGAGTGTTTTTTCGTTTGGCCCGGGAGCGGGCGGCAGCGTGGATGTGACGGGAGAATTGGCCAGAGAAAATGCCGTAATGTACACATGGCAGGAAATCTACCGCGTGACGCTGAATGAGGCGCCGGAGAGGGCGGTATACCTGAGAGGCTTTGTGGGGAAGGATTATGCCGGGGATCGGTGGCGGGCGGACAGAGACGCGTCTCTGACAAATTACTACAAGGAGCGGGGATGGGAACTGCCGGAGAGCGGCAGAATTCTGGTCAATATGACCCATGAGGCCTTTCGGAACGGAGCCGCCGGTTTTGTCCGGGTGGAGGAGCTTGCCGGGGCCGGAAGCTACAGTCTGTATCCCTTTGGAGCAGAGCTGCCGGCGGAGTACCGTGTGCACTGGGATCAGACCGCAGAGAGAAAGAGTTCCCAATACCAGTTCCCTTACTACGCGCCGGAAGGATATCAGGATGCCAAAGGGCTTGCGGGAGATATGGCTCTGCAGGAGAGTCGGTACAGGGAATATGTTTACGACACTTTTTGTGAGTATCCCCAAGAGCAGTTTCCGGCGCTTACGGCGCTGCTGGAGGAATCGGCGCTTCAGAGGGGCAGCGTGTATGATTGTGTGACGGAGGCGCTGGCCTTTTTGAGACAGAGGGCGGTTTACAATCTGGATGTTGGAAGTCAGCCTTCGGGAGAGGACTTTGTGGAATATTTTCTGCTGGAAAGCCATCAGGGATACTGCGCCCATTTTGCATCGGCGGGAGTACTGATCCTGCGGTATCTGGGGGTGCCGGCCAGATATGCTGCAGGCTATACGGCGTCCGCGGACACATTTTCCAGGGATGAGGACGGAAATTATACGGCGGTTCTTACGGACATGCAGGCACATGCCTGGACGGAGGTCTATCTGGACGGGGTGGGATGGATCCCGGTGGAGATGACGCCGGGGGCAGTGGCTTTTACCGAGGACAATTCCATGGAGCAGCTGGAGCTGTCCGGACAGCTGTCCGGCGCTTTTTCCCAGGGGGACATACCGGAGCAGATCGAGACAGCCGGGGAGCCAAAGGAGGACGAGCTGCCCGGAGCGCTCCCGGAGGATGAGCTGCCGGAACCGGTCAAAAAGCCCGTGGGCAGGCCGGGAGAACAGTTTACAGGCGAGGGGGAGAACCAGGAGGAAAGGCCGGAGGGAAATCCGGGAGGAACGCTGCCCGAGATGAAAAAGGGACAGAAGCTGCGCAGGTCTGAAGTGGGGAGCGCCTTCTGGCAGAGTGAGGCTTTTCGGATTTTTCTTCTGTGCTTTTTGGTGTCGTCCGGTTTTGTTCTGCTTGTCGTGGGGACGGCCCGGCTGGCCCGGAACAGCTGTCGGAGGAGGTTTGGCAGAGCGGGTAACAGGGAAAAGGTGTTTCTGCTGTACCGGAATCTGCGTCGGCTGCTTTGGGTGGCGGGAAACGCAGGAAGACTGAAGGCGGATGATGAGGCGGCCTGCGCCTTCCGGCTGCTCCTGGAAAAGAGCAGCTTCGGAGAGCATGCGCCGGAGGAAGAGGAGCTGCGGGAGGCTCGGGATTTTTTCAATAGACTTGTCAGGGAGGAGTACGGAGGCCTTCCCGCTTATAAGAAACCCTTTTACAGATGTCTGCGTTTCCTGTACGACTGATGGGGAGAACGAGCCGGGAGGCAGGCAGTAACCAGTACGGGAGGACGGAGGTTTTGCAGAGAAAATGTTGATTGTGGATTTGAACCGAGAGAACTATGAATATGATGTACACGCCCTGGTGAAGTCCTTTTTTCCGGAGGAGCAGGTGACGGTGCTGACGCCCGAGAGCCGGGAGGACAGACGGGAGGAGCTGTCAAGGGCGGCGCGGATCCGGATCAATGTTTCCGGGAGAGAGGCGGTACTTGCCATAGACGGAAGAGAATACCGTCTGGAGGTGGAGGAGGGCGCCCGGGCACAGGAAAGACTGAAGGAAGGGTTCAAGAAATTCCTGTACCAGGTGCTTTCAAAGGAGACGGGAAAGGAGCTTCCCTGGGGAAACCTCACAGGAATCCGTCCCACCAAGATTGCCTACGGATTTCTGGAGGAGGGCAGAAGCCGGGAGGAGATCATCCGGCATTACCAGGAGAAACATTTTGTCAGCACCGGGAAGGCGGCGCTTTCCGTGGATATCGCGGCCAGAGAGCGGGAGCTGCTGTCCCGGCTGCACCGTGGAGGGTATAGCGAAGCCGGTTATAGCCTTTATGTAGGCATTCCTTTCTGTCCCACCACCTGTCTCTATTGTTCCTTTACTTCCTTTCCCATAGGGGGGTATCGGAAGCTCGTGGACGCCTATATAGATTGCCTGATCCGGGAGATGGATCTTGTGGCGGGGCAGTATGCGGGCAGGACGCTGGACTGTGTATACATCGGGGGCGGCACTCCCACCACCCTGGAGGCGGAACAGCTGGACCGCCTGATTACGGCGCTGAAGGATCGGTTTGATTTTTCGACAGTGCAGGAATTTACCGTGGAGGCGGGCCGTGCGGACAGCATTACCCCGGAGAAGCTTCAGGTGCTGTATCGGCAGAAAGTGACGAGAATTTCGGTAAATCCTCAGACCATGAAGCAGGAAACACTGGATATCATAGGGAGAAATGCCAGCGTGAAACAGGTGGAGGAGGCGTATGCCCTGGCCCGGCAGACTGGCTTTGACAATATCAATATGGACCTGATCCTGGGGCTTCCGGGAGAGCTGGAGGCGGATGTACAGCGCACCATAGACCGGGTGGTGGAGCTTGCGCCGGACAGTCTGACGGTGCATTCTCTGGCCGTAAAGCGGGCATCCAGGCTGAACCGCTGGATTCAGGAGAATCGGGCGGTGATGCTGCACAATACGGACGAGACCATGGAAATTGCGGCCCGGGGCGCGGCGAGACTGGGCATGGTTCCCTACTATCTCTACCGCCAGAAAAACATGTCGGGGAACCTTGAGAATGTGGGCTATGCCAGGGAGGGGAAGCTGGGGCTGTACAATATTCTCATCATGGAGGAGGTGCAGACCGTCATGGCCCTGGGGGCGGGAAGCATTACCAAGCTGGTGCTGCCGGACGGCAGAATCGAGCGCAGGGAAAACGTGAAGGATGTGAAGCTGTATCTGGAGAAGCTGGAGGAAATGCTGGATCGAAAGAGGGAGCTCTTCGCTCTGGAGAGCAGCCTGGAAAGAGAGTCTCTGTGAGGGCAGCCCGTTCCCTGCGGGTGGTTGCATATTGACAGTGAGCAGGAAAGAAAGTATCATGATAACAGTTTAAAAATATAGAAGAAAGAGGGAGACGAGATGGCACTTTCAAAAAAGCCGGTCACCGGAATGAAGGACATTCTGCCGCAGGAGATGCAGCTTCGCGACTATGTGGCGGGCGTGATCCGGGAGACCTACGGAAAATTCGGATTTACCTCCATTGAGACCCCCTGTGTGGAGAACCTGGCAAATCTGACCAGCAAACAGGGCGGGGACAATGAAAAGCTGATATTTAAAATATTGAAGAGGGGCGAGAAACTGAATGTGGCACAGGCCGTTACCGAGGAGGAGGTGGCGGACAGCGGCCTGCGGTATGATCTGACCGTACCGCTGGTACGTTTTTATTCCAACAATGCGGCACAGCTGCCCGCACCTTTCAAGGCGCTTCAAATGGGCAGTGTCTGGCGGGCTGACAGGCCGCAGAGGGGTCGTTACCGCCAGTTTACCCAATGCGATATCGACATTCTGGGGGAGGCCTCCAACCTGGCGGAGATCGAGCTGATCCTGGCCACCACCACCACCCTCGGCAGGCTGGGCTTCCGGGACTTTGAAATCAGGATCAACGACAGGCAGATCTTAAAGGCCATGGCGGCCTGGAGCGGGTTTGCGGAGGATTCCTTTGACAGCGTTTTCATCACGCTGGATAAGATGGATAAAATCGGCGTGGAAGGTGTGGAGGCAGAGCTTCTGGAGAAGGGCTTTGCGGAAGAGACGGTAAAAAAATATCTGGGACTGTACGACAGCCTGGGCCGGCAGGAAAATGGGGTGGCCTACCTGGCGCAGACGCTGGAGGGTGTTCTGGAGCCTTCCGTGGCAGAGGGGCTTCAGGAGATTATCGACAGTGTAAGCGCTACCAGGAGCGCGGATTTTAAGATGGTATTCGATGCGACGCTGGTGCGGGGCATGTCCTATTATACGGGAACGATCTTTGAGATTTCCATGCCGCAGTTCGGCGCGGCCTGCGGAGGAGGCGGCAGATACGACAGGATGGTGGGAAAATTCACCGGACAGGACGTTCCGGCCTGCGGTTTTTCCATCGGGTTTGAGCGGATTATTCTGCTGTTGATGGAGAGTGGCTTCCAGGTGCCGAAGCCGCCGAAAAAGATTGCCTATCTGATTGAGAAGGGCGTGGGCGGACAGGCGCTGTGCGATATCATCGCCAGGGCGCAGGAGGCCAGGCAGGACGGCAGTCAGGTGCTGGTGGCAAGAATGAACAAGAACAAGAAGTTTCAGAAGGAACAGCTGACGGCGGAAGGCTATGAAGAGTTTGCAGAGTTCTACAGGGAAGCACTGAAGAACTGAGAAGGCGCGTCTTAAAAGCGCGTGGGAAAAGACAGCCCCCAAGGGGCAGAAATCGAGGGATGGATTATGGCAGAGTCAATGAAGGGATGGAAGAGATCCTGTCGCTGCGGAGAGCTTTCCGCGGCAAATGCAGGGGAGACGGTCACCGTCATGGGATGGGTGCAGAAGCAGAGGAACAAGGGAGGCATCATCTTTGTGGATCTGAGGGACCGCTCGGGAATCCTGCAGCTTATCTTTGAGGAGAGCGACTGCGGAGCCGGGAATTTTGCGAAGGCGGAGAAGGTCAGGAGCGAGTATGTCATTGCCGTGACAGGGAAGGTGGAGAGAAGAAGCGGCGCGGTGAACGAGAATCTTGCCACCGGGGAGATTGAGGTGCGGGCCGCACAGATCCGCATTCTGGCGGAGGCGGAGACGCCGCCCTTCCCCATCGAGGCAGACTCCAGGACGAAGGAGGAGCTTCGGCTGAAGTATCGTTATCTGGATCTGAGAAGACCGGATCTGCAGCGGAATCTGATGCTGCGCAGCAGGATTGCCACCACCATCCGGGCCTTCTTAAGTGAGGAGGGATTTCTGGAGATTGAGACTCCCATTCTGAATAAGTCCACCCCGGAGGGGGCCAGGGATTATCTGGTGCCCAGCAGGGTGCACCCGGGCAGCTTTTATGCGCTGCCGCAGTCTCCCCAGATCTTCAAGCAGCTTCTCATGTGCTCCGGTTATGACCGTTACTTCCAGATTGCCAGGTGTTTCCGGGATGAGGATCTGCGGGCGGACAGACAGCCGGAGTTCACGCAGGTGGATCTGGAGATGTCCTTTGTGGATGTGGACGACGTGATCGACGCCACCGAGCGCATGGTGGCGAAGGTGTGCAGGGAGGCCATCGGGCTGGAGGTTTCGCTGCCCATTCCGCGCATGACCTGGAAGGAGGCTATGGACCGCTTTGGTTCCGACAAGCCCGATACCCGCTTCGGCATGGAGCTGGTGGATGTGTCCGGGGTGGTGGCAGGCTGCGGCTTCGGTGTCTTTACCGGGGCGCTGGAGGCCGGCGGCAGTGTGCGGGGCATCAATGTAAAGGGACAGGCGGAAATGCCCAGGAAAAAGATCGACGCCCTGGTGGAATTTGCAAAGGGGTACGGTGCAAAGGGCCTGGCTTATCTGTCCGTTTTGCCTGACGGTACTTATAAATCCTCCTTTGCAAAGTTTATGACCCAGGAAGAACTGGAGAAGCTGGTCACGGCCATGGGAGGCGAGAAGGGCGACCTGCTGCTCTTTGCGGCGGACAGACTCAAAACAGTCTGGTCGGTGCTGGGGGCGCTTCGCTGTGAGCTGGCGGAACAGCTGGGCCTGGTGGATCAGGATAAGTTTCATTTCCTGTGGGTGACACAGTTCCCTCAGTTTGAGTGGAGTGATGAGGAGGAGCGTTTTGTGGCCATGCATCATCCCTTCACCATGCCCATGGAGGAGGATCTGGAGCGGCTGGAGTCCGATCCCGGCAGTGTCCGCGCCAAGGCGTACGATATTGTTTTAAACGGCGTGGAGCTGGGCGGCGGAAGCGTCAGAATCTTCCAGAGCGACGTGCAGGAGCGGATGTTCCGTGCGTTGGGCTTTACCGACGAGAAGGCGCACGAGCAGTTTGGATTCCTGCTGGATGCCTTCCGGTACGGAGTACCGCCCCACGCCGGGCTTGCCATCGGTCTGGACCGCTTTGTGATGCTTCTGGTGAAGGCGGAAAGCATCCGTGAGGTGATCGCCTTCCCCAAGGTGAAGGATGCCTCCTGCCTGATGTCGGAGGCGCCCAATACGGTGGACGAGAAACAGCTGGAAGAGCTGTGCCTGAAGATTACGGCCCAGGAGCAGCAATCTTGCTGAAACCGCAGGTGAGGGCATATCTTTTAAACATCGGGGAATTTCTGGAGGAAGAGCGGGGGGAACCGCTCTGTGCCCGGGCTGCAGAGTGGCTGGATGACACCCGGCGGGAAAAGGCGGACCGGTGTCGGCAGGGCAGAGCACGGGCCGCAGCCGTGGGTGCGGGGCTTTTGCTGCAGCTGGGGATGCAGGAGCTTTCGGAGGGTGAGGACGCCATGTGCCGAAGCAATCCCAACAGGGGGCCGTGTGGGGCCGCCGGGGGCCGGGTACTCTGGCAGGAGCTTACGGTCACGGGACTTCTTGACCGTCTGCGTGTCCGCAGCAGCCTGACCTATACCTACGGGGAGAAGGGCAAGCCCTTTCTGCAGGGGTGTCCCTGGTATTTCAGCCTCTCCCATTCCGGGGATTATGTGCTGTGCGCATTTTCCCGGCGGGAGGTGGGAGCGGATCTTCAAAGGATAGAATCCGTGGATACGGGAAAGCTGGCAGGGCGTTTTTTTGCGGCGCAGGAATGCAAAGTCCTGGAGGCCTGCGGAACGGAGTTGTCCGGAAGACGCCTGTTTTTTGAACTGTGGGCCAGAAAGGAAGCCCTGGGTAAGCTGACCGGCCAGGGAGTGGCAGGGATGCTTGGGCGGAATATGCTGGAGGGCGGGGCGGAGGAGCCGGAGTGGCTGGAGGTTCCCGCTCCGGAAGGATATGCGGCGGCAGTCTGCCTCAGAGGAAAAGAAATCAGTTTTACAGGAGTAGAGCAATGGGACGATTGATGAAATATTTGAAGGATTACAAAAAGGAATCCGTGCTGGCGCCGCTGTTCAAGCTGCTGGAGGCCTTTTTTGAGCTGCTGGTGCCTCTTGTCATGGCGAATATTATCGACAGAGGCATCAAGGGGCAGGATGTGGGTTACATCTGGAAGATGGGATTGTGTCTGCTGGCGCTGGCGGCGGTGGGGCTGCTGTCCTCCGTGACCGCTCAGTTTTTTGCGGCCAGGGCGGCGGTGGGCTTTTCCACGAAGCTGCGGCAGGCGCTGTTCGACCATATTCAGGGACTGAATTTTACCAACATTGACAGGGCAGGAACCACCACCATGATCACCCGGATGACCAGCGATATCAATCAGGTTCAGTCCGGTGTCAACATGGTGTTGCGTCTGTTTCTGCGTTCCCCCATCATCGTCTTCGGGGCCATGATTATGGCGTTTACCATTGATGTGAAGAGCGCCCTGATCTTTGTGGTGGCCATTCCGCTGTTGGCGGTGGTGGTATTCGGCATCATGATGTGGACCATGCCGCTGTACAAGAAGGTGCAGGCTAATCTGGACAGAGTCCTGGGGATTACCAGGGAAAATCTGACGGGAGTCCGCGTCATCCGCGCCTTTCACAAGGAGGAGGAAGAGGAGGAAAGATTCAGAGGCTACACCCAGGCGCTGGCCCACAGTCAGACCTTTGTGGGAAAGATCAGCGCAGTGATGAATCCCGTGACTTATGTGATTGTCAACGGCGCGGCTGTGGCGCTGATTTATACGGGAGCGCTGCAGGTGGATTCCGGCAGGCTGACTCAGGGCGAGGTCATTGCCATCATCAATTACATGTCTCAGATCCTGGTGGAGCTGGTGAAGCTGGCGAACCTGATTGTCACCATCACCAAAGCCCTTGCCTGCGCGGACCGGGTGGCCGGTGTGTTTGAGATACGAAACGAAGAGCTGCCGGACTGCGGCGGGGCTGCTTCCGGAACAGGACATTCTGCAAGGGAGGGCAGTGTGCCCTTCCTGGAGTTTGACCATGTGGGCCTGACCTATGCGGGGGCAGGGGCGGAGACGCTGCACGACATGAACTTTACCGTGAACAGAGGCGAGACGGTGGGCGTCATCGGCGGCACCGGCTCCGGCAAGACCTCTCTGGTAAATCTGATTCCCGGCTTCTACCCGGTGACCCAGGGTGCGGTTCGCCTGGAGGGCGCCGATCTGAGGGAGCTGCCCGAGGAACAGCTTCGGTCCCGCATCGGCGTGGTGCCGCAGAAGGCGGTATTGTTCAAGGGAACGATCAGAAGCAATCTGCAGTGGGGGAAGCCGGACGCCACGGAGGAGGAGATGTGGAAGGCCATCGACATTGCCCAGGCCAGAGAGGTGGTGGAGGGCAGAAGCGGCGGGCTGGACGCCGACATCACCCAGAACGGCAAAAATCTCTCGGGGGGACAGAGACAGCGGCTTACCATTGCCAGGGCGCTGGTGCGCCGTCCGGAAATCCTGATTCTGGACGACAGTGCCTCCGCGCTGGATTACGCTACGGACGCGAAGCTGCGCGGGGCGCTGAAGAAGCTGGAGGGAGGTATCACTACCTTTATCGTGTCCCAGAGAGCGTCCACCATCCGCCATGCGGATAAGATCATTGTTCTGGATGACGGACAGATGGCCGGTATCGGGACACACGACGAGTTGTTGAGGGATTGCGACGTATACAGGGAGATCTATTATTCCCAGTATCCCGACGAGAGACTGAAGGCGGCGAAGGCCGCAGGGAAGGGAGGGGTGCAGAATGGCTGAGCAGAAAGCGGAAAAGAGCAGGCCGGGACAGGCGGCCACTCTCAAAAAGGTGCTGAATTATATCAGGAGGTACTGGCTTCTGGTGGGATTGTCGCTGATTCTGGCGGCAGTGACCGTAGTGCTGACTCTGTATGTCCCCATTCTCACGGGAGACGCGGTGGATCTGATCCTGGAAAAGGGAAAGGTAGATTTTCCGGGAGTCTTTGCCATTATGAAGAAAATTGCGGTTGCCGTGGCGTTTACCGCGGCCGCACAGTGGGTGATGAATACCTGCAACAACCATATCACTTATCATGTGGTGAAGGATATTCGTGAGGCTGCCTTTCACAGGCTGGAGGAGCTGCCTCTGAAATATTTGGATACAAAGGCTTACGGCGATATTGTCAGCCGTGTCATTGCGGATGTGGATACCTTTGCGGACGGCTTGCTGATGGGCTTCACCCAGCTGTTTACGGGTGCGCTGACCATCGTGGGCACTCTGATTTTTATGCTGATCACCAACGTGCCCATTGCGCTGGTGGTGGTGTGTATCACGCCGGTTTCCTTCCTGGTGGCCAGATTCATTGCCACCAGAACCTACTCCATGTTCCGGCAGCAGTCCGTGACCAGAGGGGAGCAGACCGCTCTGATCGAGGAGATGGTGGGCAATCAGAAGATCGTAAAGACCTTCTCCCGGGAGGAGGCGGTGAAGGAGCAGTTTGCGGAGATTAACGGGCGGCTGGAGAAATGTTCCCTGAAGGCCATTTTTTTCTCATCCCTGACCAATCCCTGCACTCGTTTTGTGAACAGTCTGGTATATGCGGGTGTGGGTATTTTCGGAGCGCTGCTGGCCATAAGAGGCGGGATCCGGATCGGGCGTCTCTCCTGTTTCCTGAGCTATGCCAACCAGTATACCAAACCCTTCAACGAGATTTCCGGTGTGGTGACGGAACTGCAGAACGCGCTGGCCTGCGCGGGACGTATTTTTGAGCTGATCGACGAAGAGCCTCAGACACCGGAGGCGGAAAACGCGGTGGTGCTGAAGGACGCCAAGGGGAACGTAAAGCTGGAGAACGTATATTTCAGCTATGTGCCGGAGCGGAAGCTGATTGAAAACTTCAATCTGGAGGTAAAGCCGGGGCAGCGTGTGGCCATTGTGGGGCCCACGGGCTGCGGCAAGACTACGGTCATCAATCTGCTGATGCGTTTTTATGACGTGAACAGCGGCAGTATCCGGGTGGACGGCACCGATATCCGGGAGATGACCAGAGGAAGCCTGCGCACCGGCTATGGGATGGTGCTGCAGGAGACCTGGCTTCGGAGCGGAACGATCCGGGACAATATCCGGATGGGAAAGCCGGAGGCCACGGAGGAGGAAGTGCTGCAGGCGGCCAGGGCGGCCCATGCCCACAGCTTTATCAAAAGGCTGCCAAACGGGTATGACACCGTGATTACGGAGGACGGCGGCAGTCTGTCCCAGGGACAGAAACAGCTGCTGTGTATTGCCAGGGTTATGCTCTGCCTGCCCCCCATGCTGATTCTGGACGAGGCAACCTCATCCATTGACACACGCACCGAGCTGAGGATTCAGAATGCTTTTGCCACCATGATGGAGGGCAGAACCAGCTTTATTGTGGCACACCGTCTCTCCACCATTCAGGAGGCGGACATCATCCTGGTCATGAAGGACGGAAATATCATAGAGCAGGGCAGCCACGAGAGTTTGCTGGAAAAGGGCGGCTTTTACGCCAACCTGTATAACAGCCAGTTTGCAGGCTGATGCAAATTGCGCCGGAAATGTCATGAACTGCGTTTCCGGCGCTTTATTTTTTGGGATAAAGACCGATATATTCTATAAGCGGTAACAGGGCGGCTCTATGTGACGGTTCGGCTTTCGGCTGATACCGCCCGGGACATTGACACTCATCACGGAGGAAGAGACAATGAAGATCGGTGAAACTATTACGCTCTACGCAGGCGCGCAGCCTGCCCACAGCAGGGCGGCAGAAAACGATGCAAAGGAACAGGAAAAGCGGAAAACTCTTTTTGCCGGGGAGTTGAATCAGAACAATACATTGCAGGACAGAATTGCGCAGCGCAGGGAACAGGCCCGCAGAGAGGCCATGAAGGCGGTGGGCGACGCTTTTGCGGGCAGGCAGAAGGTGGACGAAATCACGGATGAAAGCCGTGCTCATCTTGAGGAGCTGAAGGCGGATCAGGAAAGGCTGAAGGAGGAGGCCGCCGGTGTGTCCGGGCGGCAGGAGAGACTGGAGACGGCTTTCGCGGCGGGAGAGATCGGTCAGGAGGAGTATCTTGCCCAAAAAGCCTCTTTGTCCGAAGAAGAGACAGTCTATCGTGACAAGATGGCGGAAAACCAGGGTAAGATTATGGGTGAGAACGCGTCCATCCGAGGCACGAAGAGAGAGCTTCTGAAGGACAAAAGCATGGTGAAGGCATGGAATCAGGCGGACAGCATCATGGAAGCCGCAGGCGATGAGATCATGGGGTTGGTGGTGGAGGAGGCAAAGGATCACCTCGACGAGGAAGCAGAGGAGCGCAGGGAACAGGCCCAGGAGATCAAGGAAGAGCGGGAAGAGCAGGAGGAAATTCTGGAAAAGCGCCAGGAGCGGAAGGACAGGCTGGAGGAACTGGCAGAGTCCGTACCCGTGGAGGAGATGGTTTCCATGGACCGGCTGCAGGACGAGGTGGAGCAGGAAGTACAGGAGATCCTGAATAAGCTGAAGCTGCTTCCGGAGGATATCAAGGGGACTTCGGTAGATCAGCTGCTCTGAGAAAAAGGAATCAAAAGTTGTCAGGACAGGCACATAAAACGGCCTCCCGCATAGCATATACAAAGCAATGCGGGAGGTATTTTTTATGGCGCTTGTGGTATTGGACGCAGGGCACGGCGGGGCCAACCCCGGAGCCACATACAACGGGAGACGGGAGAAGGATGATGCGCTTGCCCTTGCCCTGGCCGTGGGAGATATCCTGGAGGCAAACGGTGTAAATGTCTACTACACGCGGACGACGGATGTCTATGAGTCGCCCCAGCAGAAGGCCATGGAGGGAAACGCGGTGGGCGCGGATTATTTTGTCTCTATCCACCGGAATTCCAGCCCCTATCCCAATCAGTACACGGGAGTGGAGACGCTGGTCTACAATCGCTACGGAGAGGCGGCGCGTCTTGCGGAAAACATCAACAGCAGGCTGGAGGAGGTGGGATTTGAAAATCAGGGAGTCAATGAGAGAACCAATCTGGTGGTGCTGAACAGGACACAGATGCCCGCCGCGCTGGTGGAGGTGGGATTCATCAACACGGACGCGGATAATCAGCTTCTGGACGAGCGGTTTGACGAGGTGGCCAGGGCGATTGCCGACGGGATCCTTGCCGCGGTATGGAGCGGGGCGTGAAAAATTTCCGGTGATTGCCGCAGGGAAGGCGGTGTGGAGGGGAAGACTGTGAAGAAGAGGAAAGGGAGCTTGCTGTCCGGCATCCTTCTGCTGGGTGCTTTGTGCATGGCGCTTCTGGGGGCAATTTCCGTGAGAGGAGAGAAATGGGCCGCTGGCCGGAACCGCTCTGCTGCTGCGGAGAGGGAATCCGAAAAAGGAGAAGAATCTTTTTTGTCCGGCACCGTCCGGATAGAGGGCAGCACGTCCATGGGAAGGCTGGCCGGGGCCCTGGGGGAAGGCTTCATGGAAAAATATCCCGGCGTGACGGTGACGGTGGAGTTTACGGGAACCGGCGCGGGAATCGGCGCGGTGATTTCCGGGGATACGGATATCGGCAATTCCTCCAGAGCGCTGACGAACCGTGAGAGGGAAGGCGGAGCGGTGGAGAACGTGGTGGCGCTGGACGGGATCCTTCTGTGCGTGGATTCCTCCAATACCGTGAGGAATCTGACTGTCCGGCAGCTTGCGGACATTTATGCCGGGCGGCTGACAAACTGGTCTCAGGCAGGGGGCAGAGACTGCCCTGTGGTGACGGTGGGCCGTGAGGCAGGAAGCGGTACCCGCAGCGATTTTGAAGCGTTCCTGGGACTTCGGGAGGGCTGTGATTACGCAAACGAGCTGGACAGCAGCGGGGCCGTTCTGGCGAAGGTTGCCGCCACCCCGGGGGCCATCGGCTATGTGTCCCTGGAGACGAAGGGGGAGGGAGTGATTGTCCTGTCCCTGGAGGATGTGGAGCCCACGGCGGAGAATATCGGAGACGGAACCTATCCCTTGAGCAGAACGTTGATTATGGTTACAAGGGGGGAGATTTCCGGCCAGAGCACTCTGATTCGGACATGGTTCGACTATGTTCTCGGACGGGAGGGACAGGAGATTGTGTCCAAGGTGGGACTGGTGAGGGTGGACTGACCGGAGACGGGAAAGAGCCATACATAGAAGGTCGGGTTCTGATCCCCGGGCCGCGGCATAGGATATACAGAGGGCCTTCGGCGGGTACGCTTTGCGGAAGGTTTGCCGCGGAGGATGTAAGCGATGGAAAAGGGGAAGAACTCCATTCTGGAAAAGGGGAAAAAACGAGCGGCTGTGGAGAATGCAGCGCAGGTGATTTTTGCGGCCTGCGCTGCATTTTCCGTGTTGATTGTAGCGGCTGTCACTCTGTACATGATTGTGAGCGGAACACCGGCGATCTTTCGGGTGGGGCTTAAGGAAATTCTGTTCGGGACAGTCTGGGATCCTGCTGCCGCCAGGCCCCGTTACGGCATCTTTTTTATTCTTCTGACTTCCCTGGCGGGAACGTCGCTGGCGGTGCTGATCGGTGTGCCGGTGGGTGTTCTGACGGCGGTATTTCTGGCGGAGGTGGCGGATGCGCGGCTGGCGGCTCTGGTGAGACCGGCGGTGGAGCTGCTGGCCGGGATCCCCTCCGTCATCTACGGGCTTCTGGGGGTGCGTCTGCTGAATCCCCTGCTCTACAGGCTGGAACTGCGGCTGTTTGCAGGTTCCGCAACCCATCAGTTTACCGGGGGCTCCAATCTGCTGGCGGCGTCCCTGGTGCTTGCGGTGATGATTCTGCCCACGGTGGTCAGCGTCAGCGAGACCGCGCTGCGGGCGGTACCCCCCGGTGTCAGAGCGGCGTCTCTGGCGCTGGGGGCGTCGCGGGTGCAGACCGTCTTCCGGTCGGTTTTGCCCGCGGCCAGGCCGGGGATTGTCACGGCGGTGGTGCTGGGGGTGGGGAGAGCGCTGGGGGAGGCCATGGCGGTCACTCTTGTGTCCGGAAACAGCGTCCATCTGCCGCTGCCCTTCAGTTCCGTGCGTTTTCTGACCGCAGCCATTGTCAGCGAGATGGGGTATTCGGAAGGGCTTCACAGGCAGATGCTCTTTACCGTGGGACTGGTGCTGTTTGGCTTTATCATGGCGATCAATTTTGTACTGCACAAAATGATGAAGGAGGGAATACGGGCGGATGAGTGAGTTGTGTGCGGGGAGGTTTGGGCGGAGAGAACAGGCGCAGGGCTCTGAGCTGATTGGGCATGGGGGCAGGCCCGGGGAGGTTTTTCTGCTGGGCATGATTTACGGCGCAGCTTCCCTGTCGGTGCTGCTGTTTGGGGGAATTCTGCTGTATGTGTTCGGAAAGGGATTCCGGACGTTGGATCCGGCGTTTCTGACCGGGGTGGGAAGCGTGCTGCAGGATCGGGTCGGAATTGCCGGAAACCTGGTCAATACCCTGTATATCATTGTGATTGCGCTTTTGATTGCCGTGCCCGTGGGAGTGGGGGGAGCGGTTTATTTGAACGAGTATGCAGAGCCGGGCAGAGTCACGGAGCTTGTTGAGTTTGCCACGGAGACCCTGTCCGGCATTCCGTCGGTGGTGTTCGGGCTGTTTGGGTCCGTTTTTTTTGGCGGGCTGGGGTTGGAGTACTCCCTGCTGCGGGGGGCGCTGACCGTCAGCCTTATGGTACTGCCCCTGATTGTGCGCAATACCCAGGAGGCGCTGCGGACCGTGCCGGAGGGACTGCGCAGCGCCTCCCTGGGGCTGGGGGCTACCAGGTGGGATATGATCCGGACGGTTCTGCTGCCCTGGGCAAGGCCCGGGATTCTCACGGGACTGGTTCTGGCGGCGGGGCGTATCGTGGGGGAATCCGCGGCGCTGCTGCTTACCGCAGGCAGCGCAGGCCTGCTGCCGGGCCGGGGAAACGGGCTGTTAAAGGGACTGGCGGAGCGGCTTTTGCAGTCGGGAGGCACCCTCACCGTGGAGCTGTATCTGCAGATGCAGAACGGGAGATATGAGACGGCCTTTGGCATAGGGTGCGTGCTGCTTTTGATTCTCTTCGGAATCAACCTGCTTTTGAGATTGGCGGTGAGGGAACGAAAATGAACAGGATATCCATTGAAAACCTGAATTTGTATTACGGTCAGAAGCACGCGCTCCGGGATGTGAATCTGGAGATCAGAGACCGGGCCGTCACCGCTTTGATCGGTCCGAGCGGCTGCGGGAAATCCTCTTTGTTAAGGTGCATCAACCGGATGAACGACCTTGTGGGAAAAGTGCGTCTGGAGGGAAGGCTGTTTCTGGACGGGGAGGATGTGTACGACAGGCGGGTGGATCTTACGCTGCTTCGGAGGAAGGTGGGCATGGTGTTTCAGCAGCCTGCCCCTTTTCCCATGAGCATCTATGATAATGTGGCCTACGGCCCCAGGCTGCAGGGCATCAGAAACAGGCGGAGACTGGACGGGATCGTGGAGGCGGCCCTGGCGCAGGCTGCGGTGCTGGAGGAGGTGAAGGACAGACTGCAGGCGCAGGCGGCGGGGCTTTCCGGCGGGCAGCAGCAGAGACTGTGCATTGCCAGAGCCCTGGCCGTGGAGCCGGAGGTGCTTTTGATGGACGAACCCACTTCTGCCCTGGATCCGGTTTCCACCCGGAAGGTGGAGGAGCTGGTGAAGGAGCTGAAGCGCCGCTATACCGTGGTCATTGTGACCCATAATATGCAGCAGGCGGTGAGAATCGCTGACGAGGCCGCCTTCTTTCTGTCGGGGGAGCTGGTGGAAGCAGGACCTGCCAAAACGCTCTTCAAAGTTCCCCGGGACAGGCGGACGGCGGATTATCTGGCGGGCCGCTTCGGCTGAAAAAGAAAATCGGCAAAAACAGAAAATCTTACATAGATTTTACATTTGTTGGTTATAGATTTTACATGAAGTCTTTACAATGGAGACAAAAGACGACAAGACAGGAGAGACTGTGTATGGATTTTTTTGATTTTCTGACCATGGCCGGAGGTCTGGCTCTGTTTCTGTATGGAATGAACATGCTGGGGGAGGGGCTGGCAAAATTTTCCGGCGGACGCTTTGAACGGGTTCTGGAGCGGCTGACGGGCAATCCTTTCAAGGCGGTGCTGCTGGGAGCGGGAGTCACTGCCGTGATACAGTCCTCCTCCGCCACCACGGTGATGGTGGTGGGATTTGTAAATTCAGGTATTATGAGCCTGCGGCAGGCGGTGGGGGTTATTATGGGGGCAAACGTGGGAACCACAGTTACCTCCTGGATCCTGGGACTGACGGGAATCGACAGCGCCTCCTTTCTGGTGCGGCTGTGCAAGCCCGCCTCCTTTTCCCCCATTCTGGCGGTGACGGGCGTGGGGCTGCTTCTCTTTTCCCGGCGGGACAGGCTGAAAAATGTGGCTGTGATCCTGGTGGGGTTCGGCATCCTGATGTTCGGTATGGATACCATGAGCAATGCGGTGAAGCCCCTGGCGCAGGTGCCGGAATTCACCGGAATCCTGACCCGTTTTTCCAATCCGGTTTTGGGAATGCTGGCAGGGCTGCTTCTGACTGCAATCGTGCAGTCCTCCTCGGCGTCCGTGGGAATTCTCCAGGCGCTCTGTGCCACAGGAGCCGTGGGATATGGGGCTGCGGTGCCCATCATTATGGGACAGAATATCGGAACCTGTGTGACGGCGCTTCTCTCGGGGGCCGGGGCCAGCAAAAACGCAAAGCGGGCGGCGCTGGTGCATCTCTATTTCAATGTGATCGGAACCATACTTTTTATGCTGGGTTTTTATGGGGTAAACGCGTTCTGGCCGCTGGCTTTTCTGGAGGAAGCGGCCACGCCCTTCGGCATTGCGGCGGTGCACAGTATATTTAACTTGGGGGCGACTGTCTGTCTGCTGCCCTTTTCCGGGGGGCTGGTGAAGCTTGCCTGTCTCACCATCCGGGAGGAGGCCGGGAGAGCAGAGGAGCGGGAAGACGAGATCCTGCAGCTGCTGGATCCCCGTTTTCTGGAGATGCCAGCCTATGCGGTGGAGCAGAGCCGTGCGGTCTCCGTGAGCATGGCGGGGCTGGCGGAGGAGGCGCTGGGTCTGTCTGCAGGCCTTCTTGCAGATTACCGTCAGGAGGCGGCGGACAGGGTGACGGAGCTGGAGAGTCGTGTGGATAAATTCGAGGATCAGCTGGGCAGCTATCTGATGCAGCTTGGAGCGAGAGACATGAAGGAGGAGGACAACAGCATCCTCACGGTGGTATTGCACTGCATGGGTGACTTCGAGCGCATTTCCGATCATGCCAGGAACGTGAAGGAAGCGGCGGAGGAAATGCACGGGAAAAAGCTGTGCTTTTCGGAGAAAGCCGGGAAGGAGCTGGAAATCCTGACGGCAGCGGTTCGGGAGAGTCTGAGGCTTGCCCTGCGCAGCTACGCGGAGGGGGACAGAAGGCTTGCGGGTCAGGTGGAGCCGCTGGAGGAAGTGATCGACGAGCTGAACAGGGAGATCCGGAAACGGCATATCAGGAGGCTGAGAAAGGGAAAGTGTACCGTTGAGCTTGGATTTCTGCTGTCGGACATCACTACAAACCTGGAGCGGGTGGCGGATCACTGTTCCAATATAGCGCTGTGCGTGCTGCAGGAGGGCGAGGAGGAGTTTGATCCCCACGCCTGTCTGGAGGAGCTTCGGGCGGAGGATAATATGGAATTTCAGGGAAAGGTCATGGCCTGCAGACAGAGATACCGACTGCCGTAAGCGGGACTTGCATTTGGACGAAAGATGGCATACTATCAAAAGGGAAATACAGGCTGCGGCGGCAGGACGGAGAGTGGATATGGAGCTGATTTATGTGGTGGAGGACGACAAGAGCATACAGGAGATAGAGTGCTTTGCGCTGTCAAATTCCGGATACCGGACGGAAGGGTTTCGGACTGCCGGGGAGTTTTACGCGGCTCTGGAGCGGGAACTGCCCGATCTGGTTCTGCTGGATATCATGCTGCCGGACGAGGACGGGCTGAATCTTGTAAAAAGGCTCCGCGCCGGGGAGGCTACGGTTCTGATTCCCATTTTGCTGGTGACGGCCAGGACCACGGAGCTGGATAAGGTAAAGGGGCTGGATATCGGTGCGGACGATTATATGACAAAGCCCTTTGGCGTTCTGGAACTGATCTCCCGGGTGAAGGCTCTGCTGCGCAGAAGCAGACGGACCGGGAAGCGCTGTTCCTTCGGGGCCGTTGTGCTGGAGGAGGAGAGACATGCCGTCAGCGTGGAGGGTGAGCCGGTGGAGCTCACTTTTAAAGAATTTGAGCTGCTTAAGCTGCTGCTTGAGAACGGGGGCAGGGTGACGACCAGGGAAGCCATTCTGGACCGGGTCTGGGGAACCGATTTTGAGGGGGAGTCCAGAACCCTGGATATGCACATCAAAACGCTGCGCAGAAAGCTTGGACAGGCAGGGACGCTGATCCGAACGGTGCGCAATGTGGGATACATGCTGAAGGAATAGGGGAAAGGGGACGGCGGTGAGAAAAAGGATTCACAGGATGATGGCATTGATTTCCCTTCTGGCGATTCTGCTGACGGCGGGACTGCTCACGGGGGTGTATCAGAATCTGCTCTGCAGGCAGGTGATCAGCGATCTGAGAGAATATGTGCTGTTGGTTCGGGAGGCCGAACCGGATTTTTGGCGGGAGGGGATCGGATCAGGGGTCGCAGGCAGCGGAATCCGCCTGACGCTGATGGATGGGGAGGGAAAGGTTCTCTTTGACAATGAGGCGGACAGCAGCCTGCTGGAAAACCACGGGGACAGGCCGGAGGTAAGGCAGGCCATGGAATCCGGGGAAGGGGAATCCGTGAGGCGGTCCGGGACGTTTACCCACAATACCTTTTATTATGCAATCCGTCTGGAGAACGGCAGCGTGCTTCGGGCGGCCAGGGACTCGGAGAGCGTGGCGGGCATTTTCGGCAGCGTGCTCCCGGACATTTTCTGGATCCTGGCAGTGCTGATTCTGATGAGCGTGGGAATGTCCCATTTTCTCACCGGAAAATTTATCTATCCCATTGAGCGGTTGGCCGAGGCCCCGGATGCGGAGGGGGAACCCGGGGGATACGAGGAACTGGAACCGCTGATCGAAAAGATCAGGCAGCAGCGCCGGGAGCTGGTCAGAAATACCCGGATCAGGCAGGAGTTTACCGCAAATGTGTCCCATGAGCTGAAGACGCCGCTGACGGCTATTTCCGGGTACGCGGAGCTGATTGAGACCGGGCTGGCGTCGGAGAGGGACATTCCCGGTTTTGCCAAGGGCATACACAGCAGTGCGGACAGGCTGCTTGCGCTGATCAACGATATTCTGCGTCTGTCCGAGCTGGACGACAGTGAGACGGAAATGGAGTTTGAGTGTCTGAATCTTTTTGAACTGGCCAAAAACTGTGCGGAAATGCTGCAGGTGAACGCCGCAAAACAGGGCGTGGAGATCCGGGTGGAAGGGGAGGACTGCTGGATCAGCGGAAACCGTCAGATGGCGGAAGAATTGCTGTATAATCTCTGTGACAATGCGGTCAGATACAATGTGAAAGGCGGAACGGTCAATATCCGTGTCCGGAAAGCCGGCAGTGATACGCCCGGCGCCCCGGGGCGCCGGAGAATCCTGCTGCAGGTATCCGACACGGGTATCGGCATTCCCAAAGAACATCAGGAAAGAATTTTTGAAAGATTTTACCGGGTGGATAAGAGCCGTTCCCGAGAGATAGGCGGCACGGGGCTGGGGCTTGCCATTGTAAAGCATATTGTGGCCCGGCATGACGCGGACATGGAGCTGGAAAGCAAAGCCGGCAGCGGCACAAGGATCAGCGTGAGCTTTTCGGAGTGTCCGCCTCCCCCGGAAGGGCTGTAGCGGGGAATTACTTTTCGTCGGTTCCTTCTGCCGGTTTGTCTGCCGGTTCTTCCTCATTTTTGGGCTCCGGCAGGGTCAGCAGTACTTTTTTGATGCGGTTCTGGGTGATCCCCTGCACCTTGAGGCAAATGCCGTTTTCCAGAGTGACCTCTTCGTTGTCCTCCGGCAGGCGGTCCAGGCTCTCGATGATAATGCCGCTGATGGAGTCGTAATCCTCGCTGTCCAAGTCGGTGCCCAGCTCGTCGTTGATGTCGTCCAGCTTCATGCTGCCCTCCACCAGCCAGGTGCGTTCTCCCTTTTCCTGGATCAGCTCCTCCTCGTCGGCATCGTACTCGTCCCGGATCTCACCCACGATTTCCTCCAGAAGGTCTTCCAGGGTGATCATGCCCTCGGTTGCTCCGTATTCGTTCAGCACAAAAATGACGTTGGTGGTCTTCTCCCGGATCTCGATGAGAAGATCCGCCACCTTTTTGAATTCATATGTATAGTGGGCGTCCCGGAGGATATCCCGCACCTGAAACCGTTCCTCGTCCTCGCAGAGGATAAAGTCCTTGATATTGATGAGTCCGATGATATTGTCCTTTTCATCCTGATACACGGGAAGACGGGTATACATGGACTCCCGGAAGATGCTCAGTACCTTTTTGTAGGAAGCGTTGACATCCACGGTCACCATGTTGATGCGGGGGATCATGATATCCTTTGCCAATGCGTCGGAAAAATCAAACACATTGTAGATCATTTCCCGTTCTTCGTTTTCAATGACCCCGTCCTCATGGCCCACATCCACATAAGTGCGCAGCTCCGCCTCGGTCATGGTGGTGATCTTTTTGTTGGGATCGATCCGCAGGAGACGGAGAATGGCGTTTGACATCTTATCCACAAGAAAGATCACAGGGGTGAGCAGCTGCATCAGTGCATAGATGACTCCGCTGTATGCCAGGGAAATTTTTTCCGATGAGAGCATGGCCCAGGTCTTGGGGATGATTTCGCCGCAGAGCAGTACGACGATGGTCAGAATGCCGGTGGCAATGCCTACGGCAAGATTGATCCGCATTGCCAGAGTGGTGGCGAGGGCGGAAGCAGACAGATTTACAATGTTGTTGCCGATGAGGATTGTGCTGAGCATTTTGCTGTAGTTCTCCAGCACTTTGTTGACGCGGGCGGCACGTTTGCTGCCCTCCTCCTCGAGAGCGCGCATTCGCACGCGGTTCACGGTAGACAGGGCTGTTTCCGCAGAAGAGAAAAAGCCTGACAAAATAACCAGAACGATCAGAGATACAAGTTGTATGACACCAGGGGTATCCAAGAGTTTCACTCCTTTTCCAAAAAATTTTGCCGCCCGGAAAGGGCATGCTGTTATTAATATACAGGATAGGAAAAGCAGTTGTCAAGTTTGGCGGCGGGATTGCATATCCTTTTAATAGAAAATTAACAAAAGGACATGGAGGAGGATATGGAACAGACGATGAAGAACGGCAGGATACCTGTTGTGTTCCTGCTGAAGGGCCTGTTTTTTGCTTACGCGCTGACGGGGGTGCTTCTGGCCCTGCTCTCGTTTCTGCTGTACAAATTCGGACTGGGGGAGAAGACGGTGGCCATTGCGATCATCGTCATCTATGTGGCGGCGACCTTCTTTGCGGGGTTTCTGGCCGGAAAGAAAATGAAGAGCCGCAAGTTCCTCTGGGGGCTGGCAGAGGGAGCCGCCTATTTTATCGTTCTGGCGCTGATTTCCTTTCTGGCGGGGGACCGAACGGCTGTTTTCGGAAATACCTTTTTCACCACGCTGGCACTCTGCGCGGGAGGCGGAATGCTTGGGGGAATGCTGGGCTGAGGGCGTGGGAATGCCGGAGAAGAAGCGCGGGGAACGGTTGACGGAAAAGACTTTTGCGTGTATGATGAAGAGTAGGAAATACAGCAGAAAAGTGAGGGGTGCAGTATGAGTACGAAAAAATGTCCTCTTTGCAACAGGAAGCTGGTGGCGGTGAACGGGGTTCCCACCTGTCCCGACTGCGGATACAGGGATCCTCAGAGCGGTTCCGCCGCCTATACCCAGCAGAATACGCCGCCGGGGACGGGAAGCGGGGCTTCCACAACTTACACCCGGCAGGAGGAGCCGAAGAAGGGGAAAAAGTCCAGTACGCCGGTGAAGGCGATTGTGGGCGTGTGCGGTTCCGTGGTGCTTGCGGTGGTTGTGGGAGTGGTGATTAGTTTTGTGAAGCGGGGACTTTACGACGCCATGGACTCTGCGGCGGACAATATCGCAGACAGGTGGGCCGGGGAGTCGGAGACCGAGCCGAAGCCGGTGACGGAGGCTGAGCCGGAGACAACGCCCGGTTCGGAGAACCCGGAGGGCGGAAAGCCTCAGATGAGTGATAAGGGAGTGGCCTATCGGATTCCCCAGAGCGAATTTCTGGTGGCGTTGGTGGAAGAGCTGTTTCAGAAGCCGGTAAACCAGGTCAGCTATGAGGAAATCAACAGCATTGTCTATCTGGAGACCTGGAATCCCGAGGGCACGGATGCCATGCAGGTCAGTGTGATGCTGGCGGACGGCACCGAGGAGGGATATCTGATCTCGGATTATTTTGTGGATACCACGGACTTCAAGTGCCTGACAGGGCTCCAGTACCTGATTCTGGACGAGGGCTCCATCAGCTATGGCACGGACTGGCATAACCTGACTCAGCTTCAGGTGCTGAGCTGTGATACTTCCATGGATGATCTGACGGACTATATGGATGTCTCTCAGCTGGTGTGGCTCTCCACCAGGGAAACCTTTGGCATGAGCGGACTGTCCGTTCTGTCCAAGTACACGAATCTGGAGCATCTGGAGCTGGAGGCCGGGCTGCTTGGCAGCATTGCGGGAATTTCACAGGCGCCTGCCCTGCGGGAGCTGTACATCACGGAAGGGGATCGGATAACCGATTTCTCCGAGCTTTATCAGATGACGGGGCTGGAGGTTCTTTCCATCGAATCCCACGGCCTGAAGGACATCGGTTTTGTGTCCGGCATGGATCAGCTGCAGTGTCTTGAACTGAAGGACACGGATATCCGCAGCATCGAGGTCCTGGCGGATTGTGCCGACACGCTGACCGTGCTGCGGCTGGATGACAATTATCAGATCGACGATATCTCACCGGTGATGCTGTGCACCGGCCTGGAGGAGCTGCAGCTGTGGGTGGACTACCGGTTTGACGTTCCCATGGAGATACCGGACTTTTCCGGCATGACAAATCTTCGGCGTCTGTCCGTGGAAAATTATGACAAGTTGGGCAATCTTGCGCTGCTGACCGGCCTGGAGGAGCTGACGCTGGAGGGAAGCGGAACGGGTGACGGCGAGCCCTTGAAGGCGCTGAAGAACCTGAAAAGGCTGAATCTGATCGACATGTCTCTGTTTGAGGGATTCATGGACAGTGTGGCAAGTCTGGAAAGTCTGGAGAGCCTGAACCTGGAGGACAGCTTTATCTGGTCGGATATGAGTCCGGTCTTCGGACTGCCAGCGCTGCAGGAGCTGACCATGAAAGACGCGGAATGCGGCCTGATGCCGGAGAAGCTGACTGCCTGCAGCAGCTTGGTTTTCCTGGATCTGAGCGATACCACATTTGACCGGCTGCTGGCGGACGGAAGCTGGAACTACGGCGACGAGGAGGAAATTCCCGTGCAGGAGGTTCTGGAGGCCATGGCGCCTTGTATGCCGAATCTGAACTGGCTCTACGCGCCGAAGCAGGAGCTTGACAACCTGGAGTTTGCGAAGAATCTTTCCCAGCTTACCTGGCTGGATATTCAGGACAATTATATTGTCAGCCTGGAGCCGCTGACCGGGCTGGGACAGCTTCGGGTGCTGTTGTGCGAGGACAATCCCATCCAGAATACGGACGGTTTGGAGCATGTGATTATTTTCAGGTAATATGGCTGATTTTGTAAAAAAGTATTTTACAAAAAATAATTTTATGGTATACTAGGAAATGATTTTCAGTGTATCAGATGAAAAGAAGGAGGCAATATCAGATGAAGCATATCAAGACTTTGACGACCAGGAACCTGAAGGAATCCGTGAAGAAGGGCGGCTGCGGCGAGTGTCAGACTTCCTGCCAGTCTGCCTGCAAGACTTCCTGCACGGTGGGAAACCAGAGCTGTGAGAAGATCAAGTAGTTTATATTGCACCAGAATTGACTAACCAGGGCAAGCAGCGATTTTGTTCGCTGCTTATTCTGTGTCCGGAAAGGAAATTATTTGTGATACATCAGTATAAGAGCAATGGATATAATATTGTGATGGATGTGAACAGCGGTTCCGTCCATGTGGTGGACGATATCGTCTATGCCATGATTCCCATGGTGGAGCCTCTTGTGAACGAGGGGATCAAGGACAGGGATACCATAAGGGCGGCCGTGCTCAACCTTGCGGGACTTCCGTACCCGGAGGAGGAGATTGTGGAGGCGGTGGACGAGGTTCTGGAGCTGGAGGCTTCAGGACAGCTCTTTGCACCGGATCTCTATGAGAGCTATGTGTTTGATTTCAAAAATAGGCAGACGGTGGTGAAGGCGCTGTGCCTTCACATTGCCCACGACTGCAACCTGGCCTGCGAGTACTGTTTTGCGGGAGAAGGGGAGTACCACGGCAGAAGGGCGCTTATGAGCCTGGAGGTAGGAAAGAAGGCGCTGGATTTTCTGGTGGCAAATTCCGGTAACCGGATCAACCTGGAGGTGGATTTCTTCGGCGGGGAGCCGCTGATGAACTGGCAGGTGGTGAAGGAACTGGTGGAGTATGGCCGGAGCCTGGAGGAGCCCAACAACAAAAAATTCCGTTTTACACTGACCACAAACGGCGTGCTCTTAAACGACGAGATCATGGAGTTTGCGGGCAGGGAGATGGCAAATATCGTGCTGAGCATCGACGGACGCCGGGAGGTTCACGACAGGATGCGTCCCTTCCGGGGAGGACAGGGAAGCTATGACCTCATTGTGCCGAAGTTTCAGAAGGCTGCGGAAAGCCGCGGGCAGACGGGATATTATGTGCGGGGAACCTTTACCCGCAACAACCTGGACTTTTCAGAGGACGTGCTGCATCTGGCGGATCTTGGCTTTCGGCAGATTTCCGTGGAGCCGGTGGTGGCGCAGCCCTCGGATGCCTGGGCCATCCGGGAGTCGGATCTTGTGAAGCTGAAGGAGGAGTACGACAAGCTTGCCCTGGAGATGATAAAGAGGCGGAGAGAGGGAAGAGGTTTTAACTTCTTTCATTTTATGATAGATCTGGAGGGCGGCCCCTGTGTGGCAAAGAGGCTGTCCGGCTGCGGTTCCGGAACGGAATATCTGGCGGTGACGCCCTGGGGAGATCTGTATCCCTGCCATCAGTTTGTGGGAAACGAGAAGTTTCTGATGGGCAATGTGGAGGAGGGGATCACCAGGGAGGAGATCCGGGACGAATTCAAGTGCTGCAATGTCTACGCCAAGGACAAGTGCAGAAGATGCTTTGCAAAGTTTTATTGCAGCGGAGGCTGTGCGGCAAATTCCTACAATTTCCACGGAAACATCAACGATGCCTATGACGTGGGCTGCGAGCTTCAGAGAAAGCGTGTGGAATGCGCCGTCATGCTGAAGGTGGCGGAATTTGAGGACAACGACGCCGAAGAAGCGGCGGAACAATAAATCAGGACAGAGAGAAAGGACGAAAGAACAATGAAGAAAAACAAGGCAATTGTGATACTGCTTTGCATCCTTCTGCTTCTGATCGGGGTCACTTATGTGGACTTTTTCGGTATTGATGCGGAAGGGACGGGAAGCGCCTCGGATATCAGCCTGGGGCTTGACCTGGCGGGCGGCGTAAGCATCACCTATCAGGTGGTGGGGGATGAGACGCCGGATGCCACGGACATGAGTGACACCATCGCCAAGCTCCAGAAGCGTGTGGAAGGCTACAGCACCGAGGCCATCGTTTACCAGGAGGGCGCGGACCGGATTAATATCGAGATCCCCGGCGTCAGCGATGCCAACGCCATCCTGCAGGAGCTGGGAAGGCCGGGAGCGCTCTACTTTGTGGCAGAGACGGATCCTCAGGGAAACAAAAACTACACACTGCAGTATGTACAGAATCCGGACGGTTCCATGGGCTATGGCTATGTGATGAACAAGACCATCGAGGAGCTGCTGCAGGACGGTTCCATTCTGGTACAGGGAACCGATGTGGCGGACGCCAGGGCGGCCTCCATCCGGGATCAGCAGATGGGCAATGTGGAGTATATCGTGGATCTGACCATGACCGAGGAGGGAACGGAGAAGTTTGCCGAGGCCACGAGAAATGCTTTTAATAAGGGAGAAACGCTGGGCATCTACTATGACGGCGGCATTGTGAGCGCACCTACGGTGCAGGCGATTCTGACGGACGGCAAGGCTCAGATTTCCAACCAGGGATCCTTTGAGGAGGCGGAGAAGCTGGCCTCCACCATCCGGATCGGCGGACTGAAGCTGGAGCTGGAGGAGCTGCACTCCAAGGTGGTGGGCGCACAGCTGGGTGTGGACGCCATCGAGACAAGCCTGAAGGCAGCGGCCATCGGACTGTTGATTGTAATGGTGTTCATGTGCATTGTATATCTGATTCCCGGCGTTGCCTCCGCCATTGCGCTGTTGTCGTATACGGCGCTGGTGGTTCTTTTGCTGAACGGCTTTGACATGACGCTGACTTTGTCCGGTATCGCAGGTATCATTCTCTCCATCGGTATGGCGGTGGACGCGAACGTGATTATTTTTGCCCGTATCCGGGAGGAGCTTGCCACGGGAAAGACCGTGCGCAACGCTGTCAAGATCGGCTTTGACAAGGCGCTGTCCGCCATCGTGGACGGAAACATTACCACCCTCATCGCCGCAGTGGTGCTGCTCTTTTTGGGGCCCGGCTCCGTGAAGGGCTTTGCGCAGACATTGGCGCTGGGTATTGTGCTCTCCATGTTTACCTCCCTTGTGGTGACCAGGTATATTCTGTATGCCTTCTATGCCATCGGGCTTAAGAGCGAGAAACTGTACGGCATCGGCAGAGAGCACAAGACGCTGAAGGTGCTCTCCAGAAAGGGGCTTTTTTTCGGAATTTCCCTGGCTCTCGTCGCAGCCGGCTTTGTCATGATGGGCGTCAACAAAGCGTCCACAGGAGATGTTTTGAACTACAGCCTGGAATTTAAGGGCGGCACCCAGACCACGGTAACTTTCCAGGAGATCATGACGCTTGAGAAGGTGAACGCGGAGGTGGTTCCCTATATAGAAGAGATCACGGGAGGAGCCGTGCAGATTCAGACGGTGCAGGATTCCAGCGAGGTGATCTTCAAGTCGGGCACGCTGAACGTGGAACAGAGAGAGGCATTGAACGAGATGTTCATGAGCCGCTTCGGCATCGACGAGAAGCTGATTACCTCGGAGACCATCAGCTCCACCATCAGCAGTGAGATGAAGTCCGACACCATCCTTGCGGTGGCGGTGGCCATTGTGGGTATGCTGATCTATATCAGAATCCGGTTTAAGGATCTGCGCTTCGGCATCAGCAGTATCATTGCCCTGCTGCACGATGTGCTGATTGTGCTTGCCTTCTATGCGGCGGCCCGGGTGTCCGTGAGCAACACCTTTGTGGCATGTATGCTGACCATTGTGGGATACTCCATCAATGCCACCATCGTGATCTTTGACCGTATCCGCGAAAACATGGCGGTGCAGTCTTCCAGGGAGTCGTTGGAGGAGACGGTGGATAAGAGTATCACCCAGACCATGTCGAGAAGTATCTTTACCTCTCTGACCACCTTTATCATGGTTGCCGTGTTGTATCTCTTCGGCGTGACCAGTATCCGGGATTTTGCGCTGCCTCTCATGGTGGGTATCGTGTGCGGCACCTATTCCTCCATCTGTCTGGCAGGCAGCATGTGGTATCTCTTCCGAACCAAGTTTGTGCCGAAAAACAAATAAATGTTTATAATTTGTTTCCTGCATTTTTATACTTTTTTAGAGAACCATTATAAAATAGACACACTTTAGACACATTTATTGTTTATTGTATAGTACAGATAGTTGATGAACTCACTATCTCCCCCCTCATAAGAAAATGGCGAAGGAGTTCCGGTGTATGCCGGGACTCTTTTGCCGTGCAAAAAAAGAGTGGTAGAAAAGAGGGAAATGGAGTAAAATAAAATGTGTTGCTTCAGGCGTAAGGAAGGAGAGCGGTTATGAAACTGATTGATTTGTTGGAAAAGTTGGAATATAGATGTGAACGGGGCAGCGTGGATACGGAGATAACAGGGGTCTGCTACGACTCCCGGAAGGTGACGCCGGGCTGTCTTTTTGTGTGTATGGAGGGGGCCAACTTCGACGGGCATGACTTTGCCGCGGGGGCGGTGGAACAGGGTGCGGCTGCGGTGGTGGTTTCCAGGGATGTGACCGGGCTTTTCGAAGAGCGGGAGGTCACGGTGATACGGGTGGAAAATACCAGGTATGCGCTGGCCTTTCTCTCGGCGGCCTGGTTCGGACATCCGGCGAAGAAGCTGACCGTCATAGGCATCACCGGAACCAAGGGAAAGACCACCACCTCTTATCTGGTGCGATCCATTCTTGAGCATGCGGGAATTCGGTGCGGCCTGGTGGGAACCATTGAGACTATCATCGGGGACGAGGTTCATCCCGCGGTCAACACCACGCCGGAGTCCTATGTGCTGCAGGAGAGCTTTGCCAGGATGGCGGCAGCCGGGCTGAAGGCCGTGGTCATGGAGGTTTCCTCCCAGGCGCTGATGCTTTACAGAACCCAGGGCTTTGTATTTGACTATGGGATTTTTACCAATCTGGAGCCGGATCACATCGGCGGAAACGAGCATGCCAGCTTTGAGGATTATCTGGCCTGCAAAAGTCTGCTGTTCAGGCAGTGCAGGATCGGAATCGTGAACGGAGACGACGCCCACACGAAGAAGGTGCTGGAGGGCCATACCTGTGAGGTGGAGACCTATGGCATGGGAGCGTCCAACCTGCTGCGGGCGGAAAATCTGCAGCTGGTGCAGGGGCCGGGCCGGCTGGGGGTTGCATTCCATGTGGCGGGGCTTTTGGAGATGGAGGCGGAAGTTCCCACTCCCGGGAGATTCAGCGTCTACAACGCGCTCTGCGCCGTGGCCGTGTGCCGTCATTTTGGAGTGGAGAAGGAAACCATCCGCAGGGCGCTTGCGGAGGCGAAGGTGAAGGGGCGGATTGAGAAGGTGGAGATCTCACCGAAATTTACGCTTCTGATTGATTATGCCCACAATGCCATGGCGCTGGAGAGTCTGCTGGGGACGCTGCGGGAATATCGGCCCGGCCGTCTGGTCTGTCTGTTCGGCTGCGGGGGAAACCGCGCCAGACAACGCAGGTTTGAGATGGGGGAGGTCAGCGGGAAGCTGGCGGATCTGACTGTGATTACCTCCGATAATCCCCGTTTTGAGGAGCCGGAGGACATTATCCGGGATATCAGGACGGGAATCGACAGGACGTGCGGCGCTTATGTTGAAATCTGTGACAGAAGAGAGGCCATGGCCTATGTGATTTCTCATGCCAGGGAGGGCGATATCATCGTGCTGGCGGGCAAGGGACATGAGGACTATCAGGAGATCAAAGGGAAAAAGTACCCCATGGATGAGAGAGAGATCATCCGCGGACTGCTGGACGGGGGACTGCAGCACATCTGAGGAGAAAAAAACGTGGCGGAGCTTTATGCGGATATCATTGTAGATATTTCTCATGAAAAACTGGATAGGCCCTTTCAGTATCGTGTGCCGGAGCGGCTGCGGGAGACGGTGGCCGCGGGCATGTGCGTTACGGTACCCTTCGGAAACGGCAACAGGCCGTTAAAGGGGTATGTGATCGGGCTGGGGGACAAATGCAGGTTTGACCCCGGGAAGATCAAGGAAGTACAGGAGATTGTGCAGGGCGGCGTGGACGTGGAGGACAGGATGATTCTGCTTGCCGGATGGATCCGCAGAAACTATGGTTCTACCATGATCCAGGCGTTGAAGACGGTGCTGCCCGCAAAACAGTCCGTGAAGAGGCTGGAGCACCGCACCCTGCAGCGCCTGCTGGGGAGGGAGGAGATCCTTTCCCTGCTGGGCGAGAGCATCCGGAAAAAGCAGGTGGCCAAGGAGAGGCTGCTGCGGGAGCTGGCGGAGCAGGAGAGCATTCCCTGCGAATGGGTGACCGGAAAGCTGGGAGTGTCCGCCCAGACCATACGGAGTCTGGAAAGAGCCGGCGTTCTCCGGGTAGTGAGCACCGAAAGCCTGCGCAATCCGGTGAAGCTGAAGGCACAGGAGGGCCAGCCAGAGCTCTGTGACCGTCCGGCGCTGAGTGAAGCCCAGCGGCATATTGTGAGTGAGGTTCTGGAGGATTTTGACCGGGGAATGCCGGATACTTATCTGCTCCACGGCATCACAGGGAGCGGAAAGACGGAAGTCTATATGCAGATCATAGAGGAGATCGTGGCCCGGGGCAGGCAGGCAGTCATGCTGATACCGGAGATCGCCCTGACCTATCAGACGCTGTCGCGCTTTTTCAGAAGGTTCGGGGACCGGGTCAGCGTGATGAATTCCACCCTGTCTCCGGGGGAGAAGTACGATCAGTGCGAGCGGGCCAGAAACGGAGAGATCGATGTGATCATCGGCCCCCGGTCCGCCCTGTTTACCCCTTTTCCCAGACTTGGGGTCATCATCATGGATGAGGAACATGAAAACAGCTATAAGAGCGAGTCCTCCCCGAAGTACCATGCCAGGGAGACGGCGGAGGAGGTGGCAAGACTTTCCGGGGCCAGTCTGATCTTAGGCTCGGCCACGCCGTCCCTGGAGTCCTACTATCGCGCGGAGACGGGAGTCTATAAGCTTTTTGCCCTGAAAGAAAGGCTGACAGGGGGAAGTCTGCCCCGGGTGCACACCGTGGATCTGCGCCTGGAGCTGCGGGAGGGAAACCGCTCTATCTTCAGCAGGAAGCTGCAGGAGCTTTTGGCAGACAGGCTTGAAAAAGGGGAGCAGAGCATTCTGTTTCTGAACCGGAGGGGCTATGCGGGATTTGTCTCCTGCAGGGCCTGCGGACATGTGATGAAATGCCCCCACTGCGATGTCTCTCTGTCGGAGCACAAAAACGGGATGCTGATGTGTCATTACTGCGGCTACAGCGAGCCGAAGCCCGCGGCCTGTCCCAGGTGCGGCTCCCGCTATATCAGCGGCTTCAAGGCGGGAACCCAGCAGATCGAGGAGAAGCTCAGAGAGCTGTTTCCCCAGGTCAGGACGCTGCGGATGGACGGGGACACCACAAGGAAAAAGGACAGCTATGAAAAGATTCTGGCGGCCTTTGCAAACCTGGAGGCGGATGTGCTCATCGGCACACAGATGATTGTGAAGGGGCATGACTTTCCGGGGGTGACGCTGGTGGGGGTTCTGGCTGCGGATCTCTCCCTTGGCGCAAACGATTACCGGGCGGGGGAGAGAACCTTTCAGCTTTTGACCCAGGCGGTGGGAAGAGCCGGGCGGGGAAATATTCCGGGGGAGGCGGTGATCCAGACCTACCAGCCGGAGCATTATGCGGTTGTGTTTGCCGCAGATCAGAATTATGAGGGCTTTTACGCGGAGGAGATCATCTACAGGGAACTGGGGGGCTATCCTCCGGCGGCCCATATGCTGGCGGTGCAGGTTTTTTCTGCGGATGAGGAGCGGGGAGCCGGGCTGGCCAATTGGCTGGCGGACGCGGTGAGAGGCAGAGGGGATGTGGGAGCGGCGTCTCCCGGAGCTTCTGCGGCTCCGCAGGAGGAGACGGAAATGCTCCGACTGATTGGTCCTGCCCCTGCTGCCATCGGAAGAATTAATGATATTTTCAGATTTGTTTTCTATGTCAAATGCGCAAAATATGATAAACTGGTAGAAGTGAAGGATCTGCTGGAGGAGAAGATGGGAGAGAGGCAGCTGAGAACGGAGACGGTTCAGTTTGACTTTGATCCGGTGAACACCATGTAGACGGACGGTAGGGAGGGAGAAAAAATGGCCATCAGGAACATACGCGAAATCGGTGAAGAGGTACTTAACAAAAAGTGCAGGGAAGTAACGGAGATGACGCCCAGGATCAGAGAATTGATTGAGGATATGCTGGAGACAATGTATGAGGCAAACGGCGTTGGACTTGCAGCTTCTCAGGTGGGAGTGCTGAAGAGGATCGTGGTCATCGACACCACGGGGGAGGATCCCTATATTCTGATCAATCCCAGAATCGTGGAGTCCAGCGGAGAGCAGACCGGGCAGGAAGGATGCCTGAGCGTGCCCGGAAAATCGGGACAGGTCACAAGACCCAACTATGTGAAGGCGGTTGCACTGGATATGAACATGCGGGAATTTGAACTGGAGGGAACGGAGCTTCTGGCCAGGGCGATCTGTCATGAGCTGGACCATCTGGACGGTCATCTCTATGTGGAAAAGGCGGAGGGACCGCTGCAGGATGTGAACTGCAGGGAGGAGGAAGAAGAGGATTGAAAATCGTATTCATGGGAACTCCCGATTTTGCGGCGGGAGCGCTGCGTGCGCTGACGGAGGCGGGACACCGGATCAGCGCCGTGGTGACTCAGCCGGACAAACCAAAGGGGCGCAGCGGCGAGCTGGTGCCTCCGCCGGTGAAGGTATATGCAAAGCAGCAGGGCTTTCCGGTGCTGCAGCCTAAAAGGATCAAGGCTCCCCAGGCCATGGAGGAGCTGAAAGGCTATCCGGCGGATGTCTTTATCGTGGCGGCCTTCGGGCAGATCCTCTCCGAGGAGATTCTTCATATGCCGCCTTACGGCTGTCTGAACATTCACGCATCTCTTCTGCCCAGGTACAGGGGGGCTTCCCCCATTCAGCGTGTCATTATCGACGGGGAGGAAAAGACAGGCATTACGGTGATGCAGATGGATGCCGGAATCGACACGGGGGATATGCTCTACAAAAAGGAGACGGAGATTACGCCGGAGGATACCTTTGAGACGCTGCACGACAGGCTTTCGGTTCTGGGCGGTCAGGCCATTGTGGAGGCGCTTGCGCTGCTGGAGGCGGGAAAGCTTGTGCCCGAAAAGCAGAAGGAGGAGGAAAGCTGTTATGCTCCTCTGATCGATAAGTCCATGGGGCAGATCGACTTTACCAGACCGGCGCAGGAGATCGACCGGCTGATCCGGGGACTGACGCCCTGGCCCAGCGCTTATGCCGGTTATCGGGGAAAGCAGCTGAAGATCTGGAGGGCGGCGCCCACGCTGGCGGTGAATACTTGCGGGCGCAGGCCCGGAGAAATTCTCGGCGTGGAAAAGGATTCCGTGACGGTGGCCACGGGAGAGGGCGGACTGAGGATACTGGAGCTTCAGCTGGAAGGAAAAAAGAGAATGACGGCCAGGGACTTTCTGCTGGGAGTCAGAATGACGCCGGGGGAAGTGCTGACCGGAAGGACGGAGGGATGATATGCCATATTACTATTTTGATTATACCTATCTGTTGGTGATTATCGGTATGGTGCTGTGCCTGGCGGCAAGCGCCCGGGTCAACAGCGTGATGAAAAAGTTCGGCAGGGTACCAAATTCTACGGGAATGACCGGGGCCGAGGCGGCGAGACGCATCCTGAACAACGAGGGACTGTACAATGTTCAGATAGAGTGTCTTTCGGGGAGCCAGGGAGATCACTATGATCCCAGGAGCAATACGGTGCGGCTTTCGCGTGAAAATTACAACGGCGCTACGGTGACGGCGGTGGGTGTGGCCGCCCACGAGTGCGGACATGCGATTCAGCATGCAAAGGGCTATGCGCCGCTGAATTTCAGGTCGGCGCTTGTGCCGGTGGTGAACATCGGAAGCAGGCTGGGGATCCCCATCATCATACTGGGGGTTATCCTAAGCTATAACAATGTGCTGATCCAGATCGGCATCTGGGCGTTTTCTCTGTCCGTGCTCTTTCAATTGGTGACTCTGCCGGTGGAATTCAATGCGTCGGCAAGGGCCGTTGCAAAGATCGATCAGTATGGTCTGGTGAGTGCGGAGGAGAACAACGGCTGCAGAAAGGTGCTCCGGGCGGCAGCATATACCTATGTGGCAGCGGCGGCCTCCTCCATCCTGCAGCTTGTAAGGCTGATTTTACTGTTCGGAAACAGAAGAAGGAGTGATTGACCTGTGGCGGAAAACAGCAGAGAGATTGTGTTGGATACCCTGCTTGCCCTGGAGAGGGAAGGACAGTATTCCAGCAGACTGCTTCGGGCGGTGCTTGACAAATACGGCTATCTGGACGTCCGGGACAGGGCCTTTATCAAGCGTGTGACGGAAGGAACCCTGGAGCGTCAGAGGGAGCTGGATTATTATCTGGATCACTTTTCTTCGGTGCCGGTGAGGAAGATGAAGCCGCTGGTCAGGTGTCTGCTCCGGATGAGCGTCTATCAGCTTGTCTATATGGATGCGGTGCCGGACAGCGCGGTGTGCAACGAGGCGTGCAAGCTGGCGGCAAAGCGGAAATTCGGGAACCTGAGAGGATTTGTCAACGGGGTGCTGCGCAATATTTCCCGCAGCAGAGAGAACCTGCCGCTGCCGGATGAGGCAGAGGAGCCGGTGGGGTATCTGGCGGTGAAGTACTCCATGCCGGACTGGCTGGTGGAGCTTTGGCTGGCGGAGTACGGAAGAGAAATCACGAAGAACATGCTGGAAGGACTTCTTGTAATCCATCCGGTATCTTTGCGCCTGCGGGGGAATCTGACCGGGGAGGAGCGGGAGAAGCTGCTTTCCGGGCTGCGGGAGCGGGGTGTGCGCCTGCGGGAGAGTTCTTATCTGCCGTCGGTATACCTTGCGGAAAACAGCGGCGACCTGACGGAGCTGCCGGGTTTTGCGGAGGGGCAGTGGATTGTGCAGGATGTGAGCTCGGCACTGGCCGTCCTGGCCGCCGGGGTGAAGGAGGGCGATCTGGTGGTGGATGCCTGCGCCGCTCCCGGGGGAAAGACGCTTCTTGCCGCCGAGAGGGCAGGGCGGGTTCTCAGCAGAGATGTGTCGGAGGAAAAGGCGGCGCTGATCAGAGAGAACGCCGTGCGCATGAAGGCGGAGAACCTGGAGATCCGGGTGTGGGATGCCAGAGTGCAGGATCCTTCCCTGCTGGGAAAGGCGGATGTGCTGCTTCTGGACGTGCCCTGTTCCGGTCTTGGAGTGCTGGGAAAGAAGCGGGATATCAAGTATCATGTGAGCCAGGAGGGGTTAAGAGAGCTCACCGGACTGCAGAAGGAGATCCTCCGCGCCTGTGCCGGGTATGTGAAGCCGGGCGGAACGCTGGTCTACAGCACCTGTACCATAAACCGGGCGGAAAACCAGGAGATGGTTCGGTTCCTGACGGAGGAGTTGGGATTTCTGCCGGAAAGCCTGGAGGGCGTGCTGCCGGAGAAACTGCTGGCGCAGAAGTGCCGGGTGGAAGAATTGCGGAAGCGGCAAGAGCTGCCAGGGGACTGTCTGACGGCGGAGCAAAGAGCTGCCTGTATTCAGCTTCTGCCGGGATACATGGAGGCGGACGGCTTTTTTATCGCAAGGCTTACCTGCCCTGTGACCGGGTTCGGGCAGCAGGACGGGGACTGACACAGGTTCGGACCCGGGCAGCAGGGCAGAGACTGACGGAGGTTCGAGCAGCAGGGCGGGGACTGACACAGGTTCGGGCGGGCCCCCCAAGGTTTGCGCTGCGGAGGAACAGGAAGAGATGGTGGAGAAGAAGGATATCAAGTCGATGACGCTCTCCTTACTTATAAAGGAGCTGGAAGGGCAGGGGGAAAAGTCCTTTCGTGCCAGGCAGATGTACCAGTGGATGCATCAAAAGCTGGCGGAGAGCTTTGAGGAAATGACTAATTTGCCGGCGGCCCTGCGGGAGGAGTGCGGCAGGCAATACGAATATACGTCGCTGCGTGTCGTGAAGGTACAGGAATCCCGGGTGGACGGGACGAAAAAATTTCTGTTCGGACTGGCCGACGGAAATGTGGTGGAGAGCGTATGGATGAAATACAGGCATGGCAACAGTGTCTGTATCTCCTCCCAAGTGGGCTGCAGGATGGGCTGCAGCTTTTGTGCGTCCACCCTGGACGGGCTGGAGCGGAACCTGCGGCCCTCGGAGATGCTGGATCAGGTCTATGCCATTCAGAGGCTGACAGGACAGCGGGTATCCAACGTGGTGGTCATGGGAACGGGAGAGCCCCTGGATAATTATGACAATCTGCTGGTTTTTCTGCATCTGCTCACGGATGAAAACGGTCTGAACATCAGCCAGAGGAACGTCACCGTGTCTACCTGCGGCCTTGTCCCTCAGATAAGGCGGCTGGCGCAGGAGAAGCTGCAGATTACCCTGGCTTTGTCCCTGCATGCCACGACGGACGAAAAGAGACGGAGGCTGATGCCCATAGCCAACCGGTACTCCATCGCGGAGCTGATGGAAGCCTGCACATATTATTTCAGACAGACGGGCAGGCGCATTACCTTTGAGTACAGTCTGGTGGGGGGTGTCAACGATACGGACAGGGACGCGGAGGAGCTTGCCGCCCTGGCGGGCCCTCTTGGCTGTCATGTGAATCTGATTCCCGTCAACCCCATCCGGGAGCGGGATTTCGTACAGTCGGAGGCCTCCCGGATCCGGGCCTTCCGGGACAGACTGGAAAAAAACAGGATCAATGCCACCGTGAGAAGAGAGATGGGCAGAGACATCGACGGGGCCTGCGGACAGCTGAGACGCAGCTATCGTGCGGATGCCGGGCCCGGATAAGGATGTTTTGAGCGGAACCATGACTATTATGGAAATATACAGGTATAATATAGAAACAGAACAAATAAATTATACGGACAAGTAATTCTGCGACTTGTCCTTTCCTTTTTCGTGTGTTAGAATACTTAAGGTATTTACTGGTAAAAACTGTTTGACAGGCTACAGCTGTCCGGAGGAGACAACCCGTGCTTAAGACGTTTTCCGTAACCGATATCGGCAGGAAGAGAAAATTGAATCAGGATTATGTATACACCTCGGAGGCCCCGGTGGGATCTCTGCCCAATCTGTTCATTGTGGCGGACGGCATGGGAGGACACAGGGCAGGAGATTACGCGTCAAAGCTGGCCGTGACCACCATGGTGGAGGCCATAGAGGGCATGGAGGCGGGAGAGACCGCAGCCGTTCTCGGGCGGGCGGTGGATCGGGCCAACGCAGCGGTGTACGGAAGCGCCGAGGAGACTCCGGAGCTTGAGGGAATGGGCACCACGGTGGTGGCTGCAGTCTGTGAGCGGGAAACGCTTCATGTGGCCAATGTGGGAGACAGCAGACTTTATGTGATAAACGGAAATGAGATCAGGCAGATCACCAGGGATCACTCCTGGGTGGAGGAGATGATCAGAAGGGGCGGCCTGGAACGGGAGCAGGCAAGAAACCATCCCGACAAGAATATCATCACCAGAGCCGTTGGGGCAGATGAGACAGTGAGAACAGACTTTTTCAGCGTAAGGCTCAAGGAGGGCGATCTGATTCTCATGTGCACGGACGGCCTTACCAATATGCTGGAGGATGAGGAGATCCGCATGGTACTGGACGGAGCAAGGGATATTGTGGAGAAGGCACAGGAGCTTGTCCGCAGGGCCAACGAGAACGGCGGCCGGGACAATATCAGCGTGATACTGATCGAGCCGGTGTTTCTGTAAGTGTGGAGAATGTGTATGATAAAGATTGGAATGATGATAGGCGACCGGTACGAGATATTGGAAAAGATCGGTACAGGTGGAATGTCTGATGTATATAAAGCAAAATGTCATAAACTCAACCGCTTTGTGGCGGTAAAGGTTCTGAAGCAGGAGTTCAGTGAGAATGCAAACTTTGTCTCCAAATTCCGGATTGAGGCACAGGCGGCGGCGGGGCTGATGCACCCGAATATTGTGAACGTGTACGATGTGGGAGAGGAGAACGGCATCTACTACATTGTCATGGAGCTTGTGGAGGGAATTACGCTCAAAAAATATATTGAAAAAAAGGCCAGGCTGTCCTACAAGGAGGCAGTCAGCATTGCCATACAGGTGAGCATGGGGATTGAGGCGGCCCATAACAACCATATCATTCATCGCGACATCAAGCCTCAGAATATTATCATCTCACGGGACGGAAAGGTAAAGGTGACGGATTTCGGCATCGCCAAGGCTGCCACCAGCAACACCATCACTTCCAACGTGATGGGATCCGTGCACTACACATCGCCGGAGCAGGCCAGGGGCGGCTACAGCGATGAGAAGAGCGATATTTATTCCCTGGGGATCACAATGTTTGAGATGCTGACCGGCAGGGTGCCCTTCAACGGTGAGACCACGGTGGCCATTGCGATCAAGCATATTCAGGAGGAGATGCCTTCCCCCAAGGAGTTTGTGCCGGAGATTCCGGGTGCGGTGGAGGGAATCGTTCTGAAGTGCTGCCAGAAATCCGCAGACCGCAGATATCCCAATATGCAGGAGCTGATTGGGGACTTGAAGCAGTCGCTGATGAATCCCGAGGAGAATTTTGTGGTGCAGAACGACCCTGATATGGAGGGCAGCACCAGAATGATCACCGAGGGAGAGGTGGCGCAGATCAAGCGCAGGGCGGTCCGGCAGGAGGAGTATCTGGAGCGGGAGGAGCCTCTGCGGCTGCGGGCAGATACGGAGGCCATGTACGAAAACGAAGACGAGTCCGACGACGGGGAGGACTATGACTATAATCCCGGAATGGAAAAGGTGACGACTCTGCTTGCCGTGGTGGCGGGCGTGGTTATCTGTGTCATTGTGATTGTCCTGGCCATTCGGGTGTTCCGGGGAATGGGGCAGGACGGCGACGAGTTCAGCAGTCCCATTCAGACAGGAGAGGATTCCTCCGAATCCTCCTCCGAGGAAGAGCGGTATGTGCCCATGCCGGATGTGAAGGGAAAGCTGGTGGAGGATGCCAGAAATGCCCTGGTGGATCTGGGGCTGAAGTCTGAGGTGACCTATGAAGAGTCCGATGTGATCGACGCAGGCGTGGTCATCAGTGCCGATGTGACCGTGGGATCACAGATCCCGGTGGGCAGCACGGTGCGGCTGACGGCCAGCGCAGGCCCGGAGGGAGCGGATGTGCCTGCCGTGACGGGCAGCACCTATGAGGAGGCGGAGCGCAAGCTGACGGGACTTGGCTTTGCAGTCACCCGGGTGGAGGCTTATTCGGATACGGTGGCCGCCGGGTTTGTAGTCTCCCAGACGCCGGATGCGGGGAACAAGGTGGCAAAGGGCACCAATGTGACGCTGACGGTGAGCCTGGGCAAGGAGGAGAACAAGAAGCGGGTGCCGAACCTTATGGGGCTGTCGGAGATGGACGGCACGGCGGAGGCGGTCGAGGCGAAGCTGCAGATCGGAACGGTGTCCTATGTGTTCAACTCCGAGTATGCGGAAGGGCTGATTTGCTATCAGAGCTATTCCCACGGCTCCTATGTGGAGGAGGGGACGGCCATTGATATCAAGGTGAGCAAAGGCGTTGAGCCCCCTGCAGTCACTTACAAGTGCAATGCCAGCATAGAGGCGCCCACGGTGGCGGAGGCGCCGGATTATGTGTCGGGCACTTCCGTGAATCTGAAGCTGGTGGCGGACGACGGGACAGTGCTGCTGGAGACGGCAACGGCAAGCTTCCCCTATGCCGCAAATTATTATGGACTGAGTTCTTCCGGAGGAAATCTCACCGTGACCTACACGGTGACTACGGAAAGCTCCACTACGACGGATGAGAACGGCAATACGGTGACGGTTCCGGGTACGACGGATACCAAATCCTTCACCAGAAGAATTGAATTTACGGCGGAGTAGGTCTCGGGATGCAGGGAAAGATAGTAAAGGGAATCGCAGGCTTTTATTATATCTACGGAGGGGCCTGCCTGTATGAGTGCAAGGCCAGGGGCGTGTTCCGAAAGGACAATCAAAAACCGCTGGTAGGGGATAATGTGGAGTTTACCGTGCTGGATGAGGAGAAGCGGCTGGGCAATATAGACCGGCTGCTTCCCAGGCACAGCGAGCTGATCCGGCCGGCGGTGGCAAACGTGGATCAGGCCCTTGTGATTTTTTCCAGTGTGAAGCCGAAACCCAATTTTAATCTGCTGGACCGCTTTCTGATCATGATGAGACAGCAGCAGATCCCGTGCATTATCTGTTTTAACAAGCAGGATATCGACGGGGAAGGGCTGGGTGAGGAGTACCGCAGAATATATGCCGACTGCGGCTATGAAACGCTCACGGTAAGCGCAGAGCTGGGAACAGGACTTGACAGGCTGAAGGAGCTCCTGCGGGGAAAAACCACCACCGTTGCCGGGCCCAGCGGCGTAGGCAAGTCCTCCCTGGTCAACTGTCTGCAGTCCCGGGTTGTCATGGAGACGGGGCAGATCAGCGCAAAGATCGAGAGAGGGAAACATACCACCAGACATACGGAGCTTCTGGCGGCGGGAGAGGATACTTATATTCTGGATACGCCCGGTTTCAGTTCACTGGGATTGTTTGAACTGGAAAAGGAGGAACTTGCGGGGTTTTATCCGGAGTTTGCCCCCTATGAAAAATACTGTAAATATGCAGGATGTGCCCATATGGAGGAGCCGGTCTGCGGCATCCGGGACGCGGTGGCGCAGGGGCAGGTCAGCAGGGTGCGGTATGAAAATTACCGCCTGCTCTACGAGGAACTCAGGAACGCAAGGAAGTATCGTTCTTAAAGCATTTTTCAAAGACGTTGGATTTTTGCAAATGGCTTGCAATTGCAGAGACATTGTAGTATCATTAGTTTATTCATTTGGAAAGGTGGTGAGAAGTATGAAGCAATATGAAGTCCTCATGGCTAAAAAGCTGTTTGACGGCAGTGATGTCATACGCGCGTACAGTTACAAAGCAGTATGTTCAGGGGATAACTATGCCCATTTTTGGGAATCAGATTGTTTTGTATACTGCTCACCGGGTAAAGGGTCGGCCGTAAATAGGGCGGAGTCATGATCCTCTATTGAAAAGAAGCCCCTGTGATACAGGTATTTGCGGCCCTGTGGCCGAAAGCGAAGCCCTGTGCAGACAAAACAGTCTGCACAGGGTATTTTGTTGTGCACAAATAAGCAGAGTCAGAACCAAAGAAAGGAAAAAGGATGAGAATGTTTACTAAATATTGGATAACCGCCCGGATATCCCTGCGCGGAAAGACAAACGGCGGTATATGGTATTTGTTCCCGGACGTGATTATGAGGATTGTATATCTGGTGCCGCTTATGTTTATCTGGAAGTCCTTGACAGCAGGCGGATACCAGGCGGAGATGTCGGTTTCACAGCTTTTGAGCTATACCTATGTCAATACGCTGGCGGCGGATATGATGATTGTAAATACCTGTCTGTCGGCATGGGATTTTGATACCAAAAGCATGGAACTGTTTATGCGTCCCATGAATGTGTTCGGGCAGGTGATTTCCAGGACGGTGGGGGAATGGGCGCCGATGCTGGCTTTGTTTTCGCTGCCCATGTTTTTGCTTGCCCCGGTCTTTGGAATCAGGATCCTGCCGGCAAACCTGTGGGTGATTCCATCGCTGGTTTTGAGCGTTTCCCTGGGATTTGCGTTTGAATTTCTTTTTTATTGTGTTACGGTCAGGCTGCGAAATGTCTCCTGGCTTACCTATGTGATCAGGAGCGCCGTGGTATCCTTTTTTTCGGGTACGGTGATACCCTTCAGGATCCTGCCCTTCGGCATGGATAGATGGATCCAATATCAGCCCTTCGGCAGTCTGGGCGGGGCCTTTCTGACCCTGTATGTGGGGAGTGCCCGGGCGATGACAGTCATACCGGTACAGCTTTTCTGGAATGTTGTAATATGGGCTTTGGCGGTGGTATGGTTTCAAAAATCAAGAGAGAGGATGGTGAGCTTTGGTGGATAGGATGTCCGTGAAAAGGTATTTTAAGCTCCTTGGAATCTATGCGAAAATGGATCTGGCATCCCTGATGCGCGACAGGAAGTTTATGGCTATTGTGATGCTTGCCGATCTGGTTTCCAATGTGTCTTCCATTTCCGGCGTTTTTCTTCTGGCGTGGAAATTTGGAGGGATAGGCGGCATGGACCGGTTTGAAGTCCTGTTTATGCTGGCATACGGAAATATTGTGATGGGCTTTCTGAATATGATGGGGGGATGTAACGCACTGTTTCCAAGCAGGATCATAGGAAGGGGACAGTGGGAGCACATGTTTATCATGCCGCTTCCCTATACGGTACAGCTCACCGTGGGGATTTTTCCCTTTACGGGTTCCAGCACCCTCCTGTCGGGAATTGTTCTGCTTTTTGTGGCGTTAAGTCATATGGATGTGGTGCTGCCGTGGTGGTGGCCGGGGGCGCTGATTCTTCAGCTGGCGGTCAGCATGGTGATTGTAGTGGCTCTCTCGTATCTGTTTTCCAGCCTTGCGTTTTATGCGCCGGTACAGTGTGAGGAGATCTCCAGCACGGTGATTTACAGTGTGGAACGTACCATGACATTTCCGTTGTCCGGTATGCCGGTATATGTCAGATATCCGCTGCTGACCATTTTTCCTGCCGGTCTGACAGCGTGGTTTCCGACGGTTGTGCTGTTTGGAAAAACGGCTGGATTTGAGTGTTTTTATTCTGTTTTGTTCGCGGCGCTTACAGCGTTTACAGCCGCTCATTTTTTTAAGAAAGGATTTCGATACTATGTTAAAAAGGGAATCAACAGGTATGTCTCAGGCGGACACCGTTCCTGAGCAGATTGCGGTAAAAGTGGATTCTGTCAGCAAGGCATTTATACAATGGCAGAGAAAAGAGGGGATTCGGGGGCTTCTGAAACAGGAGAAGAAAGTGGTGAACGCCCTGGAGGACGTTTCCTTTCAGATTGAGAAGGGGGAATTTGTAGCGTACGCCGGCCCCAACGGAGCCGGAAAAAGTACGACCATGAAGCTGTTATCCGGTATGCTTCAGCCTACGGGCGGAACGATTTCCGTGCTGGGAATGTCGCCGGAGAAGGACCGGATTCCGCTTATGAAAAGAGTCGGCGTTTTGTTCGGCAACCGGACAGAGCTCTGGTGGGATCATCCGGTGATCCAGAGCTTTGAGTGGAAAAAGGTAGTGTGGGATATTCCGGATTCTGTGTACAGGCGGAATCTTGAGAGAATGATTGAACTGTTGGATATCGGCGGGATCATCAATACCTTCGCCAGGGAATTGTCCCTGGGGCAGAGAATGCGGGCAGATCTGGCAATGATGTTTCTGCATTCGCCGGAGTTGATTCTGCTTGACGAGCCTACGCTTGGACTGGATGTGGTGGCGAAGCGTCAGATGATAGATTTTCTCAAAAAAATAAACAAGGAATCCGGTGTGACCATTTTGGTGACAAGCCATGACATGGATGATCTGGAGGAGATGGCCCGAAGAAT
>ERZ779624.19-NODE-19-length-89920-cov-9.929116_pt1 | contig 89920 bp, 76 predicted proteins | sample MGYA00514190_ERZ779624 | MGnify/ENA primary metagenome ERZ779624 (study PRJEB29562, sample SAMEA4376706) | mouse gut metagenome | isolation source: Cecum | study: EMG produced TPA metagenomics assembly of the A DSS colitis mouse model was used to assess the microbial... | reverse complement strand
TCCGCCCGGATTATCGCCGCCGGGCTGCTGGTCGCTTCCGCCCGGATTATCGCCGTCCTGGCTTCCGCCATTCACACTGGACTCGTCAAAAAAATTCACCGTGTAGGAGACAGGAGATGCCAATCCTTCAATAGTCACCCGGAAGCTGTCTCCCGCCTTATAATCCTCAATGCCGTCGGGACGGAAAACGATACAGCCCGTCTGGCCGCATATGTTACTAATATTATTGTTAACAGCAAACACCCCGTCCGCGGAATCCGCCCCGAAGGTCCAGGTTCTGCCGTCCGCAACCCTTGTCAGCGTGACCTTCACGGTGCTTTCATCCACATCGCTTCCCATGGAGACAGACCAGGGATAGAACTTATCAAAATAAGACACCGGCATGTTCTGCGCCGGCCAGGCGACCCCGTACTCCTGCCCGCTGCCGGTATCGTCTATGGCATACATGGCGTTATAGGTTCCGTTTTCCCCGGACACCGCCCCAAAGCCGGTGGCGCCCATCTGGGGATTCAGCGCCCAGCGGCGGTGTCCCACTTTAGTTACGTTATTGTCATCCCAATCCGCCATCCAGGCGTGCAGGATGGTTCCGTTCAGACTGCGGTTCGGTCTGCTGGCATAGGCAATGTTTGAATTATATGCGCCCCTTTTTGCAAGTTCATACAGCTCCTTGGCCATGTCCCCGGGCTCCGCCGGCTCATGGCTCAGATCCTTGTTTACATAGTTTACCAGTGCCGCCGCCTGTGTCAATCCGTTATACTCATCAGACAAAGTCACGTTGTCCTGCAGGCCCGCAATATACCTGATCTGATTCAGCATTGCCAGCGCCTTGTTCAGGGTATCCTGAGACAGACTGCCCGCCGCATAGGGAGCAGTGGTCACAGGAGTCTCCCCATAGGTCATACCATCCGGCTGGCTGAAGGTATCCGAAGTATTCAGTCCGTCCTTCTTCATCCGGTCCAGAATCTCCTGCTGAGTGTGATATGCCACACCCAGCCCCACCGCCTGCTGAGAGTCCTCCGCAGCGATGACCGTGGCGGCCGGCAGCCCCGCCGGCGGCGCCACCACCAGCGCTGCCGCAAGCAAAAGCGCCGTCAAGATTTTTTTACGCATAGTTTTTCCTCCTTTTGTCCGCTTCAGCGGATATTCCGTTATCGGGCCACAGGCCCAAAATAACCATCTCATAATCACAACTGCCGGCAAACAGAATCATCCATTGCCGCACTGTGCAAAAACCGGTTTCAGGGTAAACAATCACATCACACCTCAAAGGTCAGCTCTCCGTAGGAGGGCACCGGCCATACCTTCTTATCAACAAGCATCTCCAACGCGTCTATGGGCGAGCGAAGCTCCTCCATGGCCGCCTTCACCGCGTCCTTGTAAAAGAATGCCTGGGCTTTTGCCTCCGTCATGGCGGTTGCCTCCGCAGTCAGCTTTTCCAGCTTTTTCAGGGCTGCTCTGGCCTCCTTCAGCTTCTCGTTTACCTCTCCCAGAAGCTCCGACTGTACAAAAGGCTCCGCACCGGCCTCCCTCACCGCGATAACCGTGTCCGCAAGCAGCCGCGTATAGCCCACCACCGCCGGAATATACTTCTTACTGGCCATATTAATCATGGTCAGGGCCTCGATATTGATGGTCTTTGCATAAGTCTCGTAGATGATCTCTTCCCGGGATCCCAACTCTGCCCGGGTGAAGATACGGAATTTCTCAAAAAGCCGGATCGCCTTGTCGGTGGTGAGAGCGGACGCCGCCTCCACCATGGAGCTGATATTGGGCAGGCCCCTTCTGGCCGCCTCCGCAACCCACTCCTCCGCATAGCCGTCCCCGTTGAAAATGATCCGCTGATGCCTGGTCATATATTCCTTGATCAGGTCATGTACCGCAATCTCAAGCCGCTCTTCCTCTTTCGCCTTCTCCAGCACATCCGCCGCCTCGCAGAAGGCCTCCGCCACAATGGCGTTCAACGTGGTGTTGGGGCTGCCGATGGAGTCCGAGGAACCCACCATGCGGAACTCAAATTTATTTCCGGTAAAGGCAAAGGGCGATGTCCTGTTGCGGTCCGTGGCATCCTTCTCAAAGTCGGGCAGGGTGGAAACACCGGTCTCCAGCTTTCCGCCCGCGATCAGATGCGCAGCCTCCCCTGTCTCCACCAGCTGCTTCACCACATCCTCCAGCTGTTCCCCCAAAAAGATGGAGATAATGGCAGGCGGCGCTTCGCTGGCCCCCAGCCTGTGATCGTTCCCCACATCGGAAGCGCTCTGACGAAGCAGATCCGCATGGGTATCCACCGCTTTCATCACACAGGCCAGCACCAGAAGGAACTGAATATTCTCATTGGGCGTATCCCCGGGATCCAGCAGATTCACGCCGTTGTCCGTACCCAGAGACCAGTTGTTATGTTTGCCCGAACCGCTCACTCCCGCAAAGGGCTTCTCGTGAAGCAGGCAAGTCAGTCCATGACGGCCCGCAACCTTTTTCATGGTCTCCATCACCAGCTGATTATGGTCAACCGCAATATTGGCAGTCTCGTACACGGGCGCCAGCTCGTGCTGCGCGGGAGCCGCCTCATTGTGCTGTGTCTTGGCCGTCACGCCCAGCTTCCACAGCTCAATGTTCAGATCCTTCATATAAGAGCCGATCCTCTCCCGGATCGCACCGAAATAATGATCCTCCAGCTCCTGTCCCTTGGGCGCAGGCGCTCCGAAAAGCGTTCTTCCGGCAAAAATCAGGTCCTCCCGCTGCAGGTACTTCTCCCGGTCCACCAGAAAATACTCCTGCTCGGCCCCTACGCTTGCCACCACTCTGGCGGCCGTATCATTGCCGAACAGCCGCACGATGCGCAGCGCCTGCTCGCTGATTGCCTCCATGGAACGCAGCAGGGGCGTCTTCTTATCCAGCGCCTCCCCCGTATAGGAACAGAATGCCGTGGGAATGCAGAGAATAACACCGGTGGCATCCTCCTTCAAAAACACAGGCGAAGTGATATCCCAGGCTGTGTACCCCCTGGCCTCAAAGGTCGCCCGAAGGCCGCCGGAGGGAAAGGAGGAGGCGTCGGGCTCACCCTTAATCAGCTCTTTGCCCGAAAACTCCATAATCATTTTCCCTTCCTCGTCAGGATGGGTGACAAAGGAGTCATGCTTTTCCGCAGTGATGCCGGTAAGCGGCTGAAACCAGTGCGTGTAGTGAGTCGCTCCATTCTCCACCGCCCATTCCTTCATTGCCAGGGCCACCACATCCGCAACGGCAAGCGAAAGCTCTCCTCCCTGTTCCATGATCTTCCTGACCTCTCTGTAGGTACCTTTGGGCAGTCTTTCCCGCATTTTGCCAAGGGTAAAAACCTTGCTGGCAAAAAGCTCCTCCACGTTGATTGTCTCACTCATTCTCCATTATCCTTTCCGCTGCCTGGCAGCCGATATTTTACCCCTTCTCTGAAATGTGCCAAAGCACATTTACCGCCCGCTTTACGCATAACCGGACTCCTCCGGGTAGGCCGTCTGTTATTTCATCCAATAGGTTGCTCCTGCCGTCAGATTCACAAAGAAGTACAGTCCGCAGTACAGATGCCACCCATAGATCAGGCCAAGGCCCGCCTGCAGGATTCCCCGCAGCCTGCCCTGCACCGGCTGCAGCCACTTTACCGCGCAGACGGCAAACAGGACAAACAGACAGAAGCTGTATCCCCAGAGAAAATTGCCGTCCACAGCGCGGCTTCCGTTTTCCACCAGACACAGCGCTTCCAGGAAACCCAGCAGAGACATGGCCACAATAAACCGATACTCATTCTCTTTCGACAATTGTTTCAGCGTAGTCAGCACCGTCAGCACACAGAACAGCACCGAACACACAACGGCCAGCTTCGTGACTGTGGCATGACGGGAAAAAATATACCACGGATGAAAGGCAATCCCGTTTCCGGTGTCCTCCCCGAACAGTACCGCATTCTGCCAGATCAATACCAGCCCGCTGGGCAGAAGAGCCGAGCCAAACGCCAGAATCCTTTTCAAAGGAACCCGACGAAACAGATCTGCCAGAAGGAAAAAACCCATCACAGGCGAAAAGGCCAGCAGGAAGCTGGGCTTGATTCCCGTGCACACAACATTCAGCAGCGCAAAGACACACCACTCCCGCCAGGTGATTCCCTGCCGGTATTTTTTCTCCAGGCGAAAATAGCAGAGCAGCGCAATCAGGGCGGCCAGCCGCATACAGAGATAAGTAGAATTATGCCAGATATTTCCCGCCTGGTAGCTGACATAGCGATACTCCCCCACGGCCCTGACATAAACGGGCATGACCAGATTCAGGCTCAGCGCCAGAAGCAGCGTAAACCAGCTTTTCTCCTCGTATTTGCCCAGACGGCACACAAGGCTTTCCATGGCATAAACCGTGGCCGTGCAGACTGCCGCCAGAAAAAACGCAATGCCAAACGTGCTGCCGCCGCACAGCACATACAGCAGCTTATAGGCGTAGGCCGTAAAGCTGTAATACCAGCCATCTTCAACAATCATGCTGATATGCAGCGGCAGATCCGACTGATAGGGGATCTCCCCTTCCACCGACAGATCCGCCACAGACTGCTGCCAGAACAGCCACAGACAGGCCACTGCATACAGAAGCACAAAAATGTGGACTGCTGTTCTCCATACCTTCTTTTCCTTCAAGCTGGTTCCTCCCCGCAAAAATTTTATTTCATTCCGCCTCGTACCGGCATAGACGCTCACAACCACAATTCTGCCGGCATGAATGCCCACAACCACAATTCTGCCGGCATGGACGTTCAAAACAATAATTCCTCCTCATACGCATGGACGCCCAAATCAACGTTTCTTTCCCCCATTGGTTCGAAGCAGATCATAGGGATCGGCCTGCGCAGACAGCTTTATCCACAGCTGCTGTCTGGCATGGGGACAGTTTTCCACAGCTTCCCCCGCTTCATTGTACATTGCTTCCACGATTACGGGTACATTGGTTCCGTCCGGCTTCATGATTTCTATGGCATCCCCAACGGCAAACTTGTTCTTCTGCTCGATGCGCGCCAGGCGGCAATCCTGTTCCTCCGCCTTCACCGGTGTGTCACATGCTCCCCTGATCTCCTCCACAATGCCCAGATAAACGGAATCATTTTCATAGGTACTGCCATCGTAGATCTGCGTGTTTTCATCACTTTTCCCAAAGTAAAAGCCGGTGGTAAAACGTCTGTAGGTACACCTGGAAATCTCCGTCCTGTACCAGTCCAGTTTCTCCAGGTAAGTCTCCTCCGACAAAAAACAATCGTCAATGGCCCGCCGGTAGGTTCGGGCCACCGCCGCCACATAAAGGGCAGCCTTCATGCGGCCCTCGATCTTCAGGCTGTCAATCCCTGCTTCCATCAGCTCCGGAATATGCTCTATCATACAGAGATCTCTGGAACTGAACAGAAAAGTCCCTCGCTCATTTTCATAGACCGGAAGGTATTCCCCCGGGCGCGACTCCTCCGCCACCGCATACTTCCAGCGGCATGGATGGGTACATGCTCCCCGGTTGGCGTCCCTCCCCGTAAAGTAATTGCTCAGCAGACAGCGGCCGGAGTAAGAGATACACATCGCCCCGTGCACAAAGCTCTCAATCTCCATCTCCTCCGGAATATGGCTGCGGATCTCCCGGATCTCCGCCAGAGAAAGCTCTCTGGCCGACACCACACGCTTCGCCCCCTGCTGCCACCAGAACCGGTAGGTAAGATAATTTGTATTGTTGGCCTGGGTGGAAATATGAATCTCCGCCTCCGGCCATACCTCCCTGGCCAGCAGAAACATACCCGGGTCGGAGATAATCAACGCATCGCAGGTCTCCGGCTTCATATCCCGCAGCTCCGCAAAGTAGGCCCTTGCGCCCTCCAGATCATAGTTGTGGGCCAGAATATTCGCCGTCACATAGACTTTTTTCCTGTGGGCATGCGCAAAAACAATTCCCTCCGCCATCTCCTCCATGGAAAAATTCTTTGCCTTGGCCCGAAGTCCAAAGGCTTCCCCACCAATATATACCGCATCCGCTCCGAAAATGACCGCCGTCTTCAGCACCTCAAGGCTGCTGGCGGGGATCAGAAGCTCCGGCTTCCGTCTCTGTGCCATATCTGTTTACCCTTCTTCCGCCTGCAGAACAAGCTCATATTTATAATCCCGACAGCAGCGGTCGGTTCCCCTCTTCCGGTAGGTGCTTTCCCCAACCTTCCGAAAACCAAGCTTTCTCACAACCGCATTGGAGGCAGCGTTTTCCTGACCCACGGAAACCGTAACCCTTGCCGCCCCCTGTCCCGCCGCATAATCGATCATCCCCCCTGCCATCTCCGTGGCATATCCCATGCGCCAGAATTTCTTATGTACACAGTAGGCAATGTCATAGACCCTGCCGTCCGGAGAGGGAATGAAACTGCAGGTTCCTATTCTCTCATGAGTATCCCTGGCCTCGGAGATCAGATAACAACAGTCTGGATCTTCCCCCAGCTTTTCAATTTCCCGCAGATACTCCGGATCGATCTCCTCCATGGCCGCATCCGGCAGGTATTGTCCCATCTCCGGATCATTCCAGATACCCACGGCAAAACGGGCGTCTACCCTGGTAAAGCCTCGCAGAAATAATCTCTCCGTCTCAATGGACTCTATTTTCATATTGCTCCTCCCTGCCAAATTTCAGACCTGGCTCCACGGTCCGGCTTCGCGGCTCCGGCACCTGACACTCAAAGTCACACCGTCCCCCACCGGAAGAACCACCGTCTCCAGCTCGGGATGATGCTTCAGCTCATAAAGATATTCCCGCATACGCGCATGAATGGTCCGGTTCCTTCGGGTCACCGCAAAACGGGACTCAATGATATCCCCGTCCTGCAGTACATTGTCGCTGACCAGCAGCCCACCGGGCGCCAGCAATCGTAAGACATCCGGCAGGAAATGAATATACTGTCCCTTTGCGGCATCCATAAAGATCAAATCGTATTCTCCGGCAAGCTTCCCCAGAATCTCCGCCGCATCTCCCTCCAGCAGGGTAATGCGTTCTTCCGCCCCGCCCCGCCGGAAATTCTCCTTCGCCACTGGAATTCTCTTCTCGTATTTTTCAATGGTTGTAATATGGCAATCCTCGGGCGCGTATTCGCTCATCAGCAATGCAGAAAAGCCGACGGCAGTCCCGACCTCCAGGATGTTCTTCGGCTTTGCTTGCGCCAGCAGAAACTTCAGCAGGCTCTGAGTGGACTTGCGAATCACGGGAACCTGTGTCTCTATGGCATATTTTTCTATTTCATCCAGAAAAGGCGTGTTGCCCCGATCCAGCGAATCAAGGAAGGAAGCCATTCTTTCATCAATGATCATGGGTCTCTCCTACTCCTCGGAAGAGTCTTCCGAAGACTCGCTCTCTTCGTCGGAGCTGTCCTCAGCGTCGTCTGCTCCGCTGCCGGACGAACCTGCCGTACTGTTTGGCGAACCTGCAGCGGCTCCTTCATCCTCCTTCACCACCATGGCCTCCATCATCTCCTCCACCGTCATGGATGTGCTCAGTTCAAACACTCCGGCACCCACGTCGGCCCTAAACTCGGAGAGGTAATATTGGAGGATAAACAGCTTCGAATCCCGCACAAGCCCCTTGCTCTCAAAAAGCTTACCGATCTCTGACACCGACATATTTTCTGTAATGGCCACCGTCACCTGTCTCCCGTCACCGGAGGTCATGGCCGGTTCCGTAAAAATGCGGTAACCGTAGTCATAGCAGAGCAGCGCCCCCTTATAGATCACAAATACAACGCCGATGGTCACTACCACCCTGATAATCGCTCCCACTACCGCCAGTATTACATTTCCTGATTTCATAACAATATGCCTTGCCTTTCCGCAACCTGCGAATCTGCGCCTGCGGCTCAAATTTACCGGTCACTCGAATTTCAGTTCCGCCGTGATACGCATGTTAATCCGCTGTATCGCCCTGCAAAGATCAAGCTCTGCGGCGAGGAAATCCGCCACCAGAGGATTATCCCTGAAATTTTCATATTCCTTCTCAAAGCTGTCCAGCTTTCCGAAATCCATATCCGCACTCAGCTGAAGCTCAAAATTTCGTTTCCGGAATTCGTCGATCTGTTCTTTCAGGCCCGGAACCTGCTTCACCTTGTCAAGCTCCTGCCGATAGGTCTGGTATATGGCGCTCCCCAGAATCGCGGTAATAAATTCATCGGTTGCCTGATCCAATCTGTTCATAATTTTCCTTTCCGTGCTCCGCACTCCATCTCGCGAGTACGGCTTCGCCTTCTTCCCAGTTTCGCCATGCCTCTCTCGATTCCGTGCTCCGCACTTCATCTCGCGAGTACGGCTTCGCCTTCTTCCCAGTCTCGCCATGCCTCTCTCGATTCCGTGCTTCGCACTTCATCTCGCGAGTACGGCTTCGCCGTATTGCCCGACCAGGGAATCAGCACGGTTTCGAGCAAGCTCGAACCGTGCTGCTCCCTGGTCGGGCAGCATGGCTCTGTTAGACCTCCATGATGATCGGCAGGATCATGGGGCGGCGTTTGGTTTTTTTCCAGACGTAGTCGCTGAGGGTGTCCTTGGTGGTGTTTTTCAGCTTGCCCCAATCGGTGATTCCACGGTCAAGGCATCTCTGAATGGCATCATCCACGGTGTTTCTGGCCTCCTCGATCAGCTCGTCGGACTCTTTCACATAGACAAATCCGCGGGATACAATATCCGGCCCCGCAACCAGCTGGCCGTTGTAGCGATCCAGGCTCATGACCACGATCATAATGCCGTCCTCGGCCAGATGCTGTCTGTCCCGCAGAACCACATTTCCCACATCGCCCACGCCAAGGCCGTCCACAAGGATGGCTCCCGTGGGAACCTTTCCGGTGACCTTTGCGCTGTTCTCCGTCAATTCTATCACATCTCCCGAGGAGAGGATAAAGATATTTTCCTTTTCTATGCCCAGACTGTGGGCAATCTTTGCCTGAGCGGTCAGATGCTTGTACTCTCCGTGAACCGGAATCGCATACCTGGGCTGCACCAGCGTATAGATCAGCTTAATCTCCTCCTGGCAGGCATGCCCGGACACATGCGCGTCCTGGAAAATCACATCCGCACCCTTTCGCAGCAGATCGTTGATAACCTTTGTCACCGACTTCTCGTTTCCGGGAATGGGGTTTGAGGAAAAGATCACCGTATCCCCCGCGCCGATGGTAATCTTGCGGTGCATGCCGCTGGCCATACGGCTCAGCGCAGCCATGCTCTCGCCCTGGCTTCCGGTAGTGATGATCACCTGCTGGTCGTCGGGATAATTCTTCATCTGTTCCACTTCGATCAGCGTATTGTCAGGTATGCTGATGCAGCCCAGATTTCTGGCCGTATCGATGATACTGACCATGCTGCGGCCCTCCACGCACACCTTTTTCCCGAATTTATAGGCGGTGTTGATGATCTGCTGTACCCGGTCTACATTGGAAGCAAAAGTAGCCACGAAGATTCTGGTATTTCTGTGTTCTTCAAACAGGTTATCAAAGGTCTTGCCCACCGTTCTCTCGGAGGGAGTAAAGCCGGGGCGCTCCGCGTTGGTGGAATCGCACATCAGCGCGAGAACACCCTTTTTCCCAAGCTCCGCAAACCGCTGCAGGTCGATGGCATCCCCGAACACCGGGGTATAATCCACCTTAAAGTCTCCGGTGTGCACCACCACCCCCGCGGGGGAGTAGATTGCCAATGCCGCCGCGTCCACGATACTGTGGTTCGTCCGGATAAACTCCACCCGGAACTTGCCCAGATTGATGGACTGGCCGAATTTTACCACCTTGCGTTTGGTTCCCTTCATGAGATTGTGCTCCCGCAGCTTGTTCTCAATGATTCCCATGGTAAGCCGGGTGGCGTAGACAGGCACGTTCACATCCCGGAGCACATAGGGCAGCGCCCCGATATGATCCTCGTGCCCGTGGGTAATCATAAATCCCTTTACCTTATCCAGATTATCCTTCAAATAGGTGACGTCGGGAATGACCAGGTCGATTCCCAGCATGTCATCTGCCGGAAACGACAGACCGCAGTCTACCACAATAATACTGTCCTCGTACTCGAAGGCAGTAATATTCATACCGATTTGTTCCAGGCCGCCCAAAGGGATAATCTTCAGCCCGGAACCGCTGTTATTCTCTTTTTTCTTCAATCAAATTTCCTCCAAAATTACATATTTTCTGTTTTTTTCCTGCAAGCCGCACAGCAGCCAAAGAGCTTGACCTCATGATTCACAACAGTAAATCCGGTAGTAGAGGCGATCTTCTCCTCCAGCTCCTCCAGCAGATCATCCCGGAAGGAGATCACCTTACCGCATTTCATACAGATCAGATGATGATGACGGTGTTCCTGTTTCTGGTTAGGAGCGCTTCCCATCTCGTAACGCACAAAACCGTCGTCAAAATTGATCCGGTCAATCAGATGCAGCTCATTCAGCAGCTGTATTGTTCTATAAACAGTAGCCAGCCCGATCTCAGGGCTGACTGCTTTTACAAGCTCATAAATGTCCTCGGCAGTCAGATGCTCCTCAGGGCGCGATGCAATGGTCTCCAGAACCAAAAGCCTCTGGTGCGTGACCTTCAATCCATGCTCTCTCAACAACCTCCCGAATGCTTCTCTGTCAACTGCCATATCCTGCTCCGTTTAACTGTCACACAAATGTTACGTCTTCCAGCATATTTTCAAATACACCGGCAACCGCGGAAAGCTCCTCATCGTCGGAGACAATGGAAAAGATGCTCTCCTCCTCCCCGTCCTTTGAAATATCCTTCAAAATCAGAGCCTCTCCGTCACCTTCCTCAAAATCAGTGACAAGAATATAATTTACCCCGCCTATTCTGGTCTGTTCCAGAACAAAAAACTCTACGGGATCCTCCCCTTCCGGGTTAAAGACGATCTTCTCCAGCTTCGCCATTTTCAGCCTCCATACCGCGTCGATCCAAATATCCCTGCAAGATCAGGGATGCGGCAATCCTGTCTACATGTTCTTTCCTGTTTTCCCTGCGGATGCCCGCCTCTATCATAATCCGATCCGCTGAGACGGTGGTCAGACGCTCGTCCCACAGACGCACGGGAAGTCCGGTGCGCCGCTCCAGCTTTTCCTTGAATTCTTTGGTAAGGCAAGCGCGTTCCCCCTCTGTGGCATTCATATTCTTCGGCAGCCCCAGCACGATCTCGCCCACTTCATATTCCACAATCAGCTCTTCAATGCGAGCAAGAGTCTGTCGCAGTTTATTCTCTTCCTTCCGCCTGATAATCTCCAGACCCTGGGCCGTCAAAAGAAGGCTGTCACTGACTGCCACACCCACTGTCTTCGAGCCGAAGTCAAGCCCCATTATCCGCATGGATATCCTCCTGTTTCCAATTCCTCGACCGAATATATTCCGTCAGCAGCTCCTCCACAAGCTCATCCCGCTCCACACGCATAATCTTACTGCGGGCGTTTTTATGGCTGGTGATGTAAGTGGGATCGCCGCTCATAATATATCCGACGATTTGATTTACCGGATTATACCCCTTTTCCGTAAGTGCCTCATACACGTCGGCCAATACTCCATCCGCCCTGGCATCCGCCGGCGCGACCTTGAAATATTGTGTATTTTCCAAGTCCTGCATACTCGTCCTCATTCTCCTGGTACAATTCCTGTTACCATCTGTTGTTTTCTACTATAACTCATTTGCATGCAAAATTCAATACATTTACTGCGCCGGGACGGCTGCAAGCATTTTGTCGGTCAGAAAGCCCTGCACACGCACCCTTTTCATGGCGTTGCTGTGCCGTGCCTCCTTTTCCTCTGTCGCGACCTTTACATAATCCCTCGTATGCCCCACTCTCCAGAGCTTCCCGTCTATTTCCTCGGTATCCTCCGTGAGTATCTCGACCTCCTGACCTATGTATGTCCTGCGAAACTCCTCGGACTGCCGCCGTTCCATCTCAAACAGCCGGTCGCTCCGGGCCGCCTTCACATTCTCCGGAACCTGCCCCGGCAGCTCGGCCGCGGCAGTCCCCTGTCTCTTCGAATACCGGAAAATGTGCATTTCATAAAAACACACCTTTTCCAGAAAGCGTTCTGTCTCCGCAAATTCCTCCTCCGTCTCCCCCGGAAACCCCACGATCACGTCTGTGGTAATGGCAGGATGGCTAAAGGCCCTGCGCAGCAGCTCCACACTGGAGTAGTATTCCCCCGTGGTATAATGTCTATTCATCCTTTTCAGCGTTGCGTCACAGCCGCTCTGCAGGGACAGGTGAAAATGAGGGCAAAGCTTGGGCAGCGCCGCAAGCCGGCGCACCGCCTCCTCCGTCACAATGCGGGGCTCCAGGGAGCCCAGACGGATCCGTTCAATCCCGGGAATCTGGCAAAGCAGCTCCACCAGCTCCACCAGCTTACCGGCTCCCCGGTATACCAGCCCATCCCCCCGGCGCATGGGAACGCTCTCTCCCCTTTTCCAGGCTTCGTCGTCAAAGTCGATGCCGTAGGAGCTGATATGGATGCCTGTGAGCACGATCTCACGAAAGCCTCTCTCCGCAATGCCCCGCACTTCCGTCAGGATATCCTCCGCCCTGCGGCTCCTGACCCTGCCTCTGGCATAGGGAATGGCACAGTAAGAGCAAAACTGGTTGCAGCCGTCCTGTATTTTGACATGTACCCGAATGTGCTCTTCGCCCCGTTCAAGCTGCATTTCCTCGTACTCGCTGGTATGGTTGATATCCGTCACAAAGCAGTCCCTGCGTTTTCCGCCGCCGCGCTTTTCCAGAAATTCCTCCAGAAGCTCCGCGATCTCTCCCTTGTGGTTATTTCCTATGGCGAGATCTATGCTGTCATCCTTCCGGATGGCTTCCTGTCCGGTCTGCACATAACAGCCCACCGCCACCACCACTGCCTCCGGGTTTTTCTGTCTGGCCCTGTGCAGCAGCTGTCGGCTCTTCCTGTCCGCAATGTTGGTGACGGTGCAGGTATTCACAATATATACATCCGCTACGCTGTCGAACGGGACGATTTCATACCCCTTCTCCCGCAGCTTCTGCCCCATGACTTCCGTCTCATAGGAATTTACCTTACATCCAAGATTGTGTAACGCCGCCTTTTTCATCATTTCCGTTTCTCCCAATCCTTCCCTGAACTGTCTGAACGAGAAGCCATGGCCTGCCGGTTTCCGTTCGGGATACCTATCCTGCTGTTCCGCACAGGCACGCGAACCGAATATCAGATTCGGACACTATTAAGCCTTGACTTTTCCTCCTTTTGCCCTTAATATGGAGACAGAAGGTGTACGACACCTATGGAAGGAGGCAGCTGTTATGAAAACAGTACAGATTTCTTTAAATTCAATCGACAAAGTGAAATCCTTTGTAAACGATATTACCAAATTTGATTGTGACTTTGACCTGGTTTCCGGCAGATATGTGATCGACGCAAAGTCCATCATGGGTATCTTCAGCCTGGATCTCTCCAAGCCCATCGATTTGAATATCCACGCTGAGGACGGCGCAGAAGAAGTGCTGGCGGTTCTGAAGCCCTACATCGTATAAGACGTTTACATCTTTCAGACTGTCCGCAGTACAGACATAAGAACTCCCGGGAGACATGGCCTCCCGGGTTTTTTCTTTTTTCCCGCAGGACGCCTTCTCCCGCATGTCGGAAAATCCGCCCTGCCGGCTGCACTGCCAAACTGCAGAATAACCGCCTACTCCACAATAATCAGCTCGTCCTTCTCCAGCGCTGTCTTTACCAGCTCCTCTATCTTTTCGTCCAGATTATGCTCATGCCTCCGGATAATATTGACGTTTGGTTTTGTCACGGGATGCTTGGCCACAAAAATGGTACAACAGTCCTCAAAGGGCTGAATGGAGGTCTCAAAGGTATCGATCTTCTTTGCAACCGCCACAATCTCCTCCTTGTCAAAGCCGATCAGCGGGCGATAGACGGGAAGCTCACACACCTCGTTTGTGGCGATCAGCGAGCTCATGGTCTGAGACGCCACCTGCCCAATGCTCTCTCCCGTGATCAGACCCAGGCATTCCGTCTCCCGGGCAATGTGCTCCGCAATGCGCATCATATAACGCCGCATAATGATCGTCAGCTCCTCATGGGGGCACTTCTCATAGATATACAGCTGAATATCCGTAAAATTGATGACGTGGAGATAAATGGGCCCGGTGTACCTGGAGACCAGCCTGGCCAGATCCACCACCTTCTGCCTGGCGCGCTCGCTGGTGTAGGGCGGCGCATGAAAATACACCGCGTCAATCTTCACGCCCCTCTTGGCGATCATGTAACCCGCCACAGGGGAATCGATCCCTCCCGACAACAGCAGCATGGCCTTGCCGCCGGTTCCCACAGGCATCCCCCCGGGACCGGGTATGATCTCTGAATAGATATAAATCTTTTCCCGAATCTCCACGTTCAGCAGAATCTCGGGCTGATGCACATCCACCCTCAGCCCGGGATACGCCTTCAGAAGCGCCTCGCCCAGATCCGCATTGACCTCCATGGAATCCTTCGGGTAACTCTTTTTTGCACGTCTGCAGTTTACCTTAAAGGTTTTGTTCTTATCCGGGTACACATCATCCATGTACTTCACCACAGTGTCGCAGAGCTTTTCAAAACCTTCATCCTCCACATAGATCATGGGACAGATGCCGGAGATGCCGAACACATGCTGCAGCCGCCCTACCGCCTCGTCATAGTCAAACTCTCCCTCCGCCTCCACAAAAATGCGGCCCTGGGTCTTGGAGATCAGAAACCTGCCCTCACACTTTTTCAGAGCGAACTTCATCTGATGAATCAGCGCGTCCTCAAACAGATAGCGGTTCCTTCCCTTGATTCCGATTTCAGCGTATTTTATCAAAAAAGCAGTAAACATTTTCAATCCTTCCCATACTTTCTGCCGTTCACACTTATCGGCGCGTAAACCTTCTCAGCATAGGAATTTTATCATATAATTCACGCAATGTATAGTCCAATTCTTCTTCGGTGGTATAGACGGAAAAGCTGAACCGCACGGTAGACTCCAGAAGAGACCTGTCTGTGCCGACAGCCTTCAGGGTCGCTGAGGGCTGGGGCTTGCGGGCGGCGCAGGCACTTCCCGCAGAAATATAGATCCCCTTTTCCTCCAGGGCATGCAGCAGCACCTCACTGCGCACGCCGGGGACGGACACGCTGACAATGTGAGGCGCCGTTCCCGCTCCCTCCGGTTCTCCCGGCAGAAGACCGTTAATGCGGACACCCTCTATCCTTCTCACCCCGTCCATAAAGTATCTCTTACACCGGTACAGCCGGGCCTGATCCTCCTCATAATGGGCATATAAAAGCTCCGCTGCCTTTGCCATGCCGGCCGCTCCGGGCACGTTGTCGGTGCCGGACCGGAGGTTCATCTGCTGTCCGCCTCCATGAATCAGCGGCTGAATCTTCACCTTTTCCCCGATATACAGAAGACCGATGCCCTTGGGACCGTGAATCTTGTGGCCGCTTGCGGACAAAAGGTCGATCCCCATCTTTCTCGGATAAATTTTTGCCTTGCCGAAGCCCTGCACCGCATCCACATGAAACAGCGTATTGGGGTTCATTCTCTTGATCAGGGCTCCCGCCTCCGCCACAGGCTGCAGCGAACCGATTTCATTGTTAGTGTGCATCACGGACACCAGGATGGTATCGCCGCGCATGGCCCCCTGCAGATCATCCAGGGAAATTCTGCCGCTGGAATCCACGGGCAGATACGTCACCCGATACCCCACAGTCTCCAGCCAGGCACAGGTTTTAAGCACGGCAGGATGCTCGATCTGCGTGGTTATGATATGTCTTCCCTGCCTGCCGTTTGCAAAGGCGCAGCCCGTCAGCGCCATATTGTCCGACTCCGTTCCTCCCGAGGTGAAGAAAATCTCCTTCTCGTTTACCTTCAGCAGCTTTGCCAGCGTCTCCTTCGCGTAGCGCAGGTAATTTTCCGCCTGCACTCCCTTCAGATGAAGGCTGGAAGGATTGCCGTAGTCCTCGCACATTATTTTTGTCATCAACTCCGCGACCTCGGGAAATACCCGTGTAGTTGCGGAATTGTCCAGATATACCTCTTTCAAATTTATACCCCCTGTCCGCCTCAGCGGGCATTCACGCTTTTTTTGCCCGTCTTACGCAGGTCTGCCAGAACCGACTTATAGCATAGCATATGCACATCATCCTGTCACTGTGCCTTCCAGCGCATATCCGATCCAGGAAAGTACCGCAAGCCCCGCCGTCTCCGTCCGCAGAATCCTGCGTCCCAGAGTGATGGCCTCAATGCCGTTTTCCGCCGCCAGACTGATCTCCTCCTGCTCAAAGCCGCCTTCCGGGCCGATAAACACCGCCACACTCTGCCCCGGCCGGATCCCGTCTATCAATGCTCTCGTCTTATCCATGCCTTCCGCCAGCTCGTAGGGTATCAATCTCACATCCATGTGAGCCGCCATCCGCACCGCCTCCCGGAAATCCGTCACCCGGCAAACTTCAGGTATGATTCCCCGCCTGCTTTGCTTCGCGGCCGCCTCCGCAATCCCCTGCCACCGCTGCCTCCTGGCCGCCGCCTTTTTCTCCTCCAGCTTCACCACACAGCGCCTGGAAGCCACCGGAATGATCCCGCTGACCCCCAGCTCCACCGCCTTCTGTATAATCAGCTCCATTTTATCCGCCTTCGGCAGCCCCTGAAACAGATACACCCGAGCGGGCAGCTCCACATTGTCCTCCTTGATAAACCGCAGCTCGCAGACAATCCGGTTCTCCTCAAACGCAGCAATCCCGCAGCGGTATTCCTTCCCGTCCTGCCCGTTGCTGACGCTCAGCTCCTCCCCCACACGCATACGGAGCACATTTTTGATGTGATTAACATCGCTGCCGGTTATAATGACGCTTCTGTCACTTTCTTTGATCTGCCCTGCTTCCACAAAAAACTGATACACTGACCATTACTCCTTCCGCGCCGTCACGCTGACCCACTCGCCCTGGCGGGTCACCTCCAGAACACGAAGACCTGCCGCTTCCACCGCCTCTGTCACAGTCTGTTCCTTATCGTCGATAATCCCGGAGGTAATATAGATTCCCCCCGGCTTCAGATGATTTACCACCACCGGCGTGAGCGGCACAAGCACATCCGCCAGAATGTTCGCCGCCACAATGTCGTAACAGGCATATCCCACCTGATCCTGCACTGCTCTGTCCGTGATAATGTTTCCGATCAGCAGTTCAAAACGTTCCGGCGCAATGCCGTTGGCAAGACAGTTCTGGGCCACCGCCTCCTCCGCGCAGATATCCAGGTCGGTTCCCACCGCACGCTTTGCCCCGAACATCAGGGACAGAATGGAAAGAATGCCGCTGCCCGTCCCCACATCCAGAAGCTCCGTCTCCGGCGTGATATATTTTCTCAGCTGACGGATGCAGAGCTGAGTGGTCTCGTGCATCCCCGTTCCGAACGCCGTGCCCGGATCAATGTGGAGTACCAGCTTCTCTTCATCTCCCGGCTGAATATCCTCCCAGGAGGGTATCACCAGAATGTCGTCAATATAAAACTGATGGAAATACTGCTTCCAGTTATTGATCCAGTCGATATCCTCCGTCTCATCCACGGTGACGGATCCCTCTCCGATCTCGCAGTACACCCTTATCTGCTCCAGCTCCTCTCTGATCTGAGCCAGCACAGAATCCACGGTTCTGTCTTCCCCGCACACCGCAACCAGACCGTCGTCTTTTTTCTCCACAAAAAAGCTCAGCCAGGCAAGGCCGTTATCCTCCGGCCCCTCGGGAAGAATATCCACAAACATCTGCTCCTTCTCCAGTGGTGTCAGCGGAATTCTGTCCTCGATCTGCGCCCCCTCAAGCCCGATTTCATACAATGTGCTGATTATGATATCTTCCGCCTCCGTAATTGTCCTGATCCTGAATCTCACCCATCTCATACTCGTTTCTTCCTTCCTGCCCTTCCCGGCACTCCTTCCCTGTTTGCGGGCATTCCGCCCTTCTCATTTGATTTTCGCACAGCCCCAGCACAAGGAAGAGCAGCGGTGTGCTCAGACACTGCTGGAAGCCGGTCAGCGACGCCGCGCCGTACAATGCAAGCGCCAGAATCCCCGGCAGATACCTGCGGCAGCGTATCGCCCCGGAAACAAAAATTCCCATATAACAGCCTGTCCCCATTATACCCAGATTCACCAGATGATTCAACCATTCATTGTGGGCGTTGGCATACACGGAGCCCGCCCATCTTCCCTCCTGAAAAAACAGGGCATCCGCAGAAAAAGAAGAGTAGATGTACTCTGCAAAGCAATCCGGGCCTACCCCCACAAGCTTCTGAATCCAGCCGCCCCGCGAAAAGCCCTCCAGAGCAATCTTCCAGAGCGCCCCTCTTCCGCTGCCCCACATCTCTCCCGCAGGCTGTCTGACCAGAAACACTGCCGCCCCCACAGCCACCGCCAACAGCGGAAGACCCGCAAAGGCATAACGCACATATCTCTGCGCTCTTTTCTGTCTCTTCCGGGCCAGCAGTCTCAGCAAAAAGCAAAGCCCCATTGCTGCCGCCGCGGCGGCCCACCACAGCTTATGGTTGATGGCGTTCCAGCCGATACTGTCCGCAGGCAGCGCGGCCAGCGCACTCTTTCCCAACAGGGAGGCCAGCCCCCCATAACAGGGAATCAGGAAAAACAGACCTGCCGCCAGAAAAAGCGTGCGCTCAAATACAGCTTCCTCCTTTCGTCCGCAGAACAGACACACCAGCAGACAGATTGCCGTGAGCATCACCCCCGTATCACTGCCCTGAATAAAGAGCAGCAGCAGCCCGCACACACTCACCGGATACAGCAGCCAACGCACCCATCTTTTTGGATTTTTCAGAAAGCCCGCTACGGGAAATGCCACAGCCACACTGCAATAGCCGCAGAACCAGTTAATGTTTCCCAGCGTGGAAAGCATGTGGCTGTAGGTCCAGTCCCCCGTGTTGAAGTCTCTCATCAGACCCAGCGGATCCAGCCCCAGCCGATGCAGAATCCCCAGAACTGCCGCCGCAAAAAAGGCTGCCGTTCCCAGAGCCAGCGGATACCCCTTGCCGTCATAACATCTGGATACAAAGAAATAAATTCCCACAAACATGAGCTGGGACACACCGCCCATGTACCACTCCATATAGCCCAGCCACGCGGTTTGCCTGTAGCTGCTCAAAAACGCAGACAGCACCACTGCTCCGCCGTATGACAGCACAAAGACATCCAACGCACTGAATCCCCGAACCCCCAGTGCACTCAACCTGCCCTTGACTTTTCCCGCCCTGCCCGGACTTACTTCCCTCGATGTTCCCGCAGCCCTCCGCTCAGGGCCGCCCCCGGACACCGCTTCTGCCTGCAGCTTCCGAACTCCCTCAAACACCGTTCCCAGAAGCCACAGACACAGACACAGCCCGGTCAGATTCCGAAACAGCAGATACTTGGTATCTCCAAGCTGAGAATAGGTGCCCCCCGTATACAGCGGCAGCACCACCGTTAGGCCGACTATGTACAAGCCGCAAAGCAAATTCAAAAATTCCATGATTCCCCCCATATTCAGATATGGTTTCACAATTTTTTATCAGGGCCAGGGCGGCAAAAGCCCTGATCCTATACGGTAAAAAGAGCAGCCTGGCACTTCAGTCTGCTCTTCTCGTTTCTTTATTTCCAAAACTTCTTTTTCTTGCCTTCCTTGCCGTTGTTATCTTTATCCCCCGGCTCCTGATCCGTGGACGCTTTGGAAGCCGCCCGCAATGTATCTCCTGTGACCTCGTCAAACTGGCGCAGCAGTTCCTTAGCCTCATGGCTCAGCTTATCGGGAACCTGCACCACCAATGTCACATAGTGGTCTCCCCGGACATCCTTGTTTCTCCAGGAGGGCACACCTTTGCCGCGCAGCCGTACTCTGGTATCCGTCTGTGTCCCCGGCTTTACATCATAAATGACCTTTCCGTCCACCGTGTCAATCAGGATCTCTCCGCCCAGCGCCGCCACCGCAAAGGATACCGGAACGGTGGAGAAAATATCAAACTCCTGCCTCTGGAAGATGGGATGTCGTCCCACGATCACCTCAATCAGCACATCGCCTCTGGGGCCGCCGTTCACACCCGGCTCGCCAAGTCCCGGCATCCGTGTGGACTGACCGTTGTCGATCCCCGCGGGAATATCCACGGAGTACCGTTTTTTCATGGGAATATAGCCGGTCCCCCGACAATCCGCGCACTTCTCCTTGATAACCTTACCGCTTCCCTGACAATCCGGACAGGTCTGCACGTTGCGGACCGTGCCGAAAAAGGACTGCTGGGTAAACACTACCTGCCCTTTGCCGCCGCACTTGGAGCAGGTCTCAGGGCTGGTGCCCGGTTTTGCACCGGAACCGTTACAGGTCTTACAGGTCTCCTTTACCGTCAGCTCAATTTCTTTTTTGCAGCCAAATACAGCCTCCTCAAAGGTGATCCTCACGCTGGTGCGCAGATTTGCCCCCTTCATGGGACCGTTGCTCTGACCCCGGCTCCGCCCGCCGCCAAACAAGTCTCCAAAGATATCTCCGAAAATATCGCCAAAATCGGCGCCGCTGAAGTCGAAGCCTCCGGCTCCGCCTGCACCACCTTCAAATGCCGCATGCCCAAACTGGTCATACTGACGTCTCTTCTCCGGATCGCTGAGTACCGCATAGGCCTCCGAGGCTTCCTTGAACTTCTTCTCGGCCTCGGCATCACCCGGATTCATATCCGGGTGATACTTCTTTGCCATTACACGATATGCTTTTTTAATTGCGGCGTCATCCGCATTTTTCTCAACGCCCAGGACCTCATAATAGTCCCGCTTCTGTTCTGCCATACCAATTTCCTTTCAGCCAGGCCGCCGGCACAGTATTAAACTTCTCTGAAATCTCCGTCGATGACGTCATCCTCGGGAGCGGAGGAAGAAGAGGACGCTTCGCCGCCGCTCATATCGGGGCCTGCGGCTCCCTGTGCCTGCTGCATGTTTTCATACATCTTGGTGAACAGAGCCTGAGAGCTGTTGGTCAGTTTCTCCTTTGCAGCCTTCAGCTCATCCAGATCGCTGTCGCTCATCTCCTGATCCTTCGTTCTCTCAAGGATAGCCTTCACCGCATCCACATCTGCCTGAACCGCGGACTTGTCGCTGTCGGCCAACTTGTCACCGACCTCCTCCAGTGCCTTCTCCGTCTGGAAGACAAAGGAATCTGCTTCATTTCTGGTCTCGATTGCTTCTTTTCTCTTCTTGTCCTGAGCCTCAAACTCAGCTGCTTCCTTCACTGCTCTCTCGATCTCGTCATCGGACATGTTGGAGCCTGCCGTGATCGTGATGTGCTGTTCCTTACCTGTGCCCAGATCCTTTGCGGACACGTTTACAATGCCGTTTACATCGATGTCAAAGGCAACCTCGATCTGAGGAACGCCTCTTCTTGCAGGCGGAATGCCGTCCAGGCGGAACTGTCCCAGAGACTTGTTATCCCTTGCAAACTGTCTCTCACCCTGTACCACATTGATGTCAACTGCGGTCTGATTGTCAGCCGCGGTAGAGAAGATCTGGCTCTTCTTTGTAGGGATTCTGGTATTTCTCTCAATCAATCTGGTAGCTACGCCGCCCATGGTCTCGATAGACAGGGAAAGAGGCGTCACATCCAGAAGCAGGATATCGGCTGCGCCTGCGTCGCCTGCCAGCTTACCGCCCTGTACGGACGCACCGATGGCAACACACTCGTCAGGATTCAGCGACTTGCCGGGCTCTTTGCCGGTGAGCTGCTTCACCTTATCCTGCACGGCAGGAATACGGGTGGATCCGCCTACCAGAAGCACCTGGCCCAGATCCGCGTTGGTCAGGCCCGCATCCTTCATGGCATTCTGCACGGGAATAGCCGTCTTCTCCACCAGGTCATGAGTCAGCTCCTCAAACTGCGCACGGCTCAGATTCATGTCAAAGTGCTTGGGGCCCTCTGCGGTAGCGGTGATGAAGGGCAGGTTGATGTTGGTGGTCATGGCGCTGGAAAGCTCCTTCTTCGCCTTCTCCGCTGCCTCCTTCAGTCTCTGCATTGCCATCTTGTCTCCGGAAAGGTCAACGCCCTCGGTCTTCTTAAACTCGGAAAGCATCCACTGGATGATCTTATTGTCAAAGTCATCTCCGCCCAAATGTGTGTCGCCGTTGGTGGAAAGCACTTCGATGACGCCGTCTCCGATCTCGATGATGGATACGTCGAAGGTACCGCCGCCCAGGTCATACACCATAATCTTCTGCTCCTTCTCATTGTCAAGACCATAAGCAAGAGCTGCCGCGGTGGGCTCGTTGATAATACGTTTTACATCAAGGCCGGCGATCTTGCCCGCGTCCTTGGTAGCCTGACGCTGCGCGTCGTTAAAATATGCGGGAACGGTGATGACTGCCTCCGTCACCTTCTCCCCCAGATAGCTCTCTGCGTCCGCCTTCAGCTTCTGCAGAATCATTGCCGAAATCTGCTGAGGAGAATATTTCTTATCGTCGATGGTGCGGCCGTTGTCGGTTCCCATGTCCCTCTTGATGGATGCAATGGTCTTCTCCGCATTGGTGACAGCCTGACGCTTCGCAGGCTCACCTACCAGTCTCTCTCCCGTCTTTGTAAAGGCAACTACGGAAGGTGTGGTTCTCGCACCCTCAGCATTTGCGATAACGGTGGGCTTACCGCCCTCCATCACAGCCACACAGCTGTTTGTAGTACCCAAGTCAATACCGATAATCTTACTCATTTTTATTTGCCTCCTGATGTTTTGTTTAGATTGTTTCGTATGTTGCCGGTTTGTATGATATAAGTCAACATCTTAACAGGTTTATTGTACAACCGCCACCATGGAGTGGCGCACTACGCTGTCTCTGTAAGTGTAGCCCCTCTGAAGCTCCTGGGCCACCACCCCGGATTCATATTCCTGGCTCTCCACCTGCATCACCGCATTGTGCAGGTTGGGGTCAAACTCCAGACCCACTGCCTCTATGGGCTTTACCCCCATATTTTCCAGCTCCGTCAGAAGCTGTTTATAAATACGGTTCATTCCTTCCACAAAGGCGTCGCCCTTCCTGTCCTCGGGAACCATGGCCAGCCCCCGCTCAAAGTTGTCTACCACGGGAAGGATCTTCTCTATGACGCTCTTCGCTCCCGTCTCAAACATTGCGGATTTTTCCTTCTCCGTCCGGTTGCGGAAGTTCTCGAACTCGGCCAGCTGACGCTTCACCCTGTCCTCCAGCTGCTCGATCTGCTCCTTCAGGACATCCGTCTTTTTGTCCTGCTTCGCCTGCTTCTTCGCCGCCCGCTTCTCGGACCAGCTCAGGGCGTCCCCGCCCTCGGAATCTCCGGCTTCTTCAGCCTCTTCCCCGGTGCATTCCTCCTCACAGCCGCCTGGCCCCGGTTCTGCGCCTGTTTCCACATCCGGCGCTGTGTCCTCCGTGCCAGCCTGGGGATTCTGCTCTTCCTCCATTATTTCCTTTTCCTGTTCCGCCATATTCTCAGTCCTTTCTGTCTCTGTTCTTTCTATGGATTGTCTTCCCTTCTGTAAAGCTCATCCAGCTGCGTCTGTATGGTTCTCAGGGTGCCTACCACCTTATCGTAGTCCATCCTCTTAGGGCCCACAATACCAATCGTCCCCTTCATGCCGTCTCCCAGCTCATAGGTGGCGGTGACCACACTGCAGTCCCTCATGCTCTGCACCGGCGTCTCTGAGCCGATGTAAACCTGAATCCCGGTATTTTCCTCCCCCGCCGACGTCTCCTGCAAAAGCTCTCCCAGCAGCTGTTTCTCCTCAAAGGTATTGATCAGTTCACTGGCCTTCTGCTGATCCGCAAGCTCAGGATACCGGAAAATGTTATTGGTGCCGCTGGTATAGATCTCCAGGTCTTCCTCCGCCCGGATGGCCTCCGCCACCGCGTCGATGACCTCCCCGACGATATCGCTGTGGATTCCCGCCTGCTGTTTCATCACCGCTATCATGCCCAGATTGATCTCATCAATGGAAAGACCGTTCAGGTTCGTGTTCAGCAGAATATTCAGCTTCAGCAGCGTCTCGTCCGACAGGGCTTCGTCCACTTCCAGAATATTGTTCTTGATGACATTTCCCTCAATCACGATGACCGCCAGGATCTGTCTGGCATCCACCCGGGAGAGCTGTATGAATTTCAACTTGTTCCTCTTGACCTGAGGGGCGGAAATCATGGTAGCATACTGGGTGTTTCTGGCAAGCACCCTTGCCACCTGCTTCAGCAGCGTCTCCATCTTGTCCTGACGCTCCACCAGCATTTCCTTCAGCTCCACAACCTCCCGCTCCTTCTCTTCCATCATGGTATCCACATAGAGTCGATACCCCTTGTCGGAGGGAATCCGACCCGCCGAGGTATGGGGCTGGAGAATATATCCCATCTCCTCCAGATCCGCCATTTCGTTTCGGATGGTTGCCGAGCTTAAGTTGAGGTCAGTGTACTTTGAAATGGTTCTGCTGCCAACCGGTTCGCCTGTCTCCAGGTAGTTTCGGATGACCGCCTGCAGGATTTTCTTTTTTCTGTCATCCAGCTCCACTTCCACACCTTCCTCTCCTTTATTAGCACTCGTCAGAAGAGAGTGCTAACATTTGCTAAACTTAAAATATCACTAAGGGTATGCATTGTCAACAAATTTTATAGAAAAAAATATAAAGAAATTATAAACGAAATGATACCGCAAAACGACAGCCGCACAAAAAAAGTGCGGCTGCCGTTTCGTCTGGTATCTCTTCCGTTTTATCAGATCTCATACCACCGGATCTCGTTTGCCTCCAGATCCAGTGCAAAGCTGGTACCGTCTCCCCGGTAAACGGTGGTGGACTGCGGTACATAGGTATTGTTTACCACGCAGAACCTGCCGTTTTTCACATAGGCATGAACGTCCACATTATAGTTGGAGGAAAGCCATCTGTTCAGCTCCTCCTCACTGTGCGTTGACCACAGCACGGCACGGTGGAGCAGACGGCTGTTTTCAAAGGAATAAGGCAGCCCGGAAAGGTAAACCGCGCGTCCGGAACCGTATCCGTTCACCGCCAGCTGTACCTCCTTCTCCCGCTGTACCAGCACCTGTGCACCCTCCAGCGCGTAGATGCCCTTCATTCCCTCACCGAAGTCCACTTCTCCCTGACAGTCGCCCAGGATAAAGTGATCCGGATGCTCCTCCCAGTTGTACTTGTCATACCCCAGGGTAAAGCCTGTCTCCTTCTCCACGCCCAGCAGACCCGCCAGCTGGAGATAATGTCCCTGATACTGGTGACCGGAAGGCTCGCCCACGCCGATCAGACCGCCTCCGTTCCATACAAACCGCTTCACTGCGGCAGAAATCTCAGGTTCCTCCCAGACAGCTCCGCCGGTATGGGCGGTGTCTCCGTCTCCCACATTGATCACAACGTCTACATCGTCCAGAATGCCGGGATTTTTCCTGATATCGTCAAAGCTGATGAATCGCACGTCATAGGGTGCGCCGGACAGCGCTTCGATGACTCCCGCATAGGAGTAATTCTGCTTCTGGTACAGGGCGTGATGAACCATATGACAGCCCCAGGATCTGGCCTTGCCCCAACTGTTCAGGACAGCCACTGTCTTAACGCAGTAGGGTGTGGTGCCCTTGATATTTTCATACAGCTCCCGGAACTCGCCGCAGACGCTCTCCACATAATCAATAAACTCCGGGAACTGGCATGCCAGCTTCAGATAACCGCCATAGCCGATCCGGTCGATGGGCTTTCTCAGAATAGCCCTTCTGGCCGTCACCCAGTTTTCCTTCGCCTCCCGCACGGGGTCTCCCCCCTCATGGAAGGTATCCGGGAAGAAATAGGGCAGGAAACGTCCCTCGGTATACTTTACGCCGGGAATGTCTGAAATCAGCCGCAAGGTGGAGCCGTTGCCCACGGAGCCCACCACTGCATCCAGACCGATGGACTTGAACTCCTCCAGATAGGGCTCGGTGCCGATCCAGTGATCTCCCAGAAACATCATGGCTTCCTTCCCCAGCTCATGGGTGATATCCACCATCTCTTTCGCCAGAGCCGCTACCTCTCTGCACTGAAAGGCCATAAAATCCTTGTATTCCCGGGAAGGCACCCGGTACTGATTGTTGTAATATCCCTGGTCGATGATATACTCGGGCCGGAAGGGATAGCCGACCTCCCGCTCAAACTGCTCCAGAATATAGGGGGAGACAGAGGCGGAGTAGCCGAACCAGTCCACATATTTTTCCCGCTTCAGTTCATCGAACACCAGTGTAAACTGATGGAAAAAGGTGGTGTAGCGGATCACATTCACATAAGGATGCTCCGCGATAAACTTCCTCAGACGTTCCATGGTAAACTTCCGGGTCTTGGGCTGACGCACGTCAAAGGTGATCTGATGTTCAAAATCCTTCCAGTCGTTGGTCACGGCATTGTACATATGAACCGGATCCCAGATCAGGTAGGCCAGGAAGCTGACCGTATAATCATGGAAGGGCTGAGGTGTGTCAAGAACCACACAGCCCGTGCCGCTGTCATAACGCCAGGCGTCCGGGGAAACCGGCTCTCCGGTTGTCCGGTCCATTACCTCCCACCAGCGTCTGATATCGTCATGGTCGTTGGCCTTGAGCAGTTCCTCGCTGATGCCCTTCATCAACGGGATAGACAGCGCTCCCTCCGTGGCGGTGTGAAAGCCTGTCATGATATAACACTGCTGAATCTCGTCGGGATTCGCCTTTGCCCAGGCGTTGTCCTTACGGGTCGTATAATAGGTGGAGTAAACCTTTGCGTTCACTTCCTTCAACTCATTGGGGTAATCGGTTCCGTCACAGTCCCGGATCGCGTCGGCTCCCCACCGCTTCAAAAGCTCCAGTGTCTCGGGCACCACATCCACATCAGTGGGTATGGTCACCCTTCCAGTTCTCTGTTCCTCACTCATAGTTATTTCCATGCCTTTCCGCAGTCTGCGGCTCAGAGGCCGCAGACGCCAATAATATAGTGCTTTACCCTTTGACACCGCCGCCGGTGACGCCGGCAATAATCTTCTCGGACATGAAGATATACAACAGGAACGTGGGCAGGAACACAATAATCACCGCCGCAAACATTCCGCCGTAATTTCCGGTATACTTCATGGCGTTGACGATATTCAGCAGTCCCACGCCTACGGGAGTCATGCTTTCGCTGGAGGTAAAGATCAATGCCATAAAGAACTCATTCCAGACAGACATGAAATTAAATATGGTCACGGTAATCACCGCCGGCTGAACCAGAGGCAGCATGATCCGCAGGAAGGTATTGGGTCCGCTGCAGCCGTCCAGATAAGCGGCCTCCTCATAGCTCTTTGACAGAGTGGAGAAGAAATCCAACAGGTAAATTGTAGTATAAGGTACTCGAAGCATAATATACAGCAGAATCAGCAGGATCCGCCCCTTGATTCCCAGCTGTACCACCAGGGAGTAAATGGGCATGATAACCATGATGACGGGAACACTCATGGCAATCACCAGGCCCAGCCGCAGTGCCGTTCCTCCTTTAAACTGCCAGCGGGAGAGCACATAAGCCGCGGGAGCAGCTATGGCGAGAACCCCCACACAGGAAACCACGGAATAGAGCAGGGAGTTGCCGAAGAATATCGACACGTTCTGAACCTTCCAGGCCGTGGCGTAATTTTCCCAGTGCAGACCGGTCGCAAATTTAAAGATACTGCCCGAGAAAATTTCTCTTGAAGTAGACAGACTGGCTCCAACAATCCAGCACAACATAACCGCTGTGAAAGCCACCCACAATACGACAATAATATAGCCGGGCAGCAGACGAAGTTCTTTCTTCCAGTTTATTTTATTCATGGCGATTCCTCCTTTCTCAATATTCCAGATCGCTGTTCTTAAACAGACGGTTGGTAACGGCATAAACCACAACGATGATCAGGGTCAGCACCACACCCACCGCAGCTCCGGCTCCGGCGTCGCGGGTGGTCACTCCCTTTCCGCCAAACACTATATCATACAGGTAAACCACCGGCACAATGGTGGAACCCTCCGTGTCGATGGGTGAAAACATCTTGGTCCAGAGGAAGAAGGTTGTGGTATTGATGCTCCAGAAGGTGATGGAGGTCTTGAGAACCCCCTTCATCAGGGGCAGAGTCATACGGGTGAACTGCTGGAATTTGTTTGCCCCGTCCAGAGTTGCAGCCTCATAAAAGTCCTGGGGAATGGCCTCGATACCGCTTATGTAGATAAGCATATAGTAGCCTACGCTGCCGAAGATAAAAGCTGCCGTCATGGCCCAGAATTTCATGTCCGTACCCAGCCACTTCACCTTGTCTCCGCCGAACAGCTTCACCACCTCGTTCAAAAGACCGAAGTCATAGTTGAAGATATACTGGATCCACATGGTAGCCAGTGCCACGGCGCTGATGATGTTGGGCATGTAAATTGCAGCACGGAAAAAGTTCTTTCCCCGGATACCGCTGGTGATAATCACCGCCATCAGCAGAGACAGCGCCAGAGTGATCACACCGCCCACGATCCAGATGAGCATCATATTGCGCATGGAAGTGAGGAAGCTCTCACTGCCGAAGATCTTGGAATAATTGCCTATACCGTAGAATTCCCAGTCGGAAAGGCCTGCGGTGACGCTCTCCACCTTGAAAAAGCTCATCAGCACCGTGCGCAGCACGGGATAGACGAACATGATGAGCAGACACAACAGAGCAGGCAGGCAGAACCAGAAAATCATGGCCTTATTTTTTCTCATGTTGCTCCCCTTTCTCATTTTATGTTTTGCATACTCTTTGTTCCGGCTTAATAAAATGCAGGCGGCGCCGGGCGCCGCCTGTTTGTTACTGACTTATTTTGCTTAGTACAGTTCGTCCATGGACTTACAGAAATCTGCTCCGGTAGCGAACTTTCCTTCAAACAGCTTCATGCAGCGATCCTTGATCTCGGACTTCAGATCAGCGTTCTCATAGAGTCCGCCGCACCAAGACATGGGTGCATCTGCAGCCAGCAGGGTCTCTACGGTGCCGTTCAGAACAGCGGGAGCCGTGTTGCGGATATCTGCGGGTATCTGCTTTGCAGTGTCAGCCATCTTCTGGTCAAACTCGCCTGTGGTCAGCAGCATGATGAAATCAAATGCCGCCTGAGGATTCTGGCTGTAGGAAGTGATTGCCAGAGAGTTTGCTCCTGCATATGCTGCGGAGTTCTCAACGCCGCCGTCCACTGCGGGATAGTTGAACAGTCCCCAGTTTACCTCTGTGCCGGTGTTGTTGTTCACCTCTGCGGTAACATAGTTAGCGCAGACAATCATCGCTGCCTGGCCGAAGCCGATCTTGTTCTCACTGCTGGGGAACGCATCCGGTACACCGTCTGCAAAATAACCGTTGTTCACCAGATCAATGATCTCCTGTGCTGCAGTCTCGGCTGCAGTGCCGGTCCAGCCGCCGTTCATTGACAGCTCACCGATCTTCTCCTCACCAAGATGACGAACCAGCTGATGATAGAAAGCGAAATCGCAGTACGCATCATCCTGAGCGATGGGGCCTACGCCGCTGTCCTTGATCTTCTGGCATGCATCCAGGAACTCTGCCCAGGTCTTGGGCTCTGCGGAAACGCCTGCATTGGCAAACGCATCCTTATCGTAGAAAATGCCGCCCACCTGAGGCTGCTCCACGATGGAGTTCAGATGACCTACCCACTCGATTACCTGATTGTTCAGGCAAGGGTAGCTGAAGCTGTCATAGTTTACAGCCTTTGCCATGTCGGTCAGATCCAGCGTGTAATCCGCATAGATCTGAGCGATACGCTTATAATCGTCCTCGTAAATATCAAACTTGTCGCCTGCCTCCAGGGATGCGGACAGAACCGTGTTGATATCACGACCCTTCCACTCGATGGTGATCTTTGCGCCGGTCTGCTCCTCAAAAGCAGCTGCAGCTTCCTGAATCACCTGAGCCTGAGGCTCAGCGGAGGTCCACATGGACCACATGGTCAGCTCTACGCCCTCATACTGCTTGCCGCCTGCGCTCTGAGAATCGTCAGCGGGCTCCTGAGACTGCTCCGGCTGTTCGGACTGCTCAGACTGTGTGCCGCTCTGAGAATCATCTGCAGGCTGACTGCTGTTTGCCGGCTCGCTTCCGCAGCCTGCCAGAACAGACAGTGACAGTGCCGAAACAAGCAACAGACTGAAAATCTTTTTCTTCATTAATAGTACCTCCCTTTCTTGTTGAAACACCCTGTTCAGGGCATCTGGGGTTTGGCATTTCCGAACCCTGTACTTAGGATTATATCTTGTTTTTTCCCGGAAAACAATCTCTTTGTTGCTTATTTCTTTATAGATATTGTTTTTTTGCAATTTGTCAAATTGTTCAAAAGAGTTCCTTCCATAACCGCTAAAAAAAGAATAATTTACCGCTTTCTCAATCCCCGTTTTGTCTGATATCGCCAAAAAAGCATAAAAGTACGCCCTCCTGTTATGCACAGTTGCAAAAACAAAAAGAGCGGTCTATAATAGTAATTAAATTTCAGGAAATCGTTTTTTTACTAAATTGCGCAGCAGGGAGGTACATTTTGAGCAGCTACCAGCATATTTTTCCCAGGACGGCAGATCAGCCCTCCGACCGCGGAGCTTCGCGGCTGAACTATATCACCCGGGATCAGTATTCCCCGGAATGGGGCTCCAGTCTCCACACGCACGCCTGTGCAGAACTGTTTTTCATCACAGACGGCCACGGTCTCTTCCGCGCACAGAAGGAGGAATTTCCCGTTGCCATCTACGACCTGATTATCGTAAACGCAAATGTGCCCCACACCGAGCTGAGCCAGTCCGAGAACCCTCTGGAATACATTGTGCTTGGCGTGGACGGCCTGGAGGCCCTCACCGGTGATAAGGGCTATACCATGCTCCACCTCCACAGCGGCTGGAAGGAACTGATGAACTGTCTCCACCTGATCCTTCAGGAATCCCATGACGCACAGCAGGACTATGAAGAAGTCTGCCGTCATCTGCTGGAGGTGGTTCTGCTGCGCCTGAAGCGCCAGCGGGAGCTCTCCTTTTCCGACGAATTCCCGGGATCCCGTTCCGGCCGGGAATGCGATCTGGTACGACGCTATATTGATAATCATTTCAAGGAAAATCTGACGTTGGAACAGCTGGCCGGCCTGGCGCACCTGAACAAATATTATCTGGTTCACGCTTACCGGAGAGAGTTTGGCGTCTCACCCATTAATTATCTGATCTCCAGACGGATTGCCGAGAGCCGGTTTCTCCTGCGGGAGACTGACCACAGCCTCTCCACCATAGCCCAGATGCTGGGTTTTTCCTCCCTGAGCTACTTCTCTCAGTGCTTCCGCAAGGCAGAGGGAATCAGCCCCATGGAATACCGCAGGCGGGGCCAGGCATACTCAAAAAATCCCACATAAGCCTGACAATAATAATTCCGTCCCGGTTGTTCTCCCTCCGGCAGCCGCTCTCTCCGACAGCCATTGCGGCAAAGCCCATACCATCTGCAGGCGCCGCAGGCTGCTGGAACCTGTGCGGAGGCTTCCGCAAAGCCTGTCCGCGCTCTCTTCCGATCAAGCTCCTGCCAGCTGTCCTTGCAGATATTGCCCAGCCGGTATTCATCCAGACCGTAAAAATCGCAGGGATAAACGCTGCCGTCCGCCTCCACCAGATATTGCGGCATACAGCGTCCCACCATAGAGCATTGAGCCGGACAGTTTCCCATGAGCATCCACACAAGATTGTCAAAATACCGCACCGACCAGTAACGCCCCTGCTCCAGTTCCCCATACCACAGATCAAACAGTTTTTTGAGAAATGCCTCATATCCGGCGGGAGACAGCGAATAATCCCTCTTTCCCCGCTCCTCTCCCAGAGGGTCCAGACAGGGGATATACTGCTGAAAGCGGAATCCCCCCTTGCAAAGAGCCGGAAATACGCTGTCAATCCGCTCCGCCAGATAACCGGTCACCACTGTCAGCACATTGTATTCCACGCCCGACTGCTCCAGCAGACGGGCGGCATTCATCACATGCTCAAAGCTTCCCTTTCCCGCTCCGTCTTTGCGAAAACGATCATGGCAGTCCATGTCTCCGTCCAGGGACAAACCCACCAGGTAACGATTTTCCGCAAAAAAAGTACACCATTCCTGATCCAACAGTGTTCCGTTGGTCTGAATGGCATACTGAACAGCCAGCCCTTCCGGCCGGCGGGATTCCGCATATTTTGTAAAGCGGCGGTAAAAGTCCAGTCCCGCAAGAACAGGCTCCCCTCCCTGAAAAAGGAAGCTGACCGCTCCTTCCGCCGCCTCCATGGCTTTGTCTATAACGCTCTGAGCCACCGGCCAGGGCATAATCCCATAGTCTGAGACCCTGCGGTTTCGGGCTTCGTCGGCATAAAAGCAATAGGCACAGCGCAGGTTACAAGCGCTGGAGGCCGGTTTCAGCATCAAATTCAGCGCCGGCATATCTCACTCCCTTCCGCAGATGCTTCCCTCCACCCGGTTTCTCTCCACCCGGAATGCCTGGCCACACCCTGTATCCGGGCAGCCTCACACCCCGTCCACGATGGAAGGACATACCCCTTCCGCCTTCTGAATCCAATGAAGCAGTCTTACCCGCAAATCTGCCTTCACGTCGGCATAGGCCGGATCTGCCGCAACATTATTCAGCTGACAGGGATCCTTTTCCATATCATACAGGAAATCATCGGCATATACATCCGCGGCAGGCGCCTGAAATCCGTTGAGTCCCGGAGCATAAACAGAATAAGTATACCTGGGTGTGCGGATGCAGCGTCCCACTCTGCTCTCGGAAATCTGGGCAAAAACCTCATTGGGCCTGTCCGGATCCTTTTTTTCCACCACATCGAGGAGATCCTCTCCAATCATGGCGTCTCCCACATTTACTCCCGCCAATGCCAGAATGGTCTTCGGCAGGCTGGCGGTACTTACCAGCTCCTCCACCGCAGCGCCGCCCCGGTAAGGTCCGCCGGCAATCACCAGCGGAACATGAAGGCAGCCGTCATGGCAGGAGCGCTTGTAATCGTCTCCGCCGTTTAAGTGTGAATCCCTGTTCCGCGTCTTAAAATGGGAACCGTGGTCTGAGGCGAAAAGAATGACCGTGTTATCATACAGCCCCTTTTCCTTCAGCTTTTCCATAAGCCGGCCCAGGTTTTCGTCCAGGCTGGCGCACTGTCCCAGATAATCGGGATACTCCTCGGCTGCATTGCCGCCAAGGGCCTCCAGATCTCCCGGCAGGACGAAGTCCTGGAACCTTTCCCTGGAACCCTCCGGCCCCTCATAATGCCCGCGGTCGTTCTGATGATGGGGCTCGATTTGAGATATGGTCATAAAAAAGGGCTTTTCTCCGGTGTAACCGTCCAAAAAGTCCAACGCCATATCATTGATACAGTCCGCACGATACCCCCGGAAATCTACCCGGCGGTCGTTTTCGTCAAAGACATAACCGTCATAGCCGTGAGAGGTAAACTCCAACACGTCGGCCGCGCGCCAATAGCCCGTGTAGCCGCCGCGCAGCTGACCGGGAATCGCAGTGACCGTGTGATCCACTACCGGAGGCTGATCCGTCTCCCCCTGGCTGGCCAGATGCCACTTCCCGATATAGGCGGTCTCGTAGCCCGCCTCCTCCAGGTAATCAGCCAGGGTTTTTACTCCCTCCGGCAGCATCACATTATTGCGGAAACAGCCCGTCTCCGTCGGATATTTTCCCGTCTGAAACAAAGCCCTGCAGGGCCCGCATACCGGCTGAGGGGTAAAGGCATTGTCAAATTTTACTCCCTCCCGGGCCAGCTGATCCAGATTTGGCGTAATGTCAAGCGGCTGCCCGAAGCAGCCGCAGGTGTCCCAGCGCTGCTGGTCCGTAAAATAGAAAATAATATTTTTGTGCCTCAAATGTAAAAGCTCCCCGTAAACTCTCTGTTCATCACATAGTAAACCATGTTTTCCTCAGGCTTCACATAGAGCTCCACACTTTCCAGATCTCTCACCTTCTGTTTCAGATCGTACTTCCACACATCCCTTGCGATCTTCACAAGATCCTCCTGCGCATAGGACTTTCCTGCAAACTGAACATGCATATCCGTCTTCAGCTCCGCCTTCTTGACAGGCTTCTTCGCAGGCGCCTTCTTGGCTGCGGTCTTCATGGCAGGCTTCTCCTCTGCCTTCTCCGCAGGCCGCGCCTCCACAGCCTTCTCTTCCGGCTTTTTCCCTGCCGTCTTCTCCACTGACCCGGTCTCGGTTTTCTTTTCCACAGTCTTCTTCTCTGTGCTCTTTTTCTCCCCGGCCACAGGTACGGTAGTCTTAACGGCTTCTTCTGCCGCGGGTTTTGTAGTTGCCTTTCTTCCTGCCATAAAACAATTCTCCCTTCTTTTTACGGATATTTTATGCAAAGTTAAATACAAACGACAGTTTATTCTCTTTTTTGCGAATTGTCAATAATAACCGTTATCATCGCAGCCAGAAATAAGCCAGCACGACGATTCCCAGCACAATTCGATACCAGCCGAACACCTTGAAGTCATGCTTTTTGATATAACCCATCAGGAATCGAAGCACAAACAGCGACACCACAAAGGACACCACCGTGCCCGCCAGCAGCAGCGTAAGCTCTCCGGGCGCAAACTCAAACCCGAACTTCACTACCTTCAGCAGACTGGCTCCGAACATGACCGGTATGGCCAGAAAAAAGGTATACTCGGCTGCTACCGTTCTGGACACTCCGATGAGCAGAGCGCCCACAATGGTTGCACCGGAGCGTGATGTGCCCGGGAAAACCGCTGCAATCACCTGAAAAATTCCAATCAAAAGCGCCGTTGTGTATGTGATCTCCGACAATGCCGTAATCTTTGGCACTCTGTTCCTGTTCCAGTTTTCAATAATGATAAACGCCACGCCGAACACGATCAGAGCCAGGGCCACACAGACAGGATTGTAAAACAGACTGTTGAACACATCGTCAAACAGCACACCGATCACCGCCGCCGGAACACAGGAAATCAGAATCTTGACCCACATAATCCAGATGTCCCCTTTGAAATAGGAGCCGATCCCCGTCCTGCCTCCTCTTTCTTTCTTCGTCAGCGCAAAGGGCCAGATCTGATTCCAGAACAGCACCACCACCGCCAGTATGGCTCCCAGCTGGATAACCACGTCAAACATATCAAAAAATCCCTCGCTGGTCTCCTGAAAGGGAATTAACTGCTCCACCAGGATCAGATGTCCCGTACTGCTGATGGGAAGCCACTCCGTAACGCCTTCCACAATTCCATAAATTATCGCTTTGATCACTTCAAGCATAGTTCACTCTCCAATCTGTCATTATCCCTCCGGCCTGAAATCAGCCGCCGCTTCCTGCCTCACCTTCCGTAGGTCTCCCGCACAAACCGCTCAAGAGCCCCGAGAGATCGTTTCACCTTTTCCGTATCGATACAGTACGCCATGCGGAAAAAGCCCGGCGCTCCAAAAGAATCCCCCGGCACCAGAATCAGGTCGTACTTCAGCGCCTTCTCGCAGAAAAGCTTCGCATCCTCCTCCAGAGCTCTGGGAAAGATATAGAAGGTTCCCCCCGGCCTGACACAGGTAAATCCAAGCCCCACCAATTCCTCATACAGAAGCTTCATGTTTGTCTCATACACGCTCAGATCCGCCGTGCTGTCAAGCACCCGGGCAACGGCAAGCTGAATGATGGAGGGCGGACAGTTATGTCCGATTCCCCTGGATATCTGTACACACATGGATACCATCTCCTCCGCGTATCTGCAGCGGGGATTCACTGCCACATAGCCGATTCTCTCCCCCGGCAGAGACAACGATTTGGAGAACGAGTAGCACATGATGGTATTGTCATAAAAACAGGATACGCAGGGCGTCTCCGCCCCGTCAAACACGATCTCCCTGTAGGGCTCATCGGAAATCAGATAGATATCATGCCCGTATTCCCCTGATTTCCGCCTCAGTGTGTCGGCAAGCCTGTTCAGAGTCTCTGCGGAGTATACCACGCCCGAGGGATTGTTCGGCGTGTTGACCAGCACCGCCGTCACCTTTTCCGTAAGCATTTCCTCCAGCTTCTCAAAATTGATCTGGAAGCTCTCCGTATCGGGAGGCACCACCCTCAGCACCGCTCCGGTCAGATCCACATACGGATGATACTCGGGAAAAAAAGGGGCAAAGGTCAACACCTCGTCGCCCGGTTCCGTCACCAGCCGGAAGGCGTGAGCCAGAGCTCCCGCAGCGCCGGAAGCCATAAAGATATGCTCTTTTCTGTAAGGCAGACCGAATCTTCGTTCCAGGGAGGCCGCCACCGCTTCCCGCACGGAGGTGATCCCCGGATTGGGACTGTAGCCGTGAAGCTCGTTTGATTCTCTGGTAGTCAGCATGTGGATCATGGCCTCAGTGAACTCCCGGGGAACGGGCACCGACGGGTTGCCCAGGCTGTAGTCAAATACGTTCTCGTATCCGATCTCCCGCCCTCTTGCCGCCGCAAACTCCGAAAGCTGCCTGATGACGGATTTCTGAGACAACATATCCCTGTATTTCTGAACCAGCATCCTTCTGTCCTCCTGTCAACAAATTTATTCCGAAAACTCTGTCTTTATTCTATAACAATTACGTCCTGCTCTTTTTGCGAGATAAAGGGCACTGTCCGCCTGAAAATTAAAGTCCCACTCCCTGTTTGGCTCATCCGGCTTCCGCACAAAAACGCCCTGACTCACCGTGACGATATCCGAACATTCCGAGGCACTATGGGGAAACGCCAGTTTTCTCACCTGCTGCTCGATCCGCTCCACCACTCCTCCGATTTCCTCCAGCGTCATGTCACTGTAGACGATCATAAACTCATCGCCTCCATACCGCCCGCAGAACACTCTTGCGCTGCCCACCGACTGCAGCACACCTGCCACCGCCTCGATGCAGGCGTCTCCCGCCAGATGTCCGTAGGTATCATTATACTTCTTAAAACAATCTATATCAAGCAGTTCCACACCCAGCAGCTTTTTCTCACGCTGGGCTTCCTCAAATTTGATACATGCGTGTTCGTTTAAAGAAGTTCGGTTTGCCAGGTTTGTCATAGAGTCATAAAGGGCAATGTTCTCCAGATACCTGTTGTCGTCCTGCATCTTCTCCCGCTCCCGCTCCATGGCGTTCAGCCTGTCCCGCAGTTCCAGCACCCTGGCAGTCACCCGTCTGTTATTCTGCCGATCCTTCTCATAGGCGGTAAAGTATCTCCGTGTATACTCCAGATATTCCCGGGTCTTATTCTGACTCAGAAGGCAGGCACTCCGACAGGGATACAGCTCCATCTCCCGGGTGATCCTGGCACATGCTCCCCTTTCGTCGATGATCCGAAAAAATTCCTCCAACAGCTCATATGCCTGAAAATCCAACAGCAGTTCTGCAATATCCTTCAGACAGCCCGCCACCGGCTCCACATTCTCCATGTCCCGCAGTTTTTGCAGAATCTCTTCCATGCCCCGGAAAAATGCCGTTCTGTTTCCTCTCATGGCATGGCACTCCGCCTCAAAGATCCCAAGCTCCAGCTCAGGATACTTTGCATCCGGCCTGCTCTGTCTCGCAGCCGCTATCTCCTCCCACAGAGAGAGGGCTTTCTCCGGCTGCTGAAGCCTTCTGTAACACATTCCGCAGCAGATCAGACACATAACCATGTTTCCGGCGCGGGTAGGGCAGTCCTCCGAACGCCCATAGTAATCCAGGGACTGCTCGTATCGTTGAATCGCCTCCTCATACCGTTTCATGTACATCAGAATGTTTCCGATGTTGGCGTCTATCATGGCATGTACATAAGTATGCCCGAATTTTTCCGCATACTGAAGGCCGGTATAATAATGATCCAGCGCAATCACCGGGTCATCCTGAAGCTCCGACACAACTCCCATCAGATTATAGCTCCTGGCAAGAGATTCATACATTTTCGCCGCCAGAAAGCATTTTGCACATTCCTCCAGGCAATGCATGGTCTTTTCCCGGTCTCCATCCCGCAGATAGTACTCGGCAAAATAATAATAGCCCATGCCGAATATGGCGCTGGAATTCATCTCCGCCGCATGCTCAAGGATCCTCTGACAGGCGTCATAGTCCGGAATTCCCTCCCTGCTTCTCCTGTCCCTGATCCGCTCTATATAATTCTGAACCTCATCCTCTTTTCTGATCAAACTGATTTTCCCTTTCCCCGCTTATGTAAAATAATACTGGAAAAAGCAGGGTTTTGCAATAAAGTTTTTATTCCTCCGCCCATGCCAGCGCACATTTCACGGCTCTTTTCCAGCCTTTCAGAAGCTGGTTTCGCCTTTCCTCCTCCATGCCGGGCCGGAATACCTCACCAATCTGCCAGTTCTCCCTGATCTCAGCCCTGTCCTTCCAGTATCCCACTGCAAGCCCGGCCAGATAGGCTGCGCCCAGAGCCGTGGTCTCGATACACTTGGGCCTGTGCACGGACACATTGACGATATCCGCCTGAAACTGCATCAGGAAATCATTGGCGCTGGCGCCTCCGTCCACCTTCAAGCTCTTCAAATGGATTCCGCTGTCCCGCTCCATGGCACACAGCACATCCGAGGTCTGATATGCGATGGCCTCCAATGTGGCCCGTATAAAATGTTCCTTACTGCAGCCTCTGGTCAGTCCTACGACCGTGCCTCTGGCATACTGGTTCCAGTAAGGCGCGCCCATTCCCGCAAAAGCCGGCACCACATAAACTCCGGCAGTGTCTTCCACCGCTTCGCAGTACTCCTGAGACTGACCCGACGTCTTGAGCATTCTCATGCTGTCCCTGAGCCACTGCACTCCCGCACCCGCCACAAACACACTGCCCTCCAGGGCATACTCCACCTGATCCGTGGCTCCGGCCGCAATGGTGGTCAGAAGCCCGGACTCAGAACCAATCGCCTGGCTTCCTGTATTCATCAACAGAAAACAGCCTGTTCCATAAGTATTTTTCACCTCGCCCTGCTCAAAGCAACACTGTCCGAACAGTGCGGACTGCTGATCTCCCGCGGCTCCCGCGATGGGAATCTCCCCGCCCAGAACCGAGGGATCCGTATGCCCGAAGACACAGCTGGACGGTTTCACACCTGGCAATATTCCTGCCGGGATGTCAAACCGCTTCAGGATCTCCTCATCCCAGCAAAGTCTGTGAATGTCAAAGAGCATGGTTCTGGAGGCGTTTGTATAGTCCGTCACATGAACCTTGCCCTTGGTCAGGTTCCAGATCAGCCAGGTATCCACCGTCCCGAAAAGCAGTTCTCCCGCCTCCGCTTTCTCTTTGGCCCCCGGAACGTTCCGCAGGATCCATGCTATCTTGGACGCGCTGAAGTATGCATCGGGAATCAGGCCCGTCTTCTGCCTGATGATTCTGTCAAAACCATCCGCCTTCAATTCCTCGATCATATCCGAAGTCCGGCGGCACTGCCACACCACAGCGTTATACACCGGCTCCCCGGTGCGTTTGTCCCAGAGAATCGTCGTCTCCCTCTGGTTTGTAATTCCAATGGCCGCAATCTGCTCCGGCTTCGCGCCAACCATTGCCATGCACTCCGTTGCCACCGCCAGCTGAGAAGACCAGATCTCCATGGGATTGTGCTCTACCCAGCCCGGCTGAGGATAGATCTGTGTAAACTCCTTCTGGGACATGGAACAGATATCGCCCGACCTGTCAAACAGAATACAGCGGGAACTGGTGGTTCCCTGATCCAATGCCATTACATATTTCTGCATCATCATACCTCCTGAAATATCTTCTGCATTTTTACCACCCCGCCCCCCACAGGACGGGGTTCCTCCGTCACAATGCAGCGTTGGCCCGGGTGGCTATCACCCTGATTCCTGTTCCGCATATGTCCTCCGCCACTACCTGCCCCATGCGGACGGGCGCCTGAAGTTCAATATCCTTCAGTAGGCCAATGCATTCCCCAATCCTGTCCTTCGGAATATCCGCCTCCGTCTTCACGGAAACCACCGGCAGCTCTCCGCCCTTCACTCTCACCAGGCTGGTGACAATCCGTCTGGGGTCTGTGAGCTCTTTGGTAACATAATCCGCCCCCCTGGGACAGGTGTTCCCCGCAATACTTCTGATCTGGTCCCCCTCTGTATCCACCGTCACATTACAGCCCAGCGGGCATCCTATGCATACAAATTCTCTTTTTTCCATAGCCGTTTTCCCATGCCTTTCCCGAACTCCCCAGGGAGTTTATTGCTTTCCGCCATCCGCCGGACGAATCGCAATCGTGATCTCCTTCAGATCCCCATACTGCTCCAGGTCTGCTTTTTTTAAGTTGACCTGCTCCATCTCTCCCGGCGCAAGCACCTTCTTTTTCCGGCTGCTGACCACCTTTCCGTCAAAGGAAATCTCTATGACAGCATCCCTGTATACATTCCCCACCCGGAAGCGAACCACCTGCGTCTCCCCCATCCTCCCGGTGTCCAAGGATGCCGGAACCGTATACCGCACGCCGTCCACGGCCCGTATGGGAATTTCTCTCTTCGTCTTTTCCAGCCTGCCGTCCAGAAATGCCGCCGCGCGTCTGCCCGCCTGTGCCGCCTCCTCGGAAACATAGTCCACCAGATCATGCACATGAAGCACATTGCCGCAGGCAAAGACCCCCTCTCTGTCCGTCTCCAGGCTTTCGTTGACCTTCGGCCCGTTGGTGGCCGGGTTCATCTCCACGCCAAGGCTGTCGGACAGCTCGTTCTCCGGAATCAGCCCACAGGACAAAAGCAGTGTATCGCAGGTCACCGTCTCCTCAGTCCCGGGAATGGGTCTGGAATGTTCGTCCACACGGGCGATCACCACCGCCTCCACCCTTTCCTTCCCCCTGATGTCTACCACGGTATGACTCAGCTTCAGCGGTATCCCGAAATCATCCAGGCACTGCACAATATTCCTCTTCAGGCCGCCGGAGTACGGCATCAGCTCTGCCACCAGCTTTACCCTTGCGCCCTCCAGCGTCATCCTGCGCGCCATAATCAGTCCGATATCTCCGGAGCCCAGGATCACTACCTCCCTGCCGGGCATCCTGCCCTCCATATTCACATAGCGCTGCGCCGTACCGGCGGAATAGATCCCTGCGGGACGAAAGCCGGGAATATTCAGCGCGCCTCTGGAACGCTCTCTGCAGCCCATGGCAAGAATTACCGCTCCCGCCTCAATGGTGTAAATCCCTTCCTCACGGTTCATCACCGTCACCAGACAGACGCTTTTCTTCCTGCCTTCCGGCTTCGGCCCGCCTTCAGCCTCCCCCTTCTCTCCTTCAGCGCCCCGGGGCATAGCTGACAAATCCACCACCATGGTGTTCAGCTTACAGGGAATGTTCCTGGCCAGCACCTGATCGATATACCTTCCGGCATATTCCGGCCCGGTCAGCTCCTCCCGAAAGGTATGCAGTCCGAATCCGTTGTGAATACACTGATTCAGAATACCGCCCAGTCGCGCATCTCTCTCCAGAATCAACAGATCCTCCACGCCCGCGTCCCTTGCGGCAATTGCCGCTGCCAGCCCTGCCGGACCTCCTCCTATGATAACCAGATCCTTTTTCACCCCTGTACCTCCTCCCAAACTTCAATACCGTCCTTGTTGTAGCCCGTCAGGAATTCGCTTCCGGCATCATTTTTTCCGATCTCCGCCATATCTTTGCCCAGCTCCCTGGCAAGAATCTCCACCGTCTTAGGCGAACAGAAGCCTGCCTGACAGCGTCCCATTCCCGCCCTGGTGCGCCGTTTTATTCCGTCCAGAGTAGTGGCTCCCAAGGGCCTGTGTATGGCATCCAGAATCTCTCCCTCCGTCACCAGCTCACACCGGCACACTACGTTTGCGTAAAGCGGGTTTTCCTGAATCAGCCTCTGCCGCTCCTCTGCATCGGCCAGTGCCATGCTGGGAATCCCTTTTCTCCCGGCAATAAAATTCTGCTTTTCCCCCGCCGGCAGATACTGAAGCACCATCTGTGCCAGATACCTCCCAAGGGCAGGCGCACAGGATAATCCCGGCGATTCAATCCCGGCTGCGTCAAAAAATCCCGGGGCATCCTCCGCCTGGCCTATGATGAAATCGCCCTGCTCCTCATGGGCCCGAAGGCCTGCAAAGGAGGTGATGACCTGTCTGACAGGCAGACCGTTTACACTCAGCGCCGCCCTTTTCAGCACGTCCTCCATGCCCTCCCGGGTGGTGTTCAGCGCTTCCGGATCCTCCACATCCACCGCGGTAGGGCCCGCCAGCAGATTACCGTGAACCGTAGGAGTGACCAACACACCTTTTCCATAGATCGTGGGCAGCTGGAAGAGCGTTCTGTCAACAAATCCCCCCACTTTTTTATCCATGAGACAATATTCGCCCTTCCTGGGAATAATGCGGATCTTTTTCCCGCTGACCATATTGTGAAAGCGGTCTGCATAGACGCCGGCGGCGTTGATCACCACCCTGGTCTCAAACGCTCCGCCGTTTGTGATTACTCTGTAGCCAAACTCCGTTCTCTCTATCTCCAGAACCTCTGTATTCAACCGGAAATCCACACCGTTCACCGCCGCATTCTCCGCCAGAGCTATGGTCAGTCCAAAAGGACAGACAATACCTCCTGTGGGCGCGTAAAGAGCCGCCACTGCCCCGTCGGAAATATTGGGTTCCAGCTCTTTCAGCTCCGGGTGCTCTATGATGCGCAGCCCCTCTACGCCGTTTTTCTTTCCCTGTTCCAAAAGCCGCTGAAGCGTGGGCCGGTCCTTCTCGTCAAAGCACAGCACCAGAGAGCCGTTGTTCCGGAAAGGGAAATCCAGCTCCCGGGACAGCTCCTTCATCATCCTGTTACCTTCCACATTCAGCTTTGCCTTCAGAGTGCCGGGCTGTGCGTCAAAGCCCGCATGAACAATTCCGCTGTTGGCCTTGGAAGTACCCTCGCACACATCGGATGCCCTCTCCAGCACCGTCACCTTCCAGTCATAACGCGCCAGTTCCCGCGCCACCGCACAGCCCGTTACCCCTGCGCCGATTACAATGATATCCGTCATAGCCTTCACTCCTTTTCTTCTCCCGGAATGCGAAAGAGCCAAGCAAACAAATGCCAGCCCCGTGGCACTCCTGTTGCTTGACTCCTGATCTCACGCACCGATTATGAAACTGACTTTATTTTAGCATGAAGCGTTCAAAAAGGCAACCCCAAAAGAAACAGAAACACCAGGCAAAAAGAACTGGAAACACCCTGCAAAAAGAAACGAAAGAACCCGGCAAAAAGAAACGGAAGCACCCGGCAGAAAGAAATAGAAACACCCTGCAAAAAAGAAACAAAGCACCCTGCAAAAAGAAATGGAAACACCTGGCAAAAAGAACCGGAAGCACCTGGCAAAAAGAACCGGAAGCACCTGGCAAAAAGAAATAAAAGCACCTAGCAAAAAGAAACGGAAACACCCTGCAAAAAGAAACAAAAGCACCTGGCAAAAAAACAACAGCACCTGGCAAAGAAGCGGAAACCCTCGGCAAAATAAGGAGAAAACAATCATCGAAAGACCAGAATCTCCTGTCCGAATCCGATTTCGTCCCCTTCCTCCAGCTCACGTTTTTCATACGGCTGCAGACGCAGCCCGTTTTTAAAGGTTCCATTGGTGGAGTTCAGGTCTTCCAGGAAAAAGCTGTCCCCTTCCCTGACGATCCTGGCGTGCAATCTGCTGACACCGGCATGATCCAGTACCAGATCCACCTCACCCCTCCGCTTTCCGATGGTAATGCCTGTCTCTCCGATTACCGCCAGAACCTTCCCGCCGGGCGTACAGAGCGCCCCCGGACTCTTCTTCACCGTGTTCTCCTCCAAAAGCGTGGTTTTCCCACAGGACTCATAGACCGTATCCTCCGCCACCGCTCCGCCGTTCATCAGATCCTGCATATCCTGGCGGTAGTTCTCCCGAAATTCCCTGCTTTTGCTCTTCCTGCGGCCCTCAAAAAGACCGAAGAAATGTCTTCTGGGCTCCGCCGCTGTCCCTTCTGGGGGCATCTCCCCCGCCGGGTTTCTATCGTTCAGACTCCCCACACCCCCGGATTCTTCTTTCCCTGTTCCTGTATCCCCGAGAACTGCAGCATCCTGAACGGCTTCCGGCGGCTCCTCCAGGATTTTTGCATCCTCAAAAATCCTGGCCTGAAGATAAACTTCCCCGCTTTCTTCCACCTGCTCATACATATGGTAAATAAACTCCACCAGCTTTTCGTCGTTATAGTCGATACGTTCCGTAAAAAACTCCATAAGCTCTTTGAATCCGCTGTCACCCTGGGCGTCCCGGTAATAGGGCACATAGACAAAGATAAAAAGACTGCTCTCCAGATCCTGAAAAATCTGCTCCGGAAAAAAGAGGATATTTCCCCCATCCAGCAGAAAGCGATCCAACTCCTGTCTCATCTGCCGCAGGCTCCACAAAAAATCCTTCACCCCGGCCCGGGTAATACAGCGTGTACTGTACAATTGTTTCATGCTCTGCTTGGAAGATATATCATAATACAGATACGCAAGACCATTGATATACCGAAGGCTGCAGGGAAGCAGCCCCCGAATCCCGCCTCTGTTCATAATACAGTACTGATATCTCTTTTCCTCCGGTTTTTTATCCAGAAGAACTCTCTCAAAATTGCAATTAAGGCTTCTCACAAACTCCGTCTGCATCCTCTGTTTCCTCCTGTATTCTGCGATAAATTCTGATGAAATCCACGGGCGAAACCCGCACTGTCCTGCGAAGGCTTTTCGCCTCCCACACATTATCCCTGTGAAATAGATTCCATTCCGGCAAGGGAAAAGTCAGCCGCCCTTCCCCCTCTATCCGAACCCCTCCCTTTTCCACAGTGATCCACAGCCCTTCCGTCTCCCACGCCACATATTTTTCCCGGGACAGCTCCGCAGCCCGGTTTCTGATCAGCCTGGCTGTCTCCGTCTCGCTCTCTCCCCGCACGGTTCCCGCGTACACCGCCAGCAGTCCCATATCCTGTTCCAGCAGACACCTGTCATACTGAAAAATAACAAGAAAGGTCACAAGGAGCAGCGCGCTCATAACCAGCGGCAAAATCAGCGCCGCTTCCACCGTAAAATAGGCATTTCTTTTTCTCATTGCAAAAAATCGTCTCCTTATAAAATTCCGCTCTTTCCGCAGATCAGGATCAGCCATCCCGCCGTCAGAAAAGGGATAAACGGAAGCTTCGTATTCCGCCTTACCCGTTTCAGCGCCAGAAGAACCCCAGAAAGCATTGCGATCAGTACCAGACTGCCAAAGCATACCGCCAGACAGCCTCTGTCTCCCTCCAGCGCTCCAATCGCCATAAGTACGATTCCGTCTGCACATCCTGCTTTTTTCGTCCCTGCGGCAAGCAAAAGCAGTGCCGCCCCCGGAAGCAGCGCACTTACTGCCTGCATGGGATCCGTTTCCCCTGCCGCTGCCCGGTACAGCAAAATCCCCGCCCCGGTCATGACTCCCACCCACAGCAGCCATACCGGCACCTTTTTCTCCCTGATATCACTGACACTCAATGCCAGCAGCCAGACAAACATCGCCAGCTCTCTCCACATTTGCTAACCCTCCCTGCCACAGCAGCTTTCCTCCCAAGCCAGCCGCTGTGCTCTCTCACAGCCCTGCACATCTACACTTTCTCCCTGCTCTGCACCTCTGGGCCTTCACCCCTGCCCGCATCGGCTGCAGAGGGGATAATCTGCCGCCTCCTCCAGCGTCAGCGCATATACGGTTCTTTTCAGTCCGGGGCAGTCCGCCCTGTAGTGAAAACAGCTTCCCTCCGGCGTGATGTAACATACATCCGGCTGCTGCCCGTGGGCACATTTTTCACATGCCGCATACCTGCTGCCCCACTGGTTTCTCTCCTCCGCAATGCTTCCGGCTGCCGCCTCCCGGACAGTCAGCCGCAAATGTGTACAATTTCTGTCCCTGTGACAAACCTCTCCGTTCTCTGTCACATAAAACGACGCCCCAGCTTCCGCTTCCGTCTCCCCGGGCAATCCATAACCGTTCCACAGGTGGACGCTGTACCGGTTTGCCATGCGAAACGAGCAAATTCCGCCCAGAGAAAAGGGAGTCTCCACCCCATAGGTCAGCCTGATCTCCAGCATGTCCCCCTCAAGCATCCCGCTTTCCCACAGCCTCAATCCCTCGCTGCCCTGCCTTAAAGGGGAGCCGTCCAGATAATCCTCCCCCAGAAAGTCCGTCAGCCTGTTCCTCACATAAAATGCAGACAACAGAGAAGCTAACCTGCTGTCGCTCTGTTCACAGCCATACAGGGCAAGTCTTCCCCCCGTGTCCCACAGCGCAAGCTGAAGATTGTTATGCAGACGGATCATTTCAATGGCGCTTCCCAGATTCAGAAGAAAAAAGAGGCAAAGGGGCAGCACCATGGCCGCCTCCACTGTCATTCCACCGCAAACCCCGTAAAAAAGAGTTCTTTGCACTCTTGCGAAATTCGCTTTGTGAACCCGTGAATCCGCGCGCCTGACGGCGCAGCTTCCGATAAGAGAAAATAGCCGGATGAACGGTGAACGCTTCTCTATGCTCCGGTGCAGAGAGCCGTTTTTCCTGCGGAACTTTTTGCCCGGCTCCCGGGCAGAATCCGGGCTGAATATCCGATTTGTCGGAGAAGGGATTTCCATACTTTTTTTACTTTCCATTTCTTTTTGATTTGTCTCTTTTTCAATTCCTTCCGCAGCAGATTCTCTTGCGGCATTGACTTTGCTGCAGCCTCTTTTGTCATGCTCTCTCTTTCTGCACACTTTCTCTCTGCAATCTTTCTCTTTGCAGTCTTTTTCTCTGCAGTCTTCCTTGCAGTCTTTCTCTCTGTATCCGTTTTCCAGGTATACGTTTTCCAGGCATACTTTCTTCTGGCTGCTGCTTTTTCTGTAATGTGTACCGTCCTCCCATAGAGAAGCCATCACCGTTCACCCCCCTCGCTCAATAACTGCGCTCTCTCTGTATCTGAAACGCGTATCCAAAGGAACTGCTGATCTCAACCTGCATTTCCAGCCTGTCGCAACAGGCATCCAGCCGAAAATTCCCGTTCCCCTGGGTCAGGCGGATATCTGCTTCCACCATGTTCATGGCCCGGGCTGTGAGAACATCCAGATCCGTCAGGAACATAAGGATCCGCAGATAATCCCGGTAGGACAGCCCCTCCCCCTCTGCTGTCGCTTCGCCCAGGTCTCCTTTCAGCGCCGTTTCCATTCCATAGTGCCAGCTGTCATCGTCCTTAAGCAGCGGGATACGCCCTCCGGAAAACAGCGATTTTACATCATAAACGCTCTCCGCAAAAGCCCAGCCCAGAAGGATGGCTGCCTCCAGCACCGGTATCAGCCAGGGCAAGAGCAACAGTCCGCAGGCCACCAGCGCAGCCCCCTGTATTTCCAGCCGCTTTTCGCTGCTTGAGAGAAGGTACAGGGCATTGGCAGCCTCTCTGATGGCACAGATTCTTCCTGCCACGCTTCTCAGATTATCCACATCGCTGTCATTTCCCGCGATCAGATATTCAATTTGATATTTCAGCACATCCTCTTCCCTCTCGTCACCGTAAGAGCCCATATAACGCAGCAGATATTCCTGAAAGAAAAAACGGTCCGTAAGGCTGTCTGCCTGTGTTGTCTCCAGATTGCCCAGGCTGTTTTTTCCCTGCGCCATACGGCTCTGAATCAAACCGCCGCTGTTTATGACCGCTGCTGACAGGCTCTCGCAGTCCGCAACGGTCAGACGCAGGATGCCCTGTCTGCTGACCTCCTCCAGCGCCCCCGCCGGATTCTGTATCTCCACCTGCACGCTCTCTCCGTCCAGGGTCTCTATCTCCCTGCCGTTATACCCTTCCAGTTCCTTCTCCAGCTCTCTTCTCTCGGTCTCCGTCTCCGGCGCATCCAAGCCGTTGACCCGGACAGACTGCATCCACCCCTTCAACTCCTCCAGCAGATGCAGTCCCACATCATCCCTGACCGCCTCTATGGCCCTGCGCCGGAACACCGCTCCGTTCCCGTCGGTCATAAGCGATACCCCGCTCACCTCCGTGCCCTCCAGGCACAAGCCGAAAAAATCCCGATACAAATACCCTCCCAACAACACATCCCCACAGTCCAGATTCCGTCTGACATATTCTGCCAGATGCTCCCCTGTCCGTCCCCTTCCACTGGATTTCGTCCCATAAGAGGAATCCACCGCAAACAGGTTGTACTGCCTGGAGAGCTCTCTGTGGTATTCCGCCATGACACTCTGCATTCCCGCCTCCGCGGCACAAAGGGCCTCCAGCCCTGCCCCGTTCCTCCTGGCGCTGTCTATCAGCGCCAGATACAGAGACAGTATGACAGTAAGACAGAGTGCCAGATATACCGTCAGATAACCTTCTTTCCCCCTCATCACACCCGCCCGGTCTGGGCGGTGATCTTCTTGAACAGATCGTTGATGATTCGGGTGATCTGTTCCCGAAACAAAATCACAAGTCCCACCAAAACCACAATAATCAGGATTACCTCCACGGTTCCCATGCCGTCCTCTTCCCTCAGAAGCTCTCCCGGGCCTTTCAATCTTTCCTCAGTCATTGCTCTTTCCTCCTTCTACCCCAACGTGCCAAATGCAGGCACCATAATCACAATCATCACAACCGCAAGCATCAGCGCCATAGGCGCCAAAAGCTTCGTCCCGGCCTCCTCTCCCAGCTTTTTTACCCGCTGCAGATTTTCGCCGGAAGATCTGTCCACCTCCTCCCGGAGTCTTTCCAGCAGGGCTCCGTTTCCCCGTCTCAGATTCTGACACAGCACAGTCCCCAGCCGGATATAATCCCGGGAACCGGTTCTTCTGCCAAAGTGCTCATAGGCCGCTCCTTCCGAGACCCCTCCCTGAAGTTCTCTGCAGGTGTAAAGCACCTGGGCACAGCCCGGCTTTTCCACGGCTCCCTGTTGTCTCTTCTTTTCATAATCTCCTCCTATCTTGAGGAAGGCTCGGCGCACAGTCATTCCCGCTCCAACATAGAGCAGCAGCCTGTATGCCAGTTCCGGATATTCCCGCTCCAGACGTTTCCTCTTCTTTTCCAGCTCCCCGTGAAGGTCTCTGTCTGCGGACAGATAGAGCAGCAGTGCCACAAGGGGCGCGGCAGCCCAGATCAGCAGACTGTGATCCTTTTTACGAAGGCTCCACTCCAGACCTTTCCCCTTCCACTGCGCCGGAAGCTTCCACACCTCTTTTTCCCGATTCTCCCGTTCCGTCTCCAGCAGAAGTTCCTTCAGCTCCAGGTAATCCTTTTCTTCTGAGCTTTCTTTTGGCCTCACCGTCACAGGAATCACTTCCGTCCGCTCCAGGTCTTTACAGATTGCCCGCGCCCTCAATTCCAGGGCAACAGGAGCTTCCACCGATCCCACCCTGCCTCTGCCGTCAATGATATCCTCTCTGCTGCTCTCCCAGATCACCTCCAGGGGATATCCCTCATATGTCTCCTGCAGTGCCAGATCCCCCGTGATATGCTCAAAATCCTCGTTTCCGTTTAACACCCGGGCTGTTATATTCTGCAGAAAGGACTCTAAAAGGGCTGCTGCTTCCTGCTCTGTGGGCTCTCTGGGCGACACCTCCACCAGAAAGGTTCTTCTGCTCTCCCCGTCATCCGCCTCCAGCCAGAGCTGCTCCGCCTCCAGATCTCCCCGCAGCACAGCCCCCTCCTCCTCCAAAATTGCGCTCCGCACCGCATTCCATCTGACCGTCAGCCCCAGAAGCAATCCAACCAGAAGAACAGTCAGCGTCAGGGACAGCTTTTTCACATAATACTGTGTCTTCACATACTCTACCCGCTCACCGGGATAAAGCCGTGCCAGATCCGCCTCCACCCGCCGCCCGCGAAACAGCGGCAGCCCCAGAATACACGCCTTTTTGTAAAGGTACAGCGAAATTTTTTTCATTTTGTATTATACCTCCATATGCCTGAGCACTGCCTCACCCGCCGCATAAGCTCCCAGATATGCCGCAAGGCATCCCGTCATAACCAGGATTCCGGTAAAATTGCAATACAGCGCGTCAAAATATCCCGGGGTTGCCAGTTCTATATACAGCATGACTGCAAAGGGCATCGCCTTCATAATCGCAAGCTCCATCCTTTTCCCGCTCAGCAGCGTATCCAACTCCCGGCGCAGATCGATCCTTCCCCCGATCAGCTCCGCAGACCTTCCGATGATCCCGGGCAGGTCTCCTCCGCTTCGTCTGGCGATGGAAAACACCTCCGCAAACTGTTCTATTTCTTCGCATCCGCTTCGTTCTCCCAGATCCGTCAAAAGCTCCTCCAGGGAAATATTGATATTCAGTCCTCTTCTGATCAGCCTCAGTTCCCGGCAGACAGCGGACTCCCTGCCGAACATCTGAAGCATATCCCGCTCGCTCTCCAGAAACGCGTTTTCCACCGAATAACCCGCCTGCAGGGACGAGGACACCGAGAGGATGCACTCCCTAAACTGGCTCAAAAGCTCCTCTCTCGCCCGTCTGCATCTGCCCCTGCGCAGCTCAAGAAAGCACACCACGCCCACCGGCGAAAGGGGAAGCACCGCCCATGCGCTTCGATAGAAAAAGCAGGCCAGAAGCATTACCGCCGCCGCGGCTGCAGCCGCAGCTCCCGCCAGTTCCCTCCAATTCCGGCTGCATCTATGATAATCCTGCCGCCCTGAGCTTGTTCTCCCGCAGCAGTTCTCCTTTTTTTCCCAGTCTTCCGATAATACCGCCCGCACTGTCCTCACCCGCTTCCTCAAATACAAACAGCGGGTTCAGTTTGATCTCGCCGTTTTCACATCCCACCACCTCTGTGATTTCCAACACCCTTCTGGAGCGATCCCGGAGTCTGCCCAGATGCACGATCACGTCGATTCCCGACGCGATCTGCTGCCGCACAGCCGTCAGCGGAAGCTCCATCCCCATAAGAACCATATTTTCCAGCCGGGCAAGCATGTCCTTCCCGCTGTTGGCATGTCCGGTGGACATGCTGCCGTCATGCCCCGTGTTCATACACTGCAGCATATCCACCGCCTCCGCCCCCCGCACCTCTCCCACAATGATCCGGGTGGGACGCATTCTCAGGGAGGAACGGATCAGCTCCCTGACCGTAATTTCCCGGCATCCCTCCACGTTACTGTTCCTGGTCTCCAGCCGTACCAGATTGGGAAGACCAAGCAGCTGAAGTTCTGCGCTGTCCTCGATGGTAATGACCCTCTCCTCCGCAGGTATAAACTGTGAGAGCACATTCAGAAAGGTGGTTTTTCCGCTCCCCGTTCCCCCGCTGATAAAGATGTTATAGCCTGCCCTGACCAGCTTTTCCAGGAATCCTGCCGCCTCACCGGAAACGGATCCCTGCCGGAGAAGCCAGTCCATGGTAACCGGCTTCTCCGGAAAGCGCCTGATCGTGACCACCGGCCCGTTCAGCGCCACCGGATTCATGACAATGTTGACCCGGGAACCGTCCGGCAGCCTGGCATCCACAATGGGAGACGCTTCGTTCACCACACGGTTACAGCCTGCCACAATTCGCTGTATTACGTCCTGCAGCTTTTCCAGGGAATCGAAGCTTGCATCCAGCTCCTGAAGCCTTCCGTCTCTCTCCACAAAAATGTGCTCCGTCCCGTTAATCATGATTTCCGTCACCGAGCTGTCCTCCACAAAAATCTGAAGGATATCCAGTCGTCTCAGAGAATCAAACAGTTCCTTTCGCAATCGACGCCTCAGCTCCACCGGGCAGATTACAAGACTTTTCTCTCCCAAAAGCACCTCGTCTATGACTTCCTCCACCTCTTCGTCGGACAGCTCCCTCCGAAAATCCATTTTCTCCTGCACCCTTCTGCGCAGCTCTCTCTTTAACTCCGTATATTCCAAACCCTGTCACCACGCCTTTCCCGTTCTCTCATTCCAGCTCCCGGATCAGCCCTTCTGCCAGAGCCGCCAGTTCCCCTCTCGTCAGCTGCTCCAGCTCCTCCGGCAGCCTCCTGATCTGCGGCAGGCTGGGTTGTCTGGTCTTCTCCAGTACGTCACCGTATCCATACAGCGACAACAGCTGTTCATACTGCAGCAGCTTTGCCTTTGCGATCCTGTCCTCCCTCGTCAGCGTATAGACCCTCCTGCACAGACGCAGGATCTCAAAAAGCCCCTGCATGCTCTCGCTCAGATCCAGAATCACATATTCGTATTCTCCCAGCTCCTCAATCTTCTGCAGAAGCCCAAGCCATTCCGCCGTCTGAACCGTCAGAAGATTCTGCCCGGATTTCATGGGCGGGATATAGTCCAGGTTTCCCACATGCCTGAGCATGGTCTGCAGCCGCAGCCGGAACTTTTCCTGTTCCGCATTGAGAAAATACAATAAGTCTGCCAAATCCAGCGTCTGCAGATCCGGCAGCAGCTCCCCGATCCCCGCGTAATGCTCAAAGTTCAGATACAGCGTAGCATGTTCCCGCGCCAGCATCTGGCTCATGGTCAGGGCAAAGGAGGTCTGCATACTTCTGTGTACCGGGGTATAGTTTCCGATAAATTTTGTGCGGCATCCCTGCCGCAGGCGCGGAAGCCCGGTATCCGCCACTTCCATATATATCTGCAGCAAATATTTCAATACCTCCTCTGCTGCCTGATATTTATCCACACAGGGAACATCCTTCCATCTGATCACGCCGCTCTCGTTCAAAATCACGGTTCGAAGAGGCTGCAGTGCCTGCAGCGCCTCGCTGTATGCCGATTCCGACACCGCCAGAAGCATCACCGGCTCCTTCTCGGAGCGCATGAGTTCATCGATACTGGTATAAGTATGTATTCGCCAGGGAAGATCCCTTTGTTTTTGCAGAAAATCCGTCAGCAGACGGGCATATTCTTCCTCTTCGTCGCACAGGACAAGTAATTTTTCCTCTTCCTTCAATAGACACCTCCCAGAAAAAGCAACACGCTGAAAAGAACAGGGCCGGACAGACGAACCGTGACCGTGGTCATCTCACCCGCAGACCCGGGATATGCCCTCAGCTTTCCGCTGCCTGCAAACTCCGCCAGATAACCCAGTAGAATCCTCAGTCGTTCTCTCCCACATCTTTTCTTCCACAATTTTAAAACGGAAAATATTGCTGCGATCAGCAAAGAAAAAAATGAAAAAAACAAGATCTTTTCGAATGGCAGAAACCCTGCCGTCACTCCAAACAGCTTTACGTCACCGGCCCCAAGGGCTCCGACCCGGAAGAAGGGGTATAAAAGAAGCATAACCGGCAGCCCTCCCGCCAGAAAAGCCAGTATTCCACCGACTCCCTCTTCCCGGCACCGAACCATCGCACCCGCAACCGCCATCAGCAAAATCAGAGCATTTGGAATTCTTCCCTTCCGATAGTCAAAGCCGCAGGCAGTAGCCAAAAAAATACACAATACCGCCAAAACACCATCTCTCTTTCTCTTTTTGTAACAGAATCTTGAGGCGATACCTGCCTCCCGAACCAATTGAGTAATATCGAGTTACTACGAAACAACCAGATGTAAGATTGTAGTTGCATTATATCCGATACTTCATCTCTTTGCAAGATAGAAAACAGAAAAATGTCATTTTTGTTAAATAATTACAAAGTTTTGTAAAGACCAATGCCGTAGAGTGCCGCAACCCCTGGAATTCCAAGGATTCCGGATGTCAAAACAGTATAGATGTTGACTCCCACCCCCAGTGAGATCCCCCTCCCGGCAAGCGCCGTATTGATAAAATAGATGGCGATCACTCCAATAATGCTGCGCAGCACAAAGTTGATAATTCCCTCTCTTCTCATTTCCCCCGTCCTCCCGCTTTGTCAGACAGATTTCCGCCTGTTTTTACAATTCTATGCGCTGCATGTCTGTATTATGTTTTCCACAAGATATTCTGGAATATTTTTCAAATTCGCGTCTATACTTTTAACAAGAAAGCGGAAAGGAAGTATTTGCCATGAAAATGTACTTCAGCCAGAAAACCAACACCGTACAACCCATAGAACAGGATCTGGGCGGCATGCCCCTGCGGGAATGCCTGGAAAAAACCCACATAGCTCTGGATGCAGCATATGCGGGCTTTGACAACGCTGTAGATGACGATCTGATCGACAGCTATATCTATGAAATTAACTCACTGCAAAAAAGGTACAAGCATATCAGCGATCTTCTGGCACTGGAGGAAGCCGCCAGGGAAGAAGAGCTAAGCGTACATTCCCCGATTCGCGCCCTGGTCAGCCATGTTTTCGGTTAAGGTATTCCTGCCGTAGGTCAGCCCGGCGTACACAGTCTGAGAGTTGTTCATCACCGGTCCGGCGCTGTTTTGTCCCGCAATCTGGCTGTAGGCATCTCTCAGCTGCTTCACGATCTGCTCGATTTCGCCCAGGGGCTCCGGGCTTACTTTCCGTTCGGAGTCCGCAAGCCTTCTCACACAGAAGCCGCAGAGGCTCAGAAGGGCAGGCGCAGGCTCATATTGCAGATTCAAAGAATTCATCAGCTCCCCCAGGCACCCTCTGGCCTTGCGGATTGCCTCACGGAATTCCCACTCCTTCTTTTCTGCCAGGGCCTCTCTGCCATCCTGCACATAACAGAGCAGCATTTCATAGAGTATCACTACCAGCTCCGTAGGATTCGCATGGGTAATTCTCAGTGTAAATTCCTGTTTCTGTTCTCGTGTCATGACTATCCCCTTTTTTATGAATGGAACCGGCCGTCTCCCTTCCGGAGCAGGCCGGTTTTACATTACTGCAGCAGCTGCAGAACCTGGGAAGGTCTCTCGTTGGCCTGGGCCAGCATGGAGGTTCCCGCCTGGGTCAGCACCTGATAAGTAGTATACTTCGTCATCTCCTCGGCCATATCCACATCCATAATCCTGGAGTATGCGGCCGTCATGTTCTCGGAGGTGATATCCAGACTGTTCACCGTGGATTCCAGCCTGTTCTGATAAGCGCCCAGCTGCCCGCGGACTGCGGATACAAACCGAACCGCGCCGTCCACTGCCTCTATGGCATCCAGGGCACCCTCCTTGGTGCTGACATCCACGTCCTCAATCCCCAGATTGCGGAGCGAGATGGCGGGAATATCAATCTCCAGCACCTGCCCCTCATTGGCACCGATCTGCAGACGCATGGCGCCAATACCGCTTGCATCAACTGTAAATCCCGGAATCGTCACTGTATCGCCCATCGCCGTCAGTTGATTCTCAATCTCAGGCTTTGCCTCCGTCAGATCAAGGGTCATCTCAAAGTCATTGACCCCCGTAAATGTCAGAAGATTGCCCTTTATGGTTGCCCTGATATCGCCGGCATTGGGAAAACCATCCTCCTTGGCCGGATCGTTAGGATCATAATCCAACAGCTGAAATCCCTTCACGATATATTCGCCTGTCTCCACATACTCGGTCACGATATAGTTTCCGGTCACCGGATCCTTGATAAACTCTCCGGTCTTCGGATCCTTTTCATAGACGGGTTCATACTCCTTCTCCAGCACCACAGAGTCAATCTGATACCGCTTCGCCGGCACCTCCTTGGAATACCCGCTGACGCTGACCGGATACAGAGGGTCGTCGTTGTAGACAAAACCCTTCCACTCAAACTCGCCGTTCAGCAGCTTCTGCCCGTTAAATTCCGTCACCTCGGAGATTCTGTTAATTTCCTCCTTCAGCTGCTTTACCTCATCCTGCACCGTGCCGCGGTCGCTGTCGGCCATGGTGCCGTTTGCGGCTTTAATGGCCAGCTCATTGAGACGCTGCAGCATCTCGCTGACTTCGCTCATGGCCCCGTCAGCCGTCTCTATGATGGAGATTCCGTCGCTGGCGTTCTGATTTGCAACGGCAAGTCCCTCCAGCTGCGCGTTCATCCTTTTCGCCATGGCAAGCCCTGCCGGGTTATCCTTTGCACGGTTGATCTTCAGACCGGAGGACAGACGCTGCAAGGACTGGGACAGCAGCTTGTCGTTGTTCGCCAACGCGTTGTTTGAAAGCATTGCGGATACATTGTAATTAATTCTCATCGGTTAATTCTCCTTGCTGCACGGCATGCAAAAACACTTTAGCCACGCGATAAAGTTCTATATTTTCTGTTCCGGCATCCGTGCCTCTTCCGGCCGCTGCAAACCCGACATCTGTCGTCACTACGCTGATATCGCCCACACTCCAGCTTTCACCGGCTTCCTTTCTAAAGATATCGGCTATGTTTTCCGTTTCCATAACCTCTTTCTGACCTCCGGTCCGCAAAATTCCCCGGAGCTGACCGTCCTCAAAACAAAAGCCCCCGCGCAGCGTCCAGCCATCCCTTGGCCGCATGGTGATCTCCACCGTACCCGCGCCTGCCTCGTCCCGCTCCAGCGTCAGATGAACTCTGGTAAGCCTTCCTCCCACATATACAGGCAGGAAAAACTCCTTGTTTTCCGCCAGCGCGCCCGCCACAGTGAGTTGTTTATGGGTCAGCTGCATATGCCGCACATCCAGGCTGGTATCCGCCTCCTCAAAGGTGGCCTCCTCTGTCTCTGCCCCCGCTAAAGTCAGTTCTTCGGCATATTGCCTCTCAAACTCCTCCGGGTTATCCAGAAGCTCCAAAAGCCCGGTTCCCGGTTCCTCCCGGGCCTCACCGACACCTTCCGCATTCTCCTGACCAACGGTTTTTCTCTCCTCCGCGGCCCTGCGGTTTCTGTCCGTTTTAATGGACACCGCTGAGCCAAACAGGTTTTCTTCTCCCTCCAGAAGCGCCTGTGCCGCCAGGAGATTATCCGCACCAGGAGAGAGCTGGCCCCTCTGCAGCATAGACGTGCACTCCCTGTCCGCGGAGGTCACTGCCCCCCGGTACTGTTCCAGCTGCTCCCGCCGGTAATCCGCCTGAGCTTCCTGACTGTAGGACGCCTCCGTCAACGCGTTCTTCGCTTCCGCTGCAAATGCCCGGCCGATCTGATCCGAAATGCTCTCACCCTTTCTCACAAGCTCTGTCACCGCACCCAGTTCCTCTCCCACCCTGGCGTCCAGGGTCTTAAACCGGCCGCTGCGGACTGCGCTGAGCAGGTTGGAGAAATGCAGCTGCGCCTGGGTATTCACCAGCGCGCCTACAGCCGCCCCGTCCCCCTTCTCGATCTGACGGATCAGCCGGTAAATACCGATATAGCTTTCCCGCTCCTCCTGCGTGATCTCATGCTTTCTCTCCAGCCCATAGAGGAATCTGCTGTAGCTTTCCGACGCATCCTTATATTCCTCCGGAAGTCCCTCAAAATACTCCTCCAGCTCTGAAAAGCTTTTCTCAAGAGGGTTGATTCCGTCCCGGATCATCCTGAGCGTGGCCGCCGGCGTCAGCTTCTCCACCACCGACTGCACCTGCCTGTCGGCCTGCCGTACGCTCTCCAGATTCTCCGCAGTGATCTCCATATGGTTATAGGCCAGTATCCTTGCCGCTCTTCGGTTCTCCTCCGTCAGCTCCTGTCCCATCTCGCCAAGAATTTCGTCTATATTCCGGAAGGCCGTCCTGATATTGTCTCCCAGGTCCCGCCTGGGCGCCGTCATCAGCGTTTCATAACGTTCACCAGCCAGAGCAAGGGCATCCTGCCGCGCCTTTCCCTCTCCGTGAAATTCCTCCAGGGTCCCGGTGCTCTGTCCCTCCGCAAAGGTACCCAGTACCTCCGCAGGGAGACCCGGCAGCTCTGCCACCACACTGTCTGTTCTCTGCAGCTCCCGGAACTTCTCCACCGCCATGGTATCCCCGGGGAAATATTGCTCCGCCAGCTCGCCCTCCGCCTGGCGAAGCGCTTCCACCAGCTTTTCCATGGGCGCGGTGTCGATGGAAAAACCGCTCTTCAGCAGCTTTATGTTTACCTCTGCAGTCATGCGCAGCCGGATTTCCTCCAGCTGCCTCCTGGCTGTCAGATCGCCTGCCGTCAACTCCCAGGCTTCTTCGCTCTGATAGTAATCCGCAAGGCGGCCCGCACGCTCGTAAAGATTCTCGGATTTTCCGGAAAGATCGGCGTGAAGCGGATTTTTTCCCTGGGCAAGGGCATCCGCAGCGGCTCTGCCAAAGCGCTCCGGATCCACCGGCAATTCTATTCCCTCCAGCTCCTCCAACCTGTCAAGGTTTTCCGCCGTCAACGGCAGGCCGTTGTTCAGAAGCCATACCGCTTCCCGCCTGCTCTCCTCCGTCACCTCCCGGCCGGACCGGCGAATCACCTCGTCGATCTGTCCGGTCAGCTCCCCGTCCGGCACCTGTTCTCCGCTGCGGGTATAATATCCCTGTACCTCTCCGGCACAATATCTGGGGACGTTTCTGCTCCCGTTTTCCGCGCCGCTGTTCTGGGCCAGGTACAGGTTCCAGAGTTCGCCTTCCATCTCATTGTCAATCAGATACCCGGTGCTTCCCTCCGTCAGGGGCTGAAGCTGTTCCGCCATGGCCCAGGCCTCGGATACCAGCGTCAGGTTTTCCTGTGTCAGAGGAATATCCGCCCGGGCAAAGCTCTCCGCCACGGCCTGGGCCAGAGCCTGGCTGCCCAGCGCGGCTGCCAGCGTATCCAGATCCAGATCATCCGTATATCCTGCCACATTCTTGCCGGAACGCACCAGCTCCGCCTTGATCTTATCCAGGATGGTAACTGCTTCCTCCGGCTCCATGCCGCCGAAGTCAAAGCCTTCCTCCTGCATTTTCGCATAGTCCTCCTCGGACATGGTGTTTGACATGAGTATCATGTAATCCTGCGTGACTCCCACATCAATATGGGAGGCCTCCTGCTGGATCTCGATCAGGCTCTTTCCCTTTTCCCCGGCAGCCCCAAGGATGCCCTCCCAGCCCTGACCGGCCGAAAAACAGCCTCCCGGCTGCACCCTTTTTTCATCCGAACGCCCTCTTCCCCGAACGGTGGAACGACCTTCCCGGCCTCCCACTCTGTTTTCTCCATACTGCTTTTCCGTTTCCTGTACTGTCTGATGCTGAAATGATATCTTCAAAATATAATCTCCCGTATCCGATTGATGTTCTGTTTCCTTCATCCATGAACGCCGAGCCCACCATGGAAAAAGGCAGGCACCCATTTCTGTGCCTACCTTTTATTTCGGTTTAACTGCAGATTTCCTTTAGGAACCATTTCCAAATAACTCTATGGCTCCCCCCTTCCCTGCCGGGTCAGAATACAAACACGGCCGCGCCATAGGGCGGAAGATCTATCTCCATGGAATATTTGTGATAATGGAAGGGCTCCGCCACCGCCATGATCTCCTTTTGAATCTCATTTCCCCAGCCGCCGAAACGCTCTTCATCGCTGTTTAAAAGCAGCCTGTACTTTTTCTTTTTCGGCACTGCCACCTGATAGCCCTCCCGCTTCACAGGCGTCATGTTCAACACAAACAAAAGATTATTGCGTCCCGTGGAAGACTTTCTTACAAAAGAATAGACACTGTTCTCCGCGTCGTCAGCATTCATCCATTCAAAGCCTTCCCAGGAGTCGTCATGCTCGTAAAGGGCAGGGTACTTTCTGTACATCTGCAGCAGCTCCTTCACAAAGGATTTCATGCCCAGATTATTTTTTTCACCCAGCAGGAACCAGTCCAGCTCCCTGGCCTCGCTCCACTCTCTCTCCTGTCCGAAGTCCTGCCCCATAAACAGCAGCTTCTTGCCGCAATGGCCAAACATATAGGCATAGCCAACCCTCAGATTTGCGTATTTATCTACCTGATAGCCGGGCATCTTATTCACCATGGAGCACTTGAGATGTACCACCTCGTCATGCGACAGAGGCAGGATATATTTTTCACTTTCATTGTAGCTCATGGCAAAGGTCATGGCATAATGATTTCCCTTGCGGTAGATGGGATCCAGCTTCATGTACTCGCAGAAATCATGCATCCATCCCATGTTCCACTTAAACGCAAAACCAAGGCTGTCTCCGCCGATGTCTCCCGTCACGTTGGGCCAGGCCGTGGATTCCTCCGCAATGGTCAGAAAGCCCGGATAACTGCCCCGCACCACGGAATTCAGGTGTTTGAAAAACTCGATGGCTTCCAGGTTCTCATGTCCGCCATACTTGTTCGGCAGCCACTGGCCCTCCTGCTTGCCGTAGTCCAGATAGAGCATGGAAGCCACCGCATCCACCCGGATACCGTCTACATGGAACTCCCTGAGCCAGAACAGAACATTGGCAATCAGGAAATTTTTCACCTCCGGCTTGCCGTAGTTGAAAATCTTGGTTCCCCAGTCGGGATGCTCGCCCAGACGGGGATCGGGATGCTCGAAGATGCACTGTCCGTCAAACTGTGCCAGGCCGTGTGCATCCGTGGCAAAATGAGCAGGCACCCAGTCCAGAATCACACCCACTCCCGCCTTGTGCAGCTCATCCACCAGATACATGAAATCCTTCGGCGTTCCATAGCGCGAGGTAGGAGCATAATAGCCCGTGACCTGATACCCCCAGGAACCGTCAAAGGGATGCTCCGCAATTCCCATCAGCTCCACATGGGTATATTTCATTTCTTTTAAATATTCCACAATTCTGTCAGCGAACTGCCGATAGTTGTAAAATCCTTCCTCCGTTCCGTCAGGATGCTTCATGAAAGAGCCCACATGACACTCATAGACAGCCATGGGCTGCCTGTTCATATCTTTTTTATCGCGTTCTTCCATCCACTTTGTATCGCCCCATTTGAAGCCGGAAAGATCCGCGATGACGGACGCCGTGCCCGGACGGTACTCCGCCTGATTGGCAAAGGGATCTGCTTTGTAAAGCTTTCTGCCGTCTTCGGCATGGATCAGGAACTTGTACATGTCGCCTTCCGCCGCCCCCGGAACAAACAGCCCCCAGATTCCCACCGGTCCCAGCTTTTCCATGACCAGAGATTCCTCGTTCCAGTCATTGAAGGTTCCGATGATGTGAACCTCCCGCGCATTGGGCGCCCAGACTCCGAAATAAGTACCCTTCACTCCCTTTTCCACAGAAAGGTGCGCACCCAGCTTTTTATAAATGTCATAGTGCGTCCCCTGTGAAAACAGGTACTGATCGGCCTCTGATATAAAGACCTTTTCCTTTTCGCTTGTCATTGTTATACCTCCAATCAGACAAAATCTTTCTCTGTCAGTATGATCATATCCTCATCGTCGTATCTTCTGGCAAAAAGGATGTCAAAAAAGTGGCCCGGAGTCTTCCGGTTGGCATGGTGGATCGCCTCATCCACCATCTCCTTCACCTCCGCCACCGTCACCGAATGGTCGATGGTCTGAAGGGCCTCGATCCTTGTATGCAGCGCCAGCACGCCGAGATCGTCTATGGAATATTCCTGTTCCCGGGCATACTGCTTGCCAAAGGTCACCAGCATATCGTTGCTCAGCGCCTCCACATCCATCCGGGCCGTGAAGCTCTCTCTCAGCTTCACATGTGTCGAGAGCATCCTGTCTATGGCTTTTCTGGTGTCCTCAAGCACCACGATAATCCCCAGCCGTTCCTGCTGGAGGGCCTTGTACAGCGCCTCCACGGTCTCTGCCTTCATACCGGATGCCCCGTGGATGATCAGCGCCCCGCTCTTCAGCTTCTCCAGCGTGTCCGCCACATTTTTGGCGTTCATTCCGTCACCGCTGATCTTTGCCACCTTGCCCGAGAAATTGCTGTCCGTCATCTGGACCTCCCGGATCATGTTCTTGGCCAGGGTGAGCGTATCCATCCCTTTTTCGCCCGTGATAATGATATTGCCTGTATATGCCGCCATACTGATGCTGTCAAGCGCCTTCACCAGTTTTTCCCGGGCCGAACGGCTCTGGATATATGGCCCGTAAAGCTCTCTTTCTTCCCTGGTCAGAGACCGCACTTTTGCCTTTTCCCGCTCCACGGAGACGGCGGTCTCCTTCCGGTCTCCAGCGCTCTCCTGAACCTGTCTGGCCCTACGTCTTTCCGCCCTCTGCTGCTTCTTTGTCTTTCCAGCCTGGTCTCTTCGCATTGTCTGCGCCTGGGCCATGGAATCCCCGGACTCCTCTTCTGCGCCGGCATCCTTCCCGGATGAATCTGCGTCTCCCGGTTCCTCTCCATCGGTCAATTTTCCCTCCGGCTCCGCATCCGCTTCCCCGGTGTGCACCGCATCTCCTTCACCGTCTCCGGGCTCTTCTGAAAATACTCCTTCTGCTTCCCCGGATTCCGCCTCATATTCCTTGGATTCCGCTTCATACTCCAAAGCTTCCTCCTCGTATTGCGCATCCCCCGTCATCTCTTCCGAATCAGCAGAGTCCTCCTCCGGTTCCAGGCTGTCTTCCCCATAGTCCTCCGGGTCTTCTTCATACTCCGGAGCTTTTTTCAGCGCTGCAGTCTCCTGTTCATATACCGAATCTTCCGCTTCGTACTCCAGGGAATCCTGTTCATAATCCAGAGGTTCCTCTTCATATTCTGCGGAGTCCTCTTCATATACAGAAGCTTCCTCCCCATATTCTACAGAGTCCTCTTCATATACAGAAGCTTCCTCCCCATATTCTGCAGAGTCCTCTTCATATACAGAAGCTTCCTCTTCATATTCTGCAGAATCCGCTTCATAGTCCCAGATCTGGTCCTCCGGTTCTGCGGATTCCCCTTCATATTCCGGGGCTGCTCCCGCCTGCCCTTGGATTCCCTCTTCATACCCGGCAGCGTCTTCTCCGTATTCCGTCAGCGCCTCTGTCTCCGTGAGTTCCTTCTCCACCTGGGAACCCGCTTCCAGAGCAACCTCCTCCAGCTCCTTCTCTCCCGCGGCAGACCGCTCTCCCTCCAGCTGTTCCAGAAGGCCGTCTCTCACAGATGCCTCAAACTCCGTAAACATATTTCCGGTCTGCTCCAGCACCCGTTGGCGCACCTCTTCCTTGCGCTTCTTCTCGTTCTCCTTCTTCGCCTTTTCCCACTCGATCAGAATATCTCCCAGATTCATCTGGCCCGTAATCTGCTTTTCAACCTTCTCCGCCTCCGGAACCACAAGGCTGATCTGTCCGTCCGATTCCTGGGACAGCACGCCCGCCAGCTCCCTGGGCGGCTGAGCCGTCAGCACCTGCTCTTCCCCCCGTCCCAGGTTCTCTGTCCGCGGCTGTTCCACAATGATCTCCGTCATATCCGGAACGGTTTCTTCCGCCGTTTTGTTCACCGGCTCCTCTGCCGGGGCTTTCTCCGTCTCCCGGGGCTCCCGGTCCCCTGGCGTTATGTCTGTTGCTTCGGCGTCCGTACCGGCAGCATCCTGCTGCAGCCCGCTCATGTCCGCCGTCTCACCGAAAAACACCTCCGAGCTCTCCATTACTTCCGCTTCCGGTTCCAGGTCGCTCTCGTCCACTTCCTCTATCTCCGGAAGGTCAAGGCTCTCTGTGTCAGAATCCATCAGGGGCGCCAGAATGGAGCGGGTAATGGCATCCGACTGCTGGGAACCGGACAAAACCTCCTGCAGCCCCGCCGCAATCTCCGCCTGCAGGTTGATGGTATTGTACTGCCCCACGTCCATGGTCTTGACCTGAATATCCATCTCATCCGGGTTCTGCTGTACGCCTCCCTGCACCTCGGCAGTACCGGAAAACATCTCTCCCTGTGCCGCCTGGTCCCAGCCCGTCTGTTCTCCCCCATTCTGATTCCAGCCTGCCTGTTCCCAGCCCGCTTCCTCTTCCGCTGACTGTTCCCAGCCGGACTGCTCTCCGGCAGACGCTCCTGCGCTGCCCGGCGCATTCCAGGGCTCAAACCGATGCTCATATTTTTCCTGCTGCGCCGCCGTCAACGGCTGATGCAGCATTTTCAATTCCATGGCCTTGACCACATATTTACCGTCCCCAAACCACAGAATCAGCTCATCGCACTCCTCCACGCAGCGGGTGGCCAGTCCCACTCTGTGATACAGATACGCCAGCTCATACGCCCACTTCTCCCGGTAATCCCTCTTTTTCAGCTCCTCCAGCACGCCGATGCGCTCTTCCAACCCCACATCCTGCGCCTCGTAAAGCTTATACTGCAGGATATATCTCCCCGAGTCCTTCGGAGCCACCTGCACAAATTCCTTGTAATAATTGACAGCCTGTACGAAATCCTCCGTCTTGATGCAAAGCTCACAGAGAGAATAACAGATGGTCTTTCCGCCCGGCCTTCTCTCGTATGCCAGCAGAAGCATGTTCTTCGCATCCTCGTACCGCCGGTTTATTTTATACAGGTCACTGATGGTACACAGCATCATAACGCTCTTCACCCTGCGCCAGTCGATGGTGTCCGCTATCTCCGCCGCCTGCGCATATTCACCCTCGGCAATCAGCGACCTGATTTCATCTGCTCTTACTTTATATTCATACTTATCCAAGGTATTTCGCTCCCATTTGATATATAAGTATACTTACCCACTATTATTGTTAAGTCTACCATATACGTCCTGTGTCTGTCAAAAGAAAAGGCAAAAAAATACAAGATATAGTGGCTATATCCTGCATTTTTAAACAATATCATGTTTTCTGTCTATTAACTGCCAAAAGCCTACAACAGGTTGCTGAGCTGCGCAAACTGCTCCAGCGTCAGGGCCTCGCCCCGCACGGTGGGAGACAGCCCCAGCTCCTCCAGAACCTTGGTCACCTGTTCCCTGGTAACTCCCAGCTCCGGCGCATTGGAAAGCCCGTTGGCCAACGTTTTACGGCGCTGGTTAAAGGAAGCCCTAATCAACGAAAACATCTTTTTCTCATCCTCTGCCTGCACGGGCGGCTCTTCATACCGAACCAGATGTATGACGGCGCTGCCCACGTTCGGCCTCGGAATAAAGCAGTTGGGCGGCACATTTGCCACCACCTCCGGCTTGGCGTAATACTGCACCGCAAGAGAAAGCGCACCGTAATCCTTTGTCCCGGGGCCGGTCTGCATACGCTCCGCCACCTCCTTCTGTACCATGACCGTGATACTCTTCAGAGGGACATGCCCTTCCAGCAATGCCATAATAATGGGAGTCGTTATATAATAAGGCAGATTCGCCACCACCCGGATAGGCCTGCCTCCGTTTTTTTCCTCCACCAGCTTTCGAATGTCCACCTTGAGAATATCGTCATTGACAAGCGTTACATTATCATACCCCGACAACGTATCCTGAAGAACGGGAATCAGATTTCTGTCGATTTCCACCGCAACCACCTCTCTGGCTCTTTCCGCCAGATACTGAGTCATGGTTCCGATTCCCGGGCCGATCTCCAACACGCAGTCCTCTCCGGTGATCTGGGCAGCAGCCACAATTCTTTCCAGCACCGAGGTGTCTATCAGGAAATTCTGTCCGAATTTTTTTTGAAAAGTAAACTGGTATTTCTGAAGCACTTCTATCGTATTTCGTGGTATTCCAAGCGTCGCCATCTGTCCTTTCTCCTTTTCGCCCAACTGATACTGTCCTATTTTACGGACACAAAGCAGCTACAGGACAAGCTGCTTCTCCGCCTCACAGATCCGCTCTGCCCTTCCGTCTCTGATTCTTCAGAAATTCCAGCACCTCTCCCAGATCGCGGAAGATCCTCTCGCTCAACTCCCGCATCTCCTGATCCGGCGCGATCATATCCGGCACCATCAAAGGATGCATTCCCGCTCTGTAAGCGGAACGTATACCGTTTGGCGAATCCTCTATGGCATAGCATTCCCGGGGCTCCACCTTAAGCTCCCGGCACGCCATCAGATAAATATCCGGCTGCGGTTTGGAGTGCTCTACCATGTCGCCGGTGACGATAACGGAAAAATCCTCCCGAAACCCTGCCTGCTCCAGGTGCTTCAGCACCGTGGAACGTCTGGTGGAGGACGCAAGCCCCACCGGCCACCCCTGCTCCCCCAGCCATGTCAGAAGCTCTGCGGCTCCCGGCTTCACGGGAAGCCCTTTCTGCTCCATGTAATCCCAGAACCAGGCGGAGGCTTTCCCCCGAAAGCCATCATAATCAAAATCTTCCCCGTATGCTTCCATGACAATCCTTCTGCTGTCATTGGCATTCAGCCCGATACAGCGGGGAAAAATAAGTTCCATGTCCGGCAGACCGCATTCCCGTGCCACTGCCAGCCAGCTCTCCTGGCAAAGCCGCTCCGTATCGAACAGCACCCCGTCCATGTCAAACACAACCGCACTCACAATCCCATACCTCCTGTTCTCAGGCCGCCTGCCGTCATTTCCTTCCCTCCACGCCGATGCCTGAAACACGGTCTTCGCCGCAGCTTCGGGCATGGTATCTTCCGGAAAATGTTTAAGGAAGCGCCAAATCAGGCAGCGCTTCCTTAAATATACACGAAATCCTCCAGAAAGTGAATACAATTATATAAAACAAGCACATCTCCCCCTGCCGCATACTGCTCCAGCAGCGGGTACAGCCTTCCGTTATAATAGCGCAGATCCAGCAAACAGATTCTGTCATAGTGGGGAAGCAGAAGGGGAATCAGACAGTTGGCATAGGAATCCTTTATCACAAAGAGCGTTTTCCCCGTGCTGCTTCCCGTCTCGATCTCCACCAGCGCGTGATTATCATCCAGAAAGAAACCGTACTTGTTTTTGGTTTCCAGATGTCCGGCCTCATACAGAGTATCCGTGGTATTGCGCAGATCATAGGTGACTTTTACCGGCATCTCCTCCGTCTCGCCAAAATAATAGATGCTTTCCCTTTCCCACTCCGTATTTATCTTGGCCTGCAGTGTGCCCTGGAAATCGTCGGAAGCCAGCTTCATGGCTCCGGTATCATAATTCCACGGCTGCTCCCCCGCTGCTTCCGCCCAGGCCAGATACCCGTAGTAAGCCCCCAGACTGGTCCAGTGATGGTCGGTGCGGTAATAGATCTCCTGATCCCGGTGCGCTTCCAGCGCGGAAAACACATCCACATAATGCTGGCTGCCCACCCGTTCCCTCACCTGCTCCAGAAACGTATCCTGCCGGAAATACGGGGCGTTGGCCGGCATTTTGTCCGTCAGGATATTATCCGCGGTAGGCACAAGCATCACCCTGGCATTCCAGTCGCTTACAAGCTTATCCAGCAAAACCAGCTTTTTTTCCACGGTCTCTTCAGAATACCGCTCCGGCAGATGCTGCTCCAGAAGATAGCCGTCCTTTCCCAGATAGACCCCGCCGATCTCCCGCTTCAGAAAAAACAGCTCCAGCCGTGTCTTCAAATCAATCCACCTGTCTCTGCCCACAAACTGATCCGTCACATAGGTCTCGTAGTCCTCGGTATAGCTTCCCTTCAGCAGCGCCTCTGCGGAAAATTTCGGTCTGGAGGCCAGCACTCTGTTCTCTGTCTCCGAAAAGGTTCTGTCCTCTCTGGCAAAATCCGCCGCCGTAAAGATCAGGATCACTGCGGATAAAAGAATCACCGTAAACGCCGCATTCCATTTTTCTCCCATGTATGTTCTCCTCTCCAGATCATTGTTTCCTTTGCCGCAGCCCGCCCCAATGCCCGCGAAAAATCAGGCCGATGCCGCACGGCAGGTATCAGAATCGAAAATACAGAAACGGGTTATAGGATGCGTCCACGATACAGGCCACGGAAAGAATCAGAAAGGCCACGGGAATCACCTTTTCCCCCAGACGGTACAGAGCCGCCCCCACTCCCCACCGGGAGGTTTCCAGCCGCTTTGCCAGGGCTGCAAACAACGGCGTGGCCGCAACCACCGCAATCAACATGGGCACCATATATTCCCGTCCCAGAAACAGCGCCCGGCTGTCAGCCAGACCATTTCCGCCGAACATCGCCCTCAGATAACCCAGAATATGCTCCGGCTTCTCCAGCGCAAACAGTACCCAGCCCATCAATACCAGAAAACTGTTGTAGAGGATTCCCACCGCTCTGGGAAGAGCTGCCAGCACCCTGCCGAAAAACAACTTTTCCAACGACAAAAACACGCCGAACCACAGGCCCCAGAGCAGAAAATTCCATCCGGCCCCGTGCCAGATGCCCGTCAGGGTCCAGACAATCAAGATATTCACCAGCTGCCTGGGCAGACCCTTGCGGTTGCCTCCCAGCGGAATATACACATACTCCCGGAACCAGCTTCCCAGAGAGATATGCCACCTGCGCCAAAACTCCGTGACAGACGCGGAAATATACGGATAATTGAAGTTTTCCGGGAACCGAAAGCCCAGCATCTGCCCCAGTCCGATGGCCATATCCGAATACCCGGAAAAATCAAAGTAGATTTGAAACGCATAGGCAAATATTCCCAGCCATGCCAGCATGGCGCTGAGTCCTCCCGGATTCATGCCGGAAACGGCAGTCCACAGCTCTCCGGTGACATTTGCCACCAGTACCTTCTTTGCAAGCCCCACACAGAAACGCTTCATCCCACGGCTGACTGTGCAGATATCCGCCCTGCGGTTTTTCAGGCGTTCCTCCACATCCCGGTATTTTACGATAGGGCCGGCGATCAGCTGCGGGAACATGGCCACGAAGACGCCGAAATCCAGCAGGTTCCTCTGGACCCTGGCCTCCCCCCGGTATACGTCGATGGTATAGGACATGGTCTGGAAGGTATAAAAGGAAATCCCAATCGGCAGACCCAGCCCCAACAGCGGTATCTGCGTACCCAGCAGGGAATTCACGGTCTGCACCAGGAAATCCGCATATTTGAAGAAACAAAGTACAGCCAGATTGACAATCACCGAGGACACCAGAAAAATTTTTGCCTTTCCGGTGCCCCGGAATCTCTCAATCATTCGTCCGTGAAAATAATCGGTGACGGTGGAAAACAGCATCAGCAGCACATAGACCGGCTCTCCCCATGCATAGAAAAACAGGCTTCCCAGGAAGAGGATGAAATTTTTCATCCTCCCCGGCGCCGCATAATATAAAATGAAAAACACAGGCAGAAATCGAAACAGAAATATGACACTGCTGAAAACCATTTTACACCTCTTCCTCCGTTACTGCTGCAGCTGCTGCTGTAATACCTCGATCACAAGCTCGTTGGCCTGCTGGCAATGCTCGACTGCCGCCTCTTCCTCCAGATCCGTGGTGTCCGCTCCCAACTGCACAAAGCAGATATAGTTGCCGATCTTCTCGATTCGGGACGCCTGAATCTTTCCGATGTTCATGGGGTACTGCATGGTATCGTTCACCTTTGCGTCACGGTAGGCATTGAGTGCTTCCTCCACATCCTCCACCCGGTCTTCCTTGGCCTTGATAATCACCAGAGTATCCACGTTGGTGCTTATCATGGGGGACTCTGCCAGATAGTCGTCATACATGTCAGGAGTGATTCCGAAGGACATCTCCAGCACATCCGGCGTCATCGCAAAATCGGGCCAGTAATTCTCACCCACCGCATCCGTGACAGCGGTCTTCACCGCCTCCATCTCCTCGGTCCAGCCTTCCAGGTAATCATGTCCGTTTACCACGGTTCCCGTCTGCTGCTGATCCCCTTCCTCCGTCGGCGGAACCTGGTCGGAGCTTTCCACGGGCTCGCTGCTCTGCTCCCCGCTGTCCGGCTGGTCGCTGCTCTGCTGTACATCGCTCTGCTGATCGCTGTTTACGCTGCCGGATGAATCACTTTCTCCGTTGTCCGGCTTGTTGCAGCCCACAATTCCCAGGGCCAGCACACCTACGCTCAGAAGTACCAATAATTTTTTCATAAAAACCTCCATCTGCATTCCTTAATGAATGCTCTTTTTTTCTTATACCGCTCTAAGTATTCCCATTTTTTAACGGTATAACTATAATAGTCCTTTCTTTTCAAAAATACTGCAAATACTTTCTAAAATTTTCCTGATGTGTTAGAATGACCTTGTTTCAGACGGAAAACATCATTAGAAAAGGGAAAAAGATGAGTATTTTAAATGTTGAACACCTTACACACGGCTTTGGGGACCGGGCAATTTTCAACGACGTATCCTTTCGCCTGCTGAAGGGCGAACACATCGGGCTGGTCGGCGCAAACGGCGAGGGAAAGTCCACCTTCCTGAACATTATCACCGGAAAACTTATGCCGGACGAGGGAAAAATCGAATGGGCAAAAAACGTGCGGGTGGGCTACCTGGATCAGCACACAGCACTTGCAGCGGGCCAGAGCATCCGCCAGGTACTCTCCTCCGCCTTTGACTTCCTTTTTGCGCTGGAGACACAGATGAACGAAATCTGTGACAAAATGGGCGACGCAGATCCGGATCTGCTGGAGACTTACATGGAAGAACTGGGCACGATCCAGGAACTTCTGAATCTCCATGACTTTTACATGATTGACGCAAAGGTGGAAGAGGTGGCAAGGGCGCTGGGGCTTGCGGACATCGGTCTGGAAAGAGATGTGACGGAACTGTCCGGCGGCCAGCGCACCAAGGTGCTTCTGGGAAAACTTCTGCTGGAAAAGCCGGACATCCTGCTGCTGGACGAGCCCACAAACTATCTGGATGCGGAGCATATCGAGTGGCTCAGACGTTACCTCACCGAATATGAAAATGCCTTCATCCTGATCAGCCACGACATCCCTTTCCTGAACAGCGTCATCAATCTGATCTACCACATGGATCGTCAGGAGCTGAACCGCTATGTGGGCGATTACGACAAATTTCAGGAAGTCTATGCCATGAAAAAAGCCCAGCTGGAGGCCGCCTACAACCGCCAGCAGAAGGAAATTGCAGATTTAAAGGATTTCGTTGCAAGAAACAAGGCCCGGGTATCCACCCGGAACATGGCCATGTCCCGCCAGAAAAAGCTGGACAAAATGGATGTGATCGAGCTGGCCGCGGAAAAGCCCAGGCCGGAATTTTGTTTCCGGGAAGCAAGAACCCCGGGACGTATTCTGTTTGAGACCCGCGACCTGGTCATCGGCTATGAGGAACCTCTTTCAAGTCCTCTGAACCTTTCCATGGAAAGAGGGCAGAAGATTGCACTCATCGGTGCAAACGGCATCGGAAAGACAACTCTTTTGAAAAGCATCCTTGGGCTGATTCCTCCCCTTTCCGGAACCGTGGAGCAGGGAGACTATCTGGAAATCGGCTATTTTGAGCAGGAGATGAGCGGCAGCGCGGACAACAGCTGCATCCAGGAAATCTGGCAGGAATTTCCCGGCTATACCCAGTACGAGGTGCGTTCCGCCCTGGCAAAATGCGGCCTCACCACCAAACACATCGAGAGCCAGGTTCGGGTATTGAGCGGCGGAGAACAGGCAAAGGTACGTCTCTGCAAGCTGATCAACCGCAATACCAACCTCCTGCTGTTGGACGAGCCCACAAACCATCTGGATGTGGATGCCAAGGAAGAACTGCGGCGCGCCCTGCTGGAATACCGGGGCAGCCTTCTCATGGTCTGCCATGAACCGGATTTTTACCACGGCCTGGCCACAGATGTCTGGGACTGTACCAAATGGACCACAAAAGTAATCTGAAAGACATGCTCTAAAGCCGGCTGCCCGCCGGCTTTACCTTTGCCGCCATCCCAAAGGGCAGTAGATGCTCAAAAATCGCATGGTATTCCTCAAAAGTCACGGTACATCCACAGGTCATGAGCTCCATCTCCACACCGAAGAGATTTACAAGAAAATCCATTGACTGCATACCGTTTCTTAAGTAAAAAGCCTTCCGGCGGTTCCGCAGATCCCTCTGATCCTCCACGCCCACCGTGCTCTCGATCTCCAGGAGAAGCTTTTTCTCCCGATACCGCTTCTGCAGTGCGCGAAGTGCCTGACTGCCCACTCCGGTTCCTCTGCACTCCGGCGCCACGGCAAAATAGTCCAGCAGCACCAGCTCCCCCCACCGCATGGTAATGGCCAGCCCCAGAAATCCGCCGTCATCGCCTTCCACCGCAAACACCTCATAATTTCCCTTTTTTCTCCCCCGCAGGATCATCCCGAAGGGCTTCTTCTCGTTTCGTGGAAAAGCCTTTTCATAAAGAAGGCGCACCTTCTTCAATCGTTTCAATGTATCTGCATCCACAAGTCTCATATCACACCAAAACCTTTCTCCCGCAGCCCATTCCGGAAAACTCCTGCAGCCCGTTCCGGAAAACAGCCGCGCCTCCGGCAAAGCCTGCCGTTCCGAGCATTATAACAACTTTCTCCATTTTCTTCAAGCAGGGGATATGTTAAAATAAGTTTGTTTGCTTAAAATAACAGAAATGACAGGTGTTGGATCATGAAAGAAAAAAGACAAAAGAAATTCTCCCTGTTCCCCTACCTTCTGCGCTATCTGCCCCACTACCTTCTGGGGATCGTGGTGCTTTGGCAGGTGGACCGGGCAAGCCTTTACATACCCCAGTACACCGGCGAGATTGTGGACGGCCTGACCCGGGGCGGCTTCGGATTTGAACAGGTAAAGCCTCTTCTCCTCAACATTTTACTGGCGGGACTGGTCATGATGTTCGGCCGCTTTGGCTGGAGATATTTTATCATCGGCGCGTCCAGAGGCATCGAGTACAGAATGCGCAACGACCTGTTCGCCCACATCGAAACCCTCTCCGCCCGTTTTTTCAACAGCCACAAGACCGGAGATCTGATGGCACATTTTACCAACGACCTGCAGGCGGTCCGCATGGCCGTTGGCATGGCTGTCATCACCACCTTTGACGCCGTTGTCATGACCGGCATGGTGCTGGCCAAGATGATTACAGACGTGGATCCCCAGCTGACCCTGCTGGCCTTCGTCCCGCTGATTCTGGTGGCTGTGGGCTGCTATTTTTACGGAATTGAGGCAAAGAAGCGTCAGACCAGACGTCAGGAGGCATTCTCCCACCTGTCCGACAAGGTGCAGGAAAGTCTGGCCGGCATCCGCGTGCTGAAGGCTTTCGTACAGGAGGATGCGGATTTCGACGCCTTTGAACGTGCAAGCGTAAACAGCATGGAGAAAAATCTCTCCGTTGTCAGGCTCCGGGCTGTCTTCGGCCCCGCCCTGGATGCCGTCACCGGTTTAAGTCTTCTGCTGACGCTGCTCCTGGGCGGAAAAATGGTGCTGAACGGCCAGGTCACCATCGGTCAGTTCGTGGCCTTCAACTCCTACATCGGCATGCTGGTCTGGCCCATGATTGCCTGCGGAGACTGTATCAATACCTTCAGCCAGGCGGCCGCCGCCTATCAGCGTATCGCCGCCATCTTCCGGGAACAGCCGGACATTGTGGATGCACCCGGGACAACGGATGCCGATAAGGAAGGCTCCTCCAAAGAGGACTCCCAAAAAGCAGGCTCCCTTTCCCTGAGCGGAGAAATCCGGCTGAACCACCTGACCTTTACCTACCCGGACGGCGAACTCCCCGTCCTGAAGGACGTGAGCCTTCACATTCGCCCCGGCGAAACTCTGGGTGTTCTGGGACGCACCGGCAGCGGCAAGTCCTCGCTGGCCGACCTGCTGCTGCGGGTCTATGACTGTGAACAGGGAATGCTGCTCCTGGACGGAATGCCCATCGACCAGATTCCTCTCGCCGTCCTGCACCGGGATATGGCCTATGTGCCTCAGGATAATTTCCTTTTCTCGGACACCCTGGAGGAAAACATCGCCTTCGGGCTGGAAGAGCGGATTCAGGATCACCCCGAAATCCGGGCGAATATCCGCCGCGCCGCCAGGGCAGCCTGCATTCACGACAATATCATGGATTTCCCCGAGGACTATCTGACCCTTGTGGGCGAGCGGGGCGTCACGCTCTCCGGCGGACAGAAGCAGCGCAGCTCCATCGCCAGAGCCCTGCTGAAGGACTCCTCCGTGCTGATCCTGGATGATTCCCTTTCCGCCGTAGACACGGACACCGAGGAGCAGATCCTGGAAAACCTGATGGAGCTGCGAAAGGGTAAGACCACGATTCTCATCGCTCACCGCATCTCCACCCTGCAGCAGGCGGATCACATCGCCGTCCTCATGGACGGGGAACTGACCGAGTACGGAACCCATGAGGAACTGATCGCACTGGGCGGTTTCTATGCACACATCAACGAGCGGCAGCAGCTGGAACAGCAATTAAAGGAATTGGGGTGATGGCTATGAGCAATATGACAGACGATAAAATAGAATCCAACTACAAAGGAAGCGCTCTTCTGCGGCTCCTCTCTTATATGAAGCCTTACATCGGCCAGGTTCTCCTGTGTCTGGCCCTGGTTCTGGCGCTGACTTACTTTGACCTGCTGAGACCGTCTCTGATCGGAGATGCCATTGACTCCTTCCAATCCCTGGGCAATTATGACATCATCGTCATAACCGCGGTAAAATATGGTGTCATACTGATCTTAAGCTTTCTCTTTAATATCACACAGACCTGGGTGCTGCAGAAGACCGGACAGCGTATCATTCTCAGCGTGCGCAGAGAGCTTTACTCCCACATTCAGTCCCTGAGCAGCCGTTATTTTGACCTGACACCCGTGGGCAAGCTGGTGACCCGGGTCACCAACGACGTGGAGGCTCTGGACGAAATGTATTCCGGCATCCTGGTCCGGCTGTTCCGCAACATTGTAAAAATCATCGGGCTGGCTGTGGTCATGCTGCTCCTGGACTGGAAGCTTGCATTGTTTTCCTTTATCCTGCTTCCGGTGGTTGCGGCTCTCACCGTCCTGTTCCGCAAGGTGGCCCGAAAAACCTATCGCATCACCAGAACCCGGCTCACCGATTTAAACACCTTTCTCTCCGAGAATATTTCCGGTATGCGCATTATTCAGATCTTCGGACGGGAAAAAAGAAAGTATGAGGAATTCAACGAGAAGAGTCACAAATTGTATCGGGCCTTTTACCGGGAAATGATTGTATTTGCCGTCTTCCGCCCCCTGATCTACATTCTCAGCGTCCTGTCGCTGATGGTGGTGCTGGGGCTGGGCAGCAGGGAAGTGCTTGACAGTGTCATCTCCATTGGCACCCTGTATGTGTTTTCTCAGTATATTCAATCCTTTTTTGAGCCCATTCAGGAGCTGGCGGAGCAGTTTTCCACCCTCCAGTCCTCCCTGGCCTCCGCCGAAAAAATCTTTACCATCATGGACGAGGACGCACTGGTTCCCGAAGCGGAAAATCCTGCAGTGCTCCCCGAAATCAGGGGTCGCATTGAGTTTGATCATGTCTGGTTCGCCTACGATGAGGAAAACTATGTGCTCAGAGATGTATCCTTTGTCATCGAGCCAGGACAGAAGGTGGCCTTTGTGGGCGCTACCGGAGCCGGAAAATCTTCCATCTTAAATCTTATTGGCAGATACTATGACATACAGCAGGGACATATTTACATTGACGGAGTGGATATCAGAGAACTGAGTAAAAGACAGCTGCGCAGCGCCATCGGCCAGATGCAGCAGGATGTGTTTATCTTTGAGGGAACCGTGGAGAGCAATATCCGGCTCTATAACCAGGATATCACAGACGATGAGATCCGGGCGGCCGCAGAGTATGTCAACGCCTCCCACTTTATTGAAAAACTGCCCGGGAAGTATGCGGAACCGGTGTCCGAGCGCGGTTCCACCTTTTCTGCCGGTGAACGGCAGCTTCTCTCCTTCGCCAGAACCCTGGCCCACAAACCAAGCATTCTGGTCATGGACGAAGCCACCGCCAACATTGACACGGAGACGGAAATCCTGATTCAGGAGGCTCTGGAAAAACTGATGAAGGGCCGTACTACTATCATGGTAGCCCACAGACTCTCCACCATTCAGCACGCCGACTGTATCATGGTCATGCACAAGGGAAAGATCAGGGAGCGGGGCACCCACCAGGAGCTGCTGGCCCAAAATGGAATTTACAAAAAACTGTATGAACTGCAGGTTCACCATGAGATCGCCTGACGGCGCAGTTTCCCTAATCCGGACCCTCCGTGCCGTCCAGAAGCCGCACTGCCTCACCGCCAAGAACCGCCCGGTTGAAATCCCGGATATCCGTCAGCCTGCGCGAAAACACCATGCCGCCCCAAACCATGTCCGCATTGTGCTGGTCGGAGCCTGCGGTCAGGGGCAGGCCGTGCTCCCGGGCATAGGCAACCGCCCTGTCGTTATACTCCGGATGCCGCAGAGACCGCTTTGCCAGGCTGGAATGGGACGCATTAATCCCCTCCACGGCATCCGAGTACTGTGGAAAAAGACGGATCTCTTCTATATAAGAAGCTTCCCTGTAGGGATGGGCCTGCACCACGATTCCGCCGGCCTCATGCACCAGCTCAAACTGTTCCTTCACCGAGGCGTCTCTGACCTCCGGATGCTCCAGAAGCCACTGCCTGTCGGGACCATACACCAGAAATTCCGTGCCGCTGTAGCACGATTCCCAGCCGAAAAACACCTGAAGTCCCAGCTTCTCTCCCTCTTTCTTTGCATGTTCAAAGCCCAGGCAGTATTTCTCCACCCATTCCTCCCAGGGCAGACTCCTGTCTGCCGCCGTATTCCCATAGAAGAAGTGATCCGTGACAATAATTCCTGTATAACCTGCCTTCGCGTAGGCCCGCGCCATCTCCGCGCCGGAGGCCGTGGCGCAGGCGCTGCCCTCCGAGGTATGAAGATGGGTCTCATATAAATATCCTTCTATCTGCAAGCTCATGATCAATCCGTTTCCTTTCTCACACCCTGCTTTGCCCCCGCAATTCCCGGTACAACCGTGCAATTGTCCGCATGCTTCAGCCAAATTCCGCAGAAAATCCATTCATCCCTTTCTGTCTCAGGCAATTCCACAGATTATCCCTTCTGTTCCGATACATCCCCGGACCGGGCATTCTCTTCCATCCGCTTCATCTCCCGCAGCACACCGATTCCCATGGGCACGGAAATCAGCATGGTACATACATCGGACCAGGTCTGGCACATCTGCACCCCCAGCAGTCCAAAGAAAAAGGGCAAAATCCAGATCAGAGGGATAAAGAAAATCCCCTGCCTTGCCGCCGCCACAACAGATGCCTTCACGGCCTTCCCGATGGACTGCAGCATCATATTGCACATCACGATCCAGGCATTCAGCGGAAATACAATACATTGCAGCCTCAGAGCAAGCGTTCCGATGCGGATCACATCCGGATCCTCCCTGCGGAACAGTGTCACCAGGGGATTGGCAAAAACAAAGCCCGCAGCGGAGACCAACACCAGAAAGACCGTGGCATATTTCACGCAGAAGCCAAAGCCCTCCCGCACCCTTTCATATTTCTTTGCCCCATAGTTCATGCCGCACACAGGCTGAAAGCCCTGCCCGAAGCCTATCAGCGCCGAGTTGGCAAACATGGTGATACGGCCCACAATAGACATGGCGGCAATGGCCGCATCGCTCAGCTCCCCGCTGAAAATCCCCGCGGAACGGTTCAGGCAGATCTGTGCAACACCGGCCAGCCCCTGTCTGCACAGCGAAGGGATACCGCCCCGAAACATTTCCCTGTAGAGGTAAAACGAGGGGGAAAAATTTTTCAGCTGTGCCCGGATATTACCGCCCTTCCGGCTCATGCCGTACAGCACAAAAAAGCTGACCGCCTGGCTGATCACCGTAGCCAGCGCCGCCCCCGCCACCCCCATGCCGCAGGTAAAGATCAGAACAGGATCCAGGACAATATTCAGCACAGCCCCGGTGACGATTCCCACCATGGCATAGGATGCGCTGCCCTGAAATCGAAGCTGATTGTTCAGCACAAAGGAGGACATCATAAAAGGGCAGCCAAACAGAATAATCTTCAGATAATCCTTGGTGTAAGGCAGAATCGTGGGTGTGGAGCCCAGGGCACGAGCCAGGGGCGTGAGAAAAATCAATCCCAGAACCCCCAGGAAAACACCGGTCAGAAACGCGGAGAAGAAGCCTGTGGCCGCCATCTTATTGGCGTCTTCAAACTCTCCAGCCCCCAGTTTCCGGGAAATATAGTTGCCGGAACCATGACCGAAGAAAAATCCACAGGCCTGGATCAGCGCCATGACGGAAAACACCACTCCCACCGCCGCCGTAGCCTGAGTGTTGATCTTTCCCACAAAAAAGGTATCCACCATATTGTAAAAAGAGGTTACAAGCATACTGATGATCGTGGGCACTGCCATCTGACAGACCAGATGGGGCACCGGCTCACTGAGCATATAGGCAACCTTTTCCTGTTGGTTCATACTCCGCACATTCACCTGTCTTTGCTCCTTTTCCTTTTCTAATCAACGCTTTCTCAGATGCGGATCAACTCCCTGCAGCGATTCAGGGCCGCATACAACTCCTGTCTGCGGGGAATGGCAAGATTTCCGGGCACCGCTCCGCCGTCTCCCTCCCCCCGGTCGCTGCCGCAGAATGCTCCAAATCCTTTCGTCTCCATTCTCTGATAGACGACTTCCACCGCCTGGCCCAGGGTTCTCTTCCCGTCAAAGTCATGAAGCTTCATGTATTTCAACATATGAGCCAGCGCCGTCAGCTGCTCCGCGTCCACAAGCTGCTCCACATACCGCAGATCCACCTCTTCCCGGTTGACGGAAAATCCGTCCACCCCGTCGGTGCGCAGCTTGATCCGATCGTCTTTGGCAAACGCGGCATCCCGTTTTACCACTCTTGTAAAATCAGGTTTCTCCGCTTTGGGCGCCGCACCCAGCGTATAGGGAAAGCTCTCAGCCTCTTTTTGGGCAAGCTCGGTAATCTCCATGGGACGGTATTTATTCATCTGCAAAATACAGTCTGCCTTGTGGAAGTAAGAACCGCAGCTTCCCGCTACCAGAATCGTGGAAATTCCGTAATCCTCGTACAGCTCCCGCACCCTGTCAATAAAGGGAATGATGGGCTCCACCTCCCGGCTGACCACGCGCTGCATCAGCTCATCCCGGATCATAAAGTTGGTGGCGCTGGTATCCTCGTCGATCAGGAACACCTCCGAACCCGCCTCCATGGCCTCCACCGTATTTGCAGCCTGAGAGGTACTGCCGCTGGCATCCTCCGTATAAAACGCCTTTGTATCCCTGCCGTTGGGCAGATTGCGGATAAACATGGAAATATCCGTCTTCTGAATGCTTCTGCCGTCCTCCGCCCGCAGCTTCATGGCCGTGTCGTCCGTGATCACATACTCCCTGCCGTCGCCGCTGATATGATTATAAACGCCCAGCTCCAGCGCCTCCAGCAGCGTGGACTTTCCGTGATAGCCTCCGCCCACAATCAAAGTGACGCCCTTTTTCAGCCCCATACCCTTCAGTTCCCCGAGATGAGGCAGCTTCAGCGTCACCTCCATGGACGCGGGAGACACAAACGCCACCGCCTCCTTCATGGGCAAAGGGGAAACTCCTGACTTTCTGGGAAGTACCGCACCGTTTGCCACAAATGCCACCAGATCTTTCTTTTTCAGCTCCTCCCGGATAAACTGCTGATCGTCTGCCAGGAACAGCACCTTTTCCAGGCCGTCCTTTGGACAGGAGGACGCAAGCAGCGTCTGCCTTACGCACACAGGCAGAAAATCAAACAGAATCTTTGCCAGTTCCCCCGAGTTGATGGTTCTTCCGTTGGCAGGAAAGCCGATCTCCATCCGCACCGTGAGATCCCCTGTCCCGGTATTCACCGTGCAGGCGCTGCGCTCCAGAATCTCCTGCCCCGGATGGCTGACACTCAAAAGGCCGCTCTTGCCGGATCCCTTGGCCTTAAAGGAATAATCCCTGATCTTGGCCGCCATGCGCCGCAGCAGATAGTCCTGAAAGGCAATTTTCCTGACACGGCTTTCATAGCACGCCCTGTCAAAGCCCGCCACCCTGCCGGGCACAATCAGGCTCACCTTGGAAGGCGCCGCAAAGGGATCCCCCTGCACATGATCGATGGATAATATATACTGCTGAAACTGATACTTCCCTCTGGTATCCTTATAGGCAGGATAACCCTTGTGGTCTATCTGCCGAAGTAATGTCTGAAGCTCTGCCGCTGTTTTCATGGTAACATTCTTCCTCCCGCTTCCTTGTTTTCTTACGTTTTATTCTACTCTTTTTAAAAAGCAGGGTCAAGGTTCATTCCTCCTAAAGACGGGGCCGCCGCGATTGCCGCCTTCCACTTACGATTTTCCCTCTGTTCTTTTCTTCCCCTCTGTGCTATGATACATCATAGCATTCAACCCATTCTGTGAGAAGAGGATATCATGGCAGCACATATCAAAAGTATGACCGAGGGAAAACCGGCAAAATTAATCCTGACCTTTGCACTGCCCCTGATGATGGGAAATATGTTTCAGCAACTCTACACCGTTGTGGATACGGCCGTGGTAGGCAAATTTCTGGGTGTGAACGCCCTGGCCGCCCTGGGCGCCTCCGACTGGCTGAACTGGATGATGCTGGGCATTATCCAGGGTTTTACCCAGGGCTTTGCCATCCTGATGGCTCAGGAATTCGGAGCCGGAAAACACGACCGGCTGCGGAAGGTCATCGGCAATTCCGCCGTACTGTCCCTGCTCTGGGCACTGCTTCTGACCGCGGCGGGACAGCTTATCGCAAGGCCTGTCCTCCTGCTTCTGCAGACACCCGACACGATCCTCGGAGACACGCTTCTCTATCTGCGTATTATGTTCCTGGGCATTCCCGTTGTCATGGCCTACAACCTTCTGGCCTGTATCCTGCGCTCGCTGGGAGACAGCCAGACTCCCCTGTACGCCATGGTCGTAGCCTCCCTGACCAATATCGGCCTGGATCTGCTCTTTGTACTGGTATTCCACTGGGGCATCGCAGGCGCAGCCGCCGCAACGCTGGCCGCCCAGCTGGTCTCCGGAGTTTACTGCCTGTACCACATCTGTCAGATTGAGCTTATGAAATTCCGCCTGCAGGACTTTCAGCCCCAAAAAGACTTATGCCTGCAGCTTATGGGGCTGGGTTCCCCCATGGCCTTTCAGAACTGTATTATCGCCGTGGGCGGCATGATCGTGCAGTTTGTGGTAAACGGCTTCGGCGTCATCTTCATCGCCGGCTTTACCGCCACCAACAAGCTCTACGGCCTGCTGGAGATCGCCGCCACCTCTTACGGTTATTCCATGATTACCTATGTGGGACAGAATCTGGGCGCAGGAAAAAACAAACGCATCCGTCAGGGAATGCGTTCCGCTCTCTGTATTGCACTGGCAACCTCCGCCGCCATTGCCGCTATCATGCTGCTGTTCGGAAAAATGATCCTTGGCTGCTTCATCTCCGGCACTCCGGCCCAGGTGGAACAGACCATGCAGATCGCCTACTTTTACCTGGCCGTGATGAGCGTCTGTCTTCCGGTTCTGTATCTGCTCCATGTAGTGCGCTCCGCCATACAGGGCATGGGAAACACACTGCTGCCCATGCTCTCCGGCGTGGCGGAATTTGTCATGCGCACCTCCACTGCCCTCCTGCTGCCCCTGGCAATCGGCGAAACCGGCATCTTTTACGCAGAGATCGCCGCCTGGGCCGGTGCGGATGTAATTCTGGTCATCAGCTATCTTGTGACAATCCGGAAGCTGCCCCTTTCGGAATGACGGCGGACGTCGGAATCCGGATTGTGTCAGGATTTTGACGCGTCCTCCGCCGTGTATTCCAGGATATCCCCGGGCTGACAGTCCAGAGCCCTGCAGATGGCCTCCAGAGTGGAAAACCTGACCGCCCGGGCTTTATTGTTTTTCAGGATAGACAGATTTGCAAGGGTGATATCCACCTCGTTGGCCAGATCGGTGAGGCTCATTTTCCGCCTTGCCATCATGACATCCAGGTTTACAACGATTCCCATATCTTTCCTCCCCTAAACCGTCAGATCCGTGTCTTCCTTATAGGCTACCGCCTGTTCAAACACAAGACTCAGCACCTTACTGAACAGACCTGCAACCACAAACACGAGGATGACAACCCCCATGGCCACAGTCAAATAGACAATACTGCGCACCACCGCCATCAGCGCGATAAAAAAGCTCCAGTTCCCCATCCTGCGCAGACTGATCACATTTGCCTGCACAAAACAATTTTCTTCCAACACCGTTTCGAATATTTTCCGCAGCTCCCAGAGCAGCTTTTCCGCCGCAACTCCCAGCACAAAATAAATTATCACTGTCTCCTCATAACAGGTCAGCAGATATGGCAGCTGCCTGCCGATCAGCCGGATGCTCCAGGGCAGGGATGCCGTGACCAGAATCCCGGAAAAAAACATAAAATCCAACAGGTACTTTGTCCCCATGACCCATGTTCTCTTATCATTGATCTTTTTTTCGGCCATTTTCATTTCCATTCCCTTCCTTGAAAATCCTTCAGGCTCTTTCCCGTATACTGAAGCGCTATCCTGTTTTCAGGCTTTGCGTCTGACAGATATAATACAATCAGGAAAAACCACTCCAAAGGCTTCATCAGAAAATAAACCACGTCCGCCGCACATCTGGATCGAATCAGCCTTGCCACCGGAAAGCCCCAGGTGTCGTATAAGTGCCGCACCGCCCTGTGAAGGCCCGGGGTCTTTTCCTCCAGAATCTGCTCAAAGGCATTCGCCACACACAGCTGCCTGTTCACAATCACCTCATGGCCGTGCCGCACTCCCAACCGCAGTGGCTTTACGATCTTTTTATGCCCGCCCGCAGCCACCGTGCAGAGATAATGCTCGTCATAATGCAGGTTCTGGGGCGCAACTCTCCGGGAAAGATTCCAGTCCGCCGTCTCCGTAAATGCCTTTATGACCGCGTCCGGCTCCTGTCCCGCCAAAAACAGCAGGGCAATCAGGATACCCAACAGAGGCCACATCAGTACAAATGCCAGAAACGGCCAACGCTCCGAACGCATCAGAAGCCGGTCACAATTCCCAATCAGCGAACCATTCTGCCGCTCTTCATGAGGCAGCTGTTTCCATTCCCACACCTTATGGCGCACTGTTCTGGCTGTGATAATCACACAGTTCAGAGGGAGCAGGGGCAGAAAAATCTCAAGGGGCGAACACACCTGTATTCCCCAAAGTATACTTTCCACAGTACCCAGATACATGGCCGCCATGCCCAGCACCGTCACAAGGGGAGGCGTTTTTTCCAGAGGCAGGAAACTCACTGCCAGATATCCCGCATATCCCACCAGCGCCAGTACCCATATGGTGGGCGCAGACTGTGTGTAAACGGGAGTGTGCACCTGAGAATTATACAAGACCTCACTCCAGTCACTGGCAAACATAACATCTCCAAGCACTTGCAGGTAAAGAATACTGTAGATCACCCCCAGCGGAATTGTAATTACGTCAAAAATCCTTCCCTTTCTGTAAAGCTTCTCCCTGCCATGCGCCTTTATAGCCAGATAAATCTCCACCCCGGTCAACACCCAGGGAAAAACAAAAAATACCCCCAGCAAAATTCCCACTGTGCCAAATCCGTACAGCCCTTCGAATCCGTCGTATTTAATCAACACCACCAACAGCAAAACTGCCATTGGAACTGCCATGCTCAAAAACAGCAGAGAAAGAAACGGGTGCCTTTTTCCCCAGTTCCACAGCTTTCTGATTCCCTTTCCGTCTTCACCCGGCTTTGGGGCCGTTATGTTTTTCGCCTCTTCCAAAACATTCTCCGACCGGATCTCCTCTCCGCCCTTGTCTTCCTGCCGGGTTTCCCTATCGGTTCCAAACTCCATTCTGTCCTGTTCTCCGAAATCATCTCTCATCTGATAGAAACCTCCTCCCGCTTTTATCAGTTATATTATCCCCACTATATTCCCGTTACAATCGAAAGTCAATATATTTTTATTGATATTCGATAAATTCAGGAATTCAAATTCCCTCATATATACTAAATCAAAGCCGGCGAACAGCAACGAATATTTTAAATTTGAAATAACTGAAACAGTTGAATTACCTGAACAGAAAAGAATTGCCGAACCAGAGAATTTACGAAATCATAGAAATTATAAACTTTTTAAAACCATAGAACACGAAACATGATAAAGAAGAAATTTTTTAGATTATCAATTCCGCTTTTTTACAAAAATCATCTGCATTTTCCGACCCGGCAGAGAGCAGAATCCACCTGTCCAAGGTTTCCAGATCCTTCTGGGCACAGACAGCATTACTGACCCTTTCCGGTATACCGCCCTTGGCCGACAACAATTTCAGTATCATAGCACACTATCAGAAAAGATACAAGTATTTTATACGATTCCCTTGAGCAAAATCATGCTCCACACCGGAGTGACGGCAAGCGACAAAACCGTGCTCAGGACAACACACTTGCTGGCATACACCGCATCCCCCTCATATTTTGCCGCCAGAATGGCCGTGGTGCTGGCGGCAGGCATGGCTGCAAGCAATACCGACACACCTGTCACAAGTCCGTCCACCCGGAACAGAAGACATCCCAGCCAGACCACAAGGGGAATCAGCAGCAGCCGCAGCCCTGAAAACAGGAACACAGACTTATCCAACATCTCCTTGGGCTTCACATCTGCCAGAATCGTACCGATGACCAGCATGGACATGGCAGTGTTGCAGCTGCCGATATCCTTTAACGCCGCATCCAGAAACGAGGGAAGCGACACCTGTGTCAGCATTAATACCATCCCCACCGCCACCGCAATAATACAGGGGTGTGTCAACACCCTTTTCAAAATCGTTTTTCGGTCGGCGCCTTTGGTAAAATAAGATACTCCGGCGGACCACATGACGATTCTTTGAGGAATCAGGTACACGGAGGCCAGCGCCAATCCCATACTGCCAAAGACGCCCTCCGCCACGGGGTTTCCGAGAAATCCCGCGTTGGAGGCCACCGTCGCATACATCAGAACCGGTTTATGCCCTGTCTGCACCCCTCTGTACAAAACTCTGGCCAAGCCTGCACAAAACACTTGAATGACCACAGAAATCAGCAGAATCAGGCCAAAATTCATCAACACACTGCCGTCAAATTCTATCATGAAGGACTTGACTATGTTGCAGGGCAGGATCAGATAAATCACCAGATCCGTCAGATTCTTTTTTCCCTCCTGAGAAATGATATTCTTTTTCCGAAAAAACAGCCCCAGCAGCATAATCAAAAACATTCTCAGCTGCAGGGAAATCAGTTCTGCAGTTCCCATTCCGTCCTGTCCTTCCATTTGCGGAGCCTCACTCCCGGGCTCAATTTATCTCATAGATCCTGACCCCATATTTCTCCAGGGAACGCTCCCCCTCTTCCTCTTCTTTCGTCAGAAGATTTTTCAGGGGCTTCTTCAGCCTGATGCTCTGGGCCTCCGACCGATAATTCAATACAAACAGATAGCTTTTTCCGCCGTTCCCGGCAGTGCCGCCCTTGGTTCTCACCGCCAGCTCACATTCCTCCGGCAGCTCCAGAATGTCCCCATAGGGCTCTCCTGCGCCCAGCTTTTTCAGAAAAGCTCTCGCGGCATCCTCCGCAAACGCTCCGCCGAAGTAGTAAGCCTCTCCCTCTCCGAAACGGTTACGGATCAGGGCCGGCTCTCCCGCGTAATAGCTGGAGGCGTAGGTTCCCACCACCTCCGCGTCTTCCCCTGCCGCCGCCAACAGATCATTGAATCCCGCAGCCTCAAACGTTTCCTCCCCCCAACGGACCATTATGGTTCCGTCGTCCGGCGCCACCAGCGAATACTCGGGGATATCCGTTCCCGTCAGCTTTGCCGCCATGCCCGGCAGATACTCCGTAACACACCTGCCGCAGATATCCTTGTACCCTGTCCTGCAGCCCATGACAAGCTTTCCGCCCGCCGCCACATACTGCTCCAGAACCGCCATACGCTCCGCCGTCAGAATACCGGCGTGAGGATAAAACAGCAAATCATACCGTTTCAGATCCTTCGGCTGTATTTCGTCCTTCAGATAAACATAATCGAAGGGGGTATGGGTCTTTTGCAGAGCGCTGAAAAGCCCGTTCTGGCTGATCTGTTCCACCCTGCCGTGCCATCTGTCCTGCTGAGCGTCCCAGACATTGTCATAGTCTTTCAGAATACCCACTCTTGCCTCATACCCTGAACCGGCAAGCTCCTGCATCTGCCCCAGCATTCCACTGATCCGGGCAATCTCCCGCAGCCTCCTGTTCTCCCTTCCGGAGTAATCCAGAATACCGTGCCAGTAGATTTCCGTTCCAAAAGTGCAGGTTCTCCAACGGAAATAGCTGATATAATCCGCTCCGTGGGCGATGCTCTGCATGGTCCACAGCGTGATCTGCCCGGGCCTGGGGGTGGGCGCCTCCATGCTGGTATTCCAGCCGTTGGCGCCGCTCTGCTGTTCCATAATCCCAAAATTTGGCGAGACCGCGCGCACCTCTGCAAGACTTCGGCTGGACCATCTGTCCTTCATGAAGTCCTCCGGGGAAAAGCCGTCCAGTGCATAGCCGAAATTCGGATAAGAATCGTACATCAGCACGTCCAGGCTTTCCTTTTCCATCCTCTGATAATCAATGTTTCCAAAAATACCGTTGGTGGTGATAAAATCCTCCGGCTTCTTATATTTTCTCACAATATCCGCCTGCAGCCTGGCATAGCTGTTCACGCTGTCGGAGATAAATCGGTAAAAGTCCAGCACCCTGTGAGGATTTACCGCACCCGTGTTTGTCTTTCTGGGCACATCCACCTGGCTCCAGTCCGTGTAAGTCTGATTCCAGAACACCGTTCCCCACGCCCTGTTCAAATCCTCCAGCGTGCCGTACCGCTTCCGCAAAAATACGCGGAACGCAGAGCTGTCGCTGTCGGAATAAAACCTGTCGTTTTCACAGTTGAACTCATTGTCCAGCTGCCAGCCGACAATGGCCGGATGCTTCCCGTAATGAGCAGCCGACACCTCCACAATATTTCCGGTCTTTTCCCGGTATACCGGAGAATTATAGTTATAATGCCTTCTGGAACCATGGCGGTACAGAGTGCCCGTAATATCCGCGTTCAGAACCTCCGGATACTTTTCTGTCAGCCATGCGGGAGGCGTCGCCGTAGGCGTGCAGAAAATCACCTGCATCCCCTTCTCCGCCGCCAGATCCAGGAAGCTGTCAAAAAACTCATAGGTATACTCCCCCTCCATCGGTTCAATCAAACTCCAGGCAAACTCGGCCACCCGCACGGTCTTAAGCCCCGCCGCCAGCATTCTATCCAGATCCTCCGCCCAGCAGTCCCTGTTCCAGTGCTCCGGGTAATAGCACACTCCCAGGTCAATCCCTGTCCCGTTGATCAATTTTCTCACCCCATATCCCTCCCGTTTCTGTCAATCCCCTGTTCATCTGCCCTCCGGTCACATTTCCCGTCCTGCCGCCTGCGGACCCGGGCCATTTTCTCGCAGACCTCCTCAAAGCACACCGGCGCATATCCGATCCGCTCCGCACTGACGCAGAAGCTCTGCCCGGACACCGTCCGGTAGGAGGGATTCTTGTGCACATGTCCGTATAAATTTGCATAGGGCATATTTTCATTCAGGTACACCGGCTCATGAGACAGAATAAAAAAATCTCTGTACACCACCGGCCACTCCACGGATTCCGCAAATCCCAGACCGCGCCAGCACTCACTGCTCCGATGCCTGTCATGGTTGCCCATGACAAGAATTTTTCTGCCGTTTAAAGCAGAAAGCAGCTCTCTGTCTTTCTCCTCGCCGTAACAGGAAAAATCCCCCAGCACAAACACGGTGTCCTCCTTCGAAACAGTTTGGTTCCACCTTGCAAGCAACTGCCCGTCCATTTCCTCCGCCGACGCAAAAGGGCGGTTTTCATACCGGATAATCCCCTCGTCTCCAAAATGCAGATCCGCAATTAAAAAAACCTTTGTAAGATGCTCTTTCATGTCATTTCTGCCTCCTGACAACCGGGCAGACAGCCGGAGTGCCCATCCGCCGCAACTATACTGTAGCACTTCCCCTCTCTTTTTTCCAGAAAATAAGATAAAAAACCGTCAGACAAGCCTGTACAGCCTGTGCGCATTTTCCCAGGCAGCCTGTCTCACCGTATCCTCCTCCACTCCCTTCAGCTTTGCAAGGGCGGTAACCACATAAGGAATGTATAACGAGCTGTTGCGCTTTCCCCGGTTGGGTACAGGCGCCAGATAAGGACAGTCCGTCTCCAGCACAATATGATCCAGGGGAAGATACGCTGCCGCCTCCTTCAGCTTCCGCGCGTTTTGAAAGGTGAGCACGCCCCCGATGCCAAAATAGAACCCCATATCCAGAAACTGCTTCGCTGTCTCCGTGGTATAGGAATAGCAGTGTACTACGCCACCGATCTCGGATGCCCTTTCCGCCTTCATAAGATCCACCGTATCCTTCGCCGCGTCCCTGGAATGAATAATCACCGGCTTTTTCAGCTCCCGTGCAAGCCCCAGCTGCCGGACAAACCATTTCTTCTGCACCTCTCTGTCCGGCTCATCCCAATAATAATCCAGTCCGATTTCCCCCACCGCCACACATTTTTCCACCTGACACTGCTGCCGCAGCCACGCCAGAGCCTCCTCGTCCAGCTCCGCCGTCTCGCTGGGATGAACTCCCAGCGCACCGTAAACATGCTCATAGCGGTTCATCAGCTCCAGGGTCCGTCTGCAGGAAGCCAGGCTGGCTCCCACATTGACCACCTTCTCTATTCCGTTTTCCGGCAGCCCTCTCAACAGCTCGTCCCGATCCGGATCAAAGGCTTCATCATCATAATGAGCGTGCGTATCAAATATTTTTTCCATACTGCCTCCCTGCAGGGTCGATTCATTTTTGTATTATATCATATCAAAACCAACTGTGGGCAGAAAATGCAGGGTTCCTATTTTACATTTTTCAAAACTTTCCTGTTGACAACCCTGATACCCGCTGTTATAATGACCCAAAAATAAGGAGAGGATCAGCTTATGCCTTGCTTATCAGCCTGCAGCAACAACGGAAACCAGCAACAGCAGCTTTTTGTCAAATCTGACATTGAGCTTTTTGTGCTGTGTTCCTGACAGTTATCCTGTTCTTGTTCGTTTGAACCAGACGGTCAAAAGCTCAATGTGAGCTTTGGCCGTTTTTTATTTTCCGGAAACTCTCCGTCCGTTCCGGACGGCACACAACACCGGAAGAGTCGGGAAGGGAGGAATCCTGTGTCGGGACAGTCAGAGCTCCCCCGTCAAAGGAGGAAGCAGTCGTCAATGAAAATCATGAACAGAAAGGTAAAAAACAATATGATCAGTAAACGTTTAGCACCAGGCGAACGCCCCACATTTCCCAGACGGGCGGTTATTACGGCCGGAATGCCTTACGGAAATAAAAATCTGCACTTCGGGCATGTGGGAGGAATGTTCCTGCACGCCGACATCTTTGCGAGATTTCTGAGGGACAGAATCGGAAAGGATAATGTGATCTTCCTTTCCGGTACGGATTGTTACGGTTCTCCTATTCTGGAAAGCTGGCGCAGATTACAGGAATCCGGATACGAAGGTTCTCTGGAGGATTATGTGTACAAAAACCACATGAATCAGAAGGAAACGCTGGAGCGCTACGGCATCGGCCTGGATTTTTTCGGCGCATCCGCTCTTGGCGAAGCCGGAGCCGTCCATAAACAGGTATCCGCAGAAGTATTTCACACATTATATAAAAACAACTATCTGAAAAAAATGTCTATCCCACAGTTTTATGATGAGGAAAAAAAGGTATTTCTGAACGGAAGACAGGTAACCGGAAGATGTCCCATACCCGGATGTGCCTCCGAAAAAGCCTATGCGGATGAATGCTCCTGCGGCCATCAGTTTCTGCCGTCCGAGCTGATAGACCCGGTCAGCTGCCTGTCAAACAAGCGGCCGATTCTCAAAGAGGTGGAAAACTGGTATTTTGACCTGGAATACTGTATGCCGATGATCAGGGAATACCATGATTTCCTCCGAAAAAATACCAACACCCGCAAATATCAGCTGGAAACCGTAGAAGAGTTCCTGAAAAAGCCTTTGCTCCATGTACCGAAGAAATATATATCCGACATCACAGAATTGTCGGAGAAGCTGCCACCCCACAAATTACAGAATGATCCCGCGAAACCTTCCGTTGTATTTGAGTTTGAAAATCTGGATCACCGGGACAGGGCCAGAAAGATACTGGAGGAGGAAAACATCCACTATACCTCCGGTAAGACGCTGGTTCCCTTCCGATTATCCGGCAACATAACATGGGGCGTGCCCGTTCCGGAGTGTGAGGACATGAAAGATCTCACCTTCTGGGTATGGCCGGAATCCCTGTGGGCCCCGATTTCCTTCACCCTGACCTATCTGAAGGAACAGGGAAGGGAAGCGGAATTATCCAAATGGTGGTATGATGAGG